>Ga0315912_10000055_pt1 | contig 312867 bp, 330 predicted proteins | sample VfabasoilMG_FD_204469 | JGI IMG/M metagenome (GOLD analysis project Ga0315912, IMG submission 204469) | Garden soil microbial communities collected in Santa Monica, California, United States - V. faba soil | ecosystem: Environmental > Terrestrial > Soil > Garden | place: USA: California... | reverse complement strand
GAGCCCTTGTCGGCGGTGGCGGAGAACTGGCCCTTGGTGAGGCCGTAGACGCCGTTGTTCTCGAGGATGTAGGCCATGTTGACGCCGCGGCGCATGACGTGGGCGAACTGCCCCAGGCCGATGGAGGCGGAGTCGCCGTCGCCGGAGACGCCGATGTAGGTCAGGTCGCGGTTGGCGAGGTTGGCGCCGGTCAGCACCGACGGCATGCGCCCGTGCACGGTGTTGAAGCCGTGCGAATTGCCGAGGAAGTAGTCCGGCGTCTTGGACGAGCAGCCGATGCCGGAGAGCTTGGCGACGCGGTGCGGCTGGATGTCGAGCTCCCAGAAGGCCTGGATCAGCGCGGCGGAGATGGAGTCGTGCCCGCAGCCGGCGCACAGCGTGCTGACTTTCCCCTCGTAGTCGCGGCGCGTGTAGCCGACCTTGTTCTTGACCAGGGTCGGGTGGTGGAGCTTGGGCTTGGTGAGATAGGTCATGGTTTTAAAACCTGGGTCCCCGCTGAAAGCCGCGGGGACGACGGTTGGTTAGAGTCAGGAGGAGTTTCTCAATCAGCAATTGCCAAAGCGCACGCCGTTGGTTATCCGGCGGCGTCCGTCCGGGTACAGCATTTCCACCGAATACGACTGGGGCGTGGGTGAAATGACCGTATAACCCGATTTCCCCGCCTCGAAGCGTCCGCCACCCTTGGAATTCCGATTCGGACAGTTCACGAGGACGGCAACAGAACGGGGCCCCGGCGACATGACATCCACGGTGCAGCCGAGCCTGCGCGTTTCCGCCGCCATCTCGAGTTCGAGCGCCATGTCCCGCAGCGGATCGCCGCAAATCTGGCGTGGCGAGGCGCCGGGCTCGGAGACCTGCCACAACCCGGCCTGTATCGCGGGCAGGGTCGCCGCTCCCGAAGGCCCCGCGGCGCCGGCGGCCATGGGCTTCTGCACCGAGCCTTGGGGGCACGCGGCTTCCTGGTAGACCGTTTTGCCGTTTACGACGCATTTGTTCATTGAGAAAGCAAAACCAGACACGGAAATCAAGAACGCAAAAGCAACAGCATTCACGCCGCCTTGTCCTTCTTGATCGGCCGCACGTTCAGCGCGGCGACGATCTCGGAGATTTCCTTGGTGATGAACCTGGCGGTGATGGGCGTGCCGTCGTAGTGGAGGATGGAAATCAAGGAGGCCGGGTTGATCCCGGCCTCGTTGACGAGCAAAGTCTTCAGCTGCGCATCGCGGTTCTGCTCGATGACGAAGACCTTGGAGTGCGAGTGCACGAAGTCCAGGATTTCCTCGGCGAAGGGGAACGCCCTGACCCGCAATGCATTGATGAAAATGGAATTGAGCGACAAGGCATCGAGCGCTTCATTCATCGAAGGCGCAGTCGAGCCGTAGTAGATGACGCCGAAGCGCGCCGGCTCCTTGGCCGGCGTCAGCACGGGCTTCGGCACCAGGGACTTGGCGAAGTCGTGCTTCTTCAGCAGCCGCTGCATGTTGTACTGGTAGTCCGGCCCGGCCTCGGAGTAGATCGCCTGCGGGTTCTTCGAGGTGCCGCGCGTGAAGTAGGCGCCCTTGGTGGCGTGCGTCCCGGGATAGGTGCGGAACGGGATGCCGTCGCCGTCGAGGTCCTTGTAGCGCGCGAATTCCTTGCCGGCGTCCAGCATCTCGGCGGTCATCACCTTGCCGCGGTCGTAGCCGCGCGCGTCGTCCCACTCGAGCGGCTTGCACAGGCGGTGGTTCATGCCGATGTCGAGGTCGGTCATGAGGAACACCGGGGTCTGGAGGCGCTCGGCGAGGTCGAGGCAGTCCGCCGCCATGGTGAAGCACTCGTGCGGGTCCTCGGGGAACAGCAGGACGTGCTTGGTGTCGCCGTGCGAGGCGTAGGCGCAGGCGAGCACGTCGGACTGCTGCGTGCGCGTCGGCATGCCGGTCGAGGGGCCGCCGCGCTGCACGTCGATGATGGTGGCCGGGATCTCGGCGAAGTACGCCAGGCCGATGAACTCGCTCATGAGCGAGATGCCCGGGCCCGAGGTCGCGGTGAAGGCGCGCGCGCCGTTCCAGCTCGCGCCGGTGACGATGCCGATCGAGGCCAGCTCGTCCTCGGCCTGGACGATTGCAAATTTATTTTTTTTCGTCTGGGGATCAATTCTTAATTTCGAACAATAATTCGTAAAAGCCTCCGCCACCGACGAGGACGGCGTGATCGGGTACCAGGCGCAGACCGTGGCGCCGCCGTACACCATGCCGAGCGCCGTGGCGGCGTTGCCCTCCATGAAGATCCGGTTGCCCACCGCGTAGGCGCGCTTGCACTTCAGCCCGATGGAATCCTTCAGGTGCTCCCGCGCGTAGTTCAATCCCAGCTGCAGCGCATTCAGGTTCGGCTTGAGCAGCTTCTCCTTGCCCTTGTACTGCTCCCCGAAGAGCTCGGCGATCAGCCCCGGCTCGATGTCCATGATGCCGGCGAGCGCGCCGAGGCAGATGATGTTCTTGAACAGCTGCCGCTCGCGCGGCACCTGGTAGGTGGAGTTGCTGATCTCGGTGAGCGGCATGCCCACGACGTTGATGTCGTCGCGGAACTTCGACTGCGGCAGCGCCTTGGTGTTGTCGTAGAAGAGGTAGCCGCCGGGCTCGATCTCCTTCACGTCCTGCGCCCAGGTCTGCGGGTTCATCGCCACCATGAGGTCGACGCCGCCGCGCCGGCCGAGCCAGCCCTTCTCCGTCACCCTGACCTCGTACCAGGTCGGCAGGCCCTGGATGTTGGAGGGGAAGATGTTGCGGGGAGAAACCGGGATGCCCATGCGCAGGATCGAGCGCGCGAAGAGCTCGTTGGCCGAGGCCGAGCCCGAGCCGTTGACGTTGGCGAACTTGACGACGAAGTCGTTGGTAGCTTCGATGCGTTTCATTCGAATGCTCCCGTCGTTCCCGCGAAAGCGGGAACCCAGGTTTTGATTTTTTCGACGAAAACCCGGATCCCCGCTTTCGCGGGGATGACGGTTCTGCCAGCCAGATTGGAATTCATGCGACTTTCCTGGGCTTGTCGCGGGTGGTGACCGCGTTCGGGCCCGCGTGGACCATTTCGATCAGCGACTTCTGCATGTCCCAGGCGCCCGTCGGGCAGCGCTCGGCGCACAGGCCGCAGTGCAGGCAGACGTCCTCGTCTTTCACCATCACTCTTTGCGTCTTCAATTCACCTGAAACATACAAATCCTGGGTCTTGTTGTTCGCCGGAGCGTTCAGGCCTTTCCGCAGGACCTCCTCGTCGGCATTCGGGACAAAGGAAATGCAGTCCATCGGGCAGATGTCGACGCAGGCGTCGCACTCGATGCAGGCGCTGGTGGTGAACACGGTCTGCACGTCGCAGTTGAGGCAGCGCTGCGCCTCCTTCCAGGCGGTGGCGGCGTCGAAGCCGAGTTCCACCTCCATCTTCACGTTCTTGAGCGTCTTCTTGATGTCCGCCCAGGGCACCGGGAAGCGCTGGTCGTTGGCGACCTCGTTGTCGTAGCTCCACTCGTGGATGCCCATCTTCTGGGACATCAGGTTCATGTGCGGAGCGGGCCGCGTCCTTATTTCTTCCTTGTTCAACAGCAGGTCGATCGAGATCGCCGCCTCATGCCCGTGCGCCACGGCCCAGATGATGTTCTTCGGGCCGAAGGCCGAGTCGCCGCCGAAGAACACGTTCGGCGCCGACGACTGGAACGATGCCTTGTCCAGCACCGGCAGGCCCCACTTGTCGAACTCGATGCCCGCGTCCTTCTCGATCCAGGGGAAGGAATTCTCCTGGCCGACGGCGACGAGCACGTCGTCGCACTCGAAGAACTGGTCCGGCTCGCCGGTGCCGATCAGGGATCTTTTTCCGGATGCATCATAGACAGCCTTGACCTTCTCGAAGGTCATGCCGGTGAGCTTCATGTTCTGCGTGACGAAGGTCTTCGGCACGAGGAAATTCAGGATCGGGATGCCCTCGTGGCCGGCGTCCTCCTTCTCCCAGGGGCTCGCCTTCATCTCGTCGAAGCCCGAGCGCACGATCACCTTGACGTCGTCGCCGCCCATGCGCCGCGAGGTGCGGCAGCAGTCCATGGCGGTGTTGCCGCCGCCCAGCACGATGACACGCTTGCCGATCTTCGTCGTATGCCCGAAGGAAACGGAGGAGAGCCAGTCGATGCCGATGTGGATGTTCTTCGCGCCTTCCTTGCGCCCGGGGATATCGAGGTCCCTGCCCCGCGGCGCGCCCGAACCGACAAATATCGCGTCGTAACCCTCGGTCATGAGGGTTTTCATCGAATCTATTTTTCTTTGAACAAAGGAAACACCCAAATCCAAAATATATCCAACCTCTTCATCGATGACCTCTTCGGGCAGGCGGAAGCGCGGGATCTGCGACCAGATCATGCCGCCGGGCTTGGGGTCCTGGTCGAAGATCGTGACGTCGTAGCCGAGGGGAGCCAAGTCACGCGCAACCGTGAGGGAGGCAGGCCCTGCGCCGACACATACGATTTTTTTACCGTTCTTTGTTTTTGCTTTCCCGGGAAGTTTCGACGAAATATCTTCCTTCAAATCCGCCGCCACTCTCTTCAGCCTGCAGATCGCGACGGGTTCGGGCTTGGCGAGGTTCTCGTCCTCGACGCGGCCGCGGCGGCAGGCGGGCTCGCAGGGCCGGTCGCAGGTGCGCCCGAGGATTCCCGGGAACACATTCGACTTCCAGTTGACCATGTACGCGTCGCCGTAGCGGCCGGCGGCGATCATGCGGATGTATTCGGGGACGGGGGTGTGGGCCGGGCAGGCCCACTGGCAGTCGACGACTTTGTGGAAGTAGTCAGGGTGCTTCGTGTCGGTAGGTTGCAACTGCAGGTCTCCTCAGTGCATTTCTTTATTATTTTTAGTCACTTACGCTAAACGCATCACTGGGCCAGCAGTTTACGCCGAGCAAAAAGGAAAAGAAAGCCTTGGTTTTCAACCCCCTAGGCCGATCTTGCCGGCCTTTCGGGCAAGGGCTCGCTTGCCGCCCGGTCCACACCTGCACGGTCGGCCCCCAGGCCGTCGATTTCGCCGAACAGGGTGACGAAGTGGGTGACCCGGTCCTCGGCGTCGCGCACCGCGCTGACGCTGCGCCATTCGCGGTAGACGGTGCCGTCGCGGCGCTGGCACCAGGTGGTGCCGCGCCAGTGGCCCTGGCGCAGCACCGCGGCGTACATGTCGTCGTAGAACGACGCCGGCTGCATGCCGGAGCGGAACTTGCTCTCCTGCTGGCCGAGCGCCTCGGCCGGCTCGTAGCCCGTGATGCGGGTGAAGGCCCGGTTGATGGTGAGCACGCGCCCGGCCGCGTTGGTGACCATCATCGCGTCGCCCATGCGCTCGAAGGCGAGGCCCGCGACCTCGAGCTGCTCCTCGCGGTCGCGCAGATCGGTGATGTCGCGCGAGGCCATCACCGCGCCGGTGATACTGCCCACGCCGCCGGTGATTTCGCCGCCGTCGCCGCGCACCGCGTGCAGCTGGCTCTCGATGCGCCGCACTTCGCCGTAGCGCGTCTGCAGCCGCATGCGCAAAGTGACCGACAGCCCGTCCTTCATCAGCGCCTGCACCGCGGCGCGCACGCGCAGCTGGTCGGACTCGTGCAGGTGGCGGAAGGCATCGGCGCCCAGCGCGAGGTCCTGCGCGTCGAGGATGCGCTCGTACGAGGGGCTGGCGTAGCCCAGCCGGCCGTCGCGGTCGACCAGCGCCACCAGGTCGCCCGCGTTCTCGGTGATCAGCCGGTAGCGCCGCGCGCCCTCGCGCAGTTCCTCGCGCGCCCTGCGCAGGCGCCGGTTCTGGTTCTGCACCACCAGGCCGACCCCGGCCGAGTAGGCGAGCGAACCGAAGAAGCACAGCGCGGTGACGAGGTCGCTCGTGCCGGGATAGTGCTGGTAGCCCATCGGCGCGATCCAGGCGAGCGCGCCGGCGGCGAAGCAGACCGCGGCGCAGGCGGCGCCGGCCGCGCCGCGCATGATCGCGGAATTGAGCGTGGTGCTGAACAGCGCCGCGTAGGTGATCCAGGTGGGAAAGCCGAGCATCGCCATCCACGCCCCAAGCGTGAGCGAGTCGAAATAGAGGTTCTGGATCTCCGCGCGCCGCGAATCCTTCGCCGCCCTGGCGCGCAGGTAGGCAAGCTGCGGATAGGCGAGGAACTGGAGCGCAAGCAGGGCCCATGCGAGCAGCCCCGCCTGGCGTTCCCAGAGCACCAGCCCGATGACGAGGAAGGAGTACGCGAACGACAGCGCGCGCACCGAGTAATGCGTGCGCGCGACGTGGCTGGCGGGCGCGCCGCCGCCCGCCTGGCCGTTCAGTCCGCTAAGCTCGTGTGCCACACGTCAAACTGTACCCCTTTGAATTGTCAGCGTATGTAAAATTCGCCCATGGCAAACGCGCTCGAATCCCTGAAGAAATACTCGGTCATCGTCGCCGACACCGGCGACCTCGATGCGGTGGCGAAATGGCGCCCGCAGGACACCACGACGAATCCCTCGCTGCTGCTCTCCGTCGCCCAGGACCCGCGCTACAAGCCGATCGTCCAGGCGTCCCTCGGATCGGACATCGAGAGCACTCTCGACAGGCTGTTCGTCGCCTTCGGCTGCGAGATCCTCAAGCTCATTCCGGGCCGGGTATCCACCGAGGTCGATGCGCGCCTGTCTTTCGATACCGAAGGGAGCATCGCGAAGGCGCGGATGCTTATTTCCTTGTATGAAAAACAAGAAATCAATCGCGAACGCATTCTCATCAAGCTCGCCAGTACCTGGGAAGGCATCCGCGCCGCCGAGCGACTCGAGCGCGAGGGCATCCACTGCAACATGACGCTGCTGTTCTCTTTCGCTCAAGCGACGGCCTGCGCCGACGCCGGCGTGACGCTCATTTCGCCGTTTGTCGGCCGCATCTACGACTGGCACAAGGCCGCGCGCAAGCTGGACGACATCCCCATCGCCGAAGACCCGGGCGTCGCCTCGGTGGTGAAGATCTACAACTACTACAAGAAGCACGGCTACGCGACGCAGGTGATGGGCGCGAGCTTCCGGAAGATCGAACAGATTGAACGATTGGCTGGATGTGATCTGTTGACGATCGCCCCCGACCTCCTGGACAAGCTTTCGAATAAAGAAGGTGAAATGGAAAGAATTCTTTCCCCGGAAAAAGCGAAAGCCCTGTCGATCGAAAAAACGCCGCTCGGCCAGGCGGCCTTCCTCTGGCAGCACAACGCGGACGCGATGGCGGTGGAGAAGCTCGCCGACGGCATCCGCAAGTTCGACGCCGACGCGCGCAAGCTCGAGGTCGCCGTGGGCGCGCTGCTGCAGGCGAAACGCGCCGCTTGATCAGGACCGCACTGGAGACGCGCGCCGGCGGCCTGGTCGCGCGCGTCACGATCGACAACCCGGCGAAATTGAATATTTTTTCGCCTGAGGCCCTTCGAGATTTTCAGAAGGCAATAAAAAAAGAAGAACAAAACCCCGAGGTCCGCGCCATCGTCATCACCGGCGCCGGCAACAAGGCGTTCATCGGCGGCGCGGAACTCGAGACGCTCGGCTCGCTGGATCCGAAATCAGCTCGCGAATTCATCACGCTGATCCACGAAGCCTGCGCCGCGGTGCGCGACTGCCCGGTGCCGGTGGTCGCGCGCATCAACGGCTGGTGCCTGGGCGCTGGGCTGGAACTCGCCGCCGCCTGCGACCTGCGCATCGCCGCCGACAGCGCCGCCTTCGGCATGCCGGAGGTGCGCCTCGGCATTCCCTCGGTGGTGGAGGCCGCGTTGCTGCCGCGCCTCGTCGGCGCCGGCCGCGCGCGCTGGCTGGTGATGACCGGCGAGACCATCGGCGCGGCCGAGGCGCTGGTCTGGGGCCTGGTCGAGAAGATCTGCAGTCTGGAAGAGCTGGATGTCCAGACAGACAAGGCGCTGGACGCCCTCCTCGCCGGCGACCCCGCGGCGATGCGCGCGCAAAAGCGCCTGTGCAAGCTGTGGGAGGAAGCGCCGCTCCACGAGAGCATCCAGGTCAGCATCGACGAATTCGCCAGGTCCTACGAATCCGGCGAGCCGGTCCGGCGCGTGGCAGCATTTCGCAGTTCACGCAAGAAAAGAACCTAGTCCGTCGTCCCCGCGAAAGCGGGGACCCAGGTTTTGTTTCTTGCTGAATGACCCGAAGATCCGTCGTCCCCGCGAAAGCGGGGACCCAGGTTCTGTTTCTTGCTGAATGACCCGAAGATCCGTCGTCCCCGCGAAAGCGGGGACCCAGGTTCTGTTTCTTGCTAAATCACCCGAAGATCCGTCGTCCCCGCGAAAGCGGGGACCCAGGTTTTGGATTTCTAGAAGACCTGCTCAGACAGGTCTGCCCACAACGGATTCGCCTTCTCGATCAACTCGAGCTTCCATGCGCGATTCCACTTCTTCATTCGTTTCTCGCGCTGAATCGCGTCCAGCATTGATTCATGCAACTCGAAGTACACGAGCCGGCTGACGCCGTGCTCCTTGGCAAATCCCTCGACGGTGCCGGATCGATGCGCTTCGACGCGAGACGCTAGATTGCTGGTCACGCCGATGTACAGAGTTCCGTAGGGCTTGCTGGCAAGGACGTAGACGGCAGGTTGCTTCATTTACGCAAGAACGCAGACACGCAGATTGCGTTTACGGCAAAACCTGGGTCCCCGCTTTCGCGGGGACGACGGGTTCATCGGCATTTTTTTCGAAAAGCGAAAACCTGGGTCCCCGCTTTCGCGGGGACGACGGGTTCATCGGCATTTTTTTCGAAAAGCGAAAACCTGGGTCCCCGCTTCCGCGGGGACGACGGTTGCAGGCGCCTAGGCGGAGAGCCTGAACCAGAAGGTGGCGCCGAGACCGGGCGCGGATTCGGCCCAGATCCGGCCGCCGTGCAGTTCGACCACGCGCTTGGCGATCGCCAGGCCGATGCCGGTGCCCTCGTATTCCGCCGGCGCGTGCAGCCGCTCGAAGATGCCGAACAGCTTGCCGGCGTGGCGCATGTCGAAGCCGGCGCCGTTGTCGCGCACGAAGTAGGCGGCGCCGTCCGCGGATTCGCCGTGGCCGACCTCGATGCGCGGCGCGGCCGACTTGGCGGAGAACTTGAGCGCGTTGCCGATCAGGTTCTGCCACACCTGGCGCAGCAGCGCGGCGTCGCCGACCGCGGGCGGCAGCTCGCCGACGACCAGGTGCGGCCGCGCATCTCCCTCCCCGTCCGCCGGCTGCAGCTCGCGCGCGACGCCCTCGACGAGGGACTGCATGTTCACGTGCCCGCGCACGATGGTCGCGCCCCCGATGCGCGAGAATTCCAGCAGGTTGTCGATCAGGCGGGTCATCAGCGCGGCGTTGCGCTCGATGTGGTCCAGGTAATCCCGCGCCGGCGCCGGCAGCGAGGCGGCGAAGTCGGTGCGCAGGAGCGTCGCGAAGCAGGCGATGACCCCGAGCGGCGTGCGCAGGTCGTGCGACACGGAATAGTTGAAGGACTCGAGTTCCCGGTTGCTGCGCTCGAGCTCGCCGGTGCGCGCCAGGACGCGGCGCTCCAGGTGCCCGCTCAGGCCGCGGTAGCGCTCCTCGGAATCGCGCAGCGTGGCCTCCGCGCGGCGCGCCTCGCGGTTCACGCGCATGGAATACATCCAGCCCAGACCCAGCAGCACCGCGGCGAGCGCGAGCAGCAGGTTTTCGGTGACCGTGAGGAGGAAGCGCGCGCCGTCGCTCATCGTCGAGGAAAACTCCTCCTCGAGGATGGTGAGGCGCTCGTCGGCCGCCGCGAGCCGCGACAGCAGCCCTTCGAGCGCCGGCTGCGTGACCTTGCCGCCGGCGACGAGCCGGCGCAGTTCGGCGCCGATCGCGCGCAGCTCCTCGATCTCGCGGTCCGCGTCGGTCCAGACCCGGATCGCCTCGGCGAAGAAGATCACGTCTTGGAAGCGCAGGAAGAACCGGGCCATGCGTTCCGCGTCGGCCGGATGGTTGTGGCCGCGCACGAAGGCCGCGGCGGCGCGGCCGATGTCGGGCTCCGGCCGCAGCAGTTCCAGGCGCGCGTCGCGGTCGCCGAGCGGCACCTTCAGCGCCCGGTCGAATTCCGCCAGCCGGGCCTCGGAATGGTCGCGCGCGTAGAGCAGGAGCTGGATCACGGCGCGCTTCTGCGCCTTGGAATACAGGCCTTCGCCGCCCACGTAGGCGCGCACGTCGGAAAGGATCAGCGCGCGCTGCTGCTGCAGCGCCACCAGCACCGCGACGATCACGATGAACACGCCCGCAATGCTGTACAGCGCGTAAGGGCGGCGGGGATGAGGAAGTTCGGGCGGCGGCGGCGTCTTCGTCATGGCGCCCGGGACGACTGGCCCGGTCCAGCCATCGTACGGGGCGACCGGACGCGTACAAGTGTCCTTTTCCCTACAAGCTCCCGCGCCCTACAAGGCGCCGCAGATCGCCCCGGGGGTGGTGAACCAGGCCTTCTTCCGCTTCGCTTTCAGGTGCTTGAGCGCCCGGCGCAGGTGGCGCAGCCGGTAGGGCTGGCCGACGATGTACGGATGCAGCGCGATGCCCATCACGAGCGGCTGGTCGGCGCTCTGGCGCAGCATTTCGTCGAAGTTGTCGACGATCATGTCGGCGAAATCGGCGGCGTCCATCTGCCGCGCGACGATCATCGGGATGTCGTTCAGCTCCTGCGGGTACGGGATCGACCACAAGGCCTTCCCTGAACGCGTCTTGAACTGGACCGGCTGGTCGTCGTGGCACCAGTTGAGCGTGTAGCGGTAGCCGGTCTCGGCAAGCAGGTCGGGCGTCAGGTGGGATTCGGAAATCCAGGGACTCAACCAGCCGGAAATGTCTTGCTTCGAATGTTTTTTGATTGTCGCCTTGCACATTTCCAAAAGCTTTTTTTCTTCAACTTCCGAGAGCTCTGCCTGCCTTTCCGAATTCGTATGACCGTGTCCGACGATCTCGTCGCCGCGCCTGACGCAGGCCTCGATCAGTTCCGGGCAGTAGTCGTAGAGCGCGGTGTTGATGAGCGCCGCGGCGGGCAGCTTCAGCTCGTCGAACAGTTCCAGGCAGCGCCAGGCGCCGACGCGGTTGCCGTAGTCGCGCCAGGAATAGTTGAGGACATCGGGTTCCGGGCTCTTCGGACCCAGCGCGGCGCCCAGGCCCGCGCCAAAATCGAAGTGCTCGATGTTGAAGCCGAGGTAGACCGCGAGGCGCTTCCTGCCCGGCCAGGAATAGTCCGGCCGCCGCGTGATGGCGGAATAGGCATAGCGGCCGTGCGATTTCAGTGCGCGATGCACCAGTTTAGAGCGTTGCCAGTCCCGCACGCACCATCAGCCACTCCGCGCTGTCGTTCCAGACCTCCATCTTCACGATCTTGCCGTGGCTCACGAAGTAGCGGTCCACGTAGCGGTTGCCCTCGAAAGGCGTGCCGTCCAGCCACTCCCCGTACAGGTGGCCGGTCTGGTAGACGATGGTCTCGGCCGGGCTGCCCCCCTCCACCACGTGGGTCGGGCCGAACTTCTTCTTCACCCACTTGTAGCGCGCCTTGTTGAAGGCGGTGGCCTCGGCCGGATCGTGCATCAAGCGGTTGCCGGTAAAGCGGATTTCGAGCCCCGGGGCGCAGTAGGCGCGCGCCGAATCCGGGTCCGGGATCATGTGCAGGCGAAGATACTCCTCGACGATGGCTACTGGGTCCATGGGCTCTTTTTTCATGTCGAAAGCCTAGCATGGCACGGCTCCTGCTAAGCTTCTGTCGTCGCTCTCAGGGAGGTTTTTTAGCTCATGAAAAAGCTTTTGGTAGTGATCGGAATGCTGGTGGCATTGCCTGCCCTGGCGCAGGAGACCATCAAGATCGGCCTCGTCACCGCCCTCTCGGGCCAGTCGGCGCGGGCCGGCGAAGCCATCACGCGCGGCCTGCAGGTCGCGATCGACGAGCTGAACGCCGCGGGCGGCGCCCTCGGCCGCAAGTTCGAGCTGGTCCGCCGCGACGACGAAGCCACGCCGGCCAAGGGCGTGATCGCGGCGCGCGAGCTGGTGCACAAGGAGAAGGTCGCGGTGCTCTTCGGCGGCCTGGACACGCCGGTGTCGATCGCCATCATCCCGGTGATCACGGAAGCCAAGGTGCCGTTCATGGGACCCTGGGCCGCCGGCACGCCGATCACGCACAACGGCACCAGCCCGAACTTCGCCTTCCGCGTCTCCGCGGTGGACGAGATCGTCGACAAGGCGATGCTGCAGTACGCCGAGAAGACCTTCAACGCGAAGAAGCCCGGCCTGATCCTGATCAACAACCCCTGGGGCGAGTCGAACGAGAAGGGCCTCAAGGCGGCGATGGCGGCGAAGAACGTCACGCCCGCCGGCATCGAGAAGTTCGAGGGCAGCGACGTCGACGTGGTGCCGCAGCTCACGCGCCTGAAGAACGCCGGCGCGGACTCCCTCTTCCTGGTCGGCAACGTCGGCCCCTCGGCGCAGGTGGTGAAGTCGCTCGACCGCATGGGCTGGAAGCCGCCGATCGTGTCGCACTGGGGCCCGGCGGGCGGCCGCTTCACCGAGCTGGCCGGACCGAGCGCGCCCAGCGTGCACTTCGTGCAGACCTATTCGTTCTTCGGCAACCAGCGCCCGGTCGGCCAGAAGGTGCTGAAAGCCCTGATGGCCAAGTACCCGGACATCAAGACCGCGGGCGACGTGACGCCGGCGGTGGGCGTGGCCAACGCCTACGACGCCATGATGCTCACGGCGCTGGCGATCAGGAACGCCGGCTCGACCGACGGCACGAAGATCCGCGAGGGCTACTACAAGATCGCGAGCTACGACGGCCTCATCAAGAGCTACAAGAGCCCGTTCACGGCCACCAACCACGACGCCATCACCGAGAACGACTACGTCTGGACGCAGTTCATCGACAACGAGATCCTGCCGGTGGGCATGAAGAAGTAATCTCGACTTAAAATCGCCACACGACGGCCGCTCCGGCGGCCGTTTTCATTTATATGCTCGTCATTTCCGCACTCATCACGGGCCTCGGCCTGGGCAGCATGTACGGGCTGCTCGCGCTCGGCTTCCACGTCACCTACGCGGTCTCGGCGACGGTGAATTTCGCCCAGGGCAGCTCGATGATGCTGGGCGCGGTATTCGCCTACGTCTTCGCGGTCAGGCTGGGTTTGCCGCTCTATGCCGCGGCCTTCATCGCCTTGTCGCTGTGCGCCGCGTACGGCGTGCTCGTCGAACGGCTCGCCGTCCGGCCGTTCGTGCGCCGCGGCTCGAACGCCTGGCTCATGGCCACCGTCGCGCTCGGCATCGTCGTCGACAACACGGTGCTGTTCACCTTCGGCAAGGAGCCGCGCGGCTTCCAGATGTCCTGGGCGCAGGGCGGCCTGGACGTGGCCGGGATTCATGTCTCGTATCTGCAATTGTTGATTCCTGTTGTGGGCCTTTCTCTCGCTGCTGCTTTAAACCTGCTAAAGAATAAAACCCAAACGGGGAAAGCAATGCTCGCCGTCGTCCAGAACCCGGACGCCGCGCGCCTCATGGGCATCAACGTGCCGGTCGTGATCTGCGGCGCCTACGCGCTGTCCACCGCCTTCGCGGGCGCCGCCGGCATCCTCATCGCGCCGCTGTACAACGTCAACGCCGACATGGGCACGGTGTTCGGCCTGAAGGCCTTCGCGGTGGCGATCCTCGGCGGCATCACCAGCGCCTGGGGCGTGATGCTCGCGGGCCTCCTCTTCGGCGTGGTCGAAGCGCTCATTACCGCGCTGCTCGGCTCGACCTACACCCAGATCCTGAGCTTCGCGCTCGTGATCGTGGCGCTGGCGCTGATGCCGAACGGGATCTTCGGGCGCGCGGAAGTGAAAAAAGTATGAAGGGTCTGGTTCTTCATGCAGTTGTCTTCATTTCCGCCCTGGCTTTCACGGCCTATGCCAACAGTTATTACGTCTTCATCATGGCGACGCTGGCGCTCACCGCCATCGTCGGCATCGGCCTGAACATCCTGCTCGGGCTCGCGGGCCAGGTCTCGTTCGGCCACGTCGGCTTCTACGCCATCGGCGCCTACACGGTGGCGATCCTCACCACCGCGGCGAAACTCGATTTCTGGCTCGCGCTGCCGCTCGCCATCGCGCTCTCGGCAATCGTGGGCGGGCTGCTCGCGCTGCCGGCGCTGCGCGTCAAGGGCCCCTACCTCGCCATGGTGACCATCGCCTTCGGCTTCGTGGTCGAGAACGGCGCCGCCGAATGGCGCGGCCTCACCGGCGGGCAGAACGGCATCATGGGCGTGAAGCAGCCCGAACTCTTCGGCACCGCGTTCGGCGAGCGCGGCGTCGCGCTGCTCGCCATTTTCCTCTGCGGCCTGCTGACGCTGGCCTTCTGGCGTCTCGCGCGCTCCCGCTGGGGCGCGGCGATGCGCGCGGTGAAGGACTCCGAGGTGGCGGCCGAATCGGTGGGCCTCAACCCGGTGGCGATCAAGGCGCTCGCCTTCGCGCTCTCGGCGGCCTGCGCCGGCCTCGCCGGCGCCCTGTTCGCGCCGCTCTCGGGCTTCGTCACGCCCTCGACCTTCGCCTTCCTGCAGTCGATCCTCTTCGTGCTGGTGGTGATCGTGGGCGGCGCCGGCACGGCGAGCGGGCCGCTGGTGGGCGCCGCGCTGGTGGTGCTGCTGCCCGAAGTGCTGGCGGGCCTCGCCGAGTACCGGCTGCTCTTCTTCGGCGCGCTGATGCTGGTCGTGCTCTGGCTCGCGCCCGAGGGCATCGTGGGCGAGGTGCAGAAATGGGTGCGGCGCCGTGCGAGGAATGTTTCGGATTTTTCTGCAGATGCATTTAAAAGAAATGCCGTACAAAAAAACCTCCATGTCTCCAATCTCACCATCGCCTTCGGCGGCGTGAAGGCGGCGACCGATGTTTCCTTCGAGGCGCGCGCGGGGGCGGTCACCAGCCTGATCGGGCCCAACGGCGCGGGCAAGACGACGGTCCTCAACATGCTGGGCGGCTTCTACAGGCCGCAGGCGGGCGAAATCCGGCTGGGAAACCGCAACATCGAGGGGATCGCGGCCTGGCGCATCGCGCGCGCCGGCGTCGCGCGCACCTACCAGACCACGCAGCTCTTCGGCAGCCTGAGCGTGCTGGAAAACCTGCTGATTGCCTCCCCGGCGACGGGCGCGAAAAGCGGCGCGGAACAGGAAAACGCGATTTCGCTGCTCGCCTTCGTCGGCTACCGCGGCGACATGCACGCGCGCGCGTCGGAATTGCCGCACGTGGACCGGCGCCTGGTGGAGATCGCGCGCGCGCTCGCGACGCGGCCCGCCGCGCTGCTGCTCGATGAGCCGGCGGCGGGCCTGGCGCGCGCCGACAAGGCGGCGCTCGGCGGGCTGCTGCGCAGGATCGCGCAGGGCGGCATCGCGGTGCTGCTGGTCGAGCACGACATGGAGATGGTGATGGAGATCTCCGACCACGTCGTGGTGCTGGACGCAGGCACGCCGATCGCCGCCGGCCTGCCGCAGGCCGTGCAGCAGGATCCGGCCGTGCGCAAGGCGTACCTGGGCGGATCGCAGGTGAAGCCGAGAGAAAGAATTGCCGCCGAAAGCAAAGGCGAGCTCCTGCTCGAAGCAATCAAGCTCGAAGCCGGTTACGGCGCCGAGCCGGTGCTGAAGGGCATCGACCTCAAGGTGCATGCCGGCGAGCTCGTCGCGGTGCTCGGCGCCAACGGCGCGGGCAAGTCCACGCTGATGCGCGCGATTTCGGGTTTGCACCGCCCCATTGGTGGTTCAGTCATTTTTAAGAATAAAAAAATTGAAGAAATGCCGCCACACCGTGTCGTAGCGCAGGGTCTGGTGCTGGTGCCCGAGGGCCGGCAGGTGTTCCCGGAGCTCTCGGTGCTCGACAACCTGCGCCTCGGCGGCTACCTGCGCAGGGAAATCCCGCAGGCCGAAGTCGAGGCGCTGCTCGAGCGCTTCCCGCGCCTGCGCGAGCGCCTGCAGCAGCGCGCGGGACTGCTCTCCGGCGGCGAGCAGCAGATGCTCGCCATCGCGCGCGGCCTGATGGCGCGGCCGCAGCTGCTCCTGCTGGACGAGCCCTCGCTCGGCCTCGCGCCCACGGTGATCGAGGACCTGTTCGCTTCGCTCGACCGCCTGCGCGCCGAGCAGGTCACGATCCTGCTCGTCGACCAGATGGCGGGGCTCGCGCTGTCGCTCGCCGACCGCGGCTACGTCATCGAGGGCGGGCGCATCAGCACGAGCGGCAGCGCGGCCGAAATCGCCGCCGACGGGGCGCTGGAGAAGGCCTACCTCGGCGCGCAGTAGAATCTGGCATGGCGAGCCCCCTGCAAAGGCGCATCTTCATGACCGCGGCGGTCATCGCCGCGGCGGCCGAAGGCGCGGTCGTCTACGTGCAATGGCCCTCGCCGCCGCTGAAAGTCTGCGCCTCGGCCGAACTCGGCAACCTCGTCGCCAGGGCAACCCGGACCGACGCGGAACTGCGCTACGCGCGCAGCGAGCTGCGGCCCGGCCTGGGGGAATCCGACACGAAGAGCGTCATGCGCCTGGAAGAGGCGTCCGCGGCGGCCTGGAACGAGGTCGCAAGCTTCAAGAAGCGGGCGCTGGAGCAGCAGAGGGCGAGTGGTGCCGCCGCGAGCAGCGCCTGCAACTGACGATGCCGGGCGGCCGGGACCGCCGCCGTCAGAAAAGCGAGATGCGCCGCGGGGCCGTCACCACGGCATGGTCGGAATGCCCTTCGGCCAGGCCGCTCGCGTATTTCGCCTCGTCGGGCTTGACCCCGTAGGGCGCGCATTGCGCGGCATGCTGCTGCAACCGCGACTCGTTGCCGCTGACGCCGTCGCGGTGCCCGATCTTCACCCAATCGGCATTGCGGCAGCCCTCGGCATCAAGCGTCACGCTCGCGCAACCGGCCAGCATCAGCGCGAAAAGCGAAACGGCAGTAGCGAATTTCATGGACGCACCTCCAGAATGAGAATACAGCAGGGGACGGCCGAATATTCCTGCCGGGCCGCCCCAACCCACCGAGGAACCGCATCGTGACCAGCCGTACCCATGTCCTGCTCTGGACCGACACGCCCGCCCCGTATCTCGACGCCATCAAGGCCGCCGGCCTCGCCGACCGCGTCGCCACCGACACGCTGCCGCGCAAGGAAACACCCTCCGCCGCGCAGCTGGCCCGCACCGAGGCGCTGTGCGCCTACACGGTGCCGGCGGGCGTGCTGCCGGCGATGCCGAAGCTGCGCTGGGCCCAGTGCATGATGGCCGGCGTCGAGAGCTGGATGGCGCTGCCCGACCTGCCGGAAAAACTCGTGCTTTGCTGCGCGCGCGGCACGCACAAGGAGTCGATGCCGGAAAACATCGTCGGCGCGCTGCTGTATGTCGCTAAGCCCTACGCCGCCGCGGTCGAGAACCAGAAACTGGGGAAATGGGTGCCGACCGTCGCGCAGCCGCTCGGCGGCAAGACCCTCGGCATCCTCGGGCTGGGCGCCATCGGCCAGGGCGTCGCCCGGCTCGCCGCCGCGTTCGGCATGCGGGTGATCGGCACCAAGCGGCGTCCGGAGCCGCTGGCCAATGTCGCCGAAGTCCTGCCTCCCGAGCGCACGGCAGAGGTCCTGGCGCAAGCCGACTTCCTGCTGCTGCTGCTGCCGGCGACGCCGGAGACGGACAACTTCATCAACGCCGAGCGCCTGGCGATGATGAAGCCCGGCGCCTGGCTGCTGAATTTCGGCCGCGGCCACGTCATCAAGGACGACGACCTGGTCGCGGCGGCCGGGGCGAAGAAGATCGCCGGCGCCATGCTCGACGTGTTCCGGCAGGAGCCGCTGCCCGCCGGCCATCCGTTCTGGACCACGCCGGGGATCATCGTGCTGCCGCATTTCGGCGGCCCCTTCCCGCAGCGCGACAGCGTGGTTGCGCGCCTGTTCGTCGACAACCTGGGCCGCTTCCTCGACGGCAAGCCGCTCAGGGAAGTGGTGGACCGCAAGGCGGGTTACTAGCGCTCCAGGGCGGCGGCCGCCAGCCTCGCCGCCGCCGCATTCGAACCGGCGACGACCACGCCCGCGCCCTTCAGGGTCCTGACCTGCCTCGAATAGACCTGCGGATCACCTTCGGTACCGGTGACGGAGGCAATCACCAGTAACTTTCTCTTGCTCTTGTTCAGAACGGAAGAAATCAAACCCGCCGGATCCGCGTGCGCGCCGTAGCCGATCACGACATCGAGCAGCACGACGCCCACGGCCCTGTCCTTCAGCGCGCGCTCGAGGTGCTCGTTGCGCAGCGCCGGGTCGATCATCGGGTGCGGCCGGCCGCGCGTGAATTCATCGTCGCCCAGGTCGGTCAGCACGTGGGGCGCCCCTCTCTCACGTGCACCCGGCACCGGCGCGTTGGACGCGACCTTCAGGCCGTGGTCCATGAGCACGATCTGCGCTTCCGCGCAGAGCGTTCCGCCGCAGAACAGGCCAGCGATCCTGCCTTTGGCTTTTGCTTTCAGGCTTTCTTTCGGCTTGAATCCCGCGGCTTCTTCCAGCGTGCGCGCGAGGCGTACATTTTCAGGTGTCTTGATTTTTTTCGAACCTAATAAACACAAGACCACGGGCTTCCTGCTCCTGCCGGCGCGCGCGACGATCGTCTTCGTCACCGACGGCGCGGGCGGCTTGGAGATGACGATGATGCGCCTGGTGGCGGGATCGGCCTCGAGCGCGTCCAGCGCGGCGAGCGTCATGCGCCCACCCACTTCGCGGGACAGGTCGCGCCCGCCCACGCCGATGCCGTGCGACACGCCGCCGCCAGAGCGCGCGATGAGGCAGGACACTTCCTGCAGGCCGGTGCCGGAGGCCGCGACGATGCCGATATCGCCGCGCGGCACCGCATTGGCGAAGGCGACCGGCGTGCCATTGATGAGCGCGGTGCCGCAATCGGGCCCCATCAGCAGCAGACCCTTGCTGGCGGCGAGCCGCTTCAGCGCGACCTCCTCCTTCAACGGCACGTTGTCGGAGAAGATCATGACGTGCAGCCCGCGCTCGAGCGCCTTGCGTGCCTCTGCCGCCGCGAATTCGCCCGGTATGGAGATGAGCACGAGGTTGGCCTCCGGCAATTCGGCCGGCAGGGATGAAGCGTCCGAAGAACCGGAAATCAAGAGCTTTTCGGCAAGAACCAGGGCCTCGCTTGCTCTCTTTCCCTTCACGGCGATGATGAGGTCGTCGGGCCCGGCGCCCGCGCCCTCCTTCGACAGCAGGCCGGATTCCTTCAGCAGCGCCTTGTTCGACGGCGAGCCGATCATCAGGGACGCTTCCACGTCCCCTTTCTGCAATTCCCGCGCAATGCGCATCAGCGCCACGGAGTCTGCGTAAAAACCGCGCCGCACGAGGTTTTTTACTGAAGTCACTTTTTAATACCTAGAGAATCGGCAAAAGCACTCAAGGCCTGGTCGAAGCACGCGAGAGGCGCGCGCGCCACGCCCGCGCCCACCTGCCCCACGCCCGGCTTGCGGTGCGCGATGCCGGTGTTGATCGCCGGCTGCACGCCGCTCGCCACCACCTTGCGCAGGTCGATGCCCGCGGGCACGCCGCGCCCGTCCAGCGCCGGGATGGTCCACTTCGGGTTCCTGCCGACGGTGAGCTCGCCCATCGCGCCCGTGAAGGCGAGCGCGTCGCTCGCTCGCCCCGCGCCGACGAAGCCCATCACCGCGGGCGCGCTCGCCATCGCGAAGGCGCCCAGGCCGATGGTTTCCATGATCGCCGAGTCGCCCATGTCGGGATTGGCGTCCTTTTCACTGTAGCCCGGGAAGTACAGGCCGCGCGGCATCTCCACCGGCGCGGTGAACCATTCGTCGCCGGTGCCGGAAACGCGCACGCCGAAATCGGTGCCGTTGCGGCACATCGCCGACACGAGGCTGCAGGCTTCGATGCCGCGCACGGGATCCATGATGGCCTTGCCCATCGCCATGCCGATGTTGAGGAAGAACTGCTCGTTGCCGCCGATGAACGCCAGGCAGCGCGCAAGGGTCTCGGCGCCGGGCGCTTCGCGCGCGAAGTGCGGCGCGAGCGCGCGCAGCACGAGCGCCGAGCAGGCGACGTTGCGCTGGTGCATCTCGTCGCCCATGGCGAGGCCGCGCGCGATGAGCGGCGTCAGCTCCAGGCCGCCCGCGGCGCGCAGCGCGGCGCCCAGCAGCGGCCCGAAATCCTCGCGCAGCCAGCGGATGCGCCCCAGCACCTCGTCGTCGTTGGCGCCGAAGCGCATCACCTTGCCGAGGCCTTCGTTGACCATGCAATAGCTGCGGTTGCGGAAGGCCCTGTTTTCGACAACCATCACCGGCATGGAGCGCGTCGTGATGCCCGTCATCGGGCCGACTGCGCCGAAGTGGTGGTTGGGATGGAACGCGACCTTGCCCGCGGCGGCCATATCCATCGCGGCCTTCAGGCTGGGCGCCCAGCCTTCGAACACGATCGCGCCGGCCACCGCGCCCTGCATCGGCCCGCACATGCGCCGCCATTCGATCGGCGGCCCCGAGTGCAGCAGCATGCGGTCGCCGAGGCCGGGCATCGCCTTGCGGGCCGGCACGACGTCCACCAGCACCGGTTCGGCGGCCAGCATGCGCCGCAGGCCTTCGGCGTTGGCCTTCGCGATGCGCGCCTCGTGCCGGCCGAGGCCCGCGAGCAGGCGCGACGTCCGGTCGCGCGCGGCCGGCGCTAAGCTCCGGGAGGGCCGCCAATCGACCTGCGCCACCGGCACGCCGCGCGCGGCGAGGTCCGCGGCGAACGCGCGCAGGCCGATGTTGACCACGCGAGGCGGCGCCGCGAGAAGACTTTTCGATGCCATGGAGCGGCTATTATCGCAGCATGATCGAACGTCTTGTCGTCGCGATCGGCGGAAACGCGACCCACCCGGAGAACATCCGCGGCACCACCGGCGAGCAGGAGGAAATCGCCGGGCGCGCGGCGCGCGCGCTGCGCCCCCTCGTAGAGGCGACACCGCAGATCGTCATCACGCACGGCAACGGCCCGGTGGTCGGCAAGATCCTGCTGCGCCAGTACTACGCGCGCGAGCACGTGCCGCCGATGCGCCTGGACGTCTGCGTGGCGCACAGCCAGGGCGGCATCGGCCACCTGCTGATGCAGGGGCTGGAGGACGAGCTCGCGCGCGCGGAAGTCGACCGGCGCGTCGCCTGCCTCGTGACGCGCGTCGAGGTGGGCGCGGACGATCCCGCGTTCAGCCATCCGACCAAGCCCATCGGCCCCTTCTTCTCGGCGGAGGAAGCCGGCAACCTGCAGCGCACGCTCGGCTGGACCATGGTCGAGGACTCCGGCCGCGGCTGGCGCTACGTCGTGCCCTCGCCGCGCCCGAAGGCGGTGCTCGAGCTCGAGCTCATCGCATCGCTCGCCGCGCAGGGCATCGTGGTGATCGCCGCGGGCGGCGGCGGCATCCCGATGGTGCTGCGCGCCGACGGCTCCTACGGCGGCGTGCCGGCGGTGATCGACAAGGACCTCACCTCGGCGCTGCTCGCCGCCGAGATGAAGGCCGACGCGCTCCTCATCCTCACCGCGGTGGCGCGCGTGTCGGTCCATTTCCGCAAGCCGCAGCAGCGCGAGCTGGAAACGGTGACTGTTTCCGAACTCGAGGGCTACGTGCGCGAAGGGCACTTTGCCGACGGCAGCATGGGGCCGAAGGTGCAGGCGGCGCTGCGCTACCTCGCCGCCGGCGGCAGGCGCGCCATCATCGCGCACCTCGACCAGGCCGCCGACGCGGTCGCCGGCAAGGCCGGCACCCATGTCGTTCCGGGTTAACCGGGCGGGCGGCGCGGCGCTCACCGCCCTGCGCAGCGGTTCGGCAAAGGTCTTCGCAAGCTTCGAACGCAGCTGCTACGTCGAAACACCGTCGGGAATTGCCTGCCTCGGCGGACCCGGACTCGGCATGGGACCGTTGAATGCGATTGTGGAGGATTTCGAATCCTTCCCCGTTGGAAATTCCGTTTCTGTTGAAATCGAGGCAGCGATTTCCTGGAAGCCTGCCGTTCCTTCCGTTACCAGGAAAATCCCGGGCATTGAAATTCCGGCATCCATCCGTGGGCCGGCCCGGCCCTTCCTGGATTGGATTTCAGGATCCGGAAAACCGGACGACAGCCTGATCGGCCTCGGGCCCGGCCTCACGCCGGCGGGCGACGATTTCGTCGGCGGCGCCATGATCGCGCTGCGCGCTTTCGGCGATACAGAGAGCGCGGACCGCATCGCGGCCTGGGCGCTGCCGCTCGCGAAGGCGAATACGAACCGCATCAGCCGCGCGCACCTCGATTGCGCCGCGCAGAGCGAAGGCCACGAGGCGCTGCACGACCTGCTGTGCAGCTTCGAGGAAAAGCACCTGGCGCGGCTGGCCCGCGTCGGCCACACCTCCGGCCTGGATGCCGCCGCGGGCGCGCTGCTCGCGCTCAAGGCAGTCCGCAAGCCGGGAATTTCAAGTTCCTTTCCGTCATCCGAATCCCGGATTGTGCGTTTCTCCATGAAAGGATGATGACGCACTAATATCAGTATGGATATAATACGGCGCCAGCCGATCATCTGGAGCGGAACCAGCCGCGAGGACATCCAGGCGTTCAGTGATCAGGCGAGGCAGCGCGCGGGCCGGGAACCTGCACGGGTGCAGGAAGGTCTGCAGCCGGCGGACTTCAAGCCGATGCCTCAAGGAAAGGAAAACGCGATGACGGAAAAGATGAAGATGGTGCGCGGCAGCGGCAACGTGTTCCTTGACCTCGGGTATTCCCGAGAAGACGCGCAGAACCTCATCCTCCGCTCCGAACTGATGAGCCGGATCGAGCGCCATGTGCGCTCGAGCGGCCTGTCGCAGAAGGAATGCGCGGCGCGCATGGGGGTGACGCAACCGCGCCTCAACGATCTCCTGAAGGCCAAGATCGACAAGTTCAGCCTCGATGCGCTAGTGAACATGCTCGGCCGCGCCGGGATGCGCGTCGAACTGAAAGTAAAAAGGGCCGCGTAGGCCCTCTGTCCTTCGATTGCCCTCTTTCAGGCGACCAGGATGTCGGTTGCCGCCAGGTTCGCCACGCCGGTGAGGGTCGCGACTTCGACGCTGGCCGAGCCGCCCAAGCCGTCGGCGTCGTAGTAAAGCTTGGAAGTCGCCGTGTTGAATACCAGCCGGTCGTCGGCGTCGCCCCCCTGGATGAACCCGGCGCCCGCGCGATATGCGGCGCCGGCAAGCGGGCCTTCGGCAATCAGCTGGGCGAAGAAGGCATTGTCGAACACCAGCTTGTCGAGTCCCACCGTGAAATCCTGCACCGTGTCCGAGCCCGTCAGCGACGTGAACACGAACTGGTCCGCGCCGTTGCCTCCCGAGAGCGTATCGTTCCCGGCGCCGCCGGTCAGGATGTTCGCTTCGTCATTGCCGATCAGCACATCGTTGCCGGTGCCGCCCGTTGCGTTCTCGATCACCGTGCCATACGCGATGGCGACATTGTTCGTGCCGTAGGTGGGAGGAATGGTGGGATTTTCGATCTCATCGTATAAATCGGTGTAGTAAGCCGGAACCACTTCCAACCAGACACCGTCTTCGTTGAATCCGACGGGCCCGATGGTCGAAAAATGTCCCGCGCGCAGGTCCAGCACGCTGCCCCTGGCAAAACCGGAAGCGTCCAATGTGTCAGTACCCGCCGCGTCCCAGATCGTCCTGAAGGCCGGGTAATCCGGCAGGCTGTAGACATCATTGCCCGCGGTCGCGGTGTCGTTGGCGCCGTAGATCGCCTGCAGCACGCCGATGTCGAACAGCATCGGCGTCTCCGGGGTCAGGTTGGCGCCCCCATAGGTAAAGCCGGTTTCAGTATGCGTCAGAAAAACCAACACGGCGTCGGCGCGGGGGGTGTACGACATCACCGTATAGCGGTCGTTGTCCTCGCTGGCGTGACCCAAGCTGGTCAGGGTGTCGGGCAGGTCAAACGGATGCTTGAGGCCGAGCGCATGGCCGATTTCATGGATCAATCCCGCCCACAGCGGCTGCCCCGGTGCGAGGCCGCTCTGGAATTCATTCAGGAGGGAGTTGATCCAGACATCGCCCGCTTCCTCGTTATTGCCCGGGGTGGCAGGACTGCCAAGCTCGCCGGGCAGGTATGCATACCCGATCGTGGACGCGTTCTGCTCGCTCCGGCCAAAGCGCAAGTCGATCCCGGTATCGCTATCTGTCAGTTCCTCAGTGAAATTGATGTCCAGAAGGCTCTCATACAGGTCCAGCACATCGCGCACGGCCTGCTTCTGCTCAGCCGTCATTTCCGAGAAGGTCGGAGATTCCGTCACTGGGTCGGCGTAGCTCGGCGCGGCCGTCATGAAGCTGAACTTGAGTTGCAGCGTGACGCCGTCGGTGTGCTGCCATTCGCCTCCCGACTGCAGCGCGTCGAGCGCGTAGCTGGGCACCGTCATCGGCCCCTGCGTCGCGAGAAAAGCTTCCAGGCTGATCGGCGCGGCGCTGCCGAACTTCAGGAACTCGATACCCGAGATCAGGTCGGAGCCGTCGGGCCCGACGATGGAGACGCCGCCACCCGCTTCCGCCCCCGTATAGCTGCCCTGTTGCCCGGAGAACACGGCGGTATTCGTGCCCTGGCCGCCTTGCAGCGTATCGTTGCCCGCGCCGCCGTTGAGCAGGTTGTTGCCCGAATTGCCGGTAATGACGTTGTCGAGCCCGTTGCCGGTGCCGCTCAGGCCGGCGCTACCCGTCAGCGTCAGGTTCTCGAGGTTCGCGCCCAGCGTGAAGTTGGCGCTCGATTGCACCGTATCGATGCCCGATGACGACGCCTCGGTCACCACGTCCATCGCGTTGTCCACCACGTACAGGTCGTTGCCCCCGCCGCCGATGAGCGTATCGACACCGCCCGCGCCGTTCAGGGTGTTGGCGCCGCCGTTGCCGGTGATGACGTTGGGAAGCGCGTTGCCCGTGCCGGACTGCGCGCCTGCGAGCAGCACCAGCTGCTCGACATTCTCGCCGTTGGTGGAAAGGTCGAAGGAAATCGCGCTCGAGCGCACGATGTCCGTGCCCCCGCCCACGGCCTCGGCGACCGTGTCGCGCGAGTTGTCGACGAGATAGGTGTCGCTGCCCGCGCCGCCGTCCATCAGGTCGGAGCCGCCGCCGCCGTCGAGCGTGTCGCTGCCGCCGCCGCCGATCAGCCAGTTGGAGCGCGCCGTTCCGGTGATGAGGTTGGCGGCGTCGTTGCCGATGCCGACCCGCGCGCTCCCCGTCAGGACGAGGTTCTCCAGCCCCGGCTGCAGCATGGTGAGGAACGCGCCCGAGACCACCGTGTCGACGCCGGCGCTGTCGCTGATCTGGAACTGTTCGAAGATCCGGTCGACGACATAGGTGTCGTTGCCGGCGCCGCCGTCGAAGCGGTCGATGCCCGCGCCGCCGGCGAGGCTGTCGTCGCCGCCGAGCCCGATCAGTTGATCGTTGCCGGCGCCGCCGGTCAGCGTGTTCGGGCCATCGTCGCCTGCCGTGGCCGCGGCGTTGTCGCCGATGAGAAGCTTGCTGCCGTCGGCGAACTCGATGTTGGTCTGCGCCGCCTGGCGGGGATTGATCTGCAGCGTGACGGTTTTGCCCTCGGCGGTCAGCAGCAGCGACGTGCCCCCGGTCGCGGCCACGACCTGCGCGGCCCGGATGTCGGCGCTATCGAAGCTGAGGACATCCAGCAGCGGATCGAAGGCGATCGACTGGCCGTTGGCCAGCGACGACCAGATGTGCGTCGTCACGCGATGATCCCGATGACTGCCGCGAACACGATGCCAGCCCCCCGCCAGCCCGAATTGGGCTGTCGGCATTCTAGCGGGTACGGCGTCTGGATTGGTATGGCGTCCCGACGGGGATTCGAACCCCGGTTACCGCCGTGAAAGGGCGATGTCCTAGGCCTCTAGACGATCGGGACTTGAGGCGAAACAGCAGACTGCGTGTCTTGAGTGGTGGAGGTAAGCGGGATCGAACCGCTGACCTCTTGCATGCCATGCAAGCGCTCTCCCAGCTGAGCTATACCCCCACGCAAGGGCGCGAATTATATCACCGGCTTCAGGCCACCAGACGCCGGACGACGGTGTCGCGCCCCAGCAGCTCCAGCACCGCGTCGAGCGAAGGCGTCTGGGTGCGGCCGGTCACCAGCAGGCGCACCGGCATGGCGAGCTCGGGCATCTTCATGGCGTTCGCCTTGAGCACCTCGGCGATCACCGCGGCGATCGATTTGCGGTCCCAGGGCGCCTCGGCGAGCTTCGCCTTGAGCATCTGCAGCGCGGGGCGGGTCTTGTTGTCGAGCTGCGTCTCGATGTCCTTCTGCATGGGCTGCTCGTAGACGTAGAACATGCGCGCGTTCTCGGCGAGGTGGACCACGGTGTTGGCCCGGTCCTTGAGCAGCGCCACCACCTTGTCGATCGGCGGGCCCTTGCGCGCGTCGATGCCCATGTCGTTCAGCACCAGCTCGACCAGGCCGGAGAGCCGCACGTCGTCGGCGTGCTTCAGGTACTGCTGGTTCATCCACAGCGCCTTGGCCGGATCGAACTGCGCGGGCGAGCGGCTCACGTGCCCGAGGTCGAACCACTCGACCAGCTGCTTGCGGGTGAAGACCTCGTCGTTGCCGTGCGACCAGCCCAGGCGCGCGAGGTAGTTGTCCAGCGCCTCGGGCAGGAAGCCCTCCTCCATGTACTGCATCACGCTCACCGCGCCGTGGCGCTTGGACAGGCGCTCGCCGTCGGCGCCGAGGATCATCGGCAGGTGGGCGAACGCAGGCAGGGGTTTCCCCAAGGCGTTAAAAATATGAAGCTGCCTCGGCGTGTTGTTGACGTGGTCGTCGCCGCGGATCACGTGCGTGATGTCCATGTCGAGGTCGTCCACCACCACGCCGAAGTTGTAGGTCGGCACGCCGTCGGCGCGCAGGATCACCAGGTCGTCGAGCTCCTTGTTGGGGAAGCTGATCGGCCCCTTGACGAGGTCGTTCCATCCCACCTCGCCCTCTTCCGGGGTCCGGAAACGAACGACCGGCTTTACCCCGTCCGGTTTCTTCAGTCCCTGCGCGCGCTCGGGCCGCCAGCGCCCGTCGTAACGGGGCTTGAGACCCTTGTCGGTCTGTTCCTTGCGCAGAAGGTCCAATTCCTCCCTGCTCATCCAGCAGTAGTAGGCGTGGCCCGAGGCAATGAGCTGCCCGGCCACCTCCTTGTAGCGCGCGAGGCGCTTCATCTGGAAGAACGGGCCCTCGTCCCAGTCGAGGCCGAGCCACTTCATGCCCTCGAGGATCGCGTTCACCGACAGCTCGGTGGAGCGCTCGAGGTCGGTGTCCTCGATGCGCAGGATGAACTTGCCGCCGTGGCGCCGCGCGTAGGCCCAGGAAAAGAGCGCGGTGCGCGCGCCGCCGATATGCAGGAAACCGGTCGGGGACGGCGCGAAGCGGGTGCGGACGCTCATCGGGCGCGCGGCGCCTTCAATTCGTCCCGCCCTCGACGGGCAGGTTCTGGGCGCGCCAGCGCAGCATGCCGCCGGCAAGGTTGGCCACCTTCGCGTAGCCCGCGTTCTTCAGCATGACGGTCGCCTGCGCCGAGCGCGCGCCCGAGCGGCAGACGACGACCACTGGTTTTTCTTTTGATATTTGTTGGATGTTATTCAAAAGAGAACCCAAAGGAATCAACTTCGCTCCCGCGATGTGGCCGAGCGAGCCGGTGAATTCATCCGGCTCGCGCACGTCCAGCACCTGCGCGCCCGCGGGATTGTCCGCCAGCCAGTCGGGCTGCAATTCCCAGATGCCCGCGAAGTTGACCGCCAGCGGCGCCCATTCGGTATCGGATTCCTTCGTCATGTCTTCCTTTTCCGGGCGGCCGCAGCGCAGGTTGGCCGGCACCGCCACGTCCATCAGTTTCGGGTGCGCGAGGCCGAGGTTCGTCATGTAGCCGACGAAATCGCCTTCGCCGATGGCCTGCGCAAGGCGCGGATTGTACTTCTTCTCCTCGCCGACGCTGGAGGAGGTGATGCCCCGGTAGTCGTGCGCCGGGTAGAGCAGGCAGTCGTCGGGCAGCGAGAACAGCCTCTCGCGCACGGAGCGGAACAGCAACGGCGCGCTGCCCTGCTGGAAATCGGTGCGGCCGCAGCCGCGGATCAGCAGCGCGTCGCCGGTGAAGGCCTTCGAGCGGTCGTCGAGCACGTAGCTCATGCAGCCGCCGGTGTGGCCGGGCGTGGCGCGCGCTTCCAGCGTGCGCATGCCGAAGGCCACCAGGTCGCCGTCGGCGAGGTAGCGGTCGGCGCCCTCGGCGCCGCTGTCCTTCGAGAGCGCGATCTTCGAGCCCAGCCGGCGCTTGAGCAGCGACGCTCCGGTGACATGGTCGGCGTGCACGTGGGTCTCGAGCGTGAACAGCAGCGTGACGTCGAGTTCCCGGATCAGCGCCGCGTCGCGCCGCGCGTGCTCGAACACCGGGTCGATCAGCACCGCCTCGCGCGTGAGAGAATCGGCAAGCAGGTAGGTATAGGTGGACGATTGCTGGTCGAACAGCTGGCGGAAGATCATGATGGGCCGCAAATCAGATGCATGACTTTACCCCGATTCCCGCCCTCGTCGGCGGCGCATTGATAGGCCTGGCGAGCGTCTGGCTGCTCGCCGTCAACGGGCGCATCGCGGGCGTGAGCGGCATCCTGCACGGAATATTTTCACCGCCCGAGGCTCAGTGGCGAGCCTGGTTTATTTCAGGTTTGTTGCTCGCAGGACTCGCGTGGCAGGCGGCGGGCGCGCCGGTGCCGCTGCGCGACAGCCTGCCGCTGGGCTGGGTCGCCGCCGCCGGCCTGCTGGTCGGCTTCGGCACGCGCATGGGCGGCGGCTGCACCAGCGGCCACGGCGTGTGCGGACTCGGGCGCCTGTCGGCGCGCTCGCTGGTGGCGGTGATCGTCTTCATGGCGAGCGGCATGGTGTCGACCTACGTCATGCGCCACGGCCTCGGATTGGCATCGTGAAAACGCTGGCCTCGGCTCTGGGCGCGGGATTCCTCTTCGGCATCGGGCTGTGGGTCTCGGGCATGGCGAACCCGAAGAAGGTGCTCGGCTTCCTGGACATCACGGGCAGGTGGGATGCGAGCCTGATGCTGGTGATGGGCGGTGCGGTTGCCGTGACTCTTCTGGGATTCAGGATCTACAGGGAAAAGATCCCGGCTCCAACGCTGAAAGACATCGACCTACCGCTCATCGTCGGCTCGATGCTGTTCGGCATCGGCTGGGGAATCGCCGGCTACTGTCCCGGGCCCGCCATCACCGCGCTCAGCACCCTTTCGATCGAAGCCGTGGTCTTCGTGGCGACGATGATCGCCGGCGGAATGATCGGCAAGGTCTTTGTCAGATGAAGCGCAAAGGCGGATTCAGGCCGAGCATGTGCTGCCCCACGCTTTGCAGGTGCGCCGCGCTCGCCTGCACCTGCTGCGCCACGGCGTGCATGTCGCGCAACCGGCGCTCGAAGGGATGGGACTCGAAGATCGCGGTCGCGCCGGCATCGGCGTAGCAGTCCTCGGCCACCTGGCGCGCTTCGTGGATCGCGTGGGTGGAGGCGAGGCGCAGCCGGATGCGCTGCTCGAAGCTGGGGTATCCGGCGGCGCTTTCCTCGGCCATGGCGCGCAGGATCTGCAGGAGCCAGGCCTCGCAGGCCGCCAGCCGCGCTTCCGAGCGCGCGATCCGCGTCTGGGTCCAGCTGTCGTTGCGCAGCGTGAGGTTGGTGCCGGAGGTGGTCTTGCCGCGCGCGAGCGCGACGAACGCGGCGAGCATCGCGCGCGCGATGCCGAGCGCGACGCCGGCGAAGCCGCACTGGTACACGTTCATGGGCGAAAACCGGTACAGCGCGCCCCGCTCCCGCCTCTCGGCCTCGGGCTCGACGCGCGCGTCCGCCGCCTGGTGCTGGTCGCGCCCCGTGGCGCGCGGCAGGAGGGAATACTGCGCCGGCACGAAGTGGTCGGTGACCGAGTAGGTGTCGCTGCCGGTGCCGCGCAGCCCGACGACGTGCCAGGAATCGTCCTGCACCCGCACCACGGAGCGCGGCATCAGCATGGTCCTCTCCGTCCCATCGGCCAGGTGGCAGTGTCCGCCCAGCCAGGTCGAATGCCGGTTGCCGCTGCCGAATCCCCAGGTGCCGTTGACCTGCCAGCCGCCCGGCGCCGGTTCCGCGCGACATTGCCCGGAGGAATATCCCCAGGACAGGACCGCGCGCGGGTCGCCGAACACCTCGCGCGCGGCCGGCGGGTCCATATAGGCGGCGGACATCGAGCAGCCCGAACTCTGCGACACGCTCCAGGCGGTGCTCGCGTCGCCCGCGGCGATCGCGCAGATCACCTGGAAGAAGGCCGGCATGTCGAGCTCCGCGCCGCCGAAGCTGCGCGGCAGGAGCATGCGGAAAAATTTTCCTTCGTGCAGCGCGTCGAGGACGTCGGCGGGCAGCGCGCAGGCGGCCTCGATGCGCGGCGCGGCGGCCTCCAGCACGGGTGCCAGCGCCCGCGCGCGCGCGATCCAGTCGTCGTTTTTTGAGATCAAGCGCGATTCCCTGCCGGAGTCTGGCATAAGATCGCGGCTTTTACCTTATCCGGGAATCCCGATGAGCGAAACGCTGCCTCCCATCCGCCGCATCGTCACCGGCGACAACGCACAGGGACGCTCGTGCATCGTCGAGGACGCGCCGGCGCCCGCGGTGCGCACCGTCGCCGAACGCCCGGGCTACCGCTCGGTGAACGTCTGGCGCACCACGCAGACGCCGGCGCCGATCGGCGCTCCGGATTCCAGCCTGGAGCACAAGGGCATCCTGCCGCCGAAGAACGGCAACATCCTGCGCATCATCGATTTCCCGCCCGAGCCGAAGGATCCCGCCGAGCGCGAGCGCCGCATCCGCGCCACTTTCAGCGGCATGTTCCACGACGCGACGCACGACGGCCGCAAGCACCCCGGCATGCACCTCACCGAAACCGTCGACTACGCCATCGTCCTGGAAGGCGAAATCTGGTCGGTGATGGACGAAGGCGAAACGCTGATGAAGGCCGGCGACGTCCTCATCCAGCGCGGCACCAACCACGCCTGGGCCAACCGCTCGGACAAGACGGCGCGCATTGCGTTCGTATTGATTGACGGAAAAAGATGAAACGAGAAAATCAGGGACAGTCCACGATTTCTTAGTACATCCGGCTGCGCGCCATGAAATCGTGGACTGTCCCTGATTTTCTAGGCCGGGGTGAACATTGGGACGGGTGGACCCCCGTCCGACGGTTTGAAGGTGACTTTCACTTTCAATCCGATCCTGACGCTGTCCAGGTCGCAATCCACGATGTTGGTGAGCATGCTCACGCCCTCCTCCAGCGTCACGTAGGCGACGCAGTAAGGCGCCGGCACGCCGCGGCGCAGCACGCTGTAGGTGTAGATCGTTCCCGTCCCTTTCGCGTCGCGCCATTCCGTCTGGTCCGAGAAGCAGTGCGGGCACAGCGTGCGCGGGTAGTGGTGGAACTCCTTGCAGGAATTGCAGTACTTCACCACCAGCCTGCCGGCCGCCGCCGCGTCGAAAAATGGTTTGTTTTCCGGGTTTACCGAAGGTGCCGGAATTTTTCTGTCGTGATGGCTCACAAGATCATTCTCTTTCGAAAATCAAAGTCGCAGATCCATGCCTGGTCCCCAACTGCCCGCCGGTTCCCTGCGCGAGCGCGAGGCCGCAGTTTTTGACTTGCACCTGCGGATGCGCTTCGCCGCGCAGCTGGCGCGCCGCTTCTATGATCTTCGTCATGCCGCCGCGGTTGGCCGGATGGTTGTTGCACAGGCCGCCGCCGTCGGTGTTGAAGGGCAGCTTGCCGCTGCCTGAAATCAGGTTGCCGTCGGCGACGAACCGGCCGCCCTCGCCCTTCCTGCAGAAGCCGAGGTCCTCGATCTGCACCAGCACCGTGATGGTGAAGCTGTCGTAGATGGAGGCGTACTGGATGTCGGCAGGCCTCACGCCCGCCTCTGCGAACGCGGCGGCGCCCGACCAGGCCGCGCCCGAGGTGGTCAGCGTCAGCTTCCCGCCGGCCTGCCCTTTCGGTGACTCGCCCGCGCCGATCAGCTTCACCAGCGGCCGCTTGAGCTGCCGGGCGATCTCGGGCCGCGCCACCACCAGCGCGCCGCCGCCGTCGCTCACCACGCAGCAGTCCATGCGGTGCAGCGGATCGGCGACCATCGGCGAATCGAGGACGTCCTGCACCGTGACCACCTCGCGCAGCATGGCGTGCGGGTTGTGCTGCGCATGGTGCGAGGCGGCGACCTTGATCCACGCGAGCTGCTCGCTGGTCGTGCCGAATTCGTGCATGTGGCGCATCGCCACCATGGCATAACTGTTCGCGACGACGATGCCGTAGGGCGCTTCGAACGGGCCGTCGGGCACCGCGGCGCCCCAGCTGCGCGGCTGCGTGCCGCTCGAGCCTTCCGAGCGCGGCCGCCCGGCGAGCGTCACCAGCGCGACGTTGCACTTGCCCGCCGCGATCGCCTGCGCGGCGTGCGCGACGTGGACCAGGTACGACGAGCCGCCGGTATCCGTGGATTCCATGTGCCGCAGCTTCAGGCCGAGGTAGTCCGCCATCGACAGCGGCCCCAGTCCCGGCGCGTCGCCGGCGCAGAAGTAGCCGTCGACGTCCTGCCGCGCCAGCCCGGCATCCTCGAGCGCGCCCTTCGCCACTTCAGCGTGCAGTTGCGCGACCGACTTGTCCTCCGCCTTGCGCGTCGGGTGCTCGAACGCGCCGACGAGGTACGCCTTGCCCTTGATGCTCATGCGGGCCATTTTCGCTTAAAATGCGCATCGCACGCGGTTGGTGTTCAACCCTATACGGGTGGTTAGCTCAGCGGTAGAGCACTGCCTTCACACGGCAGGGGCCATAGGTTCGATCCCTATACCACCCACCAAAAATCAATGACTTACACGATGTTGCTTGCTGAAGTACGAAAATTGTACGAAAGCACCGCCACCTAATTTCCGCATCAGCGCCCGAGAAAACAGGTCACCGCAGCCTGATACGCCTTCGCATCGCGGACCTGATTGCGGAAAGTCTCTTCGGCATCCTTGAGTAACTGCTTCGCCGCGGTGAGCACGCCGGTTTCGGGGTGCGGCACCATCGCGTCGGGGAATTGCTCCGCAGCCTGCTTGGCCGCGACGGTCACCGTATCGGGCGCCTTGTCGGTCGCCACATCGCGCGCCGCTGGCAGTTCGACGGATACCGCGGGAGCATCGGCCTCTCGCAGCACCAGCGCCGGCGCCTGAGTCTCGGGGAAAGCCTCCGACACCGCAGCCGCTACCGGCTTCCGCTGCACACCCGCGCGCGCCTGGGCCACACGCTCGTCGATCTGCGCCAGCAGGTGCTTCGGGATGTCGCCTGATTCAACCGCCGCCAGATCCTGCTCGGCCTTCGAGCCCAGCCGGTTCGACTCAAGCTGCTGGTCGATGCGGCGGAGTTGCCCCTCGCCCTCGACCCGCTTGTCCGCAATCTCCTTACGTGCCTGCGCCTCGGCCTGCTTGCGGGAAAGTCCCGCCTCTTGCCAAGCCTTCGCGCGATCCTTGAAGGAGTCCTCCAAGGTCGCAAGTTGCTGCTCGATCGGCGCACGCTCCTGCTCGAGTTGCCGCACCACCCCGGCGTCCGCGCGCATGCTCGCGTCGCCGATCAACTCCACCCGGATTTGCTCGGTCGCTTGCTGGCGCGCAGCCTGCTCCGTCCAGGTGTCCAATGCGGCTTGGACTTTTGCGCTCTCCGGGCCCGCGTCGGCCAAGGCGTCGAGCTTCACAATGCCGCTGACCTGCACCCGGTCGCCAGTGTCGATCGAGCGCAACGCCGCCTCCAAGGCATCGACGTGCGCGCGACCGGCCGCAAGGTCGCCCGGCCGATGCAGCCCTGTTTCCTGCACATGGTCGGACGCCTGCCACACCCGGGCCGCCGCCTGCATTTCCGGCGTCGATTCGTGGACGCCAAGCCGCGCCTGCGCTTCCGCATCTGCTGCCTCACGCTTTGCCCGCCCGGCGCGCGCCGACCTGACCGCGTGGCCGCCGACGCCGAGAGCCCCCGAAAACACGGTTGCAAACGCGAGCCCGGCCGGGTCGAAGGGATCGTAGCGTTTGGCGATCTCCCCATAGTTCGCTGATTCGAGGATGTGGCGCACCGCTGAGTGCTCCGCCATGTAGCCGCCCGGGCCACCGACGAACGCCAGCGCGGCCGTGCCGAGCTTCGTGGTGCCCGACAACGGGAGCGCGACCTGAACCGCGGTCGTCGCAGCCTTCGTGAGCCCTACCTTCCGCGCCGTGGCTGGATCCACTCCTTCGTCCTGAAGGTGCTGCGCTTCGACGGTTCCCTCGATGGCACCGGTGCCGATGGCCGCGGCCGGCATGCCGCCAACCAGGCCGAGAGGGACTGCCTTGGTCAACACGCGACTCATGTTGTGGATAAACGCGGCCGCTTCGCCGGTGGCATCGGGGTGCGGGGTCAATTCTTTCGCGACACCGCGCAAGGTTCGCGCCGCCGCTTCCCGCCGCTCGCGCAGGTCATTGACCCTGGCGCCGACTTCGCTGCGCCCTACCTGGGGCGAGGGCATGCTCAAGAGCACCGATCCCACGTCCATTGCTGCTGCAGCGGCCCCCGTGAGTAGCGCCTTTCCGCTACCCGCCCATAAACCGGGCTCCGGCTTCCGTACCGGGGAATCGAACTTCAATGCGTTGGCAAGATCGTCCGGCGAGTCGTACATCTCAGTCGTCCCCTTCGAAAAGTTGTTTTGCCCGCGCTACAGCTTCTGCGTGTTCTGGGTGTCGATCATCGAAGTAGGCAGGCCCGCGCATCAGGGAGTACAGCTCGCGGCGCTGCGGGGTGTCGAGTCTCACCTCGGACCTGTAGCGGCCCAACTCCACGGCCAGATCCTCGGCAGTCGGTACATCGTCGGCAGGGTCATCGTCGCGGATCATCCGCCCCTCGCCTGATTGGCGCGCGCCACGGCCGCAAAGTGCTGCTTCGCCTTTGCCACCACCTCGGCGTGCTTCGGATGGGTGGCGTCGAAATACGCTGGATCCTGCATCAGGCTCTCCAGGGACTCACGAGTGGTACCCCCTTCGGTCACGCTGCGGTCCTCCTGCATCTCCGCGCCGATCTTGGCGAGCAGCCGCAGCACCGCAGGGTCACTCCCTACCCGATCCATCGCGCCGGCATCGCGCGGGTCCGCGAAAGCATTGAACGCCTGCACGGCGAAGCCCATGTTCTTCTCGAAGTTCGGATGCCCCGGGCCGCCGCCCCAATCCTCGTGGAGCAACGGCAGGACGTTCTTGACCTCCAGCTGTCGCCCCGCGTTGAGCAGTTCCGGGATGCTTTCGGTGGCAATGCCGATCACGCCCTCGTATTGCTTCTGGGTCAGACCGAGCGAGTGCGCCGACTTCTGCAGGAGCCCCATCTCCTTCGGATCGAATCGGACGCCCTCTGGAGGGGTGAAGACGTAGTCGTCCGGCTTTTCAGGCGGCAGTCCAGTGTGCTTCATTCGCTTTTCGAGCGCAGCCAGGGACTCCATGCCCTTGCGCGCCGACGCCTCCAGGTCGAATTTCCCGCCCTCGCCGGTGACGTGGAACTTCTCCGGAATCCAGCCGTAGGGACTTTCCGCATCACCACGCTGCACCGCGCCAGGATCCAGCGCGGCAATTGCACTCGCCGGCGAGCGCCCAGGCGCGGTCCTTCGCATCGAGCGCGCCACGCTGTCCAAGGCATCCCGACCTTCGCTGCCGTGCGTGTCGCCGCCTGGCGTGCCGCTGTCCAGCTGCGCCGCGGCGTTGTCTGCTTCGCTTGCAATACCCATTGCCGTGCTCCTCGATCAGTTCAGTGTCGGCTCGCGCCGGCTTGGATCGAGCAGGGCGAGGATGCCCTCCCGTCCCTGCTCCATGTGCACGCGGATCCTGTCCCTGCGCGCGCCGTGGTGCTTCAGCTTGTCGTCAAGCGTTGCGGCCAGGTCCGCATACCGCTCCTCGAATCTCGCGCGCAGTTCCTGCCGGTCCACGACATCGTTGCGCAGCATGACGGCGATCACTGCCGTGACCAGGGCTTGGTCAGCCAACCGTCCGCCTTGCATTGCCGTGTTCAACTCGATGAGTTGCTTCAGCAGGTCCTCGTTGAGAAGAATCTTGTCCTTCAGCTTGCCGCTCATCCCTGCGCCCCCCTATTTCCACCGGCTACCAACTTGAGCAGGCGACGCGCATCCCGCTCGGCTTCCTCGACCATTCCCTGGATGTCGTCGGGAAGTTTTCCGCCCTCCTCCGCGGCCTGGAGAAACCGCAGTTCCGACATCTTGAGCACCAGCCCGCCAGTGAGCAGCGCATTCTTCTTCAACCACGCCCGATCGCCCCGCCCTTCTGGCGTGTCGCCCTTGGGCCACTTCTTCGGGTCCGCTTCCTCCATGAAGACTTCGAGCAGTTCGCCTTGGAGCTCTACGAGACGCTCAACGATCGGATTCGCCTGCCTGTCGATTTTCGGCTTGCTCACTCGTCCACCTGAACCTGCCAGCCCGACTTCACCGCGGGCTTGCTGCCGTAGATGCCGAGGAGCGACTTACCTGCCGTCATGCCTGCGTTCAGAAAACCGGAGGTCATCGCGTTGTCGCCTGCGCGCCGCTCGTACATCGCCTCGCGATCGAGCGTTGCCGCGCCGACCCGAATCTTGTCCGCCTTGTACTTGCCACTGATGATTTCCGTTAGCGCGTCTTCCTCCGAACTGGAGGCGATGTAGTCCTGAATCTTGAGCGCCGACCCCGCATCTGCAACGACACCCGACTTCGCCAGCGACGACCGGGCCTGTGACTTCACCAGCGCACCCATCTTGCGCTGCCTATTCGCGCGCACTTCTGCGGCCCCTTCCTCGGCTTGGGCATCGGCCCGGTTCTGCTCGGCCTGGTACCCGGCCTCCCGGGCGCGGGCTTCTGCGGCGTCCTGCTGTTGACTGCCCTGCGCGATAGACGCGACCGCGCTAATTCCCATCATCACGAATGCCGGACTGCACATGGCTGTTCTCCCGTTTACGCTGCTTCAAGTTGATCGTCGTCGCCCGGCGCCGGCGGTACTGCAGGCCGCCCCAGAATCGCCATCACCTGCTCGTGCCTGTGACGGATACGCGCCTCGAAGTCCTCGGGGCTGCGCACGCTGCTGGCCAGCGACTCAAGCTCGGCTAGGTACGCATCGAGCGTGTAGGTAGTGTCCAGCTTGAAGCGCCGGAGGTGCGGGTGCGCGAGTTGCGCGCCGGCGGATTCCACAGTCGCGCCGTGGCCGGCCTCGCGTTCGGATTGCCACTCTCGGCCATACTTGACCGCGAGCAGTATCGCGCCGGCCATTTTCCCCGCAGCGACGGAAGACCTGTCGAAGTGTTCGCGAGCTTTCGCTTTCTTGGCGTTGGTCGCAGCCTGTGCCTCGACTGCTTCGGCCTGCGCGATCCGCCCCTGCGCCCAGGTCACGGCGATGCCGGCGATGCGCGCGTTCTCGCGCAGCTTCGACATGCGCGCGGCCGCGGCGTCGATTGCCGTGGCGTTGTTCTCGGCCACGAGCACCGGCGCCATCCGCCTTTGCTCCTGTTCCTCGGCTTCGACGGCCACTTCCTGCTCCGCGGCGAACTGCTGCGCCTCGACCAGTGCGGCCTGCAGCTGCTCGACGGTGGCGGCCTCGCCGGCCCTTTGTGCTTCCTTCATCGCTCGCATGACTACCTCCGGTTACCTGAAAACTGTCCTCGAAAAGTCGCGCTGTTTCACATTCCGTTTCGTACTCCGGGTGCTTCCCCCCAGATTTACCGATGTAGATCCCAGCTTTTCCCCCTGCCCTTGGATAGCAGGATCCGCGTCAATCCGGCGCTGCGCTTCCTGCAACCCTGCGATAAGTCCCGGCAGGCGCTTCTCGTCGAAGGCAATACCTTTTCCAGGCTGGCGCTCGCCGCCCTTCCGGGGCACGAAGAAAATTCTCAGGTTCACGATCCGGCGGCCCTTAAAGACTTCCCGGATGACCCGAATATCGGCATCCCGGTTTTTCGGGATCACGGCGACGATTTCCTTCCCCGCGGTCATTGCCCCCGCCTTAAGTTAAAGAACGCGCGCGAGGGAGCCCCTGTTTCAGCACTCATTGCGCCGCCCTGCGCTGGCCGAACTCGACGGCGTTGCGCATCCAAGTCCGCCACGCTGCGTTCCAATCGCTGAACCGGCTCCCCTTCGCCTGGTGGTGGTCGAGGAACTTCTCGGTCTGAGGCTTCACGTTCTCCGCAGGCACGCCAATGTCGACGGCCCAGCCCGCCATGTCGGCCGAGACTTCGAACCCCGCGGGGCAATGGGTCGCCTCCTGCTTGCGGCTTTTCCGGATCGAGGGGGAAAGGGGAAGTACCGAAGGTGAAGAAGAAGGAGAAGCTGAAGGGCCGTCTCCAATGGGGGGGATTGGTGCGGCCTTTGGTTCCTCACCAATGCGGCTACCAATGCCGCGTTTAGTGCGGACGTACTCATCACGCACCATCCGACTCGAATACCAGATCGGGCCTTCCTGCCTCGCAAGCAGCGTCACCGGCTGACCGTCGCGACCTGCATGCCGCGGGACGAACACGAAAGGCTCGGCCTCCTCGCCCACATCAGCGCCCTTCATGACGCCTTTGGAGAGCAGGGCGCGCAGATCCTGGACCCGACACCCTGCCGCCGTGGCTACGTCCTTCAGCGGCCAGCGCAGCACGCCGTATTCGTCCGTGTCGTGCATCAGGCACAACACTTCCAACCAGATGCCACGCTCAGCATGCGAGCAGCGCCTCAACTTGGCGTTTTTTCGCCAGTCTCCAGGGTAGAACTGAAACGATGGGGTGCCCATCAGTCCCCCGCCGCGCGCATCTTGCCGTCGGCCGGCAGGCTGCCGACGCGGAACCCGACAACCGGACGCGGGGCACGCGCGTCGACTACGAACCTGTCCGCGGTGTTCTCGAAGCGGCAGTATTCCGACATGTACCGCAGCGTCACCTCGCCCGTCTGGCCGTTGCGGTTCTTGCGGATCAGCACTTGCGCCAGGCCGACGTTCGGCGTGTCGTCACCGTGCACGTCGTCGCGGTAGAGCATCAGCACCACGTCCGCGTCCTGCTCGATCGCGCCCGACTCCCGCAGGTCGTAGAGGTAGGGGCGCTTGTCGGGACGCACCTCGAGAGCACGATTCAGTTGGCACAGCGCGATCACCGGAACGTGCAGTTCCTTCGCCAGCGCCTTGAGCCCGCGGCTGATGGAGGAAACCTCCTGTTCCCGCGTGTCGCCCTTCCCACTCATCAACTGCAGGTAGTCCACGATCACGAGCGAGAGGCCGTGCTTTCGCTTCCAGCGCCGGCAGCGCGCCAGCAAGTAGCCCACGCCAACATGGGGGCGGTCGTCGAGTAGGAGCTTCCGCTGCCCCGCTTCCGTCGCCTGCGCGGCCAGTTCGTTCACCTGGTCCAGCGTGAGCCGGCCGGACCTGAATTGATGGAGCGGAACCGACGCGCGCCCCGACAGCAACCGGTGGGCGATCTCTTCGCGGGTCATCTCCAGGCTGAAAAACGCGACGAACTGGTGGGCGGATACCTGTTCTGCAATGTTCAGCGCCAGCGCAGTCTTGCCGATCGAGGGCCGGGCCGCGATGATCGCGAGGTAACCAGGCGCAAGTCCGCCCAGCCGTTCGTCCAGATCCGCATAGCCAGTGCCGAGGGCGCGCGGCTTCGACGTTTTCCGCGCCTCGTCGGCGCGGTCTACCGTCTCCATGAGCAGCCGCGGCAGGTCGACGTCGCCCGCCATCTCGTCGTCGAGTACCGAGAGCACCAGCGCCTCGGCCCGTTCGGCAATAGCGCGCGGCTCCTCCGCACCGGTGAAGCAGTCCTCCGCGATCTTCTGCGACTGCGCAATCAGGTTGCGCAGAATCGCCTTGTCGCGCACCAGTTCGGCGTAGCGGTGAATATTGAGCGCGCTGGGCGTGTTCTGGGCCAGCGAGCCGAGGTAGGCCGGGCCGCCCACTCGGTCAAGTTCGCCGGAGTCCTGCAGCGCTTGCGCGACGGTCACGACGTCGGCCGGCCTACCCGCTTCGATCATCTTGCGGATCGCCTGCCAGAGGAGCCGGTGCGAATCGGCGTAGAACGCGGTGGGCTGTAACCACGCCACGCGGTCGTAGGCGTCATTCGACAGCAGCAGGGCGCCGATCAGCGACTGCTCGGCCTCGGTCGAGTGCGGCGGAACCTTCAGCATCAGCGCGTCGCGAGGGTCGCTCACAGTTTCAGCGTCCCGTGTGGATCGCTCCGTGCCAGTTCGGCTTCACGCAGGCTATCCAGGATTTTGGTTCGTGCGAGAGGGTCGCAATCGTGGACGTAAGCCCAACATCTTCCGCCGTTCCAGACGACGGACTGCCAGATCATGTCGCGCGAAACCATCACCGGGCCACGAATCTGGTCGAGGCGAACAAGCGGCCGGCCAGGCCCGCCGAATCGCCAGTGCTTGAGCGATTGCTCTTTCACGCCGCCTTCAGCAGCTTCGCCGAGGCCCGCGCCGCGGCGGTCGCTTTCGCCCGATCAACAAGCTGCTCGCGCGAAAGGCGGTGCCGTTCCAGATAGCTCTTGATGCTGGAGAGGAGGATTCGATCCTCCTTCCCGACCTGGACCACTTCGAGCTCACCGGCGCGGCACAACTCGTAAGCGGTGGTGTAGCAGACGTCAAGCAGCTTTGCGGCGGTGCCGCGCTTGACCGCCAGCGGCTCCAGTTGGACGACTTCGGATTCCAAGGCTTCCTCCGTTTGCTAGTGATTCGGAGCGAAGCGTATTAGTTCTGCGGCAACAACTTATCCGGTTATATTGCGGTCCCTCTTCGACCGGCCAAAACGCTGGTAGTACGCCTCTTCAACCGCGCGACCATTGCGCGCCAACCGCGGAAACAAAGCTCGGAAGTGACGGCTCACCCAGTCGAATGCGCTCTCACGCGCACCTTTCCGTATTGCTACTTTTCCTTCCCGACGCGAAAGCGGGTGTCCGTACTTGATGTGAGCCGTCCGGACGAGTTCGCTGATCGTTGTTCTGGACGCCCCATGTTGAGCCTGTCGCAGAGCCCTATGCAACGTCCGCATCGACACTCGCAGTTCTCCATTGGCGATCATCTTCTCGATGCGTTGCGGTCGCCCTCGCCCTCGTTTCACGGCGGACGCAAGCGGGGCGCCCATCGCTTTGAACCGGAGGGCTGGCGCACCCTTCTGAGGCTTTAGCGCCCCCGGCTGCCGGATCCAACCGGGCTTGGGCGGAGCCAGCTTGCGGGGCCGGCGGCGGGGAACCCTCACAATGCGTTTCTACGCATTTTCGCTGGGGCCTTGACCCTTGGCCTGCCCGCCTGCGGCTGCGTTGCGCATGAACCGCTGGAACGCGCCGTCGAGTTCGGCTTCGGATACCCGGCCGTCAGCGCCGGCCGCCATTGCCTTGATCTGCCTGTCCGCGTCGGTCATGAAAGCGGCCGTCTGCTCGGGCGTCTTGTAGAACGCGACCTCCCACCAGTACGTCGAGCGTCGGCTGACCTTCTTCCACTTGCTGCCGTCGGGCTTGCGAAAGATGGTCGAGGTCTTGCCACAACCTGGCTGGCCTGGAAATTCCTCCGGTTTCGCATGGCCCACCGCGATCAGTTCGTCACGCCCCCCGATGTGAACGGTGGCCCAGTGGCGTTCCTCGGTGCGAATTTCGGTGCTGCCGCCTTGCGGCCCATTCACGGCGCGATCCGCCTTGAGACCCTGCTTGATCTTCGCCATCGCCAACCGCTCGGCAGCGATAACCACCTGCGAAAAGTCGTCCCAATCGAGCTTCCGGGTCATGTTCACCAGCTGCGCCTCCAGCCCTAGCCGGCGCTTTCGCTCTGGTTCCTTGCGGTAGAGCTCACGGATTTCAGGGATCGCGTCGCCAGGTACTCTCACGGCGGGGCTACGCTTCGCTGCTTTCATCGGAAGTTCTCCTTTCGTTGGAGGTCAGGCCGGCCGCGCGTTTGCGCGCGCGGTTCGGCCGCTTATGCCAGCGCCAACTTTTCCAGCGCGCTCCTGGCATGTTCGCGCTGAAGGTGTCCGTAGTGCTTTTCGATCATTGCCACGCTCGTGCCTGCAAGCTTGGCAACGTGGAAAATGTCGAGTCCGCCCTTCATCAGATCCGTGATGAGGCTGTGTCGCAGGGTGTAAGCGACCGTTACCTTGGGTAGCTTCGCCTTCCTCCGTGCGGCGGCGACTTCATCGCGCCACGCCTCCTTTTTCCACTGGGAACCGTCGGCTCTCGATACGAGCCAGGCGCCGGGCAGCTTCGCCTTGGCGCATTCCTTGAAGTGTGAGAAGGCTTCCGCACTCAGGGGAACAATGCGCTCGCTCGTCTTACCGGCGAGTCGCAGCGCCCGACCGTCGAAATCGAGATCCTCGACCTTGGCGGCAGGAATATCTCCCGGCCGAACCGGCTGCAGGTTCATCGCCAGCAACAGGGGGCGGGCCTCTGCCGATGCGCTCTCGATGAGCTTGCGACGTTCGGCAGGCTTGAGATAGAGCTTCCGGCTCCGGGAAACGTCCTTGCCGTCCTCGTCCTTGCTGAACGCCTTGAGCTCTTTCTTCCAGGCCAAATTGCTCGCGACCTGCCTGTTCTCATGGGCGAGATTGAGCGCAGCCTTCAGAGAAACAGCGTTCCGATTGAAAGAGCCTCGCGGATTTTTGTCGTCATTCCTTCTCGATTGATCGAGGACTCGCCGCTTCCAATCCGAGAAATGCGCCGGCTTGAGCTTGTCGAGTTGCACCCTCCCAATCGGGTCGTCGTAAACCAGCCGCTTGAATCGCCCTTCCGCGTCCAGCGCCGTTGCCTCGGACTTGTTCAGGCGCCGGTCCTCGACGTAGGCCTCACAAGCCGCCTTGACGGTCCCGCCCTTCGCGCTACCGCCCATGTCCAAGTGCTTGAACCATTCGTCCGCGGCGCGCCTGGCGGCGTCGTAGCGCTCGCCCTCGGGCAGGGCAGGGAACTCGCCCAGGCTCTCGTACTCGTAGCCCTCGCCGTCGTAGAAGCGCGCCAGCCAGGTCCCAGGGGTGCCTCGCGTCATGCGCCGGTAGCCGACGTAGCGACCTGCGGCGATCCGGTGCCAGTACGGGTCGCGGCGCAGCGGCAGTTTCGTACGGACGTCTACACGATCGATTCGCTTGCTCATTCCAACCCCCTCGAAAAAGGAAGTACGAAACGAGTATGAAGCTGAATGCACCTAAACGCAAGCGAAGGCTAGCGACCCTATCTACCCGTTTCCTATGGGGTATTGTCGAACAGTAGTGAAGGCTGGCGAATCCAGAAAAGAGGCAATCCCGCCTTCACACGGCAGGGGCCATAGGTTCGATCCCTATACCACCCACCATTGCGGCGCCCGCCCCTACTTCTTCGCCTTCTCGCGCGCCGCCCGCTGCGCCCCCTGCGCGTCCAGCGTGAGCTTGTAGGCCGTGTAGTACTTGTAGATGTTGCGCACGTAAGTGGTGGTTTCCATGCCGAGCCGGTCGGAGACGACGATTTCGACGTTGTTGAACCACTTGTCGGGATCGAGGCCGCGCTTCGCCGCCTCCTTGCGCATCCTGGCGATGTTGCCGGGACCGGCGTTGTAGCTCGCGAAGGCGAACAGCGGCCTGACCTCGTCCGAGAACTTCGCGTCCGGAAAGTAGACCGTCATCAGCTGGTCCATGTACTTCGCGCCGGCGTGGATGTTGGGCTCGATCTCGTGGATGTTGCCGACCTTCAGGCCCTTGCCGGTGGCCGGCATGATCTGCATCACGCCGACCGCGCCCACCCGGCTGCGCGCCTTCTGGTCGAGCCTGGACTCCTGGTAGCCCTGCGCGACGAGCATCAGGGGATCGAAGCCGTACTTCGCGCCGTACTTCTCGAACAGCCGGATCGTGTGCTCGAAGCGCTTCCACTCCGCGTCCGCGGTGTTGTTCGTGATCTGCTTGATGCGCTTGTGGTACTGCGCGCGCAGCCCGTCCAGGCCGCCGCGCTTCACGATGATGTCCCGGTAGGCCTGCGTGATCTCGGCGGCGAGCTTCGGGCTGCCCTTGCGCACGGCCCAGCCGACGTGGCCCTCGGCGCGCAGCACCAGGTCCTCGCGCACCTTGACCTGCGGCAGGATCTGCCCCCACATGCGCGCCTTCCAGTCGTCCACCACGATGAATGTGAACAGGCCGGCGTTGAGCATCTCGAGCGTGTCTTCGTCCTCGAGCGCATCGGAGAGCTCCACGATCCTGGCCGGCGCCCTGCGCGCCTTCTTCAGGCGCTCGTTCAGCGCCAGCACGCTCTCGTAGTAGCTGCTCGCCTTGCGGACGTGGATCGTTTTGCCGGCCAGCTCGTCCAGCGTGGCGACCGGGGGCGACCCGGGGCCGGTCACGATCAGTTCCCGCACCGGCGTGTCGTCGGGCATGACCGCGAAATCCACGCTCCTGCGCCGCTCATCGGTCGCGGTCAGGTTGCCGGTCGCGATGTCGCCCAGCCCGTCGTTCAGCCCGGTGAGCAGCCGGTCGCGCGTGGTCGCGATGATGTACACGGTGAGGGGGCGCCTGCCGAGCCGCTTGGCGTACTTCCTGTTGAGGTGGTGCTCGAAGTCCCGCAGCAGGTCGGCAGTGACGCCGCGCTCGCGCCCCTTGTCCACGAAGTATAGGGTCCTGCTGTAGGGCACGAGGACGCGAATCATGCGCCGCTCGAGCATGGCGTCGAAATCGCCCTTCCAGGGCTTGTTCTCCAGGTTCAGCTGCCTCGGCTTCGCCTTCGGCTCGGCACCCTGCACGGCAGCGGCCGGCGCAGCCAGCAGCGTTGCAGCGACGAGGAAGCTGCAGAGCCTCATGCGGGACGCGCCGCGAGCCGGTGCAGGATCGCGACCAGCTCGGTGTTCGCGGGCGAGCCTTTCTCGCTGATGACCTCGACCGGGTTGTCCCTGGTCAGCTTGTTGAGCCGCACCAGCAGGCGGATGCGCTGGCGGCGCGTGAGCTTGGCTTCCGACGAGTGCCAGCGCAGGAACAGGCGCGGCAGCTCGCCATCGCCGAACAGCGTGTTGAGCTCGTGCGCCGTCACGTAGACGAGGAACAGCACCATCAGCCAGATCTGGATCGACAGGAAGCGCGGCCAGGAGAATTGCGCCATGAGGAAATCCGGGAACGCGGCCAGCGCCCCGCCGTCCATGAGGAAATGGAACAGGCCCTCGGCGACGCGGATCACGAACACGAACACCCAGTAGATCGCGCTCTTGAACAGGATCGGCTGGACCAGCGGCGCGCCGTCGAAGCGGTGCATGAACGGCAGGTTGTCGACCACCAGCACCGCCTTGCCCACGAGCAGCGCGGCGAGCGTCGCGGCGAAGAAGTTGGTGAACGGGATGCCGTGCTCCTGCAGCGCCATCCAGCGCGTGAACAGGATCAGGTTGAAGCCGATGATGAAGAAGATGGTCGGCGGCAGCACGTGCCTGACCTGCGCGAGCCACCAGTCGAAGGCGCGCCGCCAGAGCGGCGCGGCCGCGCCGGGGGCGTCAGGAACAGGCGCAGTCATGGTTTCCCTCCCGCGATCGCTGGCGTGAAGGGCAATAGTACGACGGCTACGCGCTGCCCGATCGCCGGCGCAAAAGTGCCGGCAGCATCCGCGCCAGGACGAGCAGCGCGACGAGGAGTGCCGCGATTTCGGCCAGGCTGCGGTCGGCCACGAGCATCGCTGCCCGGAGCGATGTTGCGTCCATCCATTCGTCGCCCTGGAGCGTGCGGACGAAATCGGCGAGCGGGCCGAGCCGCGCCCAGTTGGTGCGCCGGTACGGCCCGAAGAGGGACTCCTGGCCGCTGCGGTATTCCTCGGCGAGCCAGCCGCGTTGCTCGACCGGAAAGGCCCGGATCTCGTCGATGCCGAGATACCGGCCGTCTTCCGGACCCGGAAAGCCATGCCCGTCGAGCGGATCGATCAGCACCCAGCGCTGCTCGTCGTCCTTTGTCTCGAGCATGATGTGGCCGGCGCCTTCCTGGCCGACGTTGATCTGGATGATCCGGAACGGCCGTCCGCGCGAGATGAAGACGGCGCCGAGGGCTCCGGCAGCCTGGCCGCAGTCGCCGCCGGTAAGGAGCTTGTCGGCGTCGGTGCGCAGCGGCCACGCGGCGGGCTCGCCAAGCGGGCCATGATCCTCGATGAAACGGAACCGGTCGGCGACGCGTGCCGCGATTTCGAGCGCGTACGCGAGTCGGCGATCGTCAGGGATGCCCTCACTGATCGGCGCTACGAGCCCGGATGCCCTGTACTCGCGCGCCACGCCGAGCGCGGCAAGGGCGGCCAGGCTGCCCATGAGGCCCCAGTACAGCCAGCCGATCACGCCTTTGCGCGTCATTGCCACTCTATCGCCTCGAGGATCCAGTGTACGCTCCGGACGCTCCGGGCATCGCTGACAAAATGCCTGCCCGAGGCATAGAATTTTTTGCCTGACACTATTGCAAGGAATCCGGTGAAATGACATTCCGCCTACGCCTCGCGACCCAACCCGACCACTCCGGGGCGTTCATGAAGCGCGAGCAGGACCGCTACGCCGCGATCCTCGGGACCGCGAACATCGAAGTGGACCGGTAGTGGACCTGCTGCGCCTGCGCTCGGCGCTGTTCGTGCCGCTCGCCGACGAGCGCTTCCTGGCAAAAGCGCCCGAGCGCGGCGCCGACGCGCTGCTGCTCGACCTGGAGGATTCGGTGCCGCCCGCGCAGAAGGCGGCGGCGCGCGCGCGCATGCCCGAGGCGGCGCGGCGCCTGGCGGCACAGGGCGCGAGCGTCCTGCTGCGCGTCAATGCGCTCCCCGAACTGATCGCCGACGACCTGAAAGCCGCCGCGCAGTTGCCGCTTGCGGCAATACTGCTGCCGAAAGTCGAATCCGCGGCGCAGGTGGCCGAGGCGGAGCGGATGCTCGGCGCAAGCACCGTGAAGCTGGTGGCGATGCTCGAGTCGCCCGCGGCGGTGCTCGACGCGGCGGCGATCGCGCGCGCCGGCACGCGGCTCGCGGGACTGGTGTTCGGCAGCGAGGATTACTGCGGCGCGCTCGGCATCGCGTCGGACGCGGCCTTGCTCGACACGCCGGCGCAGATGGTCGCCATGGCGGCGCGCGCGCGCGGGCTGGCGGCTTTCGGCCAGCCCGGCCCGGTGGCGGAGATCGCCGACATGGACGCCTACGCGCGCCTGCTGGCAAAAGCGAAGGCGATGGGCTTCACCGGCACGCTCTGCATCCACCCGAAACAGGTGGCCGCGGCCAACCGCGTGTACTCGCCCACGGCGGAAGAGCTTGCGCTGGCGAAGGAGATCGTGGCCGCCTTCGAGGCCGCGGTGCGCGAAGGCCGCGGCGCCTTCGCGCTGCACGGCCGCATGATCGATGCGCCGGTGGCGGACCAGGCGCGCGCGACGCTCGCGCGGGCCCGCTAGTTACCGCAGGCAATATTCCAGAACGCCTCGTCCAGGGCGCCGGGGACGACGCTTTCCCAGCGGCCGGTGCGCACGTTCGAATCCACCGCGTTGCCGCTTCCCATCCGGCCGGCGAAATCGATCGAGGACAGGAGCCGCACGCGCCGCCCGCCGCAATCGTATTCGCGCAGCACCACGGTCGAGTAGAGCCCCCTGCCCTCGGGCGTGAAATCCTGCCGCCTGAAGTCGTACATGCCGGACATGCGCGCCATCGTGCCGTCCCTGCGGATCGTGTCCCTGTCCGCATACGCCGAGGCGATGTAGTCGCCGGCGCCCACCGCGGTCCATTCCGCGGCCGCGCCAGCACTGCACAGCGCCAGCAGCAATCCCAGGCTAGACCAGCGAGGCACGGCTCGCCAGCGCCTCCCGCTCGAACCCGGCGACGCGCTTGTAGTTCTCCGACAGCGCCACCAGTTCATCCCTGGCGATGACGTCCTCGATGCGGGCGAAGGGCTTGTCGCCGGTGCGCCGGTGCACTTCGCGCAGCATCGTATCGGGTGGACTGGTGCGGTTCAGGAGCACCAGTTCGTTTACCGCCTTGAGCCTTGCCGCTTCGTAGGCTTTCAGAGCTTCGGGAACATTCTGTTCACGCTTCAAGCAACCCGCCAATGCCCGCGCATCCAGGATCGCCTGCCCGGCGCCGTTGGAACCGCGCGGATACATCGGGTGGGCGGCATCGCCGAGCAGGGTGACGCGTCCGCGCGTCCAGTACGGCAGCGGATCGCGGTCCACCATCGGGTATTCGAAAATCCGCTCCGCGTTGCGGATCAGCGCGGCGCAGTCGAGCCAGTCGTGGCTGCGGTCGGCGAATACCGGGTAGAAATCGTCCAGCTTGCCCGGCAGGCTCCAGTCCTGCATGACGTTGCGCGGCGACTGGATCTCCGCCACCCAGTTGATGGGCTGCAGGCCGTCCGCATCGGGCGGCAGGATCGGGTAGACGACGAACTTGCCGACTTCCAGCCAGCCCGCGATTACCATGCTCGCGCCCGTGAGGAAGGGCTTCGCGCGCGTGACGCCGCGCCACATGTTGATGCCCTGGTAGCCCGGCGGGCCCTCGCCGGGGAACAGCAGCTGGCGCACGGAGGAGTGGATGCCGTCGCAGCCGATGACGCAGCTGCCGGCGGCTTCGGTGCCGTTCTCGAATTTTGCGTGGATTGTTCCGCCCTTGTCTTCGAATCCAGTGCATTTACTTCCCAAAACCACCGCATCCTCGCCCAGGCGCCCGCGCACAACCTCCATCAATGCCTTGTGCAATTCCGCGCGGTGGATCGAGAGCTGCGGCCAGTCGTAGCCGGCGAAACGGCCGCGCGGCTCACCGAAGATGAGCTGGCCGAAACGGTTGTAGTAGACCTGCTCCTGCGTTTCGACCGCGACGCGGGCGAGGCGCTCCTGCAGCCCGAGTTCGGTGAGTTCGCGCATCGCGTGCGGCAAGAGGTTGATGCCCACGCCCAGCGGCCGGATGTCGGGCGCCGCCTCGAACACGCGGCAGGCGATGCCCGCCTGATGAAGGGAGAGGGCAAGCGTGAGGCCCCCGATGCCTCCGCCGACAATGATTACTTGCATGCTTGCATTCTAATGAAAAGCCGCTGAGCTAGACTGCGGCATGCCGGTTTCCCTGGATGACGTTCGCTCCGCGGCACAGCGCATCGCCGGCGCGGTGGAGCGCACGCCCTGCCTGCACAGCCGCACCCTTTCGCAGCTTACCGGCGCCGAGGTCTGGCTGAAGTTCGAGAACCTGCAGTTCACCGCCTCGTTCAAGGAACGCGGCGCGCTCAACAAGCTGCTGCTGCTGGGCGTAGCGGGCCGGAAACGCGGCGTGATCGCCATGAGCGCGGGCAACCACGCGCAGGGCGTCGCCCACCACGCCACGCGGCTGGGCGCGCGCGCCGTAATCGTGATGCCGCGCGGCACGCCGAACACGAAGCTGCGCAGCACGCAGGTGCTCGGGGCCGAAGTCATCCTCGAAGGCGACACGCTCGCCGAAGCGGCGCAGCACGCGCACGCGCTGGAAAAGCGCGACGGCCTCACCTTCATCCACCCCTATGACGACCCCGCGATCATCGCCGGCCAGGGCACGGTGGCGCTGGAAATGCTCGAGCAGGCGCCGGCGCTCGACACGCTCGTGGTGTCCATCGGCGGCGGCGGGCTCATTTCCGGCATGGCGGCGGCGGCCAGGGCGCTGCAGCCCGGGATCGAGGTGCTCGGCGTCGAATCCAGGACCTATTGCGCGATGTACCAGCGGCTGAACGGCCTGCCGGTGCAGGTCGGCGGCGACACGATCGCGGAAGGCATGGCGGTAAGGGATGTGGGCGATCTGCCGTTTTCGATTCTTTCTTCCGCGGGGATTGAAGTCCTCCTGGCAGAAGAAGAAACCATCGAAAAATCGATTGCCAGCCTGATCGAAATCGAGAAAACGGTCGCCGAAGGCGCGGGCGCGGCCGGACTCGCCGCCCTGCTCGATCACCCGGCGCGCTTCGCGGGCAAGCGCGTGGGCATCGTGATCACCGGCGGCAACATCGATTCGCGCCTGCTCGCCTCGGTGCTGCTGCGCGGCCTGGTGCGCGACGGCCGGCTGGTGCGCCTGTGCGTCACCCTGCCCGACGTCGCCGGCAGCCTCGCCAAGGTCGCGGCCATGATCGGCGAGGCCGGCGGCAACATCATCGAGGTGCAGCACCGGCGCGTGTTCGGCGCGGTATCGGTCAAGTCGCCGGAGGTCGAGTTCATGGTCGAGACGCGCGACCGGGACCATACCAGGGAGTTGATCGCCGAACTTCGGAAAAAGGGCGTCACGGCATCCCTGCTCTGATCGTGGTCTGACCCCTTTTTCTTAAAATTAGGTCAGACCCCGTTTGCTGCGCCCCGGACAAGGGTCGCGCACCAAATTGGCGTAGTAGACTTCCCCGGTCAGGACAATAAGATAAGGGGAGCCGCATGAGCGAAGTGCTGGACTTCACGCAGAAGGCCACGATCCTGGTCGTGGACGACGCGGCCGAAAACCTGACGCTGATGCACGGGCTGCTGAAAGATACCTACGACACGAAGCTCGCCAACAGCGGCGAGCGGGCGCTCAGGATCGCGGAGGCCTCGCCGCCCGGCCTGGTCCTGCTCGACATCATGATGCCGGACATGGACGGCTACGAAGTCTGCCGGCGCCTCAAGGAGAACGCGAAGACCAGGGCGATCCCGGTCATCTTCCTGACCGCCAAGTCCGAGGTCGAGGACGAGCAGCGCGGATTCGACATTGGCGCAGTGGATTACATCACCAAGCCGGTCTCGCCGCCGATCGTGCTCGCCAGAGTGAAGACGCACCTCACGCTGAAGGCGGCGATGGACTACCTGCGCGACAAGAATGTCTTCCTCGAAGCCGAGGCCGCCCGTCGCGCGCGCAAGGCGTAGCAGGAAGCGGCAGGCATGAAGCAGCGGGCGTCCTGGCTCCACTTCCTCATCGAGACCCACGAAGACGCGCAGGCACTGACGCCGAAAGTGCGCAAGGTGCTGATGGACCTCGACGACATGCTGTTCGAAGCATGGAATCTCGGCCACAACATCTTCCTCGTTTGGACCCGCGACCAGACCGAGCACCGCTTTCTCGCCGTGCGCCACTATGCGCTCATCGAAACCTTCGGCGCAGACAGCACGCCCTCAAACGGCGCGCGCGGCACGGGCCCTGGATTCATCAACAGGATACTTTCGGCGTCCAAGTTCGTGACACCGCCGCAATTCGAACGCATCCTCGAAGCGCTGGGCAACGCCGCCCAGGTACTGCGGTTCAACGTACTGGCGCCGGAAGCGCCCGTGCCGGCGCTGGTCACGCGCCTCGTCACGCGCTACGGCGTGACCCTGGTGAGCGAGCGGGCGGTCGTGCTGCTCGATATCGTGGGATTCTCGCTGCGCTCGCCGCTGGAGCAGATGGCGATGCTGAACAGCGTCAGCTACTCGGTGAATTCCGCCTACGACAAGCTGCTGTCGAAGGACATCCAGATGAGCTTTGCCCGCACGACGACCGGCGACGGCTTCTACATCTGGAACCGGGCCAGGACCGTGCAGGCCAACCTGGCGCTCTACAAGCTGCTGATGCTGGTCCTGGCGGACAACGCCGTCGCGCATCGCCGGGCAAGGAACTTTCCGGTCCCCGCGCTGCGCGCGGCGTTTCACATCGGCGAGCACTACGAGTTCTACCAGGTCGAGGCGCTCAACCCGACCACGTTCGCGTACATCGTCGGCCACGTCACGATCGAGCTCGCCAGGATGATCGACAAGGCGCTTCCGGGCCAGATCATCATCGGCGACTTCAGCATCGGCCTGCACGACGACCGGCTGGACCGGCTGGTGCACTACGACACTCGCGGATTCGTCGACACGACCGCCGCTACGCTGGACGAGTTGAAGGGGGTGGTCGTCGGCGGCCGGGAGATCGAGAGCATCCGCTGCTACCTCACGGGCGAGCGCAGCGACAGCGGGTTCCGGGTCAACAAGTACCGCGTGCCCGACAAGCACGGCTTCGACCGGCTCGTCTACAACGCCAAGATCAACCTGCACCGCTCGGGCGACGAGCCCGTCCTGCTCGGCATCCAGCACGCGGACCTGCACCCGCCCGGCGCGGCCACCGCCACCTGGTTCGAACCCGCCTCCTGACCCGCCGGAGCTAGGCCGGAACCGAAATTTCGACGAGATTCAGGTCCGGGTCTCGCACGTAGACCGAGCGCAGCTTGTGCACTGCGCCGGTTTTCAGGACCGGGCCTTCGAGGATCGGGACATTCGCGCTCCTGAGTTTCGCGATCACTTCCTCGAGCGAAGTCGAAGCGATAAAGCATAGATCAAGCGTTCCCGGCGCGGCGACGTGGGCGCGCGGGGTGAATTCCCTGCCCCATTCGTGGACGTTGATTTTCTGGTTGCCGAACTTCAGGGCGATGCGGGTTTCCGTCGGGGTCTGGAATTTTTCATGTTTCATTCCCAGGATCTCGGCATAGAAGCGCAGACAGGCGGGCAGGTCCCGCGTCGTCAGCACCACGTGGTCGATGTGGTCGATCATCATTTCCTCTTCAGCATGCGCAGCGGGTTGTATTCGAGCACGGGCTCGCCGCGCTGGTTGAGCACCTTGTTGGCGAAGCGCACCAGGCCCCGGTCGCCCTTCGAGGTGAGGCGCGCCTCGGTCACTTCGGCTTCGACGTGGATGGTGTCGCCCACCGAGGTCGGCGCCTTGACGTCGAGCGTGGCGTTGAGGAACGCGAGCCCGGTGTCCTGCATGGTCGGCAGCAACAGGCCTTCGGCGAAGGCATAGACCAGCGCGCCCGGCACCGGCCGGCCCTTGATGGCGCGATTGGAATCGTCAGCCACCGCGAACAGTTCCTCGGTGAGCCAGGTGAGGTTGATGAACGCGGCGAGGTCCGCCTCGGCGATGGTGCGGCGGTGGGTGCGGAACCTGAAGCCGACGCGCAGGTCCTCGTAGCAGTAGCCGCGGCCGACGATGGGAATTGCATCGCTCATCCGGCCACTCTACCTCAGGAGAACGCGGCCCAGAGCAGCGTGAGGCCCGAGAGCAGCATCAGGCCGTCCATCAGCAGGCGGAAGCTGCCGGGCTCCATCTTGAGCACGAAGCGCTTGGCGATGAACGCGCCGGCCGTCAGCGTGCTGCCGACGATCAGGCCCTTGGCCACGATCTCGAGCGGCAGCGCGCCGAAGCCGCGGAACACGACAGCCTTCGCGAAATAGACCGCGAGCGAAGCCGCCGCCTCCGTCGAGATGAAGGCGCCCTTCACCAGTCCGGTGGCGAGGAAGATCGGCGCTGTGATCGGCCCGGTGGAGGCGACGACGCCGGTGACGTAGCCGACCGGCACGCCGACCAGCGCCAGCTGGACGCGGCCCAGCTTGAGGTCGTGCGCCGCCATCCAGCGCCGCACGCCGATCATGGCGATGAAGAACGCGCCGAGCGCGACCTCGACGGCGCGCGCCGGCAGCACCAGCAGCGTCGCCGCGCCGATGGCGGCGCAGGGCACCGCCGTGGCGGCGTACGCCGCGCAGATGCGCCAGTCCACCTCGCGCCACCAGACGACGATGCGGGAAAGATTCGCCATGATCGCGGCGATCGCCATGATCGGCACCGCCTGCAGCGGGCCGAACACGATCACCAGCACCGGCATCAGCATGATGGACGAGCCGAAGCCGACGATGCCGCCGAGGGTGCCGGCGAGCAGGCCGACGGCGAGGATGATGGCGTAGTCCAAGGGCGGCAGATTCTAACCGCTGCGTTAGACTCGCCGCATGATCCCGTACCGGATGAAACCATGCGGCCGCGCGCTGCGCCGCAGGTTCCTGCTGGAGCCGGGCACCGCGTTCATCAACCACGGCTCCTTCGGCGCGACGCCGCGCGTGGTGCTGGCCGCCGCCGAACGCTGGCGCGCGCGCATGGAAGCGAACCCGGACCGGTTCCTGCGCTTCGAGCGGCCCCGCGCGCTGCGCGCGGCTGCTGCGCGGCTTGCCGGGTTCCTGAAGGCAAGAGGGCAGGACCTTGCCTTCGTGGAGAACGCCACCTCCGGCGTGAATGCCGTCCTCAGGTCGCTCGCCTTCCGGCCCGGCGACGAGATCCTCGCCACCACGCACACCTACAACGCGGTGCGCCAGGCGATCCGCGAAGTGTGCCGGCGCACCGGCGCGAAACTGGTGGAAGCGGGGATTGAGTTGCCGGTTCTCGGCGAAAAATCCCTTGCCGACCCGATCAAGGACAAATTCACCCGAAGAACCAGGCTGCTGGTGCTCGATCACATCGCTTCTCCCACCGGCCTCATATTTCCGGTCAGGAAACTCGCCGCCCTTGCCCATGCGCGCGGCGTCAAGGTCCTCGTCGACGGCGCGCACGCGCCGGGCCAGCTCGCGCTCGACATTCCGTCGCTGGGCGTGGACTGGTACGCCGGCAACTGCCACAAGTGGCTGTTCGCGGCCAAGGGCAGCGCATTCCTCTGGGCGCGCCGTTCGGCGCAGGACGGTATCCATCCGCCGGTCATCTCGCACGGCTACGGCAAGGGCTACGCGGCAGAGTTCGACTGGACCGGCACGCGGGACTTTTCGAACTGGCTCGCGATTCCGGATGGCATCAGGTTTTTCAGGGAACTTGGATCGGTTCGCGCGAGAACGTATTGTCACAAGCTTGCGGTTGAAACGGCAGACGAAATTTCAAATGCATGGCGAACACCTTGCGACGGACCGCCGCAACTGCATGGCTCGATGATGGCGATCCGCCTGCCCGGCCGCCTGCAGCGGCGCGATCCGACGCAACTCATGCAGGACCTGCTCGCGCGCCACCGCATCGTCGTGCCGATCATGGCGGTCGGGGGAGAGCTCTGGCTGCGGATCTCGGCGCAGGTCTACAACGTGCCGCAGGACTACCAGCGGCTGCTCAAGGCGATCTCGAGGTACTAGCGCTCGGGGTCCTACAGCATTTCGAGCGGCCGGGGCCCCGCCGGCGGCGCAAACAGGCGGTCGAGCTCCTTTGCCTGGTCTGCATCCAACGCGAAATCAAGGGCGCCCAGGTTTTCCTTCAGCCGCTCGCGGCGGCCGGTCTTCGGTATCACGATGACGCCCTCTTTCGCCAGCAGCCAGGCGAGCGCCGCCTGCGCCGGCGTCATGCCGTGCGCGCCCGCGAACTTCCTCAGCTTCGGGTCGGCGAGCAGGCGCGCCTGCTCGATCGGCGAATAGGCCATGACCGGCACCTTGCGCTGCTGCAGCCAGGGCAGCAGGTCCCACTCGATGCCGCGGCGCGAAAGGTTGTAGAGCAGCTGGTTGGCGGCCACCGCGGCGCCGCCGGGCGCCTTGCACCATTCCTGCATGTCGGAATGGTCGAGGTTGCTGACGCCGAAGTGGCGGATCTTGCCCGCCTTCTGCAGCGCGGCGAAGGCTTCGATGGTTTCGGCGAACGGCACGCCGCCGCGCCAATGCAGCAGGTAGAGGTCGATGCGGTCGGTCCTCAGGCGCTTCAGGCTGCGCTCGCAGGCCGCGGGCACGCCCGTGCGCGAGGCGTTGTGGGGAAATACCTTGGTGACGAGGAACACTTCGTCGCGCCGCCCGGCGACCGCCTCGCCCACCAGTTCCTCGGAGCGCCCGTCGCCGTACATCTCCGCGGTGTCGATCAGCTTCGCGCCGAGGTCGAGCCCGAGGCGCAGGGTGGCGATCTCCTCGGCGCGCTGCGAGCGCGTGTCGCCGATGTTCCAGGTTCCCAGGCCGAAGGCGGGAACCCGTTCGCCCGAAGGCAATGCGACGGATTTCAATTCCTGGTGAACTTCAAGGTAAAGCGGTCACTCTCGCCGATCGCGGCGTACTTCGCGCGGTCCTGGTCCTTCAGGCGGTAGGTCGGCGGCAGCGTCCACACGCCCTCGGGATGGTCCTTGCCGTCCTTCGGATTGGCGTTCACCTCGGCGCGGCCGGCGAGGCGGAAACCGGCCTTCTCGATGACGGCGACGGCGTAGTCCTCGCGCACGTAGCCGTTCTTCATCTGCGCTTCCTGCGACAGGTCGCTGCGCCCGCGATGGTCGACCACGCCGAGCACCCCGCCCGGCTTGAGCGCCTTGTGGAAGGCGCTCAGCGCCCCTTCCACCTCGCCGCGCTCGATCCAGTTGTGCAGGTTGCGGAAGGTGAGCACGACATCGGCGCTGCCCGGCGGCGCGACCTCGCGCAGCCCGGCGTTGAATTCCGTGACCACGACCTTGCCGTAGAGCGCGGGCTCCGCCTTGAGCCGCTCGAGCAGCTTCTGGTGGTCCTCCTTGTAGGGAGAAACCGCGAGCCGGTCGCGGTTGGCGGCGATGAAGCGGCCCCTCGCCTGCAGGTAGGGCGCGAGGATCTCCAGGTAGTAGCCGCCGCTGCCCGGCAGGATTTCCACCACCGTGCTGTCCGCGCGCACGCCGAAGAACGCCAGCGTCTCGGCCGGATGCCGGTACGGGTCGCGCGCCACGTTGCGCTCGCTGCGGTGCGGCGCGGCCAGCCACCTGGCGAAATCCTCCGGCGCCTGCGCAAGAACCTGCGACGACGCGAGCAGCAAGGCGAGCAGGATGCGCATCAATGCTTCGGCACGTCCTGCCCCGGCGAGTCGCTGGGACCCTGCCCCGGCGGGATATGCGGCAGCCGGTGGGCGATGCCCTTGTGGCAGTCGATGCAGGTCTTTTCCCTGCTCGCCAGGTAGGTCGAATGCATGGCCTGCGCGCGCGCGCTCTGGCGCGTGAAATCCATGGAATCGTAGCTGTGGCAGTTGCGGCACTCCAGCGAGTCGTTGGCCTTGAAGCGCGCCCATTCGTGCTGCGCGAGCGTCAGCCGGTGCTCGAGGAACTTTTCGCGCGTGTCGATGGTGCCGAAGATCTTGCCCCAGACCTCCTTCGAGGCCTGGATCTTGCGCGCCATCTTCACCGTCCATTCGTGCGGCACGTGGCAGTCGGAGCACTTGGCGCGCACGCCGGAGCGGTTGGTGAAATGGATGGTCTGCTTGAGCTCCGGAAACACGTTCTCGCGCATCTCGTGACAGCCGGTGCAGAAAGTCTCTGTGTTGGTGAATTCCATCGCCGTGTTGAAGGCGCCCCAGAACAGCACGCCGCAGACGAAGCCGCCGACCGTGAGGAATCCCAGGCTGAAGTGCACGCTCGGCCGGTTGACGATCGCCCAGTAGCGGCGCAGCAGCGCGATCAGCCTGGCGATCATCTGCGCCCCTGGGCGGGATCGCCCTTGAAGGTGTTGCCCACCAGCGGCTTCACCGGCTCCTGCGAGACGTGGCACTGCTGGCAGAAGTAGCGCCGCGTCGATACGTGGTCCAGCACCTTGCCGTCGCGGTCCACGTAATGCGTGGCGCTGACCGGCACCGCGCCCGAGAACAGGGTCTTCGCGCGCGAATGGCAGTCCAGGCACTTGTTGAAGTTCTTGTCGACCTGGTAGCCGTCCACGCGGTGCGGGATGACCGGCGGCTGCAGGGCGTAGTTGCGCGGCAGGCGCAGGTCGTCGTTGACCGAGTTGGTCAGCTTGGGCGGCTGCGTGGGCTGCGGAATAGGCACCGGGCCGCGCATCGGATCGACGAGAATGCCCGGCGCCTGCGCCCAGGCGACCGCGGCGAAGAGCACCAGGGCGGCGGCGATGGCTTTCATGCCGGCGCTGCTCATGCCTTCATGATCTTGACCGCGCACTTCTTGAAATCGGTCTGGAAGGAGATCGGGTCGGTCGCGTCCAGCGTGACCTTGTTGATGAGCTGGCTCGCGTCGAACCACGGCACGAACACCAGCCCGCGCGGCGGCTTGTTGCGCCCGCGCGTCTCCACGCGCGTGGTCATGCGGCCGCGCCGCGAGGCCACGATGACCTCGTCGCCGCGGCGCACACTGAGCGCGCGCGCATCGTCCGGGTGCATGAAGCAGACGGCGTTCGGCACGGCCTTGTGCAACTCCGGCACCCGGCGCGTCATCGAGCCCGAGTGCCAGTGCTCGAGCACGCGCCCCGTCGACAGCCAGAACGGATACTCCTGGTCCGGCATCTCGGGCGGCGGCTCGTAAGGCAGCGCGAAGATCAGCGCCTTGCCGTCCGGGTAGCCGTAGAAGCGGAATCCCTCGCCCGCCTTCACGTAGGGATCATTGCCCTCGCTGTAGCGCCAGCGCGTTTCCTTGCCGTCGACCACCGGCCAGCGCAGGCCGCGCACCTTGTGATAGGTGTCGAAGGGCGCGAGGTCGTGGCCATGGCCGCGGCCGAACGACGCGTACTCTTCGAACAAGCCCTTCTGCGCGTAGTAGCCGAAGGCCTTCGCCTCCGCGTTGTCATAGCCGGCCTCGACCTGCGAGGACGGGAACTTGTCGACCTGGCCGTTGCGGAACAGCACGTCGTACAGCGTCTTGCCGCGGTATTCGGGCTTCTTGGCGATCAGTTCGGCCGGCCAGACTTCCTCGACCTTGAAGCGCTTGGAGAATTCCATGAGCTGCCACAGGTCGGAGCGCGCTTCACCCGGCGGGGAGACGAGCTGGTGCCAGAAGTGCGTGCGCCGCTCGGCGTTGCCGTAGGCGCCCTCCTTCTCCACCCACATCGCCGCCGGCAGGATCAGGTCCGCGGCGAGCGTGGTCACCGTCGGATAGACGTCCGAGACCACCACGAAATTTTCCGGGTTGCGGTAGCCCGGCCAGCCTTCCTGCTGCAGGTTGGCCGCCGCCTGCATGTTGTTGTTCACCATCACCCAGTAGGCGTTGAGCTTGCCGTCCTTGAGCATCCGGTTCTGCAGCACCGCGTGATAGCCCGGCACGCCCGGTATGGTCCCCTCGGGCAGCTTCCAGGTGTGCTCCGCGTGCTCGCGATGCTTGGGATTGGTCACCACCATGTCGGCGGGCAGGCGGTGCGCGAAGGTGCCCACCTCGCGCGCGGTTCCGCAGGCCGACGGCTGGCCGGTGAGCGAAAACGGGCTGTTGCCCGGCGTAGAGATCTTCCCGGTGAGCAGGTGGATGTTGTAGACGAGGTTGTTGCACCACACGCCGCGCGTGTGCTGGTTGAAGCCCATGGTCCAGAACGACATCACCTTGACCTTGGGATCGGCGTACAGCTCGGCGAGCGCCAGCAGCCGGTTCTTCGGCACGCCGCTCAGCTTCGCCGCGTACTCGAGGTCGTAGGTCGAGACGAACTTCGCATACTCGTCGAAGCTGATCGGCTTCGCGCCGCCCGCATCTTTCGCGTTCTTCGCCTTCTGCTGCAGCGGGTGCTCCGGCCGCAGGCCGTAGCCGATGTCGGCGTTGCCGAGCCGGAACGAGGTGTGCTTGTCGACGAACGCGCGGTTGACGCGGTTGGTCTTGATGATGTGGTTGGCGATGTAGTTGAGGATCGCAAGGTCGCTCTGCGGCGTGAAGGTCAGCTCGATGTCCGCCAGCTCGTAGGAGCGGTGCTCGAACGGCGAGAGCACGGCCACCTTGACGTTCGGGCCGCTCAGCCGGCGGTCGGTCACCCGCGTCCAGAGGATCGGGTGCATCTCCGCCATGTTGGAGCCCCAGAGCACGAAGGCGTCGGCCGCCTCGATGTCCTCGTAGCAGCCCATCGGCTCGTCCATGCCGAAGGTGCGCATGAAACCGACCGCGGCCGAGGCCATGCAGTGGCGCGCGTTCGGATCCAGGTTGTTGCTGCGGAAGCCCGCCTTCATGAGCTTCAGCGCCGCGTAGCCTTCCCAGACGGTCCACTGGCCCGAGCCGAACATGCCCACCGACGTCGGGCCCTTCGCCTTCAGCGCCTTCTTGAACTGTTCGGCCATGACGTCGAAGGCCTTGTCCCAGGAGACGGGCGCGAACTCGCCGTCCTTGGCGTACTGGCCGTTCTTCATGCGCAGCAGGGGCGTGGTGAGCCGGTCCTCGCCGTACATGATCTTGGAGAGGTAATAGCCCTTGATGCAGTTCAGGCCGCGATTCACCTCGGCCTCGGGATCGCCGATGGTGCCGATCACGCGATTGTCCTTGACCGCCACGCTCACGCCGCAGCCCGTGCCGCAGAAGCGGCACGGCGCCTTGGACCATTTGACGCCCGGGACATCCTTGCCCGGGGCGGCGAACTGCGCCTGCGCCGGCACCGGCAGGCCCGCCGCCGCCGCCGCCGCGGCCGCCGCCGTCTGCCGCATGAACTCGCGCCGGGTGGTCATCGCGTTTCTCCCTCGGGAAGCTCCTCCATCATGGCCGCGCGGCTGTCCGCGTACTGGCACACCAGCGCCGCGGTGAGCACGCCGTCGGTTTGCTGGATGCGATTGACCTGCGCAAGGATTTCGTCGGAACTGCCGGCTTCGAGCGTCACCACGAGCTTGCCGGCCGGCGACGAAGCATGGATACGCGCGCCGGGCATCGCCGCAATGTATTGCGACGCACCCTCGAGCCGCGCGGGGCTGGCATGCACGACCAGGCTCGCGATATGCAGCTCGTCCGGCACGAGTGGCACGATCGGCACGACTTTCATCGCATCAGCTGCCGGGCGGGCCGGCAACGAGCTGGTACATCCACACGATGAAGCCATAGCCAGCGACGACGATGACGGCGAGAGCCGGCGCCATGAATACCGAAAGAAACAGGAAGCTGCGCAGCTCCTGGACCTTGGTGAAGGTCGTCTTGCCTTCTTCCACGCGCCACCTCCCTGAAAAACGGTAGCGTAAGTCTAATACGGCTTCGGCAGGCTTACCGGACCACGCAGCTGACGTTTTTCGCCGGCAGCTCTTCCACCAGCCTGCTCGCGGGATTCACGCGCCACGCGCGGCTCGCGGCCTGGCGCTCGCCCTGCGCGGCGCGCGGATTCCAGTCCCCGACCGCGATCACGAGCGCTTCCCTGTCGGCGGCCAGGCTGCATTCGACCGCCACGGGCGCAAGCAGCGACAGGGCCTGCGCGTTTTCCAATTCAGGAATGATCAGCAGGTCGTCGATGCGCCACGCGGAGCTCTTGCTTTCCGCGCCGGCGAAACTCTGCAGCCAGAGCAGGGTGCTGCCGCCGCAAGCGCTGCGCGCGTGCCAGATGACCGGGGACTTGAATCCCTGCAGGCGCCCGCCTGTTGCCTCCCTGCAGTCGGCATACGCACCGGCACAAAGCAATGCCAGTACGGCAAACAGCACCAGGCGCATCCGTATCACTGCGCCGGCTTGAGGCCGAGCACCTTGACGACCGAGCCGAGGTGCCTGCCCTGCTCGTCGATCGCAGCGGCGAATTCGGCCGCCGTGCCCGGACTGACGATCTGCCCGGTCGACGTGAGGCGCTCGGTGACGGCCGGATCCGCCAGTTCCGTCCTGATGTCGGCGGCAATGCGATCGCGCGCGGCGTCCGTCAGGCCGCTGCTGCGCGCCGCGAGCACGCCGACCAGGCCGTCGAAGTTGAGGCCCGGGAACCCCGCCTCCTCCACCGTCGGCAGGTCGAGCCCGGGCGCGCGGCCGCGGTTCTGCACGGCGAGCACCTTGAGCTTGCCGCCCTGCGCCTGCGCGCGGACGATGGCGTAGGCCGACGAGTAGAACTGCAGGCGGCCTTCCATCAGGTCGGTCATCCCGGCGACCGGATTCTTGTAGTTGACCTTCACGGCGCTCAGGCCGGCGCCTTTCAGGTAGCCGTCGATGATGATGTCGGTGACGTTGGTGATGCTCGCCCAGTTGAACTTGCCCGGCTGCTCGCGCACCATCCCGATCAGCTCCTTCATGGAGTTCACGTTCAGCGACACCGGCACCGCGATGACCACCACCGTGTTCGAGACTCGCGCGACCGGCTGGAGCTCGTTCCGGTCGTAGGGCATCTTGTCCAGCGTATAGGGATGCCCGACGAAGGACGAGGCCGGCGAATAGAGCAGCGTGTGGTCGTCCTTTGCCGCGATCACGGCGCTGATGGCGATGACCGCGTCGCCGCCGGGTCGGTTCTCGACCACCACCGGCTGTCCCCAGCGCTTGCCCAGCCGTTCCGCGAGCAGGCGGGCCGACAGGTCCGCCCCCGACCCCGGCCCGAGCGGCAGGATGAACTTGACCGGACGCTGCGGCCAGGTCTGCGCGAACGATGTCGTTGCAAATAACGAAAGCGCCGCAACGATGACGGCGGCAATTCCTGCGAGTCTTCTCATGCGTACCCCTCCTCCAGTTTGACTGTATTTTCGAACTTTACTACCTCCAGATTGACTCATTTGCCCTTTTCCCCGGATTTCTGCTGTCTCCGCAGCCACTCTAACGCCACCTCACCCATTGTTTTGGATCTTCCGTTATTTATCCACGCCATGAATTCCCGATCGAATCTGAAGCCAGGACCGCAAATTCTCGTGAGAAACCGGCGAACATTTTGCGTATTGCGATATTTATTCTTTACCGGGGTTTTTTTGGTGATTCGATCGCTATGCCAATCAAAACCATTCATCCGCGGTTCCGTGAATTGGTTGACTAGTAAGACTTCGGCAGGCCGAGCACGCGTTCGGCAATGAAACACAGGATCAGTTGCGGGCTCACCGGCGCGATGCGGCCGATGAGCGACTCGCGCAGGTAGCGCTCGACGTGGTACTCCTTCGCGTAGCCGAAGCCGCCGTGCGTCATCACGGCCTGCTGGCAGGCGTCGAACGAGGCTTCGCCGGCGAGGTACTTGGCGGCATTCGCTTCGGCGCCGCTCGGCTTGCCCGAGTCGTAGAGCCACGCGGCCTTGAACACCATCAGGTTGGCGGCCTCGAGCGCCATCCAGTTGGCCGCGAGCGGATGCTGGATGCCCTGGTTCCTGCCGATCGGCCGGTCGAAGACGATCCGCTCCCTGGCGTAGCTCGCCGCGCGCTTGAGGGCGCAGCGACCGAGGCCCACCGATTCGGCGGCGATCAGGATGCGCTCGGGGTTCATGCCGTGCAGGATGTACTCGAAGCCCTTGCCCTCTTCGCCGATGCGGTCCTCCTCCGGCACCGGGTAGGCGTCGAAGAACACCTGGTTCGAATCCACCGCGTGGCGCCCCATCTTCTCGATCTCGCGCACCTCGATCTTTTTTCGATCGAAGTCGGTATAGAAGAGCGTCAGGCCGGATTCGGATTTCGCGAGCAGCAGGATTTTCTCGGCGACCTGCGCGGTCGAGATCCACACCTTCTGCCCGGAAACGTAGTACTTGTTCTTTTTCTTTTCGGCTTTCACTTTTATCTTTTTTGTATTCAAACCCGTGTTGGGTTCGGTCACGGCAAAGCAGGCGCGCTCCTTCCCGGCGATCAGGCCCGGAAGCATCCGTTTTTTCTGCTCCTTGTTGCCGAACACCACCACGGGGTTCAAGCCAAAGATATTCATATGCACCGCCGAGGCGCCGGAGAACCCTGCGCCGGATTCGGCGATGGCCTGCATCATCACCGCGGCCTCCATGATGCCGAGGCCGGCGCCGCCGTACTCTTCCGGCATGGCCACGCCGAGCCAGCCGTCCTTTGCCAGCGCCTGGTGCAGCTCCTTCGGGAAGCCGCCCTCCTTGTCCTTCCTCAGCCAGTAGGCATCGTCGAAGCGTGCGCAGATCTTCGCGATCGCCGCGCGGATCTGCTCCTGCTCTGCGCTGAAGGCGAAATCCATCAGGGACGGATGACCTTCTTCGGATCCTCGCCATACGGCGGCGCGTAGATCACCATCACTTTCGCCCGCTCGCTGGTGGCGATGAAGAGATGCATCGTGTCCGCGGGGAAGAAGCAGGCTTCCCCAGGTTTCATCTCGAATTTTTCGCCGCCGACTTCGACGTGCGCCTCGCCCTCCAGCAGGTAGCAGACCTGCTCGATGCCCGGATGCGCGTGCGGCAGCGCGCCCTTGCCGCGCCCGAGTTCGCCGATCAGCACCTCGACCTGCTTCGCGCCGACGGTCTCGGGGCCGATCATGCGGAAGTTCTGCGTCCCGGTATGGTTGGCCGGCGCATAGGGAATCACGTCGGCCTGGCGCACGTGAAAGCGGGATGTCATGAGCTTGCCTCCAGCCAGTTGTAGAGCGCCAACCCGCCGTCCACCACCACGGTGGAGCCGGTCATGTAGGCGCCGTATTTCTCCGACAGGATCGCCACCGCCATCGGCGCGATGTCCTGCGGCTTGCCGACCCGCTTGAGCGCGATCTTGTCCACCAGCGCGGGCGATCCCTTGAAGCCCGCGCCCGGGATCGCGCCGGGCGCGATGGCGTTGACGCGGATGCCGTCGGGGCCAAGGGCGCGGGCCAGTTCCTTCATCACCATCGTCTGCCCGGCCTTCGATGCGCTGTAGTGCGGCAGGTTGCGCGGCGACTCGGCGTGCAACGACGTGACGAACAGCATCCGGCCGCGGATCTTCCTTTCGCGCATGTGGATCCCAAGCGCCTGCGCGATGAGGAAACCGGCATTCAGCTGCACCTCCAGCATCTCGCGCCACTCCTGTTCGGTCACCCGGGCGGCCGTCTGCGCTTCCTTGCGCGGCGGCGAGGCCGCATGTACGAATATCGAAACAGTGCCGAGGGCCTGGACCGCCTTTTCAGCGAGTTTTTGCGCGGTTCCGGGAACCGAAAGGTCGAATTCGCGATCGACCGCGAATACCTTGCCCCCGGCCTCCTCGATCGCGCGGGCGATTGCCTGGCCGATTCCCTGCGCGGCGCCGGTCACCAGCGCGGTGTCGTTCTGGAGGAGAGCCTGGTCCATGTGCAGCCACGGAGATTAGCATTTCACCCCTGCATGCCATGCTAGATTCTCGGCCTGCATTCCACTGAGAATTGCCAATGACCGGCTGGACCAGGCTGCGGTACCTCGCGTTTGCGCTTGCGGCGCTCCATTCGCTCGCCGCCTGCAACAAGGGCGACGCGCAGCAGGCCGCGCCGGCGCCGGTGCCGGTCAGCGTCATCCAGGCGGCGCCGCGCGAAGTACCGGTCGTCTTCGAGGCGGTGGCCCGCACCGAGGGCTCGCGCGAAGTCCAGGTGCGCGCGCGCGTCGCCGGCGTCCTCGAGCAGCAGCTCTACGCCGAGGGCGACGCGGTGAAGGCCGGCGCGCCGTTGTTCCGCATCGAGCGCGCGCCCTTCGAGATCGACCTGCAGCAGCAGCGCGCCGCCCTCGAGCAGGAAACCGCGCGCAACGAGCTCCTGCGGCGCGACCTCGAGCGCGCCAAGGACCTCGTCGCGAGGCGCTTCGTCAGCCAGCAGAACCTGGACCAGGCCACGACCACGCTGGCGCAGAGCAACGCCGCGATCGAGATCGCGAAAGCGCGCGTGCGCCAGGCCGAGCTCAACCTCTCCTACACGGTGGTGGATGCGCCGATCGCCGGGGTCACCGGGCGCGCCCTGCAGTCGATCGGCAGCCTGCTTGCGCCGAACGGGGATTCGGGCCTGCTCACCACGCTGACGCGCACCGACCCGATCTGGGTGCGCTTCGCCTTGTCGGAAGCGGAGTTCGCCAGCCTGCGCGCGCGGGGGGAGAATCAACCGCACGCGAAGAATCTGGAGGTCAAGCTCAAGCTCGCCGACGGCTCGGCGTATCCGTCGGCCGGCAAGCTGAATTTCGCCGGCTCGACCGTCGACGCCTCGCTCGGCACGGTGCAGCTGCGCGCCGAATTCCCGAACGCGCAGCTGCGGCTCCTCCCCGGCCAGTTCGTGCGCGCGGCGGTGGTCGCCGGCAGCCAGCAGGCGATCACGGTGCCGCAGAGCGCGGTGCTGCAGAACGAGAGCGGCCGCTTCGTCTGGCTGGTCGGGCCCGACGGCAAGGCGCTCGCGCGCAACATCAAGCCGGGCGCCTGGGTCGGCAAGGACTGGGTCGTGCTCGACGGCCTCCAGGCCGGCGACAGCGTGATCGTCGACAACCTCGCGCGGCTGCGGCCCGGAACGCCGGTCGAATCCAAGAAGGCGGGCTGATTGTCGCGCTTTTTCATCCAGCGCCCGGTGTTCGCCGGCGTCATCGCGATCATCATCGTGCTCGCGGGCCTGGTCGCGGCGAAGCTGCTTGCGGTGGCGCAGTATCCCGAGATCGCGCCGCCGACGGTGCTGGTCACCACCACCTACACGGGCGCGAGCGCGGAGACGCTCACCAAGACGGTCGCCGCGCCGATCGAGGAGCAGCTCTCCGGCGTGGAGCGGCTCTCCTACTTCAGCTCCACCGCCTCCTCCACCGGCGCGCTCAGCATCACGATCACCTTCGAGCCCGGCACCAACGTCGACCAGGCCGTGTTCAACGTCAACAACCGGGTGCAGATCGCGCTGCCGCGCCTGCCCGACGAGGTGCGCCGCAACGGCGTGATCGTGCAGAAGCGCTCCTTCGACATCCTCAACGTGGTGACGATCTCCTCGCCGGACAACTCGCGCGACACGCTGTTCCTCTCCAATTACTCGTCGATCAACATCGTCGACGAGCTCAAGCGCCTGCCCGGGCTCGCCGACGTGACGGTGTTCGGCGCGCGCGACTACTCGATGCGCGTCTGGCTCAACACCGAGAAGATGGCGCGCCTCGGCGTCACGCCCTCGGACGTCGCCGCCGCGCTGCGGGCGCAGAACGCGCAGTACGCCGCGGGCAAGATCGGCACCGAGCCCGCCCCGCCCGGCCAGGCGATCGTCTACACCGTCACCGCCACCGGGCGCCTCGTCGAGCCGGAGGAATTCGGCGACATCGTGGTGCGCGCCGCGCTGTCGAACGCCGGACCCGGCGGCGTGCTGCGCATCAGGGACATCGCCCGCGTCGAGCTCGGCGCGCTCAATTACGACACCTCCAACTCGATCGACGGCAAGCCGGCCATCGGCATGGCCTGCTTCCTGCAGCCGGGCGCCAACGCGCTCGAGGTGGCGCAGTCCGTGCGCAAGCGCATGGCCGAGCTCAAGCCGGGTTTTCCGCAGGGCGTGGACTACGGCATCCCGTTCGACACCACGCGCTTCGTCGACGCCTCGATCAGGGAAGTGATCTGGACGATCTTCGAGGCCGCGCTGCTGGTGCTGGCGGTGGTGTTCCTGTTCCTGCAGACCTGGCGCGCGACGCTGATCCCGATGATCGCGGTGCCGGTGTCGCTGATCGGCGCCTTCGCCGGGCTCTGGGCGGTCGGCTTCACCATCAACACCCTCACGCTCTTCGCGCTGGTGCTCGCGATCGGCATCGTGGTGGACGACGCCATCGTCGTGCTGGAGAACGTCGAGCGCCTGATGCGCGAGGAGAAGATGCGCCCCTACGAGGCGGCGCTCGAGGCGATGGACGAGGTCTCCGGCGCGGTGGTGGCGATCGTGCTCGTGCTGTGCGCCGTGTTCGTGCCGGTCGCCTTCCTCGGCGGCATCGCGGGGCAGCTCTACCGCCAGTTCGCGGTCACGCTCACCTTCGCGGTGGTGATCTCCGGCTTCATGGCGCTCACGCTCACGCCGGCGCTGTGCGCCCTGCTGATGAAGCAGGGGGACCGGCATTCGAAGCTGTTCGATCCCTTCAACCGCGGCTTTGCCTGGTTCACGCGGCGCTTCCTCGACGCCGTGGGCCTGGCGCTGCGCCACCGCATCGCCTCGCTTGCCGCGTTCCTTGCCGTCCTCGCCATGGCCGTCGGCCTGTTCGCGCGCATCCCCGGCAGCTTCGTGCCCGCCGAGGACCAGGGCTACATCTTCGGCAGCGTGCAGCTGCCCGACGGCGCGACGCTCGAGCGCACGCGCGCCATGGCCGGCCAGGTCATCAAGCTGATCGGCGCCAATCCCGGTGTGCGCAACACCATCGGCATCGTCGGCTTCGACCTGATCGGCGGCGGCAACAAGAGCAACACCGCCACCATGTTCGTGCCGCTGAAGGACTGGGACGAGCGCGGCGCCAACACGGCGCAGGCGATCGCGCGCGACGTGGTGCAGAAGGGCAGCGGCCTGCGCGACGGCATCACCATCGCCTTCAACCCCGCGGCGATCCGCGGCATCGGCCTGGCGGGCGGCTTCGAGGTGTACCTGCAGGCGCGCAGCAACCCGGACCCGGCGCAGCTCTACAAGGTGACGCAGGCCTTCATGGCGGAGCTCGCGAAGCACCCGCAGCTCGCCGGCATCAATTCGTTCTTCCGCCCGACCGTGCCGCAGCTCAGGGTCGAGGTGGACCGGGAGAAGGCGATCGCGCTCGGCGTGCCGGTGCAGGACGTGTTCGACGCGCTGCAGAGCACCATGGCCGCGCTCTACGTCAACGACTTCAACAAGTTCGGCCGCACCTACCGCGTGCAGCTCCAGGCCGACGCCCCGTTCCGCGCGCGGCCCGAGGACCTGGGCGCGGTGTACGTGCGCTCGACGGCGACGCGCGAAATGATCCCCCTCAAGGCGCTGCTCCGCACCTCGAGCACGGTCGGCGCGGAGCAGCTCGAACGCTTCAACGGCTTCCTCGGCGCCAAGGTGCTCGGCGCGGGCAAGCCCGGCGTTTCCTCCGGCGAGGCGATCCTCGCGGTCGAGAAGGTGGCCGCCGCCACCCTGCCCGAGGGCTACACCATCGCCTGGACCGGCCAGGCATTCCAGGAAAAGCGCACCGGCAAGGACTCCGCCATCGCGTTCGGCCTCGCGCTGGTGATGGTGTTCCTGATCCTCGCCGCGCTCTACGAGCGCTGGCTGCTGCCGTTCTCGGTCGTCATGGCCGTGCCCTTCGCGGTATGGGGCGCGCTCGGCTTCGTCGCGCTGCGCGGCCTGGAGAACGACATCTATTTCCAGATCGGCCTGGTGGTGCTGATCGGCCTCGCGGCGAAGAACGCGATCCTGATCGTGGAATTCGCCCAGCAGGGCTATCTCAAGGGCGCGAGCGCGATCGACGCCGCGCTCGAGGCGGCGCGGCTGCGCTTCCGCCCGATCATCATGACCTCGCTCGCCTTCGTGCTCGGCGTGCTGCCGCTCATGTTCTCCTCGGGAGCTGGCGCGGGCGCGCGCCGCTCGATGGGCACCGGCGTGGTCGGCGGCATGCTCGCCGCGACTTTCGTCGCCACGCTGTTTATCCCTTTGTTCTTCGCCATCGTGGCGCGACGGCGCACGCGCGATTCCGAAAAGTCTGCGGAGACTTGATCAGCGCAACCCGACTTTCGCGCGTTTCGCGGCAATCCGTTCGCGGGATTTCGCGGTATCCACAACAAAGCGCACATGGCGGCCGCGGCCCACTTCCTCGACCGGATCGCGCACCGAGTATTCGAAAGTCACGCGGCGCTTGTCCACCGCAACGATGCGCGCCTCGATGGTAACTTCGACGCCCGGCGGCGTCGCGCCCAGGTGGTCGATCGAGACGTGCGCGCCGACGGAGTCTTCGCCCTCGTCCAGGTGCGCGAGCAGGTAGTCGCGGCAGGCGTATTCCATGTCGCTCACCATGCGCGGCGTGGCGTAGACCATGTTTTCCCGGCCCATGAAGGAGATGCAGCGCTCCTCGTCGATGAGGACGCGCTTCGAGAACGCGAGACCGGGAACCAGCGTCGGTTTCATGTCAGCCGTGCATGGACCGGCCAGCTTCAGCCGTGCATGGTCAGGCCGCCCGAGACGCTGAGCGTCTGGCCGGTGATGAAATCCGCATCGTCGCTGGCGAAGAACAGGACCGCGCCGGGAATGTCGGCGGGCTTGCCGAGGCGCCCGATGGGAACCGCGCGGCGGTAGGCCTCGCGCAGTTTTTCCGGATTGCCCGCGCCCTGCATGAAGTCCTCCAGCATGCCGGTCTCGGTGAGCCCGGGGCACACCACATTCAACCTGACGTTCTTGCCGGCCATTTCACGCGCGAGGGTCTTGGTGAGCGCGATGATGCCGCCCTTGCACGCCGAGTAGGGCGCCTCGCCCGAGGAGCCCACGCGCCCGGCATCGGACGCGATGCTCACGACCTTGCCGCCGCCGCGCTCGACCATGCCGGGCAGCACGCAATGCAGCAGGTTCATCGCGCCGACCAGGTTGATGGAGATGATCTTCTGCCAGAACGCCGGATCGGTCTTCAGGAACGGCTTGAACATGTCCCAGCCGGCGTTATTGACGAGGATGTCCACGGGACCGGCATCGGCGACGGCCTTTTTCACCGCCTCGTAGTCGGTGATGTCGACCTTTGGATCCCCGTTCAGGTCGAAGATCACGACCTTCGTGCCCTCCTCCCGGAACCGCTCGACGATCGCCGCGCCGATGCCGGCGGCGCCTCCGGTAACGATGGCAGTCTTCCCCTTCAGTCCTCGCATGTGCATTTCTCCAGAGGTATCGCGCCGGCGGCCTTGGGCGCGATCTTAACCGTTATGATTGAACCATCCGGGGGGTACAGGGTGCCGATAGTCACGATTACCGTACGCAAGCCCAAGTCCAGTGCATTCAAGACCGGCGTTCTCGAGTCGGTTTACGAATCGCTGGTCGAGATCGGCGGCGCGCATCCCCAGGACAGGTTCCATCGCGTGCATGAGCTCGATGCCGACGACTTCCGCTTCGATGCGCGCTTCCCGGACCTCGAGTCCGACCGCTCGGACGATTTCGTGCTGATCGAAGTCCTGCTCGGCACCGGCCGCAGCGTCAAGCTGAAGAAGCAGATCCTCAAGGACATGATGTCGCGGCTGGCCGGGCGCGGCTTGAATCCCGAGCATGTGATGGTGTATTTCCAGGACGTGCCCTGGGAGTCGATTTCGACAGGCGGCGGCCGCATACCGCACGCCTGAACGCAGTGCATATGCCCTCCGACGGCCGGAGCGATGACAAGGGGCGGCTGGCCTACCTCCCGGTCAGCCTGTTCGGATCGGTCATGGGCCTGTCCGGCCTGGCGCTCGCCTGGCGGCTCGCGGCGGCCGAGTTCAGGCTGCCCGGATGGGTCGGCGAAGTGTTCGGCCTGATCGCGGCCTGCATCTTCGTCTCGATGACGCTGTGCTACGGAATCAAATGCGTCGAGTCGCCCGCCGCCGTGCGCGCCGAATTCGCGCATCCCGTCGCCGTCAACTTCTTCGGCACTCCGATCATTTCACTGTTGCTGCTCGCTGCGGTGGCCGCGCCCTATTCGATCGCGCTGGCCGAAGCCCTCTGGGTGGCCGGCGCCGTGTCGATGCTGGGTTTCGCGTGGCTGATCGTGGGCCGGTGGATGAGCGTACGGCAGCAGCTCGTGCACGGCACGCCCGCCTGGATGATCCCCGTCGTGGGAACGCTCAACATCGCGATCGCCGGCGTCACGCTGGACCTGCCGGGTGCGCAGGCGGTCAGCGCCTTCGGCATGGCAGTGGGCCTGTTCTTCGCGGTGCCGCTGTTCACGCTGATCCTCTCGCGGCTGATCTTCAAGGAACCGATGCCCCAGCCGCAGCAACCTTCGCTGCTCATCCTCGTCGCGACGTTCGCCGTCGCCTTCTCGTCCTACCTCAGTGTCGCGGGACGAGTCGACCATTTCGCGAGTTCACTTTTCTATCTCGCCGTATTCATGTTCACGGTGCTGGTGCCCAGGCTGCTCTGGCTGCGCAGCGGCATGCCCTTCCATGCTTCATGGTGGGCGGTAAGCTTCCCGCTGGCGGCGATGGCGAACGCCGCGCTGAAATTCTCGATCCACCAGCCCTCGTGGCCGGCGCAGGCGTTCGCGCTCGCGGTCCTGGCCTTCGCGACGCTCGTGATCATTTCGATGAGCGCGCGCACCATCGCCGGCATCTCGCGCGGCGAACTGCGCAGCCTGACGCTATGACGGACTTCAACCCCGGCAAGACCTGAATGATCGATCTCGACCACGTCATCGTGTCCGCCCGCGACCAGCGCGCCTCGGCGAAACTGCTGGGGGAGATCCTCGGCGTGCGCTGGGCGGAGACCGGCGCCGGGCCGTTCTCGCCGGTCTATGTCAACGAAGGCCTGACGCTCGACTTCATCGACGACGACGGCTACTTTCCGGTCGAGCACTTCTGCTTCCGCGTCGACGCGGCGACCTTCGAAGCGGTGCTCAAGCGCCTCAAGGCGGCCGGCATCGAGTACCGCAGCGAACTGCGCGGCCCGATGGACATGAAGGTCAGCGCGCAGTACGGCAACGTCTACTGGAACGAGCCCGACGGGCACCAGTGGGAAATGCTGACGGTGAGCTATGCGCGGCCGCCGGCCGCCTGAGCCTTCCGTCAGGCCAGCTTCGGCCTGAGGTCGCGCACGCGCACGGCCTTGCCCTGCGAGCGCGGGATTTCGCCGGGCTTCTTCACCAGCACCTCGGTGCTGATGCCGATCATCGACTTGATCTGGTGCTGCGCGGCGCGCGCGATGCGCGCGTAGGTTTCGGCATCCGGCGGGACGTCCTGTGCCGCTTCGATTTCGACCGAGACCTGGTCGAGGCTGCCTTTCCTCTCGACCACGAGCTGGTAGTGCGGCGCGATCTCCGGCAGGCCCACCAGCACCGCCTCGATCTGCGACGGGTAGACGTTGACGCCGCGGATGATCAGCATGTCGTCGTTGCGCCCGGTGATGCGCTGGATGCGCAGGTGGCTGCGCCCGCAATCGCAGCGCGCGGTGGTCACGCGCGTGATGTCGCGCGTGCGGTAGCGCAGCATCGGCAGCGCCTCCTTGGTGAGCGTGGTGATCACCAGCTCGCCCTGCGTGCCCTCGGGCACCGGCTTGCCGGTATCCGGGTCGATGACCTCGAAGATGAAGTGGTCCTCCCAGCCGTGCAGCCCGGCCTGCGCTTCCTCGCACTCGCAGGCGACGCCCGGCCCCATGATCTCCGACAGCCCGTAGATGTCCACCGCCTTCAGGCCGAGGCGGATCTGGATCTGCCTGCGCATCGCCTCGCTCCAGGGCTCGGCGCCGAACAGGCCGAGGCGCAGTTTCGATTTGCGCAGGTCGACGCCCTCCTTCTCCGCCACCTCGGCGATCGCCAGCGCATAGGACGGCGTCGCGCAGAGCACGCGCGCGCCGAAATCCTGGATCAGCACGATCTGGCGCTCGGTCGAGCCGCCGGACATGGGCACCACCGTGGCGCCGAGCCGCTCGGCGCCGTAGTGCGCGCCCAGGCCGCCGGTGAACAGGCCGTAGCCGTAGGCGTTGTGCACCACGTCGCCGGGCCGCGCGCCGGCGCAGGCCATCGAGCGCGCCATCAGGCCGCCCCAGGTGGCGATGTCCTTGAGCGTGTAGCCGACCACCGTGGGCTTGCCCGTGGTGCCGCTGGAGGCGTGCAGGCGGGCGACCTGTCCGCGCGCGCGCGCGAACATGCCGAACGGATAGTGGTCGCGCAGGTCGGTCTTCACCGTGAACGGCAGCCGCGCCAGGTCCGCGAGCGACTTGATGTCGCCGGGCTCCATGCGCAGCTTGCGCATGCGCTTGCGGTGCAACGGCACGTTGTCGTAGGCGTTCTTCACCGTCTGGCGCAGGCGCTTCAACTGCAGCGCGGCGAGTTTCGCGCGCGGCATGGTTTCGGCGGCGGGTTCGAAGCGGTATCTCATTGGCGCTCCATTGTCGGGCAGGTGTATCTTAAGGCCATGTTCGAATCGGCGAGCCTCAAACACCACGTCGACAAGGCGGTCTACAAGCGCGAGGCGGCGAAGCTGCGCCAGGGACTGCTCGATGCGCAGTACGCGCTGAAGGAGCACGGGCGCTTCCCGGTGCTGATCCTGATCGCCGGCGTCGAGGGCGCGGGCAAGAGCGAGACCGTGAACCTGCTGAACGAGTGGATGGACCCCCGCCACATCCATACCAGCGCCTTCTTCGACCCCTCCGACGAGGAGCGCGAGCGGCCCTCGCTGTGGCGCTTCTGGCGCGCGCTGCCGCCCAAGGGGCGGATCGGCATCTTCTTCGGCGCCTGGCACACCATGCCGATCCTGAACCGGGTCATGGGGGAGATCGGCGAGGGCGAATTCGCGCGCGAAATCGGCGAAATCCAGCGCTTCGAGAAGATGCTCAGCGACGAAGGCGTGCTGCTGCTCAAGTACTGGTTCCACCTCTCCCGCGGCCAGCAGCGCAAGCGCATCAAGGAACTGGCGGGCGACCCGAAGACGCGCTGGCGCGTCGCCGACCGGGACCTCGAGTACCTCAAGCTGTACAAGAAATTCGTCAAGGTATGCGATCCGTTCCTGCGCAAGACCTCGACCGGCGAGTGCCCCTGGATCGTGGTGCCGGGCGCCGACCCGCGCCACCGCACGCTCACGGTGGCCAGGCACCTGCTCGCGTCGATGCGCGAGCGGCTCGACGAAAAGCCGCTCAAGCGCGTGCCGGACCGCAGCCCGCCGATGCCGGCCCCGTCCGACCGCCTGAACGTGCTGCGCGCGCTGGACCTCGACCAGCCGATGACCAGGGCGGAGTACGAAAAGGAACTCGAGAAGTGGCAGGGCCGCCTGAACGTGGCTTCGCGCGATCCGCGCCTCGCGAAGACCGCCGTGGTCGCCGTGTTCGAGGGCAACGATGCCGCCGGCAAGGGCGGCGCGATCCGCCGCGTCACCAGCGCGCTGGACGCGCGCTGCTACGCCAACGTCTCGATCGCGGCGCCGAGCGAGGACGAGCGCGCGCAGCCCTACCTGTGGCGGTTCTGGCGCCACCTGCCGAGGAACGGCCGCTTCACCTTCTTCGACCGCTCGTGGTACGGGCGCGTGCTCGTCGAGCGCGTGGAAGGCTTCTGCAGCGAGGCCGACTGGCAGCGGGCGTATACCGAGATCAACGACTTCGAGGGCGCGATGCTGCGCCATGGCACCGTGGTGGTGAAGTTCTGGCTCTCGGTGAGCAAGGAAGAGCAGTTCCGCCGCTTCAAGGCGCGCGAAAAGGTGTCCTTCAAGCGCTTCAAGATCACCGCCGAGGACTGGCGCAACCGCAAGAAGTGGGATGCCTACGAGACGGCGGTCTGCGACATGGTCGACCGCACCTCCACCTCGCTCGCGCCGTGGACGCTGGTCGAGGCGAACAACAAGTATCACGCCCGCATCAAGGTGCTCAAGACCCTGTGCCGCGCCCTCGAAGACCGGCTCGACAATGTCCGCAAGGCAGGCGCGGGGAAGCGCGGCAGGAAGAAGTAAGCTCCCGGCTTCATGAGCGCCTCGCTCAACGCACTGCGCAGCCGCTACGAGCGCCTCGAGATCCCCACCGTCTGGGTGGCGTTCGCGCTGTCGTTCCTGCTGCACCTGCTCCTCCTGTCGGGCTGGCTGCCGAAACTGCGCCTGCTGCCGGACGACGAGCTCATGCCGCCCGGCCCGAAGAGCAGCACGCTCGCGGTCAGGCTGGCGCCGCGCCCGAGTCCTCCGCCCGCCCCGCCCCCTGCGCCGGCGATCCCGGCGCAGCCGGCACCGGCGCAGCGGACACCCCCTGCCAAGGCGGCGGAAAAGGTCCTCACGGTGGAACGCCCGTCGGCTGCATCCGTTGCGCCGCGACCGGCCGAAACCGCGCGCGCACCCGCGAACGACGACTTCGCGGCCTTCATCGAGGCGCGCCGCCGCGCGCGCGAACCCGCGCCCGCCGCGCCGCCGTCGCAGCCCTCGCAGCCCTCCGCGCCCAGCCCGCCGATGGAAACCGAGCAGCAGCGCCACAACCGCATCGTCGCCGAGAACCTGGGCCTCACGGTCACGCCCAGCTTCGGCGCCGACAAGAACCGCGGCGGCGGCATCTTCCAGGTCCAGCGCCTGGGGATCGACAACGCCGAGTTCCTGTTCTTCGGCTGGAACAAGTTCATCAACCGCAACACGCAGCAGCTGGTCGAGGTGCGCCGCGGCGACAATGCCAGCATCGAGATCGCCGTGGTGCGCCGGATGATCGCGATCATCCGCGAGCACGAGAGCGGGAATTTCGTCTGGCAGTCGCGGCGCCTGGGCCGCGACGTGTCGCTCTCGGCCCGCATGTCCGACAACGCCGGGCTCGAGGACTTCATGATGAACGAGTTCTTTCTCGACGGCCGGCTGCGCAGATGACCTATCATCCCGGGCAACCCATCGAAGGAGCCACCGCATGCTGACGCTTTTCTACGCCCCCGGCGCCTGTTCCATGGCCGCCCACATCGTGCTCGAGGAAAGCGGCGAGAAATACCGGCCGCAGCGCATGGACCTCGCCAAGGGCGAGCAGAAGACCGCCGAGTACCTGAAGATCCACCCGCTCGGACGCGTGCCCGCGCTGAAGCTCGATGACGGCTCGCCGCTCGCGGAGAACACGGCCATCCTGCCCTACCTCGGCAAGCGCTTCGGCCTGTGGCCGTCCGACCCGGTCAAGGAAGCGCGCTCGCTGTCGCAGGTCGGGTTCTTCGCCTCCAGCGTGCACCCGGCGCACGCGCACATCGGCCGGGCCGAGCGCTACACCGAGGAAAAATCCGCCCTGCCCGGCATCCAGGCGATGGGCAGGAAGACCTTCCACGAATGCCTGAGGCAGATCGACGCGATGTACGCCGGCCGCGAGTGGCTGGCGGACGCGTACTCGGTGCTCGATCCCTACGCCTTCGTGTTCTTCACCTGGGGCGTGAAACGCGAGCTGCCCATGGGCGAGCTGAAAGCCTACACGGCGTTCAAGGACCGCATGATGAAGCGCCCCGCCGTGCAGCGCGTGGCGGCGGACGAGGGAGTGAAGGTCTAGCGCCTGAAGACCACCGGCGCGTGGCTGTCCTGGTGGATGACGACGTCCACGACCGCGGGCAGGCCGCTCGCCAGCGCACGCTTGATCGCCGGCAGGACTTCCGCGGGCTGCGTCACGCGCTCGCCGTGCGCGCCGAAGGCCTTTGCCAGCGCGCCGAAGTCGATGTCGCCGTAGTCGACCGCGAAATAGCGGCCGCCGTAGAGTTCCTTCTGGAACGCGCGCTCGTTGCCGAGGCCGCGGTCGTTGAAGACGACGCAGACCACGGCAATCTTCTCGCGCACCGCGGTCTCCAGCTCGCCGATGTTGCACATCATTCCCATGTCGCCGACGGCGGCCATCGTCGCCTGCGTTGGACGCGCCAGCTTGGCGCCCATCGCGATCGGGAATGCGCCGCCGACCGAGCCCCAGTCGTCGCTGTACATGTAGGTATCGGGCTGGTAGGTGTCCATGAACACGCGCGCGTGCTTGCCCGCGTTGCCCGCGTCCGCGACCATGATCCCGTCCTGCGGCAGCGCCTCGCGCATCGCGCGCGCCACCACCGGGGGAAGGATCGGGACCGCCTTCATGTCGATCATCTTTTCGCGTTCGACATCCCAATCCTTGCGCGCCTTGGCGACGTCGATCCAGCTCCACTTCTGCCTGAGCCGCTGCGCCAGCCCCTCGATGAAGCTGAGCGTCGAGCCAGCGACCGCCTGTGCGACCGGGAACACCACGCCGATGTCGGTCCCGACCGGGCTCTGGTGGATGAGTTTCGCCTCCCTGCCGATCAGGCCGTACTTGAAGGCCGTGGAGAACTTGTCGATGTGCGCGCCGACGGCGACGATCACGTCGGCCTGCGGCAAGGCGTTGTTGGCGCTCGCATAACCGTTGCGGCCGATCGGCCCGAGCGAGAGCGGGTAGCTCGTCGGGTATGCGTCAGGGTGATATTGCAGCGTCGCCACCGGCATGCCGGTGGCTTCCGCCAGGCGCCGCAGGGCGGCGAGCGCATTTTCGCGCAGGACGCCGCCGCCGGCGAGGAGCACCGGCCGCTTTGCCTGCGCGATCGCCTGCGCCGCACGGTCGATTTCCGACGGCGCGCAGTGCGCGGGCGATCCCGGCCGGTAGGCCCCGGGGGCGATCGGTTCGGGTTCGACCGTCTGGAGCAGGATGTCGCTCGATGCGTCGATGTGGATCGGGCCGAGCGGCTCGGCCAGGGCGATCCGGAACGCGCGCCGCACGGCCTCCTGCACCTTGCCGACCGACGGAACCGAATACGACCACTTGGTGATCGGCTTGCACAGCGTGACCTGGTCGATGTCCTGGCTGGCGTCCTTCTCCCGCATGAAGAGGTCCTGCGCGCCGCTGATGCTGATCACCGGCACGTAGCCCTTGTATGCGGCGCCGATGCCCGTGACGAGGTTGGTGACGCCCGGTCCCTCGGTCGCGGTGACGACGGCGGCGCGATGCACCGACCGTGCGAAACCGTAGGCCATGAACGCGGCGCCCTGCTCGTGGCGTGTGAGAATGAACCTGATTTCCGGCGTGTTGCGCAGCACGTCGAGGATCGGCAGGTTCATGGTGCCGGGGATGCCGAACACATGGTCGATCCCTTCCCGGCGGAGGCAATCGACAACCGCTTGCGCACCTGTAATCATGCCAACCTTTCGAGAACTGCCGTGCCAACCGGAATTCTACTGTCCACGCTGTCATGAACCACGCCAAACAGAAACTTTCCGCCGGCGAGCTGGTGCTGTGCATGGGCCTGCGGCAGGCGCGCAGCCCGGACATCGCCATGATCGCCGCCGAATGCGGCTTCGATGCCATCTACGCCGACATGCAGCACAGCCCGATGTCGCTGGAGACCGCCTCCGCGATCTGCATCGGCGCCCTCGGCTTGGGGCTTACGCCCTTCGTGCGCCCGCCCTCGCATGCCGCCGACGCGATCTCGCGCGCGCTGGATGGCGGCGCGCAGGGCGTCATCCTGCCGGACGTCGACGACGCGGCGCAGGCGCGCGCGATCGTGGACCATGGACGCTATCCGCCGCTCGGGCACCGCTCGGTGATGGGTCCCACGCCGGCGCTCGGCTACCGCGCGCTGCCGCTGGGGGAGATCAACCAGGCCCTGAACGCCGAAACGCTGGTCGTGGTGATGCTGGAGACGCCGCAAGGGATCGCGAATGCGGACGAGATCGCGTCGGTGCCGGGCGTGGACGTGCTGCTGATCGGCTCCAACGACCTTTGCACCACGATGGGCATCGCGGGACAGCTGCGCCACCCGAAGCTGCGCGATGCCTATGAGGCGACGGCGAAGGCCTGCGCCAGGCACGGCAAGACGCTCGGCGTCGGCGGCATACGCGGCGACCTCGACCTGCAGCGCGACCTGGTGAAGATGGGCGCGCGCTTCATCATCGCCGGCAACGACGTCGGGTACCTGGCAACAGCCGCGCGCAAGGATGCCGAGGCCCTGAGGGGGCTCGCGTGAAGGACGAAACGCCCGAGTCCGTCCGCAAGGCCCGGATCGACGCGCTGCTGCTCAAGCTGCCGGGCGTGAGCACGAAGAAAATCAACAACCTCGACGCCTATTTCGTCAACGACCGGATGTTCGCCTGCATCAGCGGCAGCGGCATCGGCCTGCGCCTGCCCGCCGCCACCGCGACCGAACTGCAATTCTCCAGGGACAACGTGATGCCGTTCCAGCCCGGCGGGATGGCGAGCTCGAGGGAATGGATCCAGATCGACCGCGCCGAGGCGGCCGACTACGAGCAGGACCTCCCGCTGTTCCAGGCGTCCCTCGACTTCGTGAAAGCCGCCCGCGGCCGCTAGGCCGGACCGGGCGACGGCGACGAATTTGTAACAGTGGTATGCGCGCTGAAGTAGGTCTACACTAGGAGCGCCATGCGTCGTAAGGTTCCAGCGCCCAAGCCGGAAGACGACCGCGCCCGCATCATCGAGCGGCCCGATGGATTCTATTGGCGTGAAGCGGACCGCGCCGAGTACGGCCCCTTCCCCTCGCTTGCCGAAGCCGCCGCAGACATGCGCTCGGCGGAGGACTCCGAGTACGAACCCGGCGAGACGCTGGCGGAAGCCGAGGACGAAATCGGCATCTCGGGCTGGATCGACCCGGACACCGGCGAGCCGGCCGAAGAATCGATCCCGCGCACCGAAGATCACTGAGGACTCTCGCCCGCGATAGACGGGCGCTATGCGGTCAATCGCGGCAAACGATTTGCCGAAACGGGGCCGGGACCGTAATCTCGCCCGATGCGCGAAGGCAACCTCGAGGCCCCCACCCGCCACCCGCTCGACTGGAAGAACGACGCTTTCTACGACGAAGGCGCCGCCTTCAAGGAACTCGAGCGGGTCTTCGACATCTGCCACGGCTGCCGCCGGTGCGTGAACCTGTGCACCGCGTTCCCGACCCTGTTCGACCTCGTGGACGCCTCAAGCACGCTGGAAGTGGATGGCGTGGACAAGAAGGACTACTGGAAGGTCGTCGACCAGTGCTACCTGTGCGACACCTGCTACATGACCAAGTGCCCCTACGTGCCGCCGCATCCCTGGAACGTGGACTTTCCGCACCTGATGCTGCGCGCCAAGGCGATCAAGTTCAGGAAGGGCGAAGTGTCGTTCCGCGACCGGCTGCTGACGTCGACCGACGCCATGGGCAAGCTCAATACGATTCCCGTCGTCGTGCAGTCCGTGAATGCGATCAACAGGAACAGGTTCGCAAGAAAAATCGTCGAAACCACCCTTGGCGTGCACAAGGACCGGGAGCTACCCGAGTATGCGAGCAGAAAATTTCGCTCTTTTTTTCAGGAAAGCAAGTCCTTGCCTGTAAAAGAAGGGAAAAATACTCCCGGCAAGGTCGCCATCTTCTCCACCTGCTACGTGAACTACAACGAGCCCGGCATGGGCCACGACCTGCTCGCGGTGCTGGCGCACAACGAGATTCCTTACGTCCTGCTCGAGAAAGAAGCCTGCTGCGGCATGCCCAAGCTTGAACTGGGTGATTTAAATGCAGTCGATTCCTTGAAGCAAAAAAATATTCCCCAGATGGCGAAGCTCGCTCGCGAGGGCTACGCCATCCTCGCCCCGATCCCCTCCTGCACGCTGATGTTCAAGCAGGAGCTGCCGCTGATGTTCCCGGAGGACGCGGACGTCAAGGCGGTGCAGGACGCGACGTTCGACCCGTTCGAGTATTTCGTTCTGCGCGCGAAGGACGGGCTGCTGAAGAGGGACTTCAAGGCGCAGCTGGGCAAGGTCTCGTACCACATTCCCTGCCACTCGCGCGTGCAGAACGTGGGCCAGAAGACGCGCGAGATGCTGCAGATGATTCCCGGCACCGCCGTGACCACGGTGGAGCGCTGCGCCGGCCACGACGGCACCTGGGGCGTGAAGAAGGAGTACTTCGACAATTCGATGAAGATCGGCCGGCCGGTGTTCCGGCAGCTCGCCGCCGCCGATCCCGATTGGATCAGTTCAGACTGCCCCATTGCGGCGAGACATATTTCCCAGGGGATCAAGCAGGAAAAACAACCCGCCCCCACGGCACATCCTCTCACGCTGCTGCGCAAAGCCTACGGAATCTAAGCTCCTCGCCGCGCTGGCGTTCGCCCTGCTGGGCGACGTGCCCTACTCGCAGTACCAGGCCGACCTGCTCGACGGCATGATCGAGCGCATCAACGCGGAACGGCTCGCGTTCGTGGTGCACGTCGGCGACATCACCTCCGGCACCGGCCCCTGCAGCGACACGTGGCTGGAGGCACGCAAGCGGCAGTTCGCGCGCTTCCGGCATCCCTTCGTGCTGCTGCCCGGCGACAACGAGTGGACCGACTGCAGGCGCACGGGTTTCGATCCGATGGAGCGGCTCGCGAAGTGGCGGTCCCTTTTCTGCCTGTCCGTTGAAAATCTTCCGCTGGAAAGGCAGAAAGGGAAATACTGCGAAAACGTCCGCTGGCTGCACGACAACGTCGTTTTCGTCGGGCTCAACATTCCCGGCGGCAACAATAACCTGGGCGCCGACCCGCTCGAGCATGGCGAGCGCATGCAGGCCGTGTTCGCCTGGCTGGACGAGGCACAGGCGCTCGCGCGCCGGCACGACGGGCTCGTCGTCCTGATGCACGCGAATCCCTTCGCCACGCGCCGTACCGGTGCGGACGGCTACGCCGAAGTGCGCGAGCGGCTCGCGCGCCTCGGCGCGTCGATGCCCGGCAAGCTGCTGCTGGTGCACGGCGATACGCACCGCTACCGGGACGACGAGCCGCTGCCGGGGATGCGGCGCGTCGAAGTCTTCGGTTCGCCGCACGTTCGCTGGGCGAAGGCGCGCATCGCGCGCGCCGGCGCGAGGCTGTTCGAGGTCGAGCCCGCGCCGCAATAGGCGGCTTCCCGCCGCTACTTGGCCAGCATCCTCGCCATGCGGTAGTACTCCATGTCGGGCTGGCGCTGGCGGCTGCCGGCTTCTTCCATCGGCACGGTCAGGACGTCGCGCGCATGCAGGCCGACCATCACGCCGCTTTCGCCCTTCGCCAGGCGCTCCACCGCGCCGACGCCGAAACGCGCCGCGATGAGGCGGTCCCAGGCGCTCGGGCTGCCGCCGCGCTGCACGTGGCCGAGGACGGTCACCCGGAGGTCGACGTCCAGCTTCATCGCGTTCAGCTTCTCCTTGAGCGCGATGGCGGGATACTTGGCGCCCTCCGAAACCACCACGATGGCGTGCGTCTTGCCGCGCGCGTAGGCCTCGCGCACCGCCGCGGCGACCTCCTCCGGCGGCACCTCCTGTTCCGGGATCAGCGTCATCTCCGCGCCGCTGATGATCCCGGACATGAGCGCCAGGTGCCCGCAGTTGCGGCCCATGGTCTCGACGATGAAGGCGCGCTGGTGCGATGAAGCGGTGTCGCGCAGCTTGTCGATCGCCTCGATGATGGTGTTCAGGGCGGTATCGACGCCGATCGAGATGTCGGTGCCGTAGACGTCGTTGTCGATCGAGGCCGGGATGCCCATGACCGGGAAACCGAGGCGGTGCAGCGCCAGCGCGCCGCGCATCGTGCCGTCGCCGCCGATCGCCACTACGGCATCGATGCCCTTGCGCCCGAGCTGGCGCAGCGCTTCCTGCTGGACCTCGGGTTTGGCGAAATCCTTGAAGCGCGCGGTCCTGAGGATGGTGCCGCCGCGCTGGATGATGCCGCCGACGTCGCGCGCCCCCAGGTCGCAGATGTCGCCGTGCACGAGGCCCTCATAGGCGCGCCGGATGCCGTGCGCGCGCAGGCCGAGCGCGAGCGCGGTCCGCACCACCGCGCGCACCGCGGCGTTCATGCCGGGCGCGTCGCCGCCCGCGGTCAGCACGCCGATGGCCTTGATGCTCACGCGAGGTACTTTCTCATGTAATTCTTCAGGACTTCCGCATCCGGCTTCATGACTGTAAAGCGCTGCGGCAGTTCCTCGAGCTTCTCGAAGCCCGCCGGGCGGGCCGGCTCGCTGCCGAGCGCCTCGCGGATGGTCGCGGCGAATTTCGCCGGCAGCGCGGTTTCCAGGCAGACGAGCGGCACGCCGGGCTCCCGGTGCTCCAGGCCGACTTTCACGCCGTCGGCGGTGTGCGGGTCGATGGTCACGCCGTATTTCGCATGGACGCCGCGGATCGTCGCCAGCCGGTCGGCGTGCGTGCTCCTGCCGGATACGAACCCCCGCTTTTCGCCCTTTATTTCAAAGGAGTCTTTCTGAAAAAGCTCGCGGAGCGCCGAACCGTCGCGACCCAGCAGTTCGAATACATAGCGTTCGAAATTCGAAGCCCTGGAGATATCCATCGAAGGACTGGACGTCTCCGCCACGTCCTTGCGCGGCCGGTAGGCGCCGGTGCGGAAGAACTCGTCCAGCACGTCGTTCTCGTTGCTGGCGAGAATCAGCCGGCGCACCGGCAGGCCCATCGCGCGCGCGACGTAGCCCGCATAGATGTTGCCGAAGTTGCCGGAGGGAACCGCGAACGAGACCTGCTCCGAATCGTTTTTCGTGGCCCAGAAATAGCCCTTGAAATAGTAGACCACCTGGGCGGCGATCCGGGCCCAGTTGATCGAGTTCACCGCGCCGATCCGGTACCTGTCCTTGAACGCGGCGTCGCCGTTCACCTGCTTCACCATGTCCTGGCAGTCGTCGAACACGCCTTCGACCGCGAGGTTGTGGATGTTCGGCTCCTGCAGGCTGAACATCTGCGCGCGCTGGAAGGCGCTCATCCGTCCGCGCGGCGAGAGCATGAAGACGTTCACGTTCTTCTTGCCGCGCAGCGCATATTCCGCCGCCGAGCCCGTGTCCCCGGAAGTGGCGCCGAGGATGTTCAATGTCTGATTTTTTTTCTTCAGCGTTTCTTCAAAAAGATTCCCCAGCAACTGCAGGGCAACGTCCTTGAACGCAAGTGTCGGCCCGTTCGACAGGCCGAGGATGTGCAGGCCGGGCTCGAGCGTCTTCAGGGGCGTGATGTCGTCGCTGCCGAAAACCTGCTTCGTATACGTCCTCTCGACGATCCCATCCAGGTCCGGGACGTCGTCCATGAACCGCGCGAGGATTGCCTTCGCGAGTTCGCGGTAGTTCTTCGTTCTCAATTCGGAAAGCGAAACCTTCGGAAAATCCTCGGGCACGTACAGCCCACCATCCGAGGCGAGGCCTTCGAGCAGGATCTCGGAGAAGCGCTTCGCCGGCGCCGCCCCCCGGGTGGAAACGTACCTCATTACAACAGCTCTTCGAGCCGGATGCGCGTGACCTTGCCGACCACGGTCGGCAGCTTCTCGATCTTCGCCATCGCGGCGACGACGTTCTTCTCGATCGCCTGGTGGGTGAGCATGACGATGTCCACGTTGCGCTCGCCCTCCTGCGGCTCCTTCTGCACCATGGCGTCGATGGAAATCTTCAGGTCCGCGAGGATGCGCGTGATGTCGGCCAGCACGCCGGGCCGGTCCTTGACGCGCATGCGCAGGTAGTAGGAGGTCTCGACCGCGCCCATCGGCAGGATCGGATCGCCGGAAAGCCGGTCGGGCTGGAACGCGAGGTGCGGCACGCGGTGCTCCGGGTCCGCGGTGATGAGGCGCGTGATGTCCACCAGGTCGGCCACCACCGCGCTCGCCGTGGGCTGGCTGCCCGCGCCCGCGCCGTAGTACATCGTCGGCCCGGCGGCGTCGCCCTTCACCAGGATGGCGTTCATCACGCCCTCCACGTTGGCGATCAGGCGCCGGTGCGGGATCAGCGTCGGATGCACGCGCAGCTCGATGCCCTTTTTCACTTTCTTCGTGATGCCCAGCAACTTGATCCGGTAGCCAAGCTGCTCGGCGTAGCGGATGTCCAGCTGCGTGAGGCCGGAAATGCCCTCGGTATAGGCCTTCTTGAGCTGCATCGGCACGCCGAAGGCGAGCGCCGAGAGGATGGTGAGCTTGTGCGCCGCGTCCACGCCCTCGATGTCGAAGGTCGGGTCGGCCTCGGCGTAGCCTTTCTTCTGCGCATCCTTCAACACGGTCGCGAACGGCAGCCCCTTGTCGCGCATTTCCGACAGGATGAAATTCGAGGTGCCGTTGATGATGCCCGCGATCCACTCGATGCGGTTGGCGGCCAGTCCCTCGCGCAGCGCCTTGATGATCGGCACGCCGCCCGCGACCGAGGCCTCGAAGGCCACCATCACGCCCTTTTTCTGCGCCGCCGCGAAAATCTCGTTGCCGTGCGTCGCCAGCAGCGCCTTGTTGGCGGTGACCACGTGCTTGCCGTTGCGGATCGCCTCCAGCACCAGGTCCCTGGCGACGCCGTAGCCGCCGACCAGCTCGACGACGATATCTATGTTCTTGTCCTTTACGAGGGCAAACCCGTCCGCGACGACGCGCGTCTGCTTCCCGACAATCGCAAGCGCTTTTTTCGTGTCCTTGTCGGCAACCTGGGCGATCCGAATCGCGCGCCCGGCACGGCGCTCGATCTCGCTCGCGTTGCGCTGCAGGACATCCCAGGTGCCGCTGCCTACGGTACCAATACCGAGCAGGCCTACATTAATTGGCTTCATTTCTCTTCAACCTGAATTGCAGGTGCCGTTTCACGTCGGGCCACTCGGCCGCGAGGATGCTGTACATCACGGTGTCGCGGATGCTGCCGTCGCGGCGCGGCCAGTGGTGGCGGATGACGCCGTCCTGCTTCGCGCCCAGCGCCTCGATGGCGCGCTGCGAGCGGAAGTTGAAGTTATCGGTGCGCAGGCCGATTACCTTGCATTTCAATTCTTCAAATCCATGGGAAAGAAGGAGGAGTTTGCAAGCGGTATTCACATGCGAACGCTGGCGGCTGGCGGCGTACCAGGTGTAGCCGATCTCGACGCGGTCGGCGGTGGCGATGATGTCGTGGTAGCGCGTGCTGCCGACGAGCTCGCCCGTCTTCAGGTCGCGCACGACCCAGGGCAGCATGTGCCCCGCCTTCTGGCCTTCGAGCGCGGTGTTGATGTAGGCGTCCGTCTCGCCGGGCGCGGGCACCGAGGTGAAGAACAGGTTCCAGAGCTCGCCATCAGACGCGGCTTTGTCGAGCCCTTCCCGATGCTCCTTTGAGAGAGGTTCGAGTCGGATGCCGTTGGCTTCGAGAGTCGCGGGGCGGGGAGAAATCACGCCGCACCCTTCAGAAGGCCGTCCTTTCTAAACATCTCGCGGACACCGCGCAGCGCCTGGCGCAGGCGGTGCTCGTTTTCGATCAGCGCGATGCGCACGTGGCCGTCGCCGTACTCGCCGAAGCCGATGCCGGGCGAGACCGCGATCTTCGCCTCCTGCATCAGGTGCTTGGTGAACTCGATCGAACCCAGCTTCGCGTAGTAGTCCGGGATCTTCGCCCAGATGTACATCGAAGCCTTGGGGTTATCCACCATCCAGCCGATGTCGTGCAGCCCGCGCACCATGACGTCGCGCCGCTTTTCGTAGATCTTGCGTATCTCTTCCACGCATTCCTGCGGCCCGTCGAGCGCGACGATCGACGCCACCTGCACCGGCGTGAAGCTGCCGTAGTCGTGGTAGCTCTTGATGCGCGCCAGCGCGTGCACCAGCTCCTTGTTGCCGACCATGAAGCCGATGCGCCAGCCGGCCATGTTGTAGCTCTTCGACATGGTGAAGAATTCCACCGCCACGTCGCGCGCGCCCGGCACCTGCATGATGGAAGGCGCCTTCCATCCGTCGAAGGTGATGTCCGCGTAGGCCAGGTCGTGCACCACGAGGATATCGTGCTGCTTCGCGAGCGCGACGACCCTTTCGAAAAAATCCAGCTCGACGCACATCGCCGTCGGGTTGGACGGAAAGCCGATGATCAGCATCTTCGGCTTGGGGAACAGCTCGCCGATGGCGCGCTCGAGCTCGGCGAAGAAATCCACCCCCGGCGTCATGCGCACCGAGCGGATGTCGGCGCCGGCGATGACCGCGCCGTAGATGTGGATCGGGTACGAGGGATTGGGCACCAGCACGGTGTCGCCACGCTCCAACGTCGCGAGCATCAGGTGCGCGAGGCCTTCCTTGGAGCCGATGGTGACGATCGCCTCGGAATCCATGTCGAGGTCGACCGCGTAGCGGCGCTTGTACCAGTCGCAGATCGCGCGCCGCAGGCGCGGAATGCCCTTGGAAACCGAATAGCCGTGCGTGTCGGGGCGCCGCGAGGCCTCGACCAGCTTGTCGACGATGTGCTGCGGCGTCGGCCCGTCCGGGTTGCCCATGGACAGGTCGATGATGTCGTCGCCGCGCCGCCGCGCCGCCATCTTCAACTCGTTGGTGATGTTGAAAACGTAGGGCGGGAGCCGCTTTATCCTTGAAAATTCGCGCATTGTAGAATTCTAGCAGTGAAGCTCCACGCCTCCGCGCCCTCCGCGCTCAACGCCATCACCGCCTACGGCGAGGACTACGTGATGGTCAACAGCCAGCGCCACGAGGCGAACCTGATTGTGCTGCCCGAGCGGATCCTGCCCTGGCAAGCGACGGATTTCGCCGGCCTGAGGGAAGCGGATTTCGAGGTCTTCTTCGACATGAAGCTGGAGATCCTGCTGCTCGGGACGGGGCCGAAGCAGCGCTTTCCGCATCCGCGCCTGACCCAGGCGCTGGCGGCCCGGCGCGTCGGCGTCGAGGCGATGGACCTGCAGGCCGCCTGCCGCACCTACAACATCCTGATGGCCGAGGAGCGCCGCGTCGCCGCGGCGCTGCTGTTCGCGTAAGGCCGCGGGCCCGGGCGGCGACGGATCGCAAAGGGAGGTTCCGATGGCGCAACTTCTCAACGAGATCCCGTGGGGCGAGCCGCTGCTTGCGCCGGACATCGATCCGGACTGGGAGGCCGAACTCAAGCGCCGCGGCGGCAACGGCTCGGAGCTCGACCGGCGCGTCGCGCCCAGCCCCTGGCTACGCGAAGCCTGCCTCGGCATGAACACCGGCCGCGCCTGCGCCATATCGGCGCACCTGTTCAACGTCGCCGCCCTCGTCACCTCGCAGGAGAATGCCTGCCGTTACTGCTACGGCGCCAGCCGGGCTTACATGCAGAATCTCGGCTATTCCGAGTCGTTCATCCGCCGCATCGAGCAGGACGTGCACCTCTCGGAACTGAACGAGAAGGAGCGCGCGCTGGTGGCGTTCGGCCGCAATCTCGCGCGCTCCCGGCCGCGCCCCGCCCTCGCGGAGCGCGACGCGCTCCTGCGCCATGGCTACACGCTGGCCGCGGCGCACGAGATTGCGCTGTGGATCGCGCTCGGTTGCTTCTACAACCGCGTCTCCACCCTGATCGCAAGCCCTCCCGAACGTGGCTACGAGCAGTGGGTGAGCGCCAAGCGCGTCAAGTTCCTGCTGCTCGCGCCGCTGATGCGGTTCCAGGCGGCGCGCCGCCGGCGCGGCAAGCCCGATCCCGCCGCCACCGCCGAAGCGCTGCGCGCCGGGCCGTTCGGGCCGGTGCTTGCGCCGCTGGCCGGCCTGCCGGGCGCGATGATCATGAAATCCGCTCTGGACGGCGCCTTCGCCTCGAACGTGCTGTCGCGCGGCACCAAGGCGCTGATGTTCGCGATCGTCGCCCGCAGCCTCGATTGCCGGGCGAGCGAGACCGAGGCGCGCCGCCTGCTCGCCGCCGAGGGCTGCAGCGACGCCGAAATCGATAAATCGCTTGCATCGCTGGAATCCGCCCGCGTGCCCGGGACTGAATCGCGCCTGCTGCCCTGGGTACGCGACACCGTGCACTTCCAGACCGCCCGGATACAGGGCCGCACGCGCGAGCTCGCCGCGGCGATGGGCAACGCTGCCGTACTCGAGGCGATCGGCGTGGCATCGCTTGCGAACGCGACGGTGCGCCTGGCGATGCTGGTGGAATGAACGATTCGGCCGCGGGCTGGATCCTGGTCGGCGCGCTGGCCTTCGCGCTGCCGGCCGCCGCCACCTGGCTCTGGGCCAGGCGCGCGCGCCAGGCCGAGCAGCTGCACGCCGAAACCCGCCGCAGGCTGGAACAGCTGCAGCGCGAATTCGAGCGCTTCGCCCCGCCGGACCTGGTCGAGCGCCTGACCGAGGGGCGCGGCGACGTCGCGCCGCAACGGCGTCAGGTGACCATGCTGTTCGCGGACCTGCGGGGCTTCACCTCCATGTGCGACCGGCTCGACCCGGCGCTCACCGTTTCCATCCTGAATGATTACTTCAGGCACATGAGCGGCGCGATAGGCCGGCATCACGGGCACATCACCGAACTCGTCGGCGACGGCCTGCTGGCGCTGTTCGGCGCGCTCGAATCGAACCCCTGGCAAGGCCGCGACGCGGTGCTGGCGGCGCTGGACATGCGCGCCGCGCTGGCCGCCTACAATGCGCAACTGGCGGCGAAGTCACTGCCCCAGCTGCAATTCGGCATCGGCATCCACAGCGGCGAAGTCATCGCCGGCGTGATGGGCGCGGGCGAGCTGAACAAATTCACCGTCACGGGCGATCCCATCAACGTCGCTTCCCGCGTCGAAGGCCTCACCCGCGATCTCGGCGTGGACTTGCTGATCACCGAAGAGATCCGCACGAGCCTCGACGCGGGCTTTCACCTGCGGCCCATGCCTCCCACCCGGGTCAAGGGCAAGCCCGAGCCGATTCAGACTTATCATGTGGAAAGCAAGGACGCCTAGGGACACCCGCGCCATGAACCTGTTTCCCGGCTTCAAAATGAGGAAGGTCCGCGCCAGCGGCGCGACCATCAACCTGGTCACCGGCGGAGGGGGCCCGGCCGTGCTGCTGCTGCACGGCTATCCCGAGACGCACGCCATGTGGCACAAGGTGGCGCCGGCGCTCGCGCGCGACTACACGGTGGTCTGCGCGGACCTGCGCGGCTACGGCGACTCGTCCAAGCCCAGGGGCCTGCCCGGCCATTCGAACTATTCCAAGCGCGCGATGGCGCGGGACATGGCGGAGGTGATGACCGCGCTCGGCCACCGCCGCTTCCATCTCGTCGGCCACGACCGCGGCGGACGCGTGGCGCACCGGCTCGCGCGGGACCATGGCGACCGGGTGCGCTCGCTCGCGGTGCTCGACATCTCGCCCACGCTGCGGGTGTTCCAGAACACGGACATGGCGCTGGCGCGCGCCTTCTACCACTGGTTCTTCCTGATCCAGGCCGCGCCGATGCCCGAGCGCATGATCGGCAGCATGGCGCGCGACTACCTGCTGGGGCGCATCGGCCGCGGCCCGGGCGGTCTGCGGCACTTTCCCAAGGGCGTGCAGCGCGAGTACCTGCGCTGCTTCGACGCGCGCGGCATCCACGGTTCCACCGAGGATTACCGGGCTGCCGCCACCATCGATCTGGTTCACGATAGAAAAAACATAAAGAGCAAATTGACCATGCCGGTCCTTGCGCTGTGGGCGAAGCATTCGCCGGTCGGCTCGATGTTCGACTGCCTCGCCGACTGGCGCGAAGTGGCGAAGGACGTGCGCGGCCGCCAGTTGGACTGCGGCCACTTCCTGCCGGAGGAGAAGCCGGCTCAGGTGCTGCGTGAACTGCGCGGCTTCCTCGCGCGGTGCCGGAACTGAAGCAGCGCGAGCTGACCCGCCGCGGCCTGCTGGGCCCGGAGGAAGGCTGGTCGCTCGCCCCGGTGGCCGCGTGGCTGATGATCGAGGGCCGCCAGGTCAGGGACCCGCTCGCCCTGCTGGATGCGCTGGCCGGGCGGCTGAACGCAGCCGGCGCTCCGGTGGGCCGGCTCGGTTTCACGCTGCGCACGATCCACCCGCAGCTCCTCGCCTGGGGCTGCTACTGGACGCGGCGCGAGGGCAGCAAGATGTTCACCGGCCGCCACGGCACCCAGAACAGCGACGCCTATATCGGCAGCCCGGTCCAGTTCGTCTACGAGCATGACCAGCCATTCCGGCGCAGCCTGCTGAACCTGGACGAGCTGCGCGATCCCGCCCTGCTGCACGAGCTGCGCGCCGAAGGGCTCACCGACTATCTGGCGCTGCCGCTGCGCTTCGGCTCCGGCGAGGTCAACTTCATGGCCGTTTCGGCCTCCGCGCCCGAAGGCTTCAGCGACGACGACCTCGAGCGCTTCGAGGCGCTCGCCAACCTGATCGCGCCGATGCTGGAAATCTTCCAGGCGCGGCGCATGACGCTCGGCCTGCTGGACGCGTTCGTCGGTCCGCGCATCGGCGCGCGCATCATGCAGGGCCAGGTGAAGCGCGGCGACGGCGACCGCATCGAAGCGGCGTTCTGGTATTCGGACCTGCGCGGATTCACCGCGCTCTCCGAGTCGCTGCCCGCCCCGCAACTGCTGCAGCTGCTGAACGAGTACTTCGAGAACTGCGCGGCGGCCGCCGCGGCGCGCGGCGGCGAAATCCTGCAGTTCATCGGCGACGCGATCCTGATCGTGTTCGAGATCAAGCGGCCGGAAGACGAGGCGGAGGTGTGCAATGCAGCGCTCGACGCCGCGATCGACGCCTTCGCGTCGATTGCGGTGGTCAATCACCTCCGGCGGCGGGTGTCGCAACCGGAAATCGAATTCGGCCTTGGGCTGCACCTGGGCACGGTGACACACGCCAACGTCGGCTCGCCCGGACGGCTCGCCTTCAACGTCATCGGCCCCGCGGTCAACAAGACCGCCCGCATCCAATCGCTCACCAAGGAAGCCGGCGTGCCGCTGCTGCTGTCGGAGGAATTCGCCGCCCGCATCAGGCGGCCGCTGCGTTCGCTCGGCCGCCGCGACCTGCGCGGCGTGGCCGGCGCGCACGAGGTATTCACGCTTGAAAGAGACGCTTAAGACGCTGGCGTTCTTGGCCATCGCGCTCCCGGCGCCGCTTGCGGGCGCGCCAACGTCCTGGCACGGCCCCGGCATCGAAAGTCCGGCGCCCGCCGCCAAGCCACCACCCCCGGCCGCGCCCTCGCCGGCCGCCACGCTGCGCCGCTTCGAGCCGCCCACCGTGCAGGGCCTCGTGGTCGACCAGTGCGAAAGCTGGTCGACGAATTGCGGCGACGGCGGCGCGAAGGCCTTCTGCCGCCTGCGCGGCTACGAGCGCGTCGTGAAGTGGGAGCACAGCAAGCCGGGACGCACCTGGGTCATCGGTTCGGCGCGCGATTGCACGGGGGATTTCTGCACCGGCTACCGCCATGTCGAATGCGCCGGCCTGCTGCCGCTGACGGCCACGGGCACGCGCAGGTTCCAGCCGGCGCTGGCCAACGGCATGGCCGTGGACAACTGCGAGAGCTGGAGCACGAATTGCGGCGAACCGGGCGCGCGGGCCTTCTGCCGGGCGCAGGGCTACGGCCGCGCCCTGCAGTGGGAATTCAACCGCCCCGGCCGCACCTGGGTGATCGGTTCGAAGCGCGCCTGCGAAGGCGAAGGCTGCGTCGGCTTCACCTACGTCGTCTGCACGGATCCGGCGCGCTGAGCGTGTTCGCGAGGCTGAAGCGCTGGGCGCAGTTGATCAGGTCGGACCTGCTTGCGCTGTGGTTCTGCCGCTCCCATCCGGACATGCCGCTGCCGGCGAAAATCGCCGCCGCGCTGGTCGTCGCCTACGCCTTCAGCCCGATCGACCTGATACCCGACTTCATCCCGGTCCTCGGCCAGCTCGACGACCTCATCCTCGTGCCGCTCGGCATCTGGCTGGTCCTGCGCCTGATCCCGGATCACGTGATCGCCGCGTCGCGCCAGAAGGCGGAGGTCTGGATCGCTGAAAGGAAGCGCGTCGCGCGCAACTACCTCGCCGCGGCGCTGATCGTCGCGGTCTGGATCGCGCTGACCTACTGGGCTTGGATCGCGTTCGCCGGCTTGCCGGCGGACCGGGCGCCGGGCTTCTGATTGCGCACGGCCTTGGGACGGGATTTTCTCCCCTTGAGCTTTTCCTTCGGTACCACTGTCAACAGGAATCCGGCAGCTTCCAGAATTGCCCGCAGAGTTCGAAACTCGGGATTGCCGCTTCGCGACAGCGTCTTGTAGAGCTGCGAGCGGCTCAGCTTTGCCCGCTGCGCGATTCGGCCCATACCGCCGTACGCCTCGGCAACTTCACGCAAGGCATAGATGAAATCCGACGGGTCATCCGACTCAGCGCAGTAACTCAGATACGCGGCCGCGAAAGCGGGATCGCGAATCTCGTTGCGCATATACGGTTCAGCCGGAACCGACGGTGCCACGCGTCCTTTGCTCATAGTCTCTCCTGTACTGCTTCGCTTTCGAGATGTCTGCTGCCTGCGTCTTCTTGTCCCCGCCGCACAGCAACAGGATCACCCTTCTCCCGGCACGAAAGAAATATCCGCGGTAGCCGGGTCCAAAGTCGATTCTGAATTCAAATACACCCTCCCCCACCGGCTCGCAGTCGCCAAACAGGCCTCGCTGAATGCGCGTCAGGCGCGCGCGAATCGCCGCCACGGCTTTTCGGTCAGAGAGCGACTCGCGCCACTCCCGGAACGGCACCCGCCCGCCGGCTGTCTGGAAATGCAGCAACTGCCAATCATCAGCCGGGTTCATTGTCTTTTATAAAAGACATACTGTCAATCCTGCACATTGCCGCTGAACGCAAGACCGCGTGCTATCGTTGACGCGACACCAAGAACAAGACTCCAGACCGCATGCCCCTTCCCTGGCCTGAAATCCGCGACAAAGCAATTGCCTTTTCGCGCGAATGGCAGGACGCCGAGAGCGAGCGGGCCGAGGCGCAGACATTCTGGAACGAATTCTTTGCGGTGTTTGGCGTTCCGCGCCGCCGAGTGGCGAGTTTCGAGGAACCAGTCAAGAAACTGGGCGCAAAGAAGGGCCGGATCGACGCGTTCTGGAAAGGCCAATTGGTCGTCGAGCACAAGTCCCGCGGCCAGGACCTTGACCGCGCCTTTACCCAGGCGCTCGACTACTTCCCCGGCATCGCCGACCGCGACCTGCCGCGCTACGTCCTCGTCTCGGACTTCGCCAAATTCCGGCTCTACGACATTGAAGCTTCAACGCACTCCGAATTCGCGCTGAAGGACCTGCACAAGCACATCAAGAAATTCGGCTTCATCGCCGGCTACGCACCGCAAGAGATCAAGCCGCAGGACCCGGTGAACATCAAGGCCGCCGAGCAGATGGGTCGGCTGCACGATCAACTCAAGGCCGCGGGCTACGACGGGCACGACCTCGAAGTACTCCTTGTCCGGCTCGTGTTCTGCATGTTCGCCGACGACACCGGCATCTTCTCCAAGCAATCCTTCCGCGACTGGCTCGAGGCCCGTACCGCCGAAGACGGCGCCGATCTGGGCCAGAACCTCGCCCTCCTCTTCCAGGTACTGAACACTCCAGAGGACAAGCGGCAGAAGAACCTCGACGAACAGCTCGCGGCATTTGCATACATCAACGGCAAGCTCTTCGAGGAAAGCCTGCGCCTCGCCGCATTCGACCGCAAGATGCGCGCGACGCTCCTCGACTGCTGCGCCCTCAACTGGGGTGCCGTCAGCCCCGCCATCTTCGGCGCCCTCTTCCAGAGCATCATGGACGAGAAGGCCCGCCGCAACCTCGGCGCGCACTACACGAGCGAAGAGAACATCCTCAAGCTCATCAAGCCGCTCTTCCTCGACGACCTCTGGGCTGAATTCAACAAGGTCAAAAGCAACAAGAACCGCCTCTTCGACTTCCACAAGAAGCTGCGTTCCCTCGTCTTCCTCGACCCCGCCTGCGGCTGCGGCAACTTCCTCGTCATCACCTACCGCGAACTGCGCCTCCTCGAACTCGAAGTCCTCCGCGCCGTCCACTCCGGCCCCGGCTCACGCTTCCTGAACATTCACCAGGAACTAACAATCGACGTAGACCAGTTCTACGGCATCGAGATCGAGGACTTTCCGGTACAGATTGCCCAAGTCGCGCTTTGGCTCATCGATCACCAGATGAACCAGAAGGTCTCCGAAGAATTTGGACAGTATTTCGCTCGGATTCCACTCACAACCACTCCTCATATTGTTCGTGAAAATGCTTTGCGTCTTGACTGGAACGACGTGATCCCTGCCGAACGACTCTCCTACATCATCAGCAACCCCCCGTTCTCGGGGGCCATGGTGATGGGAGATAGTCAGCGAGAAGACATGTCTCAGGTCTTTTTCGACCTCAAGGGATATGGGGTTCTCGACTATGTTTCGTGCTGGTACTGGAAGGCAGCGAAATATATCGACAAAACGCCGATTCAAATCGGCCTTGTCTCGACCAATTCAATTACGCAAGGCGAACAGGTTGGGATTCTTTGGGCGCCGATGATGCATCGCTACCGCATCAAGATCCACTTTGCCCACCGCACGTTCCGTTGGTCAAATGAAGCGAAGGGCGTTGCAGCGGTGCACTGCGTAATTATCGGTTTTAGCCAGACTTCGCCGATCAAGCCGACAATCTTCGAATATGAGACCGTTGGTGGCGCGCCGCACGCGGTTGTGGCTTCAAACATCAACGCATACCTAGTTGATGCGCCCAACGTGTTTCTCGAGAATCGTTCCGACCCAATCTGCTCAGTACCGGGAATGCGCTTTGGCAGCATGCCACGAGACGGAGGCCATCTCGTTCTCAATGAAGAAGAAAGGAGCGACCTGCTCGCAAGCGAGCCGGCTGCCAAGCCGTTCATCAGGCCTTACATTGGTGCGGACGAGTTGCTGAACAATGGCAAGCGGTGGTGCCTTTGGTTGGTTGATGCCAAACCAGATCAGCTCAGGCGTTTGACCAAAGTTATGCAGAAAGTCGAAGCAGTACGCTCCGTTCGGCTCGCGAGCAAAGCAGCGACGACTCGAAAGTTTGCGGCTACGCCCGCACTTTTTTGTCAGATCGCACAGCCAGCCATCGATTATTTGATGGTGCCAAGCGTCTCATCCGAGCGTCGCAAATTCGTCCCGATGGCGATGATGGCCGCGGAGGTCATCGCAAGCAATCTCGTCTTTACCATAGAGGGCGCTGCGCTGTTTCATTTCGGGATCCTCAGTTCCACAATGCATATGGCTTGGGTACGGTACACGTGCGGTCGCCTGAAGAGTGATTTCCGCTATTCGAAGGATATTGTCTACAACAACTATCCTTGGCCGGAAGACCCGACAAAAAATCAATCTCTGGCGATCGAGCAGAGTGCGCAAGCAATAGTCGATGCGCGCGCCGAATTTCGAGCTTCATCTTTAGCAGATTTGTATGACCCGCTATCGATGCCACCGGAACTTGTCCAAGCGCATGAAGCGCTCGATCGCGCAGTAGACGCTTCATACGGCAGGAAAAGCTTTGCTTCCGACGCCGAACGCGTCGCGTTTCTGTTCGAGCTGTATCAGAAGTACACGAGCTTTTTGCCAAGCCAGTTGAAGGCAAGCAAATCGAAGCGAAAGCGAAAAAGTCCCTGAAATCAGCCCCCTACAGCACCATTTGCAGCAGGGATAAAAAACGCGTTTAATGAATGCGTTGCATTGCATAGCTGAGAAAGCTTCATAACTAGCTTGCCTACCGATCCACGGCATGCCCGGTAAAGCGGTCAAGGACTTTTCCCTGCCCTCTACCGGCGGCGGCACCTTCAAGCTCTCTGACCAGCGAGGCAAGACGCTGGTCGTCTATTTCTACCCCAAGGACAACACCCCCGGCTGCACGGTCGAGGGGACGGACTTTCGCGACCGCTACAAGGAATTCGCCAGGGCGGGCGCGCAGGTGGTCGGCGTGTCGCGCGATTCGGTGAAGTCGCACGAGGGCTTCAAGGAGAAGATGAAATTCCCCTTCGAGCTGCTGTCGGACGCCGACGAGAAGGCATGCACGCTGTTCGGCGTCATGAAGATGAAGAACATGTACGGCAAAAAGGTCCGCGGCATCGAGCGCAGCACCTTCGTTCTGGACGGCGAAGGCGCGATCGCGCGCGAATGGCGCGGGGTGAAGGTCCCGAACCACGCACAGGAGGTACTCGACTTTGTTAAGACCCTCTGATCGTCCGATCGACCCGCAGGCAGAACAAGAACAGATCGACGCAGCCGCAGAATCCCTCCCCGCCATGGCGAAGAAGTCCCGCTCCCCGCAGAAGAAACGCGTCACCAAGCTCTTCGTGCTCGACACCAACGTGCTGATGCACGATCCGGCCAGCCTGTTCCGCTTCGAGGAACACGACCTCTACCTGCCGATGGGCACGCTCGAGGAACTCGACAGCAACAAGAAGGGCCTCTCCGACGTGGCGCGCAACGCGCGCCAGGCGAGCCGCTTCCTCGACGAGATCGTCTCCCAGAAAGGCGGCGACATCGCTGGCAAGGCCGGCGATATCGCCGGGGGCCTCCCGATCCGCACGCGCGACGGCGGCCCATCGGCTCGTGGACGCCTGTTCCTGCAGACCGAGGCCATCAACGGCGCCCTGCCCGCCACGCTGCCCGCCGGCAAGACCGACAACCAGATCCTGTCGGTGGTGCGCCACCTGCAGCAGAAGGATCCCGCGCGCGGCGTGATCCTGGTGTCCAAGGACATCAACATGCGCATCAAGGCGAGGGCGCTCGGCCTCGCCACGGAGGACTACTACAACGACAAGGTGCTGGAGGACACGGACCTCCTCTACACCGGCGTCAGCAAGCTCGCGCCGAATTTCTGGGACACGCACGGCCGCGACATGGAGTCCTGGAAGAAGGACGGCCATACCTACTACCGCGTGCGCGGGCCGCTCGTGCCGCAGCTGCACCTCAACGGTTTCGTCTATGACGAGTCGGGCGAGCGGCCGCTGCACGCGCTGGTGAAGGAAAAATCCGGGCGCGTGGCGGTCCTGCAGACGCTGCGCGACTACTCCCACGCCAAGAATTCGGTGTGGGGCATCACGGCGCGCAACCGCGAGCAGAATTTCGCGCTCAACCTGCTGATGAACCCGGAGATCGATTTCGTCACCCTGCTCGGCCAGGCGGGCACCGGCAAGACGCTCCTGACGCTGGCCGCCGGCCTCACGCAGGTGCTGGACGAGAAGCGCTACTCGGAAATCATCATGACCCGCGTGACGGTGCCGATCGGCGAGGACATCGGCTTCCTGCCGGGCACCGAGGAAGAGAAGATGCAGCCCTGGATGGGCGCGCTCGAGGACAACCTCGACGTGCTCAACGTCTCCGACGAATCGGGCGGCGACTGGGGCCGCGCCGCGACGCGCGACCTGGTGCGCTCGCGCATCAAGATCAAGTCGCTCAACTTCATGCGCGGCCGCACCTTCCTCAACAAGTGGCTGATCATCGACGAGGCGCAGAACCTCACGCCGAAGCAGATGAAGACGCTGATCACGCGCGCCGGGCCCGGCACCAAGGTGGTGTGCATGGGAAACATCGCGCAGATCGACACCCCGTACCTGACCGAGGGCAGTTCCGGGATGTCGTTCGTGGTCGACCGCATGAAGGGCTGGGCGCACGCCGGGCACGTCACGCTGGCGCGCGGCGAGCGGTCCCGCCTGGCGGATTACGCCGCGGAAACGCTCTGATTTCTGCTACTCTTTCGACCCTTTTTCCCGCATGGGAGCCGCAATCGTGCACCTGAACAAATTCGCCCTCGGCCTGCTCGCTTCGCTCGCGTTCGCCGCGCTGCCCGCCGCCGCCCAGCAGAAACCCTATGAGCCGCAGGTCGGCCAGGCCGGCAAGGACGTCATCTGGGTGCCGACGCCCGACGAGGTGGTGGAGCGCATGCTGCGCATGGCGCAGGTGACGAAAGACGACCTGGTGTACGACCTGGGCGCCGGCGACGGCAAGATCGCGATCGCCGCGGCGAAGAAATTCGGCGCCCGCTCGGTGGGCATTGAGTACAACGCCGACATGGCGAAGCACGCGCAGGGCAACGTCGAGAAGGCGGGCGTCGCGGGCCGGTCGCGCATCATCAACGGCGACATCTTCGTCACCGACTTCAGCCAGGCGACGGTGGTGACGCTGTACCTGCTGCCGGCGCTCAACCTCAAGCTGCGGCCGACGATCCTGTCGATGCGCCCCGGCACGCGCGTCGTCTCGCACTCGTTCACGATGGACGACTGGGAAGCCGACGAGATCTCGAGCATGGACGGGCGGCGCGCCTATTTCTGGCTCGTGCCGGCGAACGTGAACGGCGGCTGGACGCTCGAAACGGGCGGCGACAAGGCCGAGCTCTCCTTCGAGCAGCGCTTCCAGAAACTCGAAGGCTCCATCGGCCTGGGCCACACCCAGGGCGGGCTGCGCGGCGCGCGCCTGAGCGGCTTCAACATCAGCTTCACCTTTGTCGACAACAACGGCGTGAAGCGCGACTACGTCGGCAGGGTGACGGGCGGCAAGATGGAAGGCTCGTTCCGCGCCGACAACGGCACCGAAGGGCGCTGGGTCGCCACCAAGAAGTAACTGCGAACGTCACCCCCGCGAAAGCGGGGGTCCAGGTTTTACAGCTTCTTGTGTGAGCCGTCGCAGAACGGCCTGCCCGCGCTGCGCTTGCAGCCGCACAGCCAGACCTTCTGCGCCTTGTCGTTGCTGAACTTCACCGGCGTGAACTCGGTGACCTTGTGCGAGCCGTCGCAGAACGGCTGGCTTTTCGACTTGCCGCAGGCGCACCACCAGTAGTCCCCGGGCGCCAGCTCCACCGCGTAGGGACCCTTCTGCGCCATCAGGGGAGCATTTGCCGCGCAGCTTACCTGTACGCGTCCCTTGCCCGGTCCTCGAACCGGGTATGCTCGCCGAGGAAGGTCAGGTCGATCTTGCCGATCGGGCCGTTCCGCTGCTTGCCGATGATCACCTCCGCGGTGCCCTTGGATTCGGGCTTCTCCGGGAAGTAGACTTCGTCGCGATAGATGAAGAGGATCACGTCGGCGTCCTGCTCGATGGCGCCCGATTCGCGCAGGTCCGACATCATCGGCCGCTTGTCGTTGCGCGTCTCCAGGGCGCGGTTGAGCTGCGACAGCGCCACCACCGGCGCGCTCAGCTCCTTGGCGAGCGCCTTGAGCGAGCGCGAGATCTCGGAGATCTCGGTGGCGCGGTTCTCGCCCTGGCTCGAGCTCGGCGCCGACATCAGCTGCAGGTAGTCCACCATGACCAGTCCCAGCTTGCCGCACTGGCGGTGGATGCGCCGCGCGCGCGTGCGCAATTCGAGCGAATTCAGGGCCGCGGTCTCGTCGATGAAGATCGGCGCGTCGTGCAGCTTGCCCATCGCCGTGGACAGCCGGCTCCATTCCTCGTCGTTCAGGCGCCCGGTGCGCATCTTGTGCTGGTCGACGCGCGCGATCGAGCCTAGCAGGCGCATCGCGAGCTGCGTGGCGCCCATTTCCATGCTGAAGATCGCCACCGGCACGCCGTTGTTCACCGCCACGTGCTCGGCCATATTGAGCGCGAACGCGGTCTTGCCCATCGACGGCCGGCCCGCGACGATCACCAGGTCGCCCTGCTGCAGGCCGGCGGTCTTTTCGTCCAGGTCGGCGAAGCCGGTCGGCAGTCCCGTGACGTCGGACTTGTTTTCCTGGCGGTAGAGGTGGTCGATGCGCTCGAAGACGCGCGCCAGCACCGGCTGGATCGATTCGAAGCCCTGGGTGCCGCGCTGCCCGCGTTCGCCGACCTCCAGGATCCGCGTCTCGGCTTCGTCCAGCATCTGGCCGACTTCCATGCCGGAGGGCGCGAGCGCGGACTCGGCGATCTCGGTGGCGACCTGGATCAGCCGGCGCTGTATCGAGCGCTCGCGGACCAGCTCGGCATAGCGCCGGATGTTGAGCGCGCTGGGCGTGTTCTGGGCGAGCGAACCGAGGTAGGCCGGGCCGCCGGTCCGGTCCTTGTCCTCGCTCGCCTCGATCGACTCCGCGATCGTGACCACGTCCGCCGGCTTGGCGTGCTCGATCAGCTTGGACAGGTGCCGGAAGATGCGGCGGTGGTCGTCCCGGTAGAAATCGTCCGCGGTGACGAGATCGGCGATCTTGTCGAAGGCCTGGTTGTCGAGCAGCAGCCCGCCCAGCAGCGACTGCTCCGCCTCCACCGAGTGCGGCGGCACCTTGAGCGCGAGCAGCTGGGGATCCGACGGTTCGCTGCGGCGCGCTTGGGGTTGGGCCATGGGAGTCAGGCCATTCTAGAAAAGAAAAAGGGCTGTTGCCAGCCCTTTTCCCTTCAAAATCCCCAGCGAGAAAATATTTTCAGGCTTCGCCGACCACCGCCACCGTGATCTTGACAACGACGTCGGTGTGCAGCGCGATCTGGAGCGGAAACTCCCCGATCTGCTTGAGGGCGCCGGTCGGCATGCGGATATTCGCGCGCTCGACCTCATGGCCCTGCGCCTTGAGCGCTTCCACGATGTCGTGGTTCGTGACCGAGCCGAACAGCTTGCCGTCCGGGCCCGCCCGCTGCGCGATCTTCAGCGTGTAGCCGTCGAGCTTCGCGCCGCGCTCCTGCGCCTGCGCCAGCGCCGCGGCCTGCGCCTTTTCCAGCTCGGCGCGCCGCGCCTCGAAGTGCTTCAGGTTCTCGTCGGTCGCGCGCTTCGCCTTTCCCTGCGGAATGAGGTAGTTGCGCGCGTATCCGTCCTTCACCTTCACGACGTCGCCCAGGTTGCCGAGGTTGGCCAGCTTTTCCATCAGGATGACTTGCATGGCTGGCCTCTCAGTGCAGGTCGGTGAACGGCATCAGCGCGAGGAAACGCGCGCGCTTGATCGCCGTCGAGAGCTGGCGCTGGTAACCGGCCGAGGTGCCGGTGATGCGCGCCGGAATGATCCGGCCGTTCTCGTTGATGAAGTCCTTGAGGATGTCGATGGCCTTGTAGTCGACCCATTCGATCTTCTCGGCGGTGAAGCGGCAGAACTTGCGGCGGCGGAACAGCGCCCGCTGGCCGCGGTCCTTCTTGTCCTTGCCCTTGCCCTTGAATTTTCCCTTGCCGCGCTTCGGTGGAGGCATGTCTAGTTCCCTTCAATGAACTCTATGTTGGTTACGTGCAGCACCGGCTTCCTGGAGCGCCGGTTCTTCGCGCACAAAAATCCTTCGGCCTTGAGCAACCGGCCCATCGGGCCCGCCGCCAGCAATCTCGCCTGCGCTTCGAATGCGACCGCGTCGATCTCGGCGTGCACCTTGCGCCGCGCGCCGGCCTCGGCGCGCTCGGATTCGTGCGCCAGGCGGAACTCGACGACCGGGATGCCGGCCGGCGTATAGCGCAAGGATTGCAGTCCGGTGACCACGCCCGAGATCTCGATCCGGTTTGTCGCGTCGTTCAAGCCGCGGCGGGAGCGGCCGGGGCCTCTGCCGCAGCCGGAGCCTCGGCGGGCCTGGCCTCGCCCGTGCGCTCCATCATCGACCTGGACTTCTCCTCCTTCATCATCGGGGAGGGGTCGACGACCGCCTTGGTCATCTTCACGGTCAGGTGGCGCAGCACCGCGTCGTTGAAGCGGAACGAGTGCTCGAATTCGCTGATGGTCTCGTTGTCGCACTCGATGTTCATGAGCACGTAGTGCGCCTTGTGGACCTTGGCGAGCGGATAGGCCAGCTGGCGCCGGCCCCAGTCTTCCAGGCGGTGCACCTTGCCGTTGCGCGCGGTGACCATGCCCTTGTAGCGCTCGACCATGGCGGGCACCTGCTCGCTCTGGTCCGGATGGACGATGAAACAGATTTCGTAATGCCGCATTCGGTGATTCTCCTCATGGGTAGGCTACCCAGCATGCGTATCTGGTGTAGCAAGGAAGGGCGCGGATTCTACAGCAAAATCTGGCTGTTAGGTCAACTGCGGGCCAATCTGCGCCTGACCGACTCAAACAGGCAGATGCCGGCCGCCACGGAGGCATTCAGGCTCTCGACCGCGCCTCCCATGGGGATCCGGACCAGCAGGTCGCAGGATTCCCGGGTCAGGCGCCGCATCCCCGCCCCCTCCGCGCCCAGGACCCAGGCGATGGACTTGGGCAGGTCGGCCTCGAACAGCGTCTTTTCCGTCTTTTCGTCGGTGCCCACGATCCAGATGTTCCGGTCCTTCAGGTCCGCCAGGGTGCGGGCGAGGTTGGTGACCATGAAGTAAGGCGTGATCTCGGCGGCGCCGCTGGCGACCTTGGCGACCGTGGCGTTGACCCCGGCGGCATGGTCCTTGGGCGCCAGCACGGCATTGGCCCCCGCTGCATTTGCCACACGCAGGCAAGCGCCGAGGTTGTGCGGATCGGTGATGCCGTCCAGGACGAGCAGCAGCGGCGGGGTCGCGAGGCTCTCCAGCAGCTCTTCCAGCGTCTGCTTCTGCGTGTTGACCGCGACGCGCGCGGCCACGCCCTGGTGCCTCCCGCCGCCGGCCATGCCGTCGAGGCGCGAAGCCGATACGCGCATCAGGCGCGCCCCCGAACGTTCCACCGCGGCGGCAAAATCCTTCGCCCTCGCGTCCTTGCGCGTCTCGTCCAGGAACACTTCGAGCACCGATTTCGGGTCCGCCCGCAGGCGCGCAAGAACGGTATGAAAGCCGAAGATGACGCGTTCGGGGCCGGGTTTTACATTCGGGCTCATTTGCGCTTGTCCCCGTCCACCGGCACCAGGTCGATCTTGCGGGTCTCGAGGTCGACGCGCACCAGCTTTACCCTGACCCGGTCGGCGAGGCGGTAGCGCTTGCCGGTCCGTTCCCCGAGCAGCAGGTGGCGCGTCGGCTCGAAGCGGAAGTAGTCGCGCCCGAGCTCGGAGATGTGCACCAGCCCGTCGACGAAGTAGCCGTCGAGCATCACGAACAGGCCGAAGGACGTGACGCCGGTCACGCGGCCTTCGAACACTTCGCCGACGTGGTCCTGCATGAAGTAGCACTTGAGCCAGTTCTCCACGTCGCGGCTCGCATCGTCGGCGCGGCGCTCGGTCTCCGAGCAATGGCGCCCGGTTTCGTCCCAGTCCAGGCCGGCATACGCCTGGTTCGCCAGCAGGGCCTTGATCGTGCGGTGCACGAGCAGGTCGGGATAGCGCCGGATCGGCGAGGTGAAATGCACGTAGGCATCGAAGGCGAGCCCGAAATGCCCCAGGTTCTCCGGCGTATACACCGCCTGCTTGAGCGAGCGCAGCAGGATCGTCTGCAGCAGCAGGAAATCGGGGCGCGCCTTGATCCTGTCGAGGATCTGCGAATAGTCCCCGGGCGCGGGCTTTTCCCCGCCCGGCAGGACCAGGCCAAGCTCGGCGAGGAAATCGCGCAGCGCCGTGACTTTTTCCGGCGCCGGCACGTCGTGCACGCGGTAGAGGACCGGATGCTTGCGGCCGGCAATGAAATTCCCCGCGCAGACGTTCGCCGCCAGCATGCATTCCTCGATCAGGCGGTGCGCCTCGTTGCGCGGCTCGGGCACGATGCGCAGGATCTTGCCCTTGTCGTCGAACACCATCCTGGTCTCGACGGTCTCGAAGTCGATCGCGCCGCGCCGCGCGCGCTCCTGCGCCAGCGCCTTGTAGCACTCGTACAGGGCCTGCAGGTTCGGGTTCGCCTTGCCCTTCGAGAGCATTTCCCATACCCCGGCATAGGTCAGGCGCGCCTGCGAGCGGAATACCGCCGCGTAGAACTCGTAGCGCGTGACCTTGCCGTCGGCCGCGATCGCCATGTCGCAGACCATCGCCAGCCGGTCCACGTTGGGATTCAGCGAGCACAGGCCGTTGGAGAGCTTTTCCGGCAGCATCGGAATCACGCGCCGCGGGAAATAGACCGAGGTGCCGCGCTCGCGCGCATCGGCGTCCAGCGCGTCGCCCGGACGCACGTAGTGGCTCACGTCCGCGATGGCGACCTTCAGCTTGAACCCCTTGCCGTCGCGGGCCGCATAGACGGCGTCGTCGAAGTCCTTCGCGGTTTCGCCGTCGATGGTCACGAAAGGCACATTGCGCAGGTCGCGCCGGCCCTTCAGGTCTTCCGGACGCACCTCTTCCGGCATGGCGCGCGCCGCGGCGAGCGACTTCTTCGAGAATTCGTGCGGCAGGTCGAACTTGCGCAGCGCGATTTCGATCTCCATGCCGGGATCGGTGTAGTTGCCGAGCACCTCCGCGACGCGCCCGATGGGCTGCGCGTGCTTGGTGGGCTGCGCGATCAATTCCACGGTGGCCACCTGGCCGGGTCTGGCGCTGCCGGCGTCGGTCGGCGGAATCAGGATGTCGAGCGTGATGCGCCGGTCCTCGGGCACGAGGAACAGCACGCCGTGCTCCTTGTGCAGCCGGCCGACGATGCGCCGGTTGGACCTCTCCAGCACCTCCACGATGCTTCCCGTCGGCCGCCCGCGCGGGTCCTGGCCGGAAACGCGCACCGAAGCGCGGTCGCCATGCATGAGCTGGCGCATCTCGGCGGGCGGCAGGAACACCTGCGCGCTGCCGTCGTCCGGAACGAGGAATCCATGCCCGTCGCGATGGCCCTCGATGCGCCCCGCGAGCACGTCGATGCGCTTGGCGGCGAGGAAGCTGCCGGCGCGGTTTTTCACCACGCGCCCGCCTCGCTCCAGCTCCGCGAGCGCCGCGCTGAACGCGGCCTTCTCGCGGCCCTGGATGGCGAGGCCTTCCCTCAGTTCGGCAAGCGTGAGCGGCGCGCCGGCGCGCTCGAGCGCGCCGAGGATTTCCTCGGCGTAGCCATCAGGCAGCGGCGCAGCTGCCCGCGGCGGTACCGGCGAGCGCTGGCGGGTGGATTTTTCTGGTTTCTTCTTTGACATGGATGATTCGGGACCTTAAAATCCGCCCCCTCGCCGAGGTGGCGGAATTGGTAGACGCACTAGGTTCAGGTCCTAGCGGTGGCAACACTGTGGGGGTTCGAGTCCCTTCCTCGGCACCAGTATTTTAGTCCTTAATGGTCTTCACCGACGTCGCACCATGGCTTTGACTGCGACGATCTACACCTTCTCGATCCAGCTCTCGGACGTCGATCGCGGCGTCTATGAGGCGGTTTCGCTGAAGGCCGCGCGCCACCCGTCGGAATCCGCGGAACACCTGGTCAGCCGCGTGCTGGCCTATTGCCTGGAATACGCCGAGGGCATCGCGTTCTCGCGCGGCATTTCCGACCCGGACGAGCCGGCGCTGTCGGTGCGCGACCTCACCGGCGCGCTCAAGGTGTGGATCGACATCGGTTCGCCGGACGCGGCACGCCTGCACAAGGCGGGCAAGAGCGCGCCGCGCGTCGTCGTCTATACGCACAAGGACCCGGCGCTGCTGCGGCGCCAGCTCGCAGGCGAGAAAATCCACCGGCCCGAAGCCCTGGAACTATATGCCTTCGACCGGACTCTAATAGCCGAGCTGGTGCGGCGCCTGGAGCGGCGCATGCAGGTCGAGCTTTCGGTCACCGACCGGCACCTGTTCCTGTCGATCGGCGACGCGACGCTGTCGGGAGCGGTGGAGCGCTTCAGGCTGGGGGATCAGGAATAGCGGATCTCGACCCGAACGGTTTACGCAATCCGCGCCGCATCGGCGAGCGGCGTCGATCGGCATAGAATATGCCTGTAGTAGCCGCAGGTCGCCCGCACAAACCAAAGTAGAGCCCGCGCACATGCGCCTTTCGCTTCGATTTCTGGTTCCGCTTGCGCTTGCCCTCGGCGCGATCGCCTATGGCCTGGTGCCGCTGGTCGACGAATTCACGCTGAAGTGGTTCGTGCGCGACCTGGACATCCGCAAGAACCTGATCGCCAGCGCGGTGCAGGAGCCCCTCGTGGAACTGCTCACCGACGGCGCGCGCGATCGCGTGCGCCTGCAGCGCGTGCAGGCGCTGCTCACCCGCATCCTGCAGGATGAGCGCCTGTTCGCGCTCGGCTTCTGCGACGGCGCCGGCAAGCTCGTCCATCGCACCCCGACGCTGCCGCCGGAGGTCACGTGCCGCGCCTCCGGCGCCCCGGCGGAGGAAACCGGTCGCGTCCTGAAGCAGGCAAGGGGCGCGCTGCACGTCGGTGCCGTGCCGGTGCTGGCCGAGGGCCGGCAGCTTGGCGAGCTGCTGATCGTCCACGACATGAGCTTCATCGAGCGGCGCAGCGCGGACACCAAGAAGTACATCATCTACCTGTTTGCCGCCATCGGCGCGGTCATCGCGCTCATCACGGTGGTGATCGCGGAAATCTCGTTCCGCGGCTGGATGGCCGGCATCAAGGCGCTGATCCGCGGCCAGTCGCTCGCCCTGTCGCCGGAACCCGGATCGCGCGAGCTGCGGCCGATCGCGCGCGATCTGGAAGCGATGGTGCGCGAGCTCGAGGGCGAGCGCCGCATGCGCGACGAGTCGCAGATCAGCTGGACGCCCGAGAACCTGCGCACGATCCTGCGCGAGGACCTGAAGGGCGACGAGATCCTGATCGTCTCCAACCGGGAACCCTACATCCATGTGCGCAAGGACGGGCGCGTGGAGGTGCAGCGTCCCGCGAGCGGGCTGGTCACGGCGATGGAGCCGGTGATGCGCGCCTGCTCCGGCACCTGGATCGCGCACGGCTCGGGCAGCGCCGACCGGGAGGCCGTGGACGCGAAAGATCACGTCATGGTGCCGCCCGAGAAACCTGCCTACCGCATCCGGCGGGTCTGGCTGTCGAAAGACGAGGAAGCCGGTTACTACTACGGATTTGCCAATGAGGGCCTCTGGCCGCTGTGCCACATCGCGCATACGCGGCCGGTGTTCCGCGCGTCCGACTGGGAGCATTACCGGACCGTCAACCAGCGCTTTGCGCAGGCCGTGGTGCAGGAATCGCGCACGGAGAACCCGATCGTGCTGGTGCAGGATTACCACCTCGCGCTGCTGCCCCGGATGATCCGCGAGCGCCTGCCGCAGGCCACGATCATCACCTTCTGGCACATTCCCTGGACCAATCCGGAAGCCTTCGGCGTCTGCCCCTGGCGCTCCGAACTGCTCGAAGGGCTGCTGGGCTCCTCGATCCTCGGCTTCCATACCCAGGTGCACTGCAACAACTTCTTCGACACGGTGGACCGGACGCTGGAGGCGCGCGTGGACCGCGAATCCTCCAGCATCCACTTCGGCGGCAATCGCACCGAGGTGCGGCGCTATCCGATCTCGATCGAGTGGCCGCCCGCGCCGCTCGCCGCGCAGCCGCCGGTGCCGGAGTGCCGCGCGGCGGTGCGCTCGGCCCTCGGCCTGGGCGAAGACGTGCGGCTCGGCATCGGCGTCGACCGCATGGATTACACCAAGGGCATTCTCGAGCGCTTCGCCGCCGTCGAGCGCCTGCTCGAGCTCGAGCCGCGCTGGATCGGGCGCTTCTCCTTCGTGCAGATCGCCGCGCCTTCGCGATCGAGCATCGAGGAATACCAGAGCCTGGATGCGCGCGTGCGCGCCGCGGCGACGCGCATCAATGCCCGCTTCGGATCGAAGGGCTACGAGCCGATCGTGCTCAAGATCGAGCACCACGACGCCGACCAGGTCTATACCTACTACCGTGCCTCGGACGTGTGCTGCGTATCGAGCCTGCACGACGGCATGAACCTGGTCGCCAAGGAATTCGTCGCGGCGCGCGACGACGAGCGGGGAGTGCTGGTGCTTTCGCAGTTCACCGGCGCGGCGCGCGAACTGTCCGAGGCGCTGATCGTGAACCCCTACGACACCGAGGAGTGCGCTGCAGCGCTGCTCGCGGCGCTCACCATGCCGCCCGACGAGCAGCGCCACCGCATGCGCAGCATGCGCAGCCTGATCCAGGAATTCAATGTTTACCGCTGGGCCGGGAGGATGCTGCTCGACGCGGCGCGCATGCGCAACCGGCGGCGCGTCGCAGGCCCGCGCGACGGCGCCAAGGTGATCGACCTGCGGCGCGCATGACGATGCGCCGCATGCCGGAATTCGCCGCGCACTGGGCTTTTTTCCTCGATATCGACGGCACGCTGCTCGAATTCGCGGCCCGGCCGCAGGAAGTCCGCGTCGATCCCGCGCTGCTCGACCTCCTGGGGCAATTGTCCGCCGCCGCCGGAGGCGCGCTCGCGCTGGTCAGCGGGCGTTCGGTGGAGGACATCGACAAGCTGTTTGCGCCCCGGGTTTTTCCCGCCGCCGGCCAGCACGGCACTGAACGCCGCGGCGCGGACGGGTCGATCAGCCGGCATGCGCCGCCGCTCGAGGACCTGGGACGGGCTGCGGCCGAGATCGTCAGGTTGACCGCCGCGCACTCCGGCCTGGTATTCGAGAACAAGGGCATGACGCTCGCGCTGCACTATCGCCTTGCGCCCGCCCTCCGGGTGCTGGCGGAGCGCGAGATGCGCGCGATCGCCGCCGGCCTTGGCGATGCCTTCGAACTGCAGACCGGCAAATTCGTCATGGAGATCAAGCCCAGCGGCAAGGACAAGGGCAGCGCGATCGCCGAGTTCATCGCCGAAGCGCCATTCGCCGGCCGCAGGGCGGTTTTCGTCGGCGACGACCTGACCGACGAGCCGGGGTTCGACGTCATCAATCGCGTCGGCGGCTATTCCGTGAAAGTCGGTCCCGGCATCACGCGCGCGCGCTGGCACCTGTTCGACGCCGCCGCGGTCCTGCGCTGGCTCGCGTCCTATGCGGCGGCGTTCGCGCCCCATGGGGCGGAATCGCGCACATGAGCAACCTCGATCTGGGCATCGTCGGCAACGCGAACGTCAGCGCGCTGATCTCCGCCAGCGGGGAAATCTGCTGGACCTGCCTGCCGCGCGTGGACGGCGACCCGGTCTTTTGCTCCCTGCTGCGCCAGCGCGGCGGCGAAAAGGACTTCGGCTTTCTCGCCGTGGACCTGGAAGGCATGACGCGCGCGGAGCAGGCCTACCTGCCGCACACCGCGGTCCTGGTCACGCGCCTGTACGACGGCAGCGGCGGCGCGGTCGAACTGACGGACTTCGCGCCGCGCTTCCGCCAGTTCGACCGGCTGTTCGCGCCCAGCCAGCTCGTGCGCACGGTCCGGCCGCTCGCCGGCAGCCCGAAACTGCGCCTGCGGGTGCGCCCCTCCGCCGACTACGGCCGCATTGCGCGCGAGACGACCTGGGGCTCGAACCATGTGCGCTACGTCGCTGCCGATTTCGTGGTCCGCCTCACGACCGACTGTTCGATCACGGCGATCCTCGAGGAAACCCCGTTCGTGCTGCGCGAGCCCCTGTCCCTGGTGCTCGGGCCGGACGAGACGCTGCAGGGATCGGTGCCCGACGTGGCACGGCGCTTCCTCGAGCAGACGGTCGACTACTGGCGGGACTGGGTGCGCGACCTGTCGATCCCCTTCGAGTGGCAGGAGGAGATCATCCGCGCGGCCATCACGCTGAAACTCGCGGCCTACGACGATACCGGCGCGATCATCGCCGCGCCGACCACCTCGATCCCGGAAGCCGCGGGCAGCAGCCGCAACTGGGATTACCGCTACTGCTGGCTGCGCGACGCGTATTTCGTCGTCAACGCGCTCAATCGCCTGAACGCGACGCGCACGATGGAGCGCTACCTCGGCTATATCATCAACATCGCCTCCGCCGACGGCGCGCTCCAGCCGGTCTACCGCGTGAACGGGCGGCCCGAGATGGACGAGCGCATCGTGCATACCCTGCCCGGCTACCGCGGCATGGGGCCGGTGCGCGACGGCAACCAGGCCTGGCGCCAGGTGCAGAACGACGTCTATGGCTCCACGGTGCTCGCGGCCGCGCACGCCTTCTTCGACCGCCGGCTCGCGACGATCGGCAACCAGGCGCTGTTCCGGCAACTCGAGTTCCTCGGCGAGCGCGCGGTCGCGGTGCACGCCCGGCCGGATGCGGGCCTGTGGGAACTGCGCGGCGCGGCGCGCGTCCATACATTCTCCAGCATCATGTGCTGGGCGGCCTGCGACCGCCTGGCCAGGATCGCCGCGCGCCTCGGCCTGCCGGAGCGCTCCCGCTACTGGCAGGCGCACGCCGAGCGCATTCATGCGGTGATCTGCGCCCGGGCCTGGAATCCGGCCCGCGCCAGTTTCTGCGCCACCTTCGACGGCGACACCCTGGACGCGAGCCTGCTGCTGGCCGTGGACCTGGGATTCGTGGCCGCGGACGACCCGCGCTTCGCCGCCACCGTCGCGGCCGTGGAGCGCGAACTCAAGCGCGGCGACTACATCTACCGCTACACCGAGCCGGACGACTTCGGCGTGCCGGCGAACGCGTTCATCGTCTGCACGTTCTGGTACATCGACGCGATCACGCACCTCGGCCGCCGGGATGAAGCCCGCGCCCTTTTCGAAACCATGCTGGCGCGGCGCAACAGCCTGGGGCTGCTGGCGGAGCACATCGACCCCGCCAGCGGCGAGTTATGGGGAAACTTCCCCCAGACCTACAGCATGGTCGGCATGATCAAGAGCGCGACGCGGCTCAGCGTCCCCTGGCACCAGGCGTTCTGAGCCCGCGGTGCTGCGCATCGGCCTCGACATCGGCGGCACGAAAACGGAATTGATCGCGCTCGACGGCAGCGGGCACGAGCGGCTGCGCCGGCGCGCGCCGACGCCGCACGGCAGCTATGAAGATGCGTTGCGCGAGCTCGCCGCGATGGTGCTCGATGCGGAGCGCGAGCTCGGCGGCAGCGGCACCGTCGGCATCGGCCTGCCGGGCGCGATTTCGCCGTCCACCGGCCTGGTCAGGAACGCCTACGCGACCCCGTACAACGGCAGACCGCTCAAGGCGGACATGGAGCGCCTGCTCGAGCGCGAACTGCGCTTCGAGAACGACGCCAACTGCTTCGCGCTATCCGAGGCAAACGACGGCGCGGCACGCGGCGCCCGCGTCGTGTTCGGCGCGATCCTCGGCACCGGCGCCGGGGGCGGACTCGTCGTCGACGGCCGCCTGGTCGCGGGCGCCAATGGCATTGCCGGCGAATGGGGCCACAATCCGCTGCCCTGGATGGAGCCCGACGAGTACCCGGGACCGGATTGTTACTGCGGGCGGACGGGCTGCATCGAGCGCTTCATCTCCGGCCCGGCGCTCGCGGCCGACCACGAACAGACGGCAGGCGAGCGCCTGGAATCACCGGCAATTGCCGCGCGGGCGGCCGACGGAGACCGGAGCTGCCTGCGCACGCTCGACAGGTACGTGTCGCGCCTCGCGCGCGCCCTGGCGCACGTGATCAACCTCATGGACCCGGAAATAATCGTCGTCGGCGGCGGACTATCGGGCATCGACCGCATCATCGACCAGGCACCGCGAGTCTGGACGAGGTTCGTCTACTGCGACCAGGTGACCACGAGATTTGTCCGCGCCACGCACGGGGATGCGAGCGGCGTGCGCGGCGCGGCGCAGCTGTGGGACCGCTGACGCCGGGCTGCGCAGGCCATGCGCAGATCCCGGCACGGACGGACGGCCTTTCACTGCCGTTCCCGCGCCATGCGCAGAGACGGCGCGCTGCCGTCCTTGGCGACGCCCGGGTAGAGGGTGAGGTGCGGGAATGGAATTTCGATGCCGCGCGCGTCGAAAGCCTTCTTGAGCCGGTGCAGGAATTCGCGCTTCACGTTCCACTGCTCGATGGCCACGACCTTGATGCGGCAGCGCAGGATCACCGCCGAGTCGGCCCAGCGCTCCACGCCGACAATCTCCAGGTCGTCCAGCGTGCGCCGGCGCCAATCCGGGTCGCCGCGCATCTCCCGGCCGACCTCGCGCATCACCTCCAGCGCCTCGTCGATGTCCTCGCGGTAGGCGACGCCAACCTCGATCAACGCCTGCGCATAGTCGCGCGTGCGGTTGGTGACGATCTTGATTTCACCGTTAGGAACGAAGTGGACATGACCCTCGAAGTCGCGCAGGCGCACATAGCGCAGCGTGACTTCCTCGACCTGGCCGCCAATGCCGGCGACCTGCACCACGTCGCCCTGGCGCACCTGGTCCTCGAGCAGCAGGAACAGACCGGCGAAATAGTCCTTTACCAGGCTCTGCGCGCCGAAGCCGATGGCAATCCCGGCGACTCCCGCAGTGGCGAGAATCGGCGCGATCGAGATGCCGAGCTCGTTCAGGACCAGCATCGCGGCGACGATGGAAATCACCACCGACCCGAGATAGCGGAAGGCGCGGCATAGCGTGCCCACGCGTTTCGCCTGCTCGCCGTCGCGCGCGCGCGCCTCCATGTAGTCGCGGAAGCGCCGCACGCCGCGGTTTACCACGGCCAATGCGAGCCACGTCAGTCCGAGAATGATGAAGACGTTGAGCGAAGCACGCAGCGCCGGGCTCCAGCTTGCGAGTGCATCATCGAGCATTGCCTTTTCCCCCGGGGCGGATACCCCCGGTTGGGCACTTCCCGGCGCCTGAAGTTCCCGCCAGAGAAAATTCCGGCAGCTACCCGGTCGCGACTGGTTCCACCGGCAATCAGGCGGCGTCGAATGGATGGCGCACGACGATGGTTTCGTCGCGGTCCGGGCCGGTGGAAATGATGTCGATCGGCACGCCGCACAGCGTTTCGACGCGCTTGAGGTAGTCGCGCGCCGCCTTCGGCAGCTTGTCATGCCGCTTCACGCCGACCGTGCTTTCCTGCCAGCCGGGCATTTCCTCGTATACCGGCACGCAGAGCGCGAGTTCCTCCGCGCCCACGGGCAGGATGTCGCTCAGCTTTCCCTCCACCGTGTAGCCGACGCAGATCTTGAGCGTCTCGGCGCCGTCGAGCACGTCGAGCTTGGTGATGCACAGCCCCGAGACGCCGTTCAGCTGGATCGAGCGCTTGAGCGCCGCCGCGTCGAACCAGCCGGTGCGCCGCGGCCGGCCGGTGGTGGCGCCGAATTCCTGGCCGCGCTGGCGCAGGCGCTCGCCGACGTCGTCGGACAGTTCGGTCGGGAACGGGCCTTCGCCCACGCGCGTGCTGTAGGCCTTGGTGATGCCCAGCACGTAGTGCAGGTGCATCGGCCCGATGCCGGCGCCGGCCGCCGCCGCGCCGGCGACGCAATTGGACGAGGTGACGAACGGATAGGAGCCGTGGTCGATATCCAGCAGCGCGCCCTGCGCGCCCTCGAACAGCAGGTTCTTGCCCGCCTTGTTGGCGTGGTACAGCGCGCGCGGCACGTCAGCCACGAGCGGCACCAAACGCGGCGCGAGCGCCAGCGTGTCATCGAGCGTCTTCTGGAAGTCGATTTCCGGCTGGTGATGCCAGTTCTTCAGGACGAAGTTGTGGTATTCGAGGAGCTCCCTCAGCTTCTCGGCGAAGCGCGCCGGCTTGAGCAGGTCCTGCAGGCGGATCGCGCGGCGCGCCACCTTGTCCTCGTAGGCCGGGCCGATGCCGCGGCCGGTGGTGCCGATTTTCTGGTCGCCCTTCGAGTGCTCGCGCGCCCGGTCGAGGGCCGCGTGGTAGGGCAGGATCAGCGGGCAGGCTTCCGAGATGATGAGCCGCGCCACCACGTTCTTCACGCCGCCGGCCTCCAGCTCGTCGATTTCCGACAGCAGCGCCTGGGGCGAGAGCACCACGCCGTTGCCGATGAAGCAGTCGACGTCGCCGCGCAGGATGCCCGAGGGAATCAGGTGCAGCACGGTCTTCTTGCCGCCGATGACGAGCGTGTGCCCGGCGTTGTGCCCGCCCTGGAAGCGCACCACGCCCTGCGCGCGGTCGGTGAGCCAGTCGACGATCTTGCCCTTGCCCTCGTCGCCCCACTGGGTGCCGATGACGACGACGTTACGCGCGACGCCCTTCATTTCCTTCTCTTCCTGTTCAGCTTTGCGGACGCAAGACTCCGCAATTCAATCGAGAATCCGGTCGCCGGACGCAGCCGGCCGAAGGCCTTGCCGACCTCGTCGTAGCGCCCGCCGCGCGCCACCGCGCCGCTGACGCCGTCGCAATAGGCATCGAACACCACGCCGGAATGGTAGTGGTAGCCGCGCAGCTCGGCGAGATCGAAGCTCACGGGAATCGGGCATGCCTTCGCGAGAGCCTGCAGGGTGGCCAGCGCCTTATGCAAGTCGGGGAGGCGCGGAAGTTTCTTCTCCGCGAGGTCCAGGACTTCGGCTCCGCCATACAGGTCAGGCAACAGGAGCAGCGCGGACCGCGTTTTCGGATCGGCGCGTTTGGAAAGATTCTTCAAGGCAGGAATATCCTTTTTCTGCAGGGCCTCGAATAGCTCCACTTCGAGCTCATGGCCGATCTCCCCCGCCCGCACCAGCGAGCGGAACACGGCGACGTGCCCGACGTCCATGCGCGCGCCCTTGACGCCCGCGGCCGCGAGCGCCTGGCACAGCAGTCCCTGGATCTCGAGGTCGCTCTGGATTCCCGCATGGCCGTAGATTTCGGCGCCGATCTGGATCGGCTCGCGCGTCGCGGCCGGGTTCGCCGGCCGCGCGTGCAGCACGCTGCCGCAGTAGCACAGGCGCGTCACGCCCGCGCGGTTCAGCAGGTGGGCGTCGATGCGCGCCACCTGCGGCGTGATGTCGGCGCGCACGCCCATCATGCGGCCCGAGAGCTGGTCGACCAGCTTGAAGGTGCGCAGGTCCAGGTCGTGCCCGGTGCCCGTAAGCAGGGAGTCGGTAAATTCAACCAGCGGCGGCATTACCAGTTCGAATCTATTTCTAAAAAACAAATCCAAAATCAGGCGACGCAGCATTTCGATGCGCATCGCCTCCTCGGGCAGGATGTCGTCAATGTGCTCGGGCAGCAACCAGCGCATGTCGATGACTCAATACCTTGCGACAAGAAGGAGAATCAGGCCGGCGATCATCGACGTCAGGCCGAAGAAGCGGATCTGCCCGTCGGAGAGCTGCATCAGGCGCAGGAAGGTCTCGCGCCAGGCCTTAGGCGCGAGGAACGGCAGCAGGCCTTCGATCACCAGCATCAGGGCGAGCGCCATGAGGAGCGTGGTGGCCATCGCGCATCATTTCTTCCCGCCCGATTTTCCGGCGGAATCCCTGAGGTAGCGGAAGAAGTCGGAATTCGGCTCGATCACCATCACGTCCGACCTGCCGCGGAAGCTCGACTTGTAGGCCTCCATCGAGCGGTAGAACGAATAGAACTCCGGGTTCTGCTGGAACGCCTGCGCGTAGATGGCCGCGGCCTTGGCGTCGCCTTCGCCCTTGATCTTCTGCGCGTCGCGGTAGGCCTCGGCGAGGATCACCTCGCGCTGCTTCTCGGCATCCGCGCGGATCTTCTCGGCCTCGGCGGAGCCGGTGGAGCGCAGCTCGGAAGCCGCGCGCTTCCTCTCCGATTCCATGCGCCGGTAGACGTCGGCGCTCACGCCCTGCGGCAGGTCGACGCGCTTGAGGCGCACGTCGACGATCGACACGCCGATCTTGTTTGCATCCTGCTCGACGCGTTCGCGCACCTTGTTCATCACGTCGTCGCGCTCGCCCGAGACCACTTCGTGCACCGTGCGCTTGCCGAACTCCTCGCGCAGCAGGCCGTTCACCGTCTGGCTGATGCGGCTGGCGGCACCGCGTTCGTCGCCGACCGCGATGTAGAACTCGCGCGCATTCGAGATGCGCCATTTCACGAACGTGTCGACCAGTACCGGCTTGTTCTCCGAGGTGATGAAGGATTGCGGGTCCGGATCGTCCAGGGTCAGGATGCGCGTGTCGATGTAGCGCACGTTCTGCACCAGCGGCAGCTTGAAATTCAGTCCCGGCTTGACGATCACGTCCTTCAGCTCGCCGAACTGGAACACCATCGCGTTCTGGCGCTGGTCGACGATGAACACCATGGAACTGCCGAGCGCGAACAGCGCGATCAGGCCGGCAAACACGGGAACCAGGTAGCGCATCATCGCTCCCCCCTGCCCCGCTCGCGCAGCGCCTCGCGCGAGCGCGGCGCCGTCTCCGGCGCAACCGGCGCCTCGGGCGACGGCTGGCGCGCCACGCCCGACTGGTCGATCAGCGGCGCGGCCGCCTGCTGCATCAGCTTGTCGAGCGGCAGGTAGAGCAAATTGCCGCTGCCCTTGTAGTCCACCATGACTTTCGAAGTCGAGGTGTAGACCTGCTGCATGGTGTCGATGTAGATGCGCTCGCGCGTCACCGCCGGCGCCTTGGAGTACTCCGTCAGCACCTGCTTGAAGCGGGTCGCATCGCCCTCGGCGGTCGCGATCACGCGCGAACGGTAGCCCTCTGCCTCGAGCGCCAGGCGCTGCGCGACGCCGCGCGCCTTCGGCACCACGTCGTTGAAGTAGGCCTCGCCCTCGTTCTTCTGCCGCTCGCGGTCCTGGCCCGCCTTCTGCACGTCGTCGAACGCGCTCTGCACCTGCTCCGGCGGCTGCGCGTTCTGCATGTTGACCTTGCTGATCTGGATGCCGGTCTTGTAGCGGTCGAGGATCGCCTGCATCAGCGGCGTCGCGTCGTCGGCCACCTTCTGGCCCTGGTTGAGCACCGCGTCCATCTTGCTCTTGCCCACCACTTCGCGCAGCGCGGTCTCGGCGGCCTGCAGCACGCTGTCGTCGGGCCGGCGGTTGTTGAACAGGTAGTCCCTGGCGTCCCGCACCAGGTACTGCACCGCGATCTGCACGTCGACGATGTTCTCGTCGTCGGTCAGCATGAGCGATTCCTTGGCGACCTTGGTCTTGATGGTGTTGCGGTAGCCGACCTCGACCGAGCGCACCTGGGCGAGGTTCACGATCTCGTGCGACTGGAACGGCCAGGGCGCGCGCCAGTTCAGGCCCGAACTGGTCTGCGAGGAATACTGGCCGAACGTCAGCACCACGCCGCGCTGGCCCTCCACCACGATGTAGATGCCGCTCGCCAGCCAGACCGCGACGATGATCGCGACGATCGCCCCGGCGCCGCCGCCCAGGAACGCCCCGGAAGGCATGCGCGTCGGCGGTTCGGAGCCGGGGCGCTTGTCGCCAAGCCGGCCGCCGAAGAGATCGTTCAGCTTGCGGTTGAAGCTGCGCCAGAGCTCGTCGAGGTCGGGCGGGCCCTGGTTGCCTCCGCCGGGCCCGCGATTTCCGCCCCCGCGTCCCCAGTTCGGGTCGTTCAGCGACATTAAATGCTCAATTCAGGAGAAGTATTTTTGGAATGGCCAGCCGACCCTGCCGGCAGCGCCGCCTCGGCGATCGCGCTGCGCAATCCCGCCAGTCCCGCACCGGTATGCGCACTCACGAAAACGCGCGAAATCCTACCATATTCATCTCGCTCCACGGCGGGCTGCCGCGCGCCCGGTTTGCCTGCTATGTCGATCTTGTTCCATACCGCGAGCTGCGGGATCGCGGCGGCGTCGATTTCGGCCAGCACCTTGTTCACGTCTTCGGCTTCCCGCGCCCTGCTGCCCGAGGCGCTGTCCACCACGTGCAGCAGCAGGTCGGCGCGCACGGTTTCGTCCAGCGTCGCGCGAAACGCCGCCACCAGCCCGTGGGGCAGGTCGCGGATGAAACCGACCGTGTCCGCCACGACCACCTGCCCCGCGCCCTCCATCCAGACCCTGCGCGCCGTGGTATCAAGCGTCGCGAACAGCTTGTCGGCGACATAGGCGCCCGCGCTCGGGTTCGTCAGCGCATTGAACAACGTCGACTTGCCGGCGTTGGTGTAGCCCACCAGCGCCACGGAAAACACCTCGCGCCGCGTGCGCGCGTGCCGCCGCACCATTCTTTGCTTCTGCAACTCCTTCAATTTCTCCTTCAGCACCGCGACGCGCCTGGCGATATAGCGCCGGTCGAGCTCGATCTGCTTCTCGCCCGGCCCGCCGGTCTTGCCGAGGCCGCCTCTCTGGCGCTCGAGGTGCGTCCAGCCGCGCACCAGGCGCGTCGACAGGTGCTCCAGCTGCGCGAGTTCAACCTGCAACTTGCCCTCGCTGGTCCTGGCGCGCTGCGAGAATATGAGCAGGATCAGCTCGGTGCGGTCGAGCACCTTGCGGCCGAGTTCCTTTTCGAGATTGCGCTGCTGGCCCGGCGACAGGCTGTGGTTGAAGATCACCGTCGCCGCGTTGAGCTCGTCGGCCAGGGCGCCGATCTCCACGACCTTGCCGCTGCCGGCGTAAAGCCGCGCATCGGGCCGCCGGCGCCTGCCGCGCACGACCGCGCAGCGCTGCGCCCCGGCGCTTTGCGCGAGGCGCGCGATTTCCGCGATGGCGTCCTCATATCCGTCGTCGCCAAAATCCAGGCAGACGAGCACGGCGGCGTTCGGGTCGGAGGCCCTGCGGGGAATTGCGACGCGCGTGTCGAGCAAAAGTTGGATTGGAACAGGGGAACCCGGGTTCCCCCGTTACCCCTTCCTAGGCGTCGGGCTCAACGCTCAGGTTGATCGGGCGCGAGGGTACGACGGTGGAGATCGCGTGCTTGTAGACCATCTGCGTGACCGAATTCTTGAGCAGGACCACGTACTGGTCGAAAGATTCGATCTGGCCCTGGAGCTTGATGCCGTTCACGAGATAGATCGACACCGGTACGTGCTCCTTGCGGAGCGCGTTCAGGAACGGGTCTTGTAGCAGCTGCCCTTTGTTGCTCATTCTTGTTACCTCTCGCGGGGAGGTTTGGGATGCCACTCTAATTGAAAATGTTGGGTTTTCCTATCCCACCCCGGGTTTCAGCTGCACGGGCGGCACGACATCGCCGCACTGGGCCCGGTACCTGAGCGCGTGGTCCATGAGGACGCAGGCGAGCATGCCTTCCGCGATGGGGGTCGCGCGGATGCCCACGCAGGGGTCGTGCCGGCCGGTGGTCTCGACCGTGGTTGGCTTGCCCCGGGCGTCGATCGTGCGCCGCGGCAGCCGGATGCTGGACGTGGGCTTGAGCGCGATCGAGACAGTGACGTCCTGCCCGGTCGAAATTCCGCCGAGCACGCCGCCATTGTTGTTCGACAGGAAGCCTTGCGGCGTCATTTCGTCGCCGTGCTCGCTGCCCTTCTGCCCGATCGCGGCGAAGCCGGCGCCGATCTCCACGCCCTTGACGGCATTGATCGACATCATCGCGCCTGCGATGTCGGCGTCCAGCCTGCCGTACACGGGCTCGCCCCAGCCCACCGGGACCTTCTCGGCGACGACATTCACGCGCGCACCGCAGGAATCGCCGCTTTCGCGCAATGCGTCCATGAACTTTTCCAACTCTTCCAACCTTGAATTATCCGGCGCAAAGAACGGATTCTCTTGCACGTCCTGCCATGCCCTGAACTTGATTTTCAAAGGACCAAGCTCGGCCAGATAGCCGCGAATCTGCACGCCGTACCTCTCCCGCAGCCACTTCTTCGCAATCGCACCCGCCGCGACGCGGATCACGGTCTCGCGCGCCGAAGCGCGCCCGCCGCCGCGCGGATCGCGGATGCCGTACTTCTGCCGGTAGGTGTAGTCGGCGTGCCCGGGGCGGAATTTTTCCGCGATCGCGGCATAGTCCTTCGAGCGCTGGTCCTCGTTGCGGATCAGGAAGCCAATCGGCGTCCCGGTGGTCCTTCCTTCGTAGGTTCCCGACAGGATATCGACGGTGTCGGTCTCGCGGCGTTGCGTGACGTGCCGTGAACTGCCGGGCTTGCGGCGATCGAGTTCCTGCTGGATGTCCGCGGCCGAAAGCGCCATTCCCGGCGGGCAGCCGTCCACCACCCCGCCGTACGCGGCGCCGTGGGATTCGCCGAAAGAGGTGACGCAGTAAAGCGTACCGAAGCTGTTGCCGGACATGGGAAAAGCTTAGCATAGGGCTATGAGAACACTGGGATTTCTGCTGTTCCTGCTGTCGCTCGCCGGCTGCGCCGCGCTCGAGCCGGGCCCGAACCCGATGACCGCCGACGACGTGATCGCGCGCACGAAAAGCGGCGCAAGCGCCAAGGACATCATCAACGAGCTGTTCCAGACCAACACGATCCTCCCGGCAAGCGCCGCCGAACTCGTGCGGCTGCACGACGCCGGCGTGGCCACCGAAGTGCTCGACTACCTGCAGTACGCGCAACTCCAGGAAATCCGCTGGCGAGACCAGCTCAACAACTACTGGTACGGCCCCGGCTTCTACCGCGGCTTCGGCTACTACGGCCCCTGCATGTTTCCGCCCAGGCGCTACCGCGGCGGCTTCTGGGGCTGCTAGGCCGCCTCGAAAAACGGGCGCGTTTCGAAAACGCTGCTCGCCAGCGCCTTGCCTGCAGCCGCACTTGTCCTGCCGGTGCGCAGGTGGCGCTTGAGGACGAAATCGAACAGCAGCGGATTGTGGGTGCGGATTTCCTTCAGCACCGGCGCGGCAGATGCCTGCACCAGCCCGAGCGACACGAGGTAGTCCACCGAGAAGATCGGCATCACGCCCGGCAGCGGATAGTCGGAGCCGTTGAGCAGGCGCGGCTGCCATTCCTCGCGCTCGATCACCCTGGCGAGCGCCGGCGCCGCGCGGTTCACCTGCGTCATGGCGGAAATGTCGCCGAAGAGCAGCTTTTCGTGCCTGGGAAGGGCCATGAGGCGGGAAAACAATTCGAAGCTGTCCACCAGCGGACCGTTCGGGCCCTTGTCCAGGTCGCGGTCCTGGCCCATCGAGGCGCAGTGCGCGACCACGACTCGCACGCCCGCATCGAGCGCGCGCCGCAGGCGCAGGGGATTGCCGTAGTCCTGCGTGTCGGTGCCGAGCACCGCGCGCTCCAGGCCGGCGTGCGAAATCACCGGCAGCTTCAGCCGCGCCGCGGCCGCGTAGAACCGGTCGCAAAGCGGCGAGGCCGGATCCATGCCCATCGCGCCGGGCAGCCACTTCACGCCGCGTGCGCCGTCGCGTTTCGCCTCTTCCAGCGCCGTCACGCAATCCGCGCGGTAGGGATGGATCGAAGCCACCCATTCGAAATAGCGCGGGTGCTCGCGCGCCAGCTCGCGCGCGTAGGCGTCGGGTACGTACATGCCGGTGAGCGCGTTCTGCCGCTTGCCGTCCTCGCCGTAGGCCCGGTCGAACGCGTACAGCAGGAGCTTCACGCCGCGGCGCAGGCCGGTCATGAGAGTGAGCAGGCGCCGTACGTAGGCGCGGTCCACGCTGCCACCCGGCACGTCGTAGGCGCAGCTCGCGTTGAGGAAGAACAGCCGCCGGGCGTAGCTCGCGGGACTCAGCGGGCTCTCCATGTCCGGATGCAGGGTGATGCCGCTCGGCGAATCGCCGGTGCCGACGACATGCGCGTGCGCGTCCCAGACCAGTTCCGGGGCGAGGCCTTCCCAGGCCGCCGCGACCAGCTCGTGCCGCGCCAGATGCAGCGGCAGGCCGATGCGGCAGGGATTCCAGAAGCCCTGCTCGGGCCAGAATTTCCAGGCAGCGAGCGCGCCTGCGCCGGCGAGCGCAGCACCGCCGAAAAGTAGATTACGTCGCTTCAGGAGAAAGGAAGAGCTAAGCGGGCCAATTCTTGATATAGCCCTTCAACATTTTGTTCTCGAAGTCCTGCTCTTCGAGCACCGCCTTTGCCACGTCGCGAAAGGAAATCACGCCGAGCAGCTTGCCGTCCTGCATCACGGGGAGGTAGCGCGCGCTCGTGTCCAGCATGGTGCGGCGCAGGTCGTTCACTTCCATTTCGGGGGACGCCGTCACGGGATCGCGCACCATGATCTCGCTGACCTTGACGTCGCCGAGCGCGCCGCCGCGCTTCGCCAGCGCCGCGAGCAGTTCGTGGAACGTGAGCATGCCCGCCATGCGGCCCTGGTCCAGCACCACCAGCGAGCCGAGGTTCTGCTCCGCCATCGTCTTCACGGCGTCGACCGCGCGCCCGCTCGGTTCGGCGGTGATCAGCCGGTTACCCTTGACCCTCAGGATTTCCTTGACTTGCATGGCCAGCCCTCCCGCAGAGCGAACAGGCTTACATGGGCCTTACATACTAGAGCCCGGGGGGCCCGGTGGCAAGGCGCCTCAGCTCGCGCCTGAACCGGGCTCCGACCCCGATTTGCTCATTTCCTCGCCAGCAGCTCTTGCAGCCCGCGCAGCGCGAGCCAATAGCCGGTAATGCCGAAGCCGGTCACCACGCTGCGGCATACCCGGCCCACGTCCGAGATGCGGCCCCGCGCGGCCGGGTTGGAGAGATGCACCTCGATGACCGGAAAGCCCACCTGCGTGATCGCGGCATACAGCGCCGGGTGGTCGGTGGTGTAGCCCGCCGGATTGATCACGGCGCCGTCGATCTTCCGGTCGAAGGCGTCGTAGAACCGGTTGATCACTTCGCCTTCGACATTCGAGTGGAAGATCTCCGCCTCGAATTCCAGCTCGCGCGCATAGCGCTGGATATGCTCGTCGTATTGCGCGAGCGTAAGCGGTCCGAACACGTCGATCTGCGACTTGCCGCGCATGTTCATGCCTGCGCCGTGCACCACCAGAACTCTCGGCATGGCCATCCTTGGTAAGAACCCGATTTTGAATTATTGTCGCCGAAATCGCGCCAGGAGGGACATGCGCCCGGCGTTCGCGGTGCGCGGGGCGGATTCGTCGCCGTGGAAGTGGACCTGCGCAACAAGTCCTGCGCGCTGCGGCAATCGAACTAGATTCCGTGCGCGCCGCCAGCGATTGCTAGAATCGCGCGGAATGAACCGGAACCCGGACCACAGGCCCGGCGCCGCGGGGTTGGCGCTCGTTGCCGCGCTGCTTGCCGGCTGTTCGGCGGACAAGCCGTCGAGCTTCCAGGGCTACGTCGAGGGTGAATACGTCTATGTCGCCTCGCCGGTCGCCGGGCGCCTGACGAAACTCCTGGTGCACCGCGGCCAGGCGGTGGAGTCGAAGGCGCAACTCTTCGAGCTCGACGCCGAGAACGAGGCCGCGGCGAAGCAGCAGGCGGACGAGCAGCTGGGCGCCGCCCAGGCGCAGCTTGCCGACCTGAAGCTGGGGAAGCGCAATGCAGAGCTCGCCGTCGTCCAGGCGCAGCTGGCGCAGGCGAAGGCCGCCGAGGAACAGGCAGCGCAACAGCTTAAGCGCGACGAGGCGCAGTTCGAAGCGGGCGGAATTGCGCGCGCTCAGCTCGAGGATTCGCGGGCCAACCACTCCATCAAGGCCGACAGGGTCCGGGAGATTTCCGGGCAGCTGGCGGTTTCGCAGCTGCCGGCCAGGGAAGACCAGGTGCGCGCCCAGACTGCCCAGGCCGCTGCCGCGCGCGCCGCCGTGCGCCAGTCCGAGTGGCGCCTCAACCAGACGCGCGGAGTCGCCACCACCGGAGGCCTGGTATCCGACACGCTCTACCGGGTTGGCGAATGGGTACCCGCCGGAAGCCCGGTCGTGAAGCTGCTGCCGCCAGGGAACGTAAAGCTGCGCTTCTTCGTTCCTCAGTCGGTCGCCGGCGGATTGAAACCGGGGGCGGCCACGCAACTGCAGTGCGACGGTTGCCCCGCCGGGCTGTCCGCGGTGGTGAGCTACATCTCCGAGCAGCCCGAGTTCACGCCGCCCATCATCTACAGCAACGAAACGCGCGAGAAGCTCGTCTTCATGGTGGAGGCGCGGCCAGCGGAGGACAGCGCTGGAAAGCTGCGGCCCGGACAGCCGGTGAGTGTAATGTTGAAATGAGCGCCTCAATGAGCGCTCCGGCCGCCACGACAGACGCCATCGACGTGCGCGGCCTGAACAAGAGCTTCGGCGACAAGCGCGTGGTGAACGACGTGTCGCTCCAGGTGCGGCGCGGCGAAATTGTCGGCTTCCTGGGCCCGAACGGCAGCGGCAAGACGACCACCATCCGCCTCGTGTGCGGCCTGCTGACGCCGGATTCCGGCTCCGGCACCTGCCTGGGCTACGACTTCCGCAGGGAAGCCGACGCCATCAAGCGGCGGGTGGGCTACATGACCCAGCGCTTTTCTTTCTGGGAAGACCTGTCGATCCGCGAGAACCTGGATTTCATCGCGAGCGTCTACGAGATGCCGGCGCGCCGCGAAAGCGTCGACCGCGCGATCGAGGAATTGGGCCTGGCCGCGCGATCGAAGCAGCTGGCAGGCTCCTTGTCCGGCGGCTGGAAGCAGCGTCTTGCGCTCGCGGCCTGCATGCTGCACAAGCCCGATCTCCTGCTGCTCGACGAGCCGACGGCCGGCGTGGACCCGAGCGCGCGCCGGGATTTCTGGCACGAACTGCACGAGCTCGCGGGCCGCGGCATCTCGATCCTCGTCAGCACGCACTACATGGACGAGGCCGAGCGCTGCCACCGGCTTGCCTACATCGCCTATGGGCGGCTGATTGCGCAGGGCACCGCGGAAGAGATCGTCGCCAGCCAGGGCCTGACCACGTGGCACATAACCGGCGGCGACTTGCGGGCCGCCGGCGCGCGTCTCGAAGGCAAGCCGGGAGTCGAGCAGATCGCCGTGTTTGGCGCCACGCTGCACGTGACCGGCAGCGACGCGGCAAAACTCGAAGAGACGTTGCGCCGCGAATGCGCGGCATTGGGCTGCCGCGCGGAGCCGGGATCGACCGGGATGGAGGACGTGTTCATCCACCTCATGGAGCGCGCGCCGGACAACTTCGAGAAGGGCCGGTGAAGGCATTTTCCTTCACCCGCTGGTGGGCAGTGGTGCGCAAGGAGTTCGTGCAGCTCATGCGCGACCGGGTCACCTTCGGCATGATCATCGGCGTGCCGATCATGCAGCTGGTCCTCTTCGGCTACGCCATCAACAGCGATCCGAAGCATCTGCCGACGGCGGTCGTGACGACGGACCAGAGCGAATTCACGCGCAGCCTGCTCGCGGCGATGAAGGCCACGGACTACTTCGCGTTCAAGAGCGACTTCGTGACGGAGCAGGACGCGCAGGCCGCGCTGGTCCGCGGCGACGTGCAGTTCGTGGCGCAGATCCCGGCGGACTTCTCGCGGAAACTCGCGCGCGGCGAGCGGCCGGCGATCCTGCTGCAGGTGGACGCCACCGATCCTGTCGCCGCGGGCGCCGCGGTCTCGAGCATCGGACAGCTGGCGCATTCGGTGGCGCAGAAGGACCTGAAGGGGCCGCTCGCGACGCTGGCGGCGAGTCCGCCCCCGTTCGAGGTCCGGGTCCACAAGCTCTACAACCCGGAGGGGCTGACGCAACTGAACATCGTGCCCGGGCTGATGGGCATCATCCTGACGATGACGATGGTGATGATGACGGGACTCGCCATTACCCGCGAGCGCGAGCGCGGCACCATGGAGAACCTGCTCGCGACCCCGACGCGGCCGATCGAGGTCATGACCGGCAAGATCATCCCCTACATCTTCATCGGCCTGATCCAGGTCACGATCGTCCTGCTCGCGGCCAGGCTCATGTTCCGCGTGCCGTTCGTGGGCAATCCGGCGACGCTCTATGCGGTCGCGCTGATCTTCATCGCGGCAAGCCTGACGGTGGGCATCACCATTTCGTCGCTGGCGCGCAACCAGCTGCAGGCCATGCAGCTGACGGTCTTCTATCTTCTGCCGAGCATACTGCTGTCGGGGTTCATGTTTCCCTTTCGCGGCATGCCCCAATGGGCGCAGGCGATCGGCGACATCCTGCCGACCACCTACTTCATGCGGACCGTGCGCGGCATCCTGCTCAAGGGCAGCGGCTGGGCGGATTTGTGGCCTGACGTCTGGCCGATGCTGGCGTTCATGGTCGTGCTGATGTTCGTGGCGGTGGCCGGCTACCGGAAGACGCTGGATTGAGGCCATGAGGCGCGCACTTGCCATTCCAATGCTGGCGTTCGCTGCGGCTTGCAGCTTCGAGCCCGTGCGTCCGCCCGCGGTGCCCGGCGCGGCGCAGTACACGGCGGGCGCGAGCGTGGAGAAGACCGCCTCGGCCGACGTACCGGGAGGCGCCGCGCAGCAGTTCATCGCCGGCAAGGACATTCCCGCCCAATGGTGGACGCTGTTCCGGTCGCCGACGCTGGATCGCCTGGTGCGCGACGCGCTCGACAACAGTCCTTCTCTCGCCCGGGCTGCCGCGAAATTGCGCCAGGCGCAGGAGAACTACGCCGCGCGATCCGGGGCGACCGAGCTTCCGAAAGTCGATGCGAGCCTTTCCGCAACCCGGGTGGACGCCAATCTGGACTCTTCCGCGCCGGCGGCGATTACGGGCCCGCTGCCGCTCGACCTGTTCCTGGCGTCGGTCAAGGTGTCGTACACGTTCGATTTCTTCGGCGCGACGCGGCATGAACTCGATGCGCTGCGCTCCGAGACGGACTTCCAGCGCTACGAGCTGGAAGCCGCGCGCCTCGCCCTGGCGGCCAACGTCGTCACTGCGGCGATCCGTGCGGCCTCGGCGCGCGAGCAGATCGCCAGGATGGAGGAGGTGACCTCCCTGCGCGCGAAGCAGGTCGCGATCGCCGAGCGCATGGAATCGCTCGGGGGCATGGCGACGGCCGAGGTCGCGGCGCAACGCCAGGAACTGGCGGATGTTCGCGCATTACTGCCGGAAGCGCGCCGCAATCTCGAGCAGTTGCGTCACCGCCTCGCCATTTACACGGGCCGGGCGCCTGGTGCGCCGGGGTTGCCTGAAGTCCGCTTTTCGGAACTCACGCTACCGACGGAGTTGCCCCTGAGCCTGCCCTCGGAATTGGCGCGGCAGCGTCCGGATATCCGCGCGGCCGACGCGCTGCTTCAGCAGGCCGGGTCGAGGGTGGGGGTGGCGACGGCCAATTTCTATCCGCAGATCACGCTTTCGGCTTCCGTGGGCGCACTGAGCGCGAGCGGCAGCGGCGGATTCTCGCCCGACGGCGGCTTCTATCTGCTCGGCCTGTCGCTGGTCCAGCCGCTCTTCCGCGGCAACGAGCTGCAGGCACGCCGGCGGGGCGCGGTGGCCGCCTACGAGCAGGCGGCGGCGGCCTACCAGGAGGCGGTCCTGCAGGGATTCCAGAACGTGGCCGACACGCTGCGGGCGCTCGAATCCGACGCCGAGAAACTCAAGGAGCGCGCTGCGGCGGCGGGGCAGGCGCGCAGCGCGCATGACATCGCCTCTCGCCGCTTTGCGGCCGGCGGCGTCAGCCAGTTCGCCCTGCTGGACGCCGAGCGCAAGCTGCGCAGCGCGGAAATCGAGCAGATCCGCGCCACCGCGGATCGCTACGCCGATTCCGCCGCCCTGCTCCAGTCCCTCGGCGGCGGCTGGTGGCGGGAGGAGTAGCGCGGCGTGATGTGCTGGGGGCAATTCCAGTCGTAGGCTTCGACGCGGATCACGATCGCGCGCTCCACCTTTGCGCGATAGCCCGGCACCGCGAGCCCCGCGGCAACATCTGGTTCGGCGTCGGCGCCAAGCACGCGGGCACGGCCGAGCAGCTTGAGGCGGCGGCGATTGACGTAGTCCACCAGGATCAACGCCACCCGGTCGTTGCCGGCGAGGTTTCCTTCCGACACGTGCTGCCGGTTGCCGCGAAAATCGGCGAACGCGATCGTGTACGGGTCGAGCACCTTGAGGAATCCGGCAGGGCCGCCCCGGTGCTGCACGTACGGCCAGCCGGTCTCGCTCACCGTCGCCATGTAGAAGCTGTCGCGCTCGCCGATGAAAGCCGCTTCCGCCGCGCCCAGGGGATCGGCGGGCGCCGGATTGCCCTCGCCGCGCGCGTACATGGCGCGGCTGCCATCCAGCGCCTGCAGGCGCCTGACCGTGGGCGTAAACGCGACCTCGGCAAATCGTGAACTCATGTTTACCTCGATCGATGCGTGGAGCCGCCACTCTAGATTAGTCCGATAAAAATTAGAATGACCATATCAATTAATACATACTTCCGTTTTATGGAATACTGATCCTCCATGACCGACCTCCTGGCACTGCAGACCTTCATCCGCATCGCGGACGGGGGCAGCCTCTCCGCCGCCGCACGCGCGACCGGCCGTTCGCTGCCGGCCGTGTCCCGCTCGCTGGTGCAGCTGGAGGCGGGCCTGGGCGTGCGGCTGCTGCACCGGACGACGCGCCGCATCCATCTCACCGACGCGGGCGCGCAATACCTCGAGCGCTGCCGCCGCATCCTGGCCGAGCTCGACGAGGCGAACGCCAGCGTCTCGCAGCTCGGCATTTCCCTTGCCGGCCCGATCACCGTCACGGCGCCGGTCCTGTTCGGCCAGGCCCACGTCGCCCCGGTGGTGGCGGAGTTCCTCGGCATGCATCCGGGCGTGAGCGCCAGCCTGGTCCTGTCCGATTCGATCCACAACATCGTCGAGGAAGGCATCGACCTCGCGGTGCGCATCGGCAGGCTGCAGGACTCGGGGCTGGTGGCGCGCAAGCTCGGCGAAGTCCGGCGCGTCGCCTGCGCTTCGCCCGGCTATCTCAAGCGCCGCGGAACGCCGAAAACGCCGCAGGACCTCGCGCGGCACAATTGCCTGCACTTCGGCGCGCTCTCGCCCACCCACTACTGGGAATTCCACGACGCGGGCAAATCCCGCCAGCTGCGCGTCCAGGGGAATTTTTCCTCGAACCAGGGCGCGCCGGTGATCGACGCGGCGCGCGCCGGCCTCGGTATCGCCAGCGTCCTGTCCTACCAGGTGCAGGAACTTGTCGCGAAGGGCGAATTGCGCGTGATCCTGCAGCGCTATGAGGCCCCAGGCATCCCGGTCAGCGCCGTGCTGCCGCCGGGGCGCTTGCAGCCGGCGCGCGTGCGGGCGCTTGCCGATCTCCTCCAGGCCCGCATCGGTGACCGGGATCTTGCGCGACTGCGATCACCGAAACCGGGCTGAGATTGCGCCGCAGAGCGCTAGACTTTCGGCGATGCGCGCCCTCCTGCTTGCCGCTACCCTGCTTGCCGCCATGAACGCCGCCGCCAGCCCGCCGCCCGAACCCGGCGTTTCGCTCGAACTGGCTCGCTCGCGGGCGAAGCAGATCGCGGAGGTCCGCTACGCAATGCAGTTGAAATTGACGGACGGCGGCGAGTGGGTCTCCGGTTCGCTCGCGATCGGTTTCAAGCTGCTCAAGGCGAAGGAAGATCTCCTGCTGGACTGGCGCGGCAAGCCCGTACGCAATGTCCGCGTCAACGACATGTCAGTCGCTCCGGAGACCAGGAACGAGCATTTGATCATCGGAAGGCAACATTTGAGGAGAGGTCAGAACACCGTCCAACTCGAATTCGAGTCTCCGGTGTCCGTCTCCGGCAGCGCCGTCACCCGCTACCGGGACCGCGAAGACGGTTCCGAGTACCTCTACACGCTGCTCGTGCCCGCGGACGCGAGCACGCTGTTCCCCTGCTTCGACCAGCCGGACTTAAAGGCCCGGTTTTCACTCGAACTGGAGATTCCAGCGGGCTGGAAGGCCGTCTCCAACGCTCCCGTGTTCGAAGAATTCAAATCAAGAATCAAATTCGAGGAAACCGAACCAATCTCGACCTATTTGTTCGCTTTCGCCGCGGGTCCCTTCGAGACGCTGCGCGCCGAAGGCGATCCGGTGCGCCTCTTCGTGCGCCAATCGCGGCTCGAAGCGGCGAAAACGCACGCCGGCGAGGTATTGCGGCTGAATCGCGAGGCGACGGCGTACTTCGAGCGCTATTTCGCGCGCCCGTTCCCGTTCGCCAAGTACGACCTGGTGCTCATTCCGGAGTTTCCCTACGGCGGCATGGAGCACGCGGGCGCGACCTTCCTGAACGAGGAGCGCGTGCTGTTCCCCGCGCCGCCCAGCGCAGCCGACATCCTGCGTCGCGCGCAACTCATCTTCCATGAGACCTCCCACCAGTGGTTTGGCGACCTCGTCACCATGCGCTGGTTCGACGACCTGTGGCTGAAGGAGGGTTTCGCCAACTTCATGGCCGCGAAGGCGGTCGAGGCGCTGCTGCCGGAATTCGACGCCTGGACCGCGTTCCACGCCGTCAAGCTGGCGGGCGTGCGCACCGACGCAACCCGCGGCACCACGGCGATCCGTTACCCGCTGAAGAACCTGGCCGACGCCAAATCCGCCTATGGCGCGATCGTGTATTCCAAGGGACCGGCGGTGCTGCGGCAGGCCGAGTTCTACCTCGGCGAGGACATTTTCCAGCGCGCCGTGCGCGATTTCGTGAAGCGCCACGCCTATGCCGCCGCGAGCTGGCAGGACCTCGTAAGCGCCTTCGAGCGCGCCTCGGGCAGGAAACTCGGCCGCTGGGCCGACGCCTGGGTGCAGCGGCGCGGCATGCCCACCGTAAAGCTTGTCAATGGCATGCTGCAGCAGGAAGACGCGCTCGGCGAAGGCGGCTTATGGCCGATGAAGCTGAGGATCTGGACTTCGAATGGCTTTGCAGACGTATTGCTGGAAAGGAAAAACGCAAAAATAAGATTACCCGCAAGACCTGCGCTCATTTACCCCAATGCCGGCGACTTCGGCTACGGCCGCTTCCTGCTCGACGCGCAGGGCATCAGGACCGCGCTGGATACGCCATTCGAGGCGGGCAGCACCCTGCTGCAGGCGCAGATCGTCGAGGCGCTCTGGGAATCGGTGCGCGATGCGGAACTGGCGCCGGGGCGGTTCCTTGCCTACGCCGTCTACCAGCTGCCGAAGACGCGCGACGATATCGCCCTTTCCGGGCTGCTCGCGCGCATCGAGACGGCATTCCGGCGTTACCTGACGGACGCACTGCGCGACGCGCTCGCGCCCGCGCTGGAGCGCGCGCTGCTGGAGGAAGGCGCGACCGGATCGCGCAGCCTGCTGCTGACCCGGGCGTTCATCGACCTCGCGTGGTCGCCCGCGGCGCTCATGCAATTGAAGAAATTGATCGAGAATCCAGGCCTGGCATCGCGGGACAGATTCCGCGCCGTCCAGCGCCTGTACCTGCGGGGCGATCCGCAAGCGCCCGCGCTGCTCGCCGCCCAGGCGGCGGTTGACCCCGGCGACGACGGCAGGCGCTACGCCTTCGCCGCGGGCGCGGCAGATCCGGCCGCGAAGCAGGCGCTGTTCAAGTCATTCCTGGATGACAGGGTATTGCCCGAAAGCTGGATCGAGGCCGCGCTGCCGTCGCTGAATGCGCCCGAGCAGGCGGCCTACACGCAGCCGCTGCTCGCCGGCGCGCTTGAGCGCCTGCCGGAGCTCAAGCGCACGCGGAAGATTTTTTTCGTCGGCAACTGGCTCGCGGCTTTCATCGGCGGACAGACGGGAGACGGCGCGCTCGAGGATGTTGCGGCGTTTCTCAGGCGCAGCGACGTGGATGAAGACCTGCGCTTGAAGGTCCTCGAGGCAATAGACGGCCTGGAGCGCGCGGTTCGCATTCGCAAAAAATTCGCGGGCCGCATGCCAGCCAACTAAATCATGGCACAATCTTTCGCGTGAAGAAAGAGAAAGTTTCCGTCACGATCCGCGTCGCCGAACCCGGCGACGCGCGCGCCATCGCCGAGATGTCGCGCGACCACATCGAAACCGGCCTCGGATGGAAATACGATCCGGCGCACATCCTGCGCGCCATGCGCCGGCGCGAAACGGCGGTGCTCGCAGCGAGCGGAAGGCCGACCTACGTCGCCGGCGCGCGCCCGGCGCTCGCCGGCTTCGCGATCATGGACTTCGGCGACGAGCGCGCGCACCTCGTCCTCCTCGCGGTGCAGCCGGCGCAGCGCCGCCAGGGCATCGGCCGGCGCCTGGTGGAATGGCTGCTCGAGTCGTCGCTCACGGCCGGCATGGCGAGCGTGCACCTCGAATTGCGCGCCGACAACGCGGCGGGGCGGCGCTTCTACCGCGCGCTCGGTTTCTCCGAGACGGTGCTGATCCCGCGCTACTACGACGGCCGCGAGGCGGCGATGCGCATGATCCGCGTGCTGCGCGCGCCGGGGCCGCTGCCGCTCTCCTGGCGGCCGCCCGTGCTCGGCCAGAGCTGATTCCTCCCTTTTCCCGGTAATTCCGTGGATCTCCAGATTTCAGGAAAAAACGCGCTCGTCACCGGCGCGAGCGCCGGCATCGGGCGCGCCGTCGCGAAGGCGCTGGCCGCCGAAGGCGTGCGCCTCGCGGTGGTCGCGCGCCGGCGGGATCTGCTCGAGACATTGCAGACTGAGATCGGCGCAAGGCTCGTCATCATCGAATGCGATTTCATGAAGGACGATGCGCCGCAGACGATTGCGGCGGCGGCCCTTGCCGGCCTTGGCAACGTCGACATCCTCATCAACAACGCCGGCGGCTCGCGCAAGTTCAAGCTCGACACGGACGAGGCGCAGTGGAACGAGGCGATGACGCTCAATTTCACGCGCCAGCGCCAGCTCACCCACAGGCTACTCGACCAGATGATCGCGCGCAGCTGGGGCCGCATCGTCAGCGTCACCGGCAAGAGCGAGCCCGAGGGCATCAACGGCGCCTTCTGCGCCAAGGCGGCGATGCATTCCTGGTCGAAGGGCCTGTCGCGCGAAGTCGGCAAGCACGGCATCACGGTGAACTGCATCCCGCCCGGGCGCATCATCAGCGAGCAGATCCTGCGCAACTACGCGCCGGAATACCGCAAGTGGCAGTCCGAGCACGAGATCCCGGTCGGCGAATACGGCCAGCCCGAGGACCTCGCGAACCTCGTCTGCTTCCTCGCCTCGCCGCGCGCGCGCTACATCACCGGCGCGGTGATTCCCGTGGATGGGGGATTGAGGAGATATCAATTTTGAAGAAGATTTTTCTTTTCATTTTCATCTGTGCTTTTGTAACAGCGACAAGAGCGCAAACCTACCCCGTCAAACCCATCCGGCTGGTCGTCCCCTTCGCGCCCGGCGGCAGCTCCTCGATCGTCGCTCGCGCCGTGGCGGCTGAAATGGAAAAGGGCCTCGGCCAGCCGATCGTCATCGAGAACAAGGGCGGCGGCGGCGGCAACCTCGCGATGCAGGAAGTGGCGCGCGCCGACCCGGACGGCTACACGCTGATCATCGGCCACGTCGGTTCGCTGGCGATGAACCCGTACATGTACGACAAGCTGCCCTACGACGTCGACCGGGACTTCGCGCCGGTCTCGCTGCTCGCGGTCGTGCCGGCGATCTTCGTGGTGCACGAGAGCGTGCCCGCGAAGGACCTGCGCGAATTCGTCGCACTGGCGAAGAAGTCGCCCGGCAAGCTCAACTACGGCAGCGCGGGCAACGGCTCGGCCGGCCACCTGGCGATGGAATACCTCAAGCAGGCGACGGGAATCGAAATCCAGCACGTCCCGTACAAGGGCACCGGCCCTAACGTCATCGACCTCGTCGCCGGACGCACCCAGGCCTCGTCCGCCGGCACCCCGCCGCTGATGCCGCACGTGAAAGCCGGCAAGCTGCGCGTGATCGCGGTGGGAACATCGAAGCGCCTTCACACGCTGCCCGACGTGGGTACGGTCGCCGAACAGGGCTACCCCGGCTTCGAGACCTCGCAGTGGTACGGATTGAATGCGCCGGCGAAGACTCCGCAGGCGATCATCAGCCGTCTCGCGGCGGAAGCCGCCAAGGCCGCGCACTCCGCGAGCGTGAAGGAACGCTTCGCGGCCGACGACGCCGAGGCGGTCGGTTCCACGCCGGCCGAGTACGCGGCGTTCATCAAGAAGGAACAGGCGCGCTGGAGCAAGGTCGTGAAAGCCGCCGGCGTGAAAGCCGACTGATGGAGCTGAACGCCGTCGCCTAGCTCCGGTGCAGGCGCAGCGCGGGCCGCCGCTTGCCCGCCGGCGCGACAGCTCGTGCTTCGACCGCGTGTTCCCGCGGCGGCGCAGCCGGGATCGGCTCAGGCGCCGCCTGCGGCGCCCCTTCCCGTATCTTGAAGGCGCTCACCGCGGCGTTGAGGCGCCGCGCCTCGTCCTCGAAAGCGTGGGCCGAAGCCGCTGCCTGCTCGACCAGGGCCGCGTTCTGCTGGGTCATGCTCTCCAGCTGGGTGATCGCCCGGTTGATTTCCTCGACCCCCGCACTCTGCTCCGACGAGGCGGCGGCGATCTCCGCGATCATCTCGCTCACCTGCCGCGAGCCGGCGGCGACCTGGTCGATCGTCTTGCCGGCTTCGCCGACCTGCTTCGCGCCCTGCTCGATCCGGCCGGCCGAATCCTGGATCAGCGCCTTGATCTCCTTGGCTGCCTGCGCGCTGCGCTGCGCGAGGCTGCGCACTTCGGCGGCGACGACGGCGAAGCCGCGCCCCTGGTCGCCGGCGCGCGCCGCTTCCACCGCCGCATTGAGGGCGAGGATGTTGGTCTGGAACGCGATTCCCTCGATCACGCCGATGATGTCGACCACCTTGCCCGAGCTCTCCTCGATGAGGTGCATCGTCTCCACCACCTGCTGCATGGTCCGCGCGCCGTCGCCGGCAACGTCGGTCGCGCGGCGCGAGAGCTCGCTTGCCCTTCCGCAGGTTTCTGCGTTCTGCCGCACCGTGGCCGCCATCTGCTCCGCGCCGGCGGCCGTCTGCTCCAGCGTCGAGGCCTGCGCCTCCGTGCGATGGGAAAGATTGGTGTTGCCGACCGCGATTTCAGCTGCGGCGGCGGACACATGGTCCGAGCTCGCCCGCACCTGGGCCACGATGCCGGACAGGTTGACGTTCATCCGCTCCAGGCCGCGCACGATTTCGCCGAAGCGGCCGCCCATGCCGCCGCCCATGGTGGCGGTGAGGTCGCCCTCGCTCACGCGCTGGATAGCGCCGAGAAAGAGCTCCCAGCCGCCCCTCGCCTGGAGGTAGAAGCTCGCCATGCCGTAGATGGCGAGGACGATCATGACGACCGCGACGGTCGCCAGCGACGTGGACATCCGCTCGGACGCCGCAGCGAACACCAGCGCGAAGGGAATCACGAACATGAGCGTCAGCAGCGGCAGCTTGACCTCGTTGGACATCAAGCGCATCAGCTTCACGCCCGGCTGCAGGATCCATTTCATGCTGTTCTCCCCTTACGCGGCCCAGTAAAGGCGCATCGGATTTTCGACCAGCAGCTTGCGCTGGAGTTCGGCGGTCGTCGCAATGTGGGGAATGAAATCGACCAGCAGGCCGTCGTCGGGCATGTGGTCCTTCAGGTTCGGATGCGGCCAGTCCGTGCCCCAGAGCACGCGATCGGGAAACGTCTCGACGATCTTCCGCGCGAAAGGTACGACGTCGCGATAGGCGCGGCGCTCGCCGTTCAGCGCCTTTGGCCCGGTGAGCGAGAGGCGCTCGGGACAGCTCACCTTCGACCACACGTTGGTGTGCTCGCGCATGAGTCGCATGAAGAGCTGGAACTCCGGGCCGTCGACAGGCTTGGACACATCCGGGCGCCCCATGTGATCGACGACGACCGTGGTCGGCAGCGATGTAAAGAAATCCCAGAACTCCGGCAGGTCAACCGCCTCGAAGTAGACCACGACATGCCAGCCCAGCGGCGCGATGCGCCCGGCGATTTCCATCAGTTCATCCCTGGGCGTGACATCCACCAGCCGGCGCACGAAGTTGAAGCGCACCCCGCGCACGCCGCTTGCGTGCAGGTCCTGCAGCTCACGGTCGGAAATCGAGCGCCGCACCGTCGCGACGCCGCGCGCGGCGCCATTCGAATGCTCGAGGGCGTCGACCATGGCGCGGTTGTCCGCGCCGTGGCAGGTCGCCTGCACGACGACATTGCGCGCGAAACCCAGGTGGTCGCGCAGCGCATAGAGCTGGTCCCGCGACGCGTCGCACGGCGTGTACTTGCGCTCCGGCGCGAACGGAAACTGCGCGCCCGGCCCGAAGACATGGCAGTGGGCATCGACGCTCCCCGCCGGCGGCCGGAACTGCGGCTTCGAGGGGCCGGCATACCAATCGAGCCAGCCTGCTGTCTTTTGGAATTGCATTCCTTTCCCCCTATTGTCAGGCGACTGAACGTTCAACCCGGCCGAAGCTTCTGGGCGTACCGTCTGGTCTGGCCTGGGGCGGGGAAATCGGTTCCACTCCCGACCAGGCGCCGGATTCCATGAGATCGAGCGCCGTCGCCTGCAGCTCGGCGGCCACGGCCGACGCCGCGGCCGACAGCCGTTCCGGCGGCAGCGAATAGAGGTAGTTGCGGCGGCTCATGCGCGCATCCGAGATCGACAGCGCGCGCCATTTCCTGCCGCGCTGGCCTTCCTGGTAGATGGCCGCCATCGGCTTGATGGTCCCCGCCATGCCGTTGTAGACGCAGTTCATCAACAGCGCGAGCGAATCGATCTCGGCGACGATGCGCACCTGCAGGCTGCGCCGCTCGAACTCGGTGGCGATCCGGCGCCGCAGGCCGTGCGAACTGGTGGGCAGGATGAGCGGCAGCGCCGCGGCTTCCGCGATGGTGACGCTCGTGCGCCGCGGCGCGACCAGCGTGCTGTGCCGCGGCAACATGACGAACAGCTCCTCTTCCAGCAGAGCTTCAGCCGAAAGGTCGGGCGCGACGTCGCTCGCGAACAGGACCGCGAGATCCAGCTGGCCCGTGCGCATCATCTGGCCGAGGTGGCCGCTCATGCCCTCGACGACGTTCAGCAGGATGCTCGGATAGCGCTCGCGGATGCGCCGCACCAGCGGCAGGCCAAGCGCCGCGACGGTGGTCGCGGGCAGTCCCACTGAAACCATGCCCTGCACCGCGCCCGACTCCTTGCGCGCAATGGACAGCGCCTGATCGAGCTGGCGCAGCATGAAGCGCGCGTGCTGGTAGAGCGCGCGGCCGTTTTCGGTCGGGACGACGCCCTTCGACGAACGCGTCAACAGCGGCTTGCCGATCTCGGTCTCGAGCTTGCCGAGTTGCTGGCTGAGCGCGGGTTGCGCGATGAACAATTGCCGCGATGCAGCGGAAAGACTGCCGCTCTCGACGATTTGCGTGAAATAGCGAAGCTGGCGCAGGTCCACCGGTCTCCTCCTGGGTCCTCTCGCGTGAAGACATAAGATTAACTTATACCCAGCCTCGGAAAACAGTATTTTCCGGCGCCCGCCGGGCTTCCTATAGTGAAGCGATGGAGAAGGCGGGAGGGGGGAAGAAACGCGCGTTCGTCGAGAAGATGGCGAATGTCGCGTGGCAGGAATATCCCGGCCACTTCGGCGGCGCGCTGTCGAAGGCCCTCGTCGGCCCGCTCAATTCCGGCTCGAAGCTCCTCGATTTCCGCATCTCGCGCTACGCGCCGAACGCCTACGTGCAGGACCACAAGCACAAGGTGCAGGAGCAGGTTTACTACGTGCTCGAGGGAGAGGGCCTGCTCACCGTGGAAGACGAGCGCCACCTGATGCACCCGCACGACTACGTATACCTGCCGCCCGGCGTGCGCCACAGCTTCACCAACACCGGCACTTCCGGTCTCGTGTTCCTCGTGGTCACGACGCCGGAATCAGACGAACCCGCATTTTCCAAGACACCCAAGGGAGGGTAAGGACATGAACAACAGGAGAAATGGACGAAGAGATGTTCTCAAGGCGGGTGTCGCAAGCGCCCTGGCGCTCGGGTTCCCGGCTATTGCCCGCTCACAAGCGAGTGCGATAAAAATCGGACATCTAACGCCGTTGACCGGCTTTCTCGGCGCGCTCGGCGAATACGCCGTGATGGGCATCAAGATGGCGGCCGATGAGATCAACGCCGCGGGCGGCGTGATGGGCCGCAAGCTCGACGTGGTATCTGAGGACTCGGTCAACCCCGCCACCGCCTCGACCAAGGCGCAGCGCATGCTCGAGCAGGACAAGGTCGAATTCCTGATGGGCGAGATCAATTCCGCCTCGGCCCAGACCATCATGCAGGTGGCGGCGCGCAACAAGAAACTCTTCCTGCAGATCGGCGCGCGCTCGGACGTGCTGCGCGGCAAGAACTGCAACAGGTACACCTTCCACGTCGACATCCCGGTCACGGTGATGGTCAACGCCGCGGGCCAGGCGCTGCTGCGCGACGGCCTGATCAAGGGCAAGCGCGTCTTCTGCCTCACCTCCGACTACCTTTTCGGCCACGACCTCTCCAAGGCCGCCAAGGCGTTCATCGCGGCGAACGGCGGCACGGTGATCGGCGACGAACTCACGGCCACCGACACCACCGACTTCAGCCCGTTCCTGCTCAAGATCCGCCAGGCGAAGCCCGACCTCGTGGCCACCAACCTTGGCGGCAACCAGGTCACGAACTTCGTCAAGCAGTACTCGGAGTTCGGCCTGCCGTATCCCGTCGCCGGCTTCAACCTGAACACCGCGGACGCGTGGGCGGCGGGCGAAGGCAACCTCGCCGGCATCTGGCCGACGGTGTGGCACCACGATCTCGATACGCCGGGCTCGAAGGCGTTCGTCGCCGCGTTCCGCAAGCGCTACGGCAAACCGCCCGAGAACCACGCGTGGATCGAGTACGTGTCGCTGAAAATCATGGCGCAGGCCATGAACGCGACCAAATCGACCGACACCGACAAGCTGATCGCCTACTTCGAGAGCCAGGCGGAGTTCGACCTGCTCAAGGCACGCAAGGGCTACTTCCGTGCGTGGGACCACCAGCTGATCCAGGAAGCCTATCCGTTCACCGTCAAGCCGAAGGGCCAGGCGAAGGACAAGTACGACTTCCTCGCCTTCGGCGCCGCGGTGCCGGCGGCAAACCAGCCGCTCGAAATCATCAATCCGTCGAAAGACCAGAACAGCTGCACATTTGCATGAGTAGTTGATGCAGTTCCTGTTCCTGCTGGAACAGGTGGTCAACGGCCTGGTCCTGGGCGGTTACTACCTGCTGATCGCCCTCGGCCTGTCGCTGATCTTCAGCGTCGGCGGCGTGGTGAACCTGGCGCACGGCGCGTTCTACGCGCTGGGCGCCTACGTCTCGGTAGAAATCGCGAGGCACCTGGGCTTCGGCGCGGGGGCGGTGCTCTCCCCGGTGGCGGTGGCGCTGCTGGGCATATTCTTCGAGCGCTTCATCCTGCGCCGTTTCTACACCGCCGACCCGATCCTGTCGCTGCTGGTGACCTTCGGCCTGGCGCTGGTGGCCGAGCAGGCAATCCGCATGGTCTGGGGCGCGGCGCCGCTGCCGGCCTCCATGCCCGCCTCGTTCAAGGGCAACGTGGTGCTGGGAGACTTCCTGTTCTCGCGCTATCGCCTCTTCCTGCTGGCCGTGGTCGCCGCGGTGCTGGCGGGCATCTGGCTGCTGATGCACAAGACCTCCTTCGGCCGCGTCGTTCGGGCCGGCATCCAGCGGCCCGACATGGTCGCCGCGCTGGGAATCCGCCTGCAGCCGTACATGACGACCATCGTCATGCTCGGCGTGGGCATGGCGGCGCTGGGCGGCGCCCTATTCGCGCCGATCGCGATGGTGCACCCGGCCATGGGCGCGGAAATCATCACCGTCGCCTTCGTCGTCGTGATCATCGGCGGCCTCGGCAGTTTCTGGGGGGTGGTGCTGGCGGCCCTGCTGGTCGGCGTGGTGCGCGGCATCACCATCCATTTCGTCCCGGCCGCGGGCGAAGCCTCGATGTACGTGCTCATGTTCCTGGTGCTGATGTTCCGGCCGCGCGGCCTGCTCGGCGAGCGCATCGAGAAATTCGAATGACGGACCGGTCGAAAACGCGCTCCCTGTGGATCGGCGCCGCCGCGCTCGTCGCGTTGCCGTTCGCGATGGCGGCGCTCGGCCTGTCGCTCAGCACCGCCACGCAGGCGATCTGCCTTGCCATCGCCGCGCTCGGCCTGAACCTGCTGGTCGGCTACACGGGACTGACTTCGTTCGGCCACAGCGCCTGGTTCGGCATCGGCGCCTACGCGGCCGGCCTGTTCCAGAAGCACTGGTTCGCCGGCCAGATCGTGGCGCCGATCCTGCTTTCCATGGGCTTCGTCGCGGTGCTGGCGACCGTGGTGGGCGTGCTGATCCTGCGGCGGCGCGGCGTCTACTTCGCCCTGCTCACGCTCGCGCTGGTCGCGCTGACCTACGCCATCGCCTTCCGCTGGACGGCGCTCACCGGCGGCGAGGACGGCCTGGGCGGCCTGAAGCGCGGCGGCATCGCCGCGATCCCGCTCGACAACGGCGTCGTGTACTACGCGCTCGTCGCGCTCATTGCGCTGGGGGTTCTCTACCTGCTGCTGCGCGTGACGCGCTCGCCGTTCGGCCACGTACTGGTGGCGATCCGCGAGAACCAGCAGCGCGCGATGTTCCAGGGCTACGACGTGGACCGGTACCGGCTGGGCGCCTTCGTGCTCTCGGCGGTGGTCACGGGCCTCGGCGGCGCGCTACTCGGCTTCCTGAATTACCTGGTATCGGCCGAGTCGGTGTCGGTGGCGTTCTCGGGCGAGCTGCTGGCCATGGTGGTGATCGGCGGCATGCACCAGATCCTCGGCCCCGCGCTCGGCGTGCTGTTCTACATCTTCTTCCGCGAGCTGTTCTCGATCTGGACCGGCAACTGGCTGCTGTGGTTCGGCATCGTCTTCGTCGGCTTCGTGATCTATTCGCCGGAAGGCCTGGCCGGCATCTGGGCGAAGCTGCAGCGCCGCTGGCATCCCCCGCCGGAGGAATCCGCCGCCATGAGCCGCCGCAAGATCTACGAGGGCCTGCCTCTGCCGGGATTTCTTTCCGCATCGTCTTCCGGTGAGAAAGTGCTTGAGATAGACAGGACCCAAAAACACTTCGGGGGCATCCGCGCCGTGGATGCGGCAAGCCTGACCGTGCGCACGGGCGAGATCCACGCGCTGATCGGGCCGAACGGGGCCGGCAAGACGACGCTGTTCAACCTGGCGACCGGAATGTTTCCGCCGGACGGCGGCACGGTAAGCCTGTACGGCGCAGCGGTGCACGCGCTGCCGCCCCACCGCATCTGCCGGCAAGGACTTGCGCGCTCCTTCCAGATCACCAATCTCTTCAAGGGTCTGTCGATCTACGAGAACCTGCGCCTGTCGCTGCAGGCGCGGCATCCGGCGCGCTTCGACGCCTGGCGCGACATCGACAGCTACCCGGAGATCCACGCGGAGACGCGCGAGCTGTTGAAATTCCTCGGTCTCGAGGGGATCGAGGAAATCGAAGGCGGCTCCCTCTCGTATGGCGGGCAGCGCCTGCTGGACCTCGGCATCGCACTCGGCTCCAAGCCGCGCGTGCTGCTGCTCGATGAACCGCTCGCGGGCCTGGCCGCCGCCGAGCGCGAGCGCGTTTCGAACCTGGTGAAGAACGTGGCCGCCGGCATCCCGGTGCTGATCGTCGAGCACGACATCGATCGCGTGCTCGGTTTCTCCCAGGTGGTCACGGTAATGAACCAGGGCGAGGTGCTGATGACGGGCACGCCCGCCGAAGTGCGCGCGGATCGCCGCGTGCAGGAGGTCTACACCGGCACGGGGACGCCTCCCGCCGCCGGCAGAAGCGAACTATCCCCGAATGAAAAGCCGCTCCTGTCCTTCCAGCGCGTCAATGCGTTCTACGGCAAGAGCCACATCCTGAACGACGCGACTCTCGATGTGCGCGAGGGCGAGATCGTCGCCCTGCTCGGACGCAATGGCGCGGGCAAGACCACGCTGCTGAAGACCCTCAGCGGCCTGGCGCCGGCCGCCTCGGGAACCATCGTGTTCGAAGGCCGCGACATTGCCGGCATGTCGGCGCCGCAGATCGCGCGCCTGGGCATCGGCTATGTGCCGCAGGGACGGGGCCTGTTCGCCGGCATGTCGGTGGCGGACAACCTTGCGTTGGGCCGCCTCGCGCGCGCGAGCGACGGCAGCCATGGCGTCGCCTGGAGCGAGGCGCAGATCCTGGATTATTTCCCGCGCCTCCGTGAACGGATGAACGTGGCGGCGGACTATCTCTCTGGCGGCGAGCAGCAGATGGTCGCCGTGGCGCGCGCGCTGTCGGGCAACGTGAAGCTGCTGCTGCTGGACGAACCGTTCGAAGGCCTTGCCCCGGCGATCGTGCAGGAGCTGTTCTGCGTCTTCGACCGGCTGCGGGGGCGGACCTCGATCGTGATCGTCGAACACAACCTGGACCTGGTCCTCGCGCTCGCCGACCGCGTCTTCGCCCTGGAGCGCGGCGCGGTGTTCCACCAGGGACCGGCGGAACCGCTGCGCACCAACCTCGATTACCGAAAGCAGGTGTTGTGGATATGAACAAACCCGTGGAGGCAACGATGGAAACGGAAAAACGCCTGCTCGTGGATGGCCAGTGGATCGCCGGCAAGGGTCCGCAAATCGCGATCTACGACAAGTTCCGGCTGACGCCCGGCGCGCACGTGGCGACCGCGGATCGCGAGCAGGCGGCGCAGGCGGTCGCCACCGCGCACGCGGCCTTCCGAGCGGGCGCGCCGGTGCCGTACGAACGCGGCGCGGTGCTCGAGCGCGCCGCCGGGATGATCGAGGCGCGCATGGACGACTTCGTGCGCACCATGCAGATGGAGGCCGGCTTCACCGCGGCCGACGCGGCAGGCGAGGTGCGGCGCTGCAAGGAGACACTCAGGCTGTCGGCGGAGGAAGCACGCCGCCTCGCCGGCGACGTGATACCGCTCGCCGGGGCGCCCCAGCAGCCCGGGCGCATCGGCTTCACCATGCGCGTGCCGCTCGGCGTGGTACTCGCGATCACGCCATTCAATTCACCGCTCAACACCGTGGCACACAAGGTCGCCCCGGCCTTCGCGGCCGGCAATGCCGTGATCCTGAAGCCCGCCTCGGCAACGCCGCTCACCGCCTGCCTGCTGGCCGAGGTGCTGGTCGCCGCGGGCATGCCGAAGGGCTTCCTTTCGGTGCTGATCGGCGGCGCGCAGCTCGCGGAATGGTTGATCGGCGACGAGCGCGTGCGCTTTTTTGCCTTCACCGGCAGCACCGAAGTCGGCCGCAAGATCCAGCAGGGCGCGGGACTGCGCCGCACGCAGATGGAACTCGGTTCGATCGCCTGCACCATCATCTGCGACGACGCGGACCTCGGGTCCGCCCTGCCGAAAGTGATCAATGCCAGCTACCGCAAGGCGGGCCAGGTCTGCACTTCGGTCCAGCTCCTGCTGGTCCAGGAAAAAATACTGGATGAGGTTCAGACGCGGCTGGCGAAGTTCGTTGCCGAACTTCCCTACGGCGATCCGCGCGACCCGAAAACCGTCGTCGGCCCGCTGATCAGCGAGCAGGAAGCGATCCGCGTCGAGAAATGGGTCGGCGAAGCCATCGCCAAGGGCGCGAAGTGCCTCGCCGGCGGCGGCGCGCGCAAGGACGCCGTGGTGCCGCCGGTGCTGCTGTCCGCCATCGACGAATCGATGAAGGTGGGCTGCCGGGAAATATTCGGGCCGGTGCTGTGCATCGTGCCGTTCGACACGCTGGACCAGGCGATAGCGAGGGTGAATGCCACGCCGTTCGGGCTGGCGAGCGGAATTTTCACCAATCGCCTGAACGAAGCGTTCGCCGCGGCACGCAGGCTGGAGGTGGGCGGCGTGCATATCAACGAAACCTCCAGTTCGCGCGTCGACCTGATGCCCTACGGCGGATCGAAGGACAGCGGCTTCGGCCGCGAGGGCCCGCGTTACGCGGTGCACGAAATGACCGAAGAACGCGTCGTCACCATTACCTTGAACTAGCGGAGAAGCAGCCATGGCAAAGATGAAAGGCGGTGAGGTGATCGCCGAATACCTCGTGAAACAGAAGGTGCCGTATATCTTCGGCATCTGCGGCCACGGCAACGTCGGCATCCTCGATCCGCTCCACGCGTTGCGGGACAAGATCCAGCTCGTATCGCCGCGCCACGAACAGTGCGCCGGCCACATGGCCGATGGCTATTTCCGCGTCAGGCACGAGCCGGTGGCGACGCTCACTTCGACCGGCCCGGGCTCGGCGAACCTGGTGATGTCGCTCGCGACGGCGCTGTCGGATTCGTCCGCGTTCCTCGCCATCACTTCGAACGTGCCGACCTCGCAGGCGAACCGCGCGCCATTCCAGGAAATCTATGCGCACAACCAGTCGGATTTCCCCTCGGTCATCCGCCCGGTGGTGAAGCGCGCGTTCCAACCCACGCGCGTGGACATGCTGCCGCTCGCGCTGCGCCAGGGCTTCGACACCATGGTCACCGGCCGCCCGGGGCCGGTGAACATCGACGTGCCCTATAACGTGTACCAGGAGGAAGACGACGTCGACCCGCCTGCCATTTCCCACCGCATGGGACAGCACCGGCCCGGCGCTTCCGAGAGCGATGTTTCGAAGGCTGTGGACATGCTCGCCGACGCAATGCGCCCCGTGATCTTCATCGGCCATGGCGCGACGCTCTCCGAAGCCGGCCCGGAGCTGGCGAAATTGCAGACGACCTACGGCATTCCGATCATCACCTCGCCGAACGGCATGGGCTGCGTTCCCGCGGACGATCCGCTCACGCTCGGCTTCATCGGCAGGAACGGCGCCTATCCCGCCAACCAGGCGGGACGGCATGCGGACCTCGTCATCACCATCGGCACGCGCTTCGACGACCGGTCGTCGTCGAGCTGGCATCCCGGCTACTCGTGGAATTTCCCGAAGACGAAGCTGATCCACGTCGACCTCGACCCGCAGGAGCTCGGCCGCAACTACCCGCCGACGCTGGGCGTCATCGCCGACGCGAAAGTGTTCACCGCGCAGCTCGTCGGCGCGCTCGGCCTGCGAGAGCAGCGTGGCGCGGCGAAGCTCAACCACCAGTTCTCGGAATGGCGCGCCGAGGTGGCGGCCTGGCAGGCTGAATGGGAGGCTTTCGTGCGACCCAACTTCGGCCTGCGCACCACGCCGCTCAGGCCCGAGTATGTCGTCGACGCGATGCAGAAGGTGCTGCCGGACGACGCAATCCTCACCTGCGATTCCGGCGTGCACCACAACTGGTTCATGCAGTTCTGGAAGCCGAAGCGCACGCAGAGCATGCTGAACAGCTGGGGCTACTCCTCGATGGGTTTCGGCGTGTGCAGCGTGATGGGTGCGCAGCTCGCGGCGCCGGACCGGCCGTGCATCTCGGTGTGCGGCGACGGCGGATTCTCGATGACGCCGTATGTCGTCGCCACCGCCGTGGAATACGGCCTGCCCTGCGTTTGGGTGGTTTGGAACAACTTTGCATGGGCAGCCATCCGCGACATCCAGCACGGAATGTTTGGCGGGCGCGAGCTTGGCACCGCATTTCATGGCCGGAACAGGAAACCCTACAACCCCGACTTCGCCGCCTGGGCGCGCGCCTGCGGCGCGGACGGCGTCACCGTTTCGAAGAGCGAGGACCTCGGCGGCGCCCTGCAGCAGGCCATCAGGAACAAGCGCCCTTGCGTACTCGACGTCCACGTCGACGCGGAGGTCCGTCCGCCGTCGACCGGCACCTGGCAGCTGCCGCCGACGCCGTTCAAGGAACCGGCCTTCGGCAAGCCCTGGGTCGCCTGATGAAAAAACTCGCGTTGGTCTTCGGCGGCTCGCGCGGCATCGGCGCGGCCTGCGTCTCGGCGCTGCGCGCGGACGGATTCGACGTCGCATTTACCTACGTTTCAAGCCCTCCCAAGGAGTCGAAAGCATACAAGGCCAGCATCGAAAATCCCGCCGAGGTGGCGAAGGCATTCGACGACGCGACACGGGACTTCGGCGTGCCGGTGCACTGCGTCGTCGCCAACGCCGGGATCATCGTGCCGCCGGGACCGGTTGCCCAGTTCGATCCAGCGAATTTCCGCAAGCTGGTGGAGGCAAACATCGTGGGAGCGTTCAACGTGCTGCGCGAGGCGGGGCAGCGCGTGGCCGACGGCGGCTCGATCATCGCCATCAGCACCTCGATGGTCCGGCAGGCGATACCCGGTTTCGGGCCTTACGCCGCCACCAAGGCGGCGGTGGAGTGCATGGTGCGCTCGATGGCGAAGGAAATCGCGCCGCGCAAGGTACGCGTCAACGCCGTTGCGCCCGGCCCGGTGGATACCGATCTTTTCCGCGCCGGCAAAACCGAGGAAGCGAAGCAGCGCTCGGCGGCCCTCAGTCCCTTCAACCGCATTGGCGCGCCCCGCGAGGTCGCCGAGGTCGTCGCCTTCCTCGCCTCTGACAGGGCCTCTTGGATGCACGGCCAGGTCATCCAGCCGAACGGCGGCATGGTTTGAGCAACGAACAATCGAGAATCCCGGGGGCCATAGACAGACCGTTGCCCTACGGCCCGCCGCTGACACTGGCACAGGCGAAGAGGATCATGGCGGCGGCGGAAGCCGAGGCAGGCCGGAACGGCTGGCCCGTGGCAATTGCGATCGTCGACTCGGCCGCCGACATCGTGCTGCTTGCAAAGCTGGATAATACGCAGCACTCGAGCGCCGCGATTGCGACCGGGAAAGCGCTGACCGCGGTCAACTTCCGCAGGCCGACGAAGGTATTCCAGGACGGCATCGCGGCGGGCGGCGAAGGTCTGCGCTTTCTTGCGGTACCGGGGGTCACGCCCCTGGAAGGCGGCTTTCCGATCGTCGTGGACGACCGGATCGCCGGTGCGATCGGCGTCTCCGGAGTATTGTCTGCGCAGGACGTCCAGGTCGCGCGGGCCGGGCTGGCAGCGTTGTAGTCATTTACTAGAGGAAGAAAAATGAATTGGGATGTAATCGTCGTCGGCGCCGGGAACGCCGCATTTTGCGCCGCGCTTGCCGCCGCGGAATCCGGCCGGAAGGTCCTGGTCCTGGAACGCGCTCCCGAAGAAGACTCGGGCGGAAACTCGCGCTTTACGGCCGGACTGATGCGCGTGGCCTATGCCGGCGTGGACGATCTCAGGCGGGCGATCCCCGACCTCAGCGCGGAGGAGATCGCGCGCACCGACTTCGGCACCTATACCGAGGACCAGTTCCTCGACGACATGGGCCGGGTGACGGAGTACCGCTGCGATCCGGACCTGACGGAGATTCTAGTGAAGCAGAGCCTTCCCACGGTCGAGTGGATGCGCGCGAAGGGTGTGCGCTTCACCGCCGCCTGGGGCCGGCAGGCCTTCAACATCGGCGGGCGCTTCAAGTTCTGGGGCGGGCTGACGGTGGAGGCCGTGGGCGGCGGGCCAGGCCTGGTCGAATCGCTGACGTCAATCGCGCGAAAGAATGGCATTGAGGTCTGGTTCAATTCCAGGGCTCTTGACCTCATCTGCGACGATGACGGGGTCCAGGGGGTCCGCGTCAGGAAGGAAGGAAAAACCCTGCAATTGAAAACCAGGGCCGTCGTCCTGGCCGCGGGCGGGTTCCAGTCCGACCCGGAGCAGCGCGTGCGCTACCTGGGGCCGGGGTGGGAACTGGCGAAGGTGCGCGGCACGCGCTTCAACACCGGCGACGGCATCCGCATGGCGCTCGCCGCCGGTGCGGCGTCCGCGGGCAACTGGTCCGGCTGCCACGCGGTGGCCTGGGAGCGGAACGCGCCCGAGTTCGGCGACCTCGCGGTAGGCGACCAGTTCCAGAAGCACTCCTATCCCTGGGGCATCTACATCAATGCCGAGGGCAAGCGCTTCGTCGACGAGGGCGCGGACTTCCGCAATTACACCTACGCCAAGTACGGCCGGGTGATCCTCTCGCAGCCCGGACAGTTCGCCTGGCAGATCTTCGACGCCAAGGTGAAAGGCCAGCTGCGCGACGAATACAAGATCAAGCAGGTCACCAAGCGGACCGGCAATACGCTGGAGGAGCTGGTCGGCAAGCTCGAGGACACGAATCAGGAGCAGGCGCTGAGGGAACTCAGGGCCTACAACGCCGCGGTGCAGACGGACATTCCGTTCAATCCCAACGTCAAGGACGGCAGGTGCACGAAAGGCCTGCCGATAAACAAGAGCAACTGGGCCAACACGCTCGACACGCCGCCGTTCGAAGCCTATGCGGTGACCTGCGGCATCACCTTCAGCTTCGGCGGCCTGAAGATCAACACCGACGCCCAGGTGATCTCCTCCGACGGGGCCCCGATTCCCGGCCTCTACGCCGCCGGCGAGCTGGTGGGCGGCATTTTCTATTTCAACTATCCGGGCGGAACGGGGCTCACCAACGGCGCCGTGTTCGGCAGGATCGCCGGCAGGAACGCCGCCAAAGCGCCGGACACGCGCTGAGCCGGTGGCGGACCTCGACGACCTCGACACGCCCTGCCTCGTCGTCGACCGCAGGCGCGTCGCGGAAAATGCCGCGCGCCTGCGCGGCCACCTCGCCCGGCTCGGCGCTCCGCTGCGGCTGCACGTCAAGACCGCGAAATGCGCCGAAGTCGCCGCGCTGGTCCTCGAAGGCAGCAAGGCGCCGATCACCGTCTCTACGCTCAAGGAGGCCGAACAGTTCTTCGAAGCAGGCTACCGGGACATCCTCTATGCGGTGGGCTTCGAGCGGCACAAGCTGCCCCGCGCTCAGGCGCTGGCCGCGCGCGGCGCGAAGCTCACGCTGCTCGTAGACAACGTCGAGGCCGCGCAGGGAATTCAGGGCTTCCCGGTGCTGATCGAGATCGACACCGACGGGCACCGCGCCGGCGTCAAGCCCGACGACCACGCGCAGTTGCTGGCGATCGCGGCCGCGCTCGAAAAAAGCGGCTGCACCGCGGCCGGCGTCCTGACGCACGCGGGCGGCTCCTACGACAGCGCCAGCGTCGCCGAAGTCACGGCCATCGCCGAACTGGAGCGCGCAGGCGCGGTCCGGGCGGCGCAGGCATTGCGCAAGGGCGGATACGCGGCGCCCGTGGTCAGCGTCGGCTCGACGCCAACGGCCACGTACGCGAAGAACCTCGAAGGCGTGACCGAAGTGCGCGCCGGCGTGTTCGTGTTCTTCGACCTGGTCATGGCAGGCATCGGCGTATGCCGGCAGGAAGACATCGCGCTCTCGGTGCTCGCGACGGTGATCGGCCGCCGCGCCGACAAGGGCTGGATCCTCGTCGATACCGGCTGGATGGCGCTGTCGCGCGACCGCGGCACCGCGCGCCAGCGCGTGGACCAGGGCTATGGCGTGGTCTGCGACATCGATGGCCGGCCGATGGACGATCTCATCGTGACGGAGACGAACCAGGAGCACGGCATCGTCGCGCGGCGCGGCGGTGGCGCGGCGCCCGAACTGCCGGTCGGCACGCGCCTGCGCATCCTGCCGAACCACGCCTGCGCCACGGGCGCGCAGCACGAGCGCTACCACGTGGTCGACGGCGGGCGCGACATCGCCGCCATCTGGCCGCGCTTCAGCGGTTGGTAGAATCCTTCCTGGCTTCCTGCAGCAGCCAGGCTTCGAATCCGGTCACGTCGGACTTCCCCGCGCTGCGCGTCGAACGCAGCAGGTAGTACCCGCAAGCGGAAGCGACCGATTTCCTGAATGGCGTCACCAGTTGCTTGTCGCGCAGCGTGCGGCGCAGCAGCGGCAGGCGCCCCAGCGCCACGCCCTGCCCGTTGACCGCCGCCTGCACCAGCTGGTCGTACTGGCTGAAATGCAGCGCGCCGGCGGGCTTGAGGTCACGCAGTCCGTGCGCATGAAGCCAGAGATTCCACTCGAGCCACGAGGCGCGCGGGTCTTCCTGGTGCAGCAGCGTGTGGCCGCGCAGGTCGGCGGGCGCGCGCAGCGGGCGCGCCGGGTCCGCCGCCAGCGCCGGGCTGCAAACCGGTATTACCTCCTCCTCGAACAGCGGCTTCTCGATCCGTGTCGAGTCGGCGCGCGTATACCGGATCGCGAGGTCCACGCCATCGTGTTCCAGGCTGACCTTCTTGTAGGACGCGGAAATGCGCACGTCCACGCCCTGGTGTCCCTGCAGGTAGCCATTCAGGCGGGGGATCAGCCATAGCGAGGCGAAGCCGGGCGTGGTGCTGACCGTCACCGTGCGCGCAGCCACCGTGTCGCGCAATCTGCGCGTCGTGTCGTCCAGCTGCTGCAGGATCTCCTGCACCTGCTTGTAGAGGACCTGGCCCTTTTCCGTCAGCAGCAATGCGCGCGTGCGCCGTTCGAACAGCCTGCCGCCCAGGCTCTCTTCCAGCGCCTGGATCTGCCGGCTCACGGCGGACTGGGTGAGCGAAAGCTCCTCCCCCGCCCTGGTGAAGGACAGGTGGCGCGCCGCCGCCTCGAAGGCGAGCAGCAGTTCCATCGGCGGTACCTGCCAGTGCCGGCTATGCATGCCTGCAGAGCATCCGTCCTATTCCGAATTTCCGTTTGTACTTCAGGGGCTGCCCGCGCAACATAGATGCACAGAAATCATGTGTCAAGGAGCGCCTTCATGGACCTCAGCCAGATTGCAGCCAGTATCCCGCTCTACAGCGGACAGCCACTGCGCGTGGACAACGGCGCCGGCCGGCGCATCACCGTCCTGCAGGGCAAAGTCTGGATCACCCAGGACCGCGATCCGAGAGACGTCGTGCTGGTTGCGGGCGAAGACTTCGTCCTCGACCGGCCGGGCCTGGCGGTGCTGACGGCACTCGACGGGGATGCGCGCGTGACAGCGTAATATCGGGGCCCCGCAACCCTGAAGGGGCTCCAAGTGCTGCGCTGTCTGGTGGTGCTGCTTTGCCTGCTGGTCAAGACGGCCGCGGCGGCCTGGCCCGAGAAGCCGATCCGTTTCGTCATCCCGTCCGCGCCCGGCGGTTCGCCCGACATCCTGATGCGGGTCCTGCTCGCGGAAATGTCGAAGCAGATGGGCGCGAGCTTCGTGGTCGAGAACAAGCCCGGCGCGTCGTTCATCCTCGGCACCATGGACATCGTGCGCGCGCCGGCCGATGGCTACACGCTCGGCTACGGCAATATCGTGTCGCTTGCAGTGAACCGCTCGATGCAGGAAAAGCTGCCCTACGACGTCGAGCGCGACCTCACGCTGGTCTCCAACTGCGTGCGGGTCTACAACATGCTCGCGGTGAACAACGCCGTGCCGGTGCGCACGGTGCCCGAGCTCATCGCCCACGCCAAGCGCAACCCGGGCCGCCTGGTGATGGCCTCCGCCGGCAACGGCTCCACCGGGCACCTCGGCGGCGAGCTGTTCAAGGCGATGACCGGCACTTTCATGCTGCACATCCCCTACAAGGGAAGCGCGCAGGCGATCAACGACCTGATCGGCGGCCAGGTGCAGCTCATGTTCGACAACGTGCCTTCGATCGGCCCGCACGTGAAGGCAGGCCGCGTCCGCGGCATCGCGGTCTCCGGCCCGAAACGCTCGTCAGTGTTTCCCGAGATTCCCACGGTGGCCGAGGCAGGCGTGCCGGGATACGAAACCATCGCCTGGGGCGGCATCATCGGCCCCGCCAACCTGCCCAAGGACGTCGTCGCGCGCCTGCTGGCGGAGATCCGGACCGCCTACGCCTCGCCGGCGGTGCAGGAGCGCTATCGCAGCCTCGACACCGAGATCGACGGCGGCACGCCGGAACAGTTCCTCGCGCTGGTGCGCGCCGAAACGCCGAAATGGGCCGCGGTCGTCAAGCGCTCCGGCGCCAAAATCGACTGAAATGGCGGAGCGCTACGACCTGGTCGTGCGCAACGGCACGGTGATCGACGGCACGCGCGCGCCGCGCTTCGAGGCCGATGTCGGCATAGCAGCAGGAAGAATTTCCCGTATCGGGAAACTGAAAGCGAAAGGCACGGCCGAAATCGACGCCGCGGGCAGGATCGTCGCGCCTGGCTTCATCGACGCGCACACCCACGACGACCGCCTGATGCTCTCGGCGCCGGAGATGGCGCCCAAGGCAAGCCAGGGTGTCACCACCGTGGTCGCGGGGAACTGCGGCATCTCGCTCGCGCCGCTGGTTTTGGGAGACCGGGCCGCGCCGCCGCCGCTCGACCTTATCGGGGAAATGGATTGGTACCGCTTCTCCAGCTTCAAGTCTTACGTAGAAGAACTGGAAAGCAAGCCCGCGGCGACCAATGCCGCCCTGCTCGTCGGCCATACGACATTGCGCGTCGCGACGATGAAACGCCTCGACGCTCCCGCGTCCTCCGGGGAAATCCGTGCAATGCAGGATCTCGTCGAAGAAGCGCTCGAGGCGGGCGCGATCGGCGTTTCCACGGGTCTGTATTACGAGCCCGCGCGCGCGGCGCCCACCGAGGAGGTGATCGAGGTCTGCCGGCCATTGTCCGCGCGCAAGTCGCTCTACTGCACCCACATGCGCAGCGAGGGAGACGGCGTCATCGAGTCCCTCGAGGAGTCGTTCCGCATCGGCCGCGAATTGGACGTGCCGGTAGTGATATCGCACCACAAGGTGGCCGGCAAGGCGAACCATGGCCGCACGAAGGAAACGCTGCCGTTGATCGCCGAACGCATGAAATCGCAGGGCATCGGACTGGATTGCTATCCCTACTGCGCCTCCTCGACCATCCTCTCCGCCGACCGCGCCGCTGGCGCCACGAAAACACTCGTTACCTGGTCGAAACCCCACCCGGAATATGCCGGTATGGATCTGGCGGTCATTGCCGGAAACATGCATCTTCCGATCGAACAGGCCGCTGGAAAACTCCTGCCGGCCGGCGCGATCTACTTCTCGATGGACGAAGCCGACGTGCAGCGCGTGCTCGCGTTCGAGCACACGATGGTCGGCTCGGACGGCCTGCCGCACGACGCGGCGCCGCACCCGCGGCTCTGGGGCACGTTTCCCCGCGTGCTGGGCCACTACTCGCGCGGGCTCGGCCTGTTTCCGCTCGAGACCGCGGTCCACAGGATGACCGGTCTCACGGCGAAGACCTTCGGCCTGAAGGACCGCGGCGTGCTGAAGGAAGGCGCCTTCGCCGACCTGTGCGTATTCGACGCCGGCACGGTGGACGAGGCGGCGACGTTTGCACGGCCGATCCAGCCCGCCAAGGGCATCGACGCGGTGATCGTCAATGGCGCGATCACCTGGCGAGGCGGCAAGTCCACCGGCGCGCGGCCCGGGCGCGTACTGCGCCGCCGGCAGGACGGCTTCAGCGGGTAAAGAAGGCGAGCCAGCCCTCGACCGGCGCGCCGTGCTCGAGGCGCGTCGGAATGCGCTCGATGCGGAGTTCGGCAAGGCTGCAGCGCGCCGCAAGCTTGCGCAGGTATGCCGCGGAATGCGCGTACCTTCCCTTGGGCCGCAGCACGAACTCCCCGCCTTCCAGCGCCTCGACTGAAAACGCGAACACGCCGCCCGGCGCAAGCGCGCGGGACGCGGCCTCGAACACCTCCGCCAGGTCGCCGAGATAGACGAAGACATCGGCCGCCAGGATCGCATCGAGCGAGCCGGCGGCGGCAAGCCGCGTCTGCTCGGCCAGGTCCCCCTTGACGAGTTTCGCGTAGACGCCGCGGGCTTCCGCGCGCCGCAACATCCCGGCCGACAGGTCGACGCCGGTGATCTCGGCGCCGGCCGGCGCGAGTTCGGTGCCCAGGAGGCCGGTGCCGCAGCCAAGATCGAGCACGCGCGCGCGCGGCTCCCGCTTCAATAGCGGCAGCAACGTGCGCGCAAGGAGCCCGGGCACCTGGTAGCCGAGCCGCTCCAGTTGCGAATCGAAATTCGGCGCCATGCCGTCGAAGAGCTGCTCGACATAACCGTCTGCCGGCTTCGGCGTGGCTTCGCCGCGCACGGCGGCGAGCATGTGGCGCAGCGTCGCATCGCCCGGATGATGCTTCAGCCCGGCCAAGAACCATTTTTCCGCCGCGCGCGGATTGGCGCGCGCCAGCTCGACGCCGGCCAGATTGAGGTAAGGATCCAGGCGCGAGCGGTCGCATTCGAGCCAGCCGCGAAACGCCTCCATCGCCGCGTCGGATTTTCCAAGCTGCACCCGGACGCGGCCGAGCGCTTCCCAGGTCGCCGTGTTGGCAGGGTCGAGGGCGGACGCCCGCGCCAGCAGCGGCTCGGCGGCGCCCGCATCGCCGCTTTCGCGGCACGCGTGCGCGAGATTGAGCAGCGCCTGGACCAGGTCCGGATCGATCGCGAGCGCGCGGCGATAGGCCTCCGCCGCGGGCCCCGCGAGGCCGAGCCGGTAGCGCGAAGCGCCCAGGTTGTTCCATGCCTTGGCGTGCCCGGGGGCCATCGCGACGGCGCGCTCGTAGCACCCGGCGGCGAGCTCGTCGCGGCCCTGGTCCTGGCGCTCGTTCCCGAGCCGGTACCAGCCGTCCGCGGTATCCGGATCTGCCGTGGGTGCCTGCTGCATGACCCTATATTAATATCGTGCAGGGAGCCTTTTTACCATGGCGGGCAAAGACATCAGGATCCGCGCGGGCGGCGGCGGAGAGTTCGATTGCTATGTGGCGGTCCCCGGCGGATCCGCGAAGGTCCCCGCAGTCGTGCTCGCCTCCGCGATCCACGGCGTGGACGGCGACATCCGGGCCATTGCCGACGATTTCGCCGCGCACGGCTATATCGCGGCCGCGCCGGACCTGTTCTGGCGGTCGGTGCCCGGCCCCCTGGTGCGCGACGACCCGCGCGCCGCGCCGCGCGGGCAACCGCGCCTGGACAAGATCCGCGCTGGCGAAGCCGACATGATGGATACGCTCGCCGAAGTCCGGCGCCTGCCGCAATCCAATGGCCGCGCGCTGGCGATGGGATTCTGCTACGGCGGGCCCTACGCGATCCTCGGCCCCGCGCGCCTCGGGTTCGACGCGGGCGTCGGTTGCCATTCGACGCAAATGAAGGATTACCTCGGCGACCTCGGGGGCTTCGCCAAGCCGGTGTGCCTGCTCTGGGGCGACCAGGACCACGCCGCGCCCACCGACGTGCTCAAAGCCTACCGCGCGGCCGCGGATCGCATGAAGCATCTCGAATTGCACGTTTTCCCCGGCGTCCTGCACGGCTACATGATGCCGGGCAACGACAAGGCGTACCAGGCGAAAGTGCGCGACTTCTCCATGGCGCGGGCGCGCTCGCTCCTCGACGGCTTGCGCAGCCCGGCCTGAATCTCCCTGCCGCTTCAGGCGGCGACTGCTTCCTTCCAGTCTTCCTTGCCCCCTGCGTACACGGCAACGTTGCCGTAGCCGATCTGCTGCAGGACATTCGCGGCAATGTGGGAATTCTGGCAGGTCTTGCTGGCGCAATAGACAACGATTTCCGCGTTCTTGTCCGGCACCACCTTCGGCGCGAGGTTGCGCGCCTGGTCGTGCGGGAATTGCCGCGCGCCGGGCAGGTGCCAGTCGTTGAAATACTTCTCCGGCAGGGCTTCCAGCAGGACCAGGCCGGGGTTGGCGTCCAGGCGCGACTGCAGTTCGCTGCGGGTGACGATCCTGGTCATGACGTTCTCCTGTAGAGTTAGTTGCAGATGCAATCATATGCGGATTTAATTGCATGTGCAACTATGTTGATGCATACTGGTTGCCATGGCTGCCGCCCCCGACCCCCGCCAGCGCGCCTGGGCACGCTTCGTTACCGCCCAGGCCATGCTCCTGGAGCAGATCGAGGCTGCTTTTGCCGGAGCCGACCTGCCGCCCCTGGCCTGGTACGACGTACTGTGGATCCTGGAGAACGCGGGAGAGGGAGAAATGCGCGGCCGGCTGCGCATGGCGGACCTCGCGCGCAAGGCGGTGGTGTCGCGCAGCAATGTCACGCGGCTCACCGACCGGATGGAAAAGGCCGGGCTGGTGGCGCGCTCCGATTGCCCGGTGGATGGGCGCGGCACGGTTTGCGAACTCACCTCCAGGGGCCGCGCGCTGCGCGCGAAGATGTGGCCGGTGTACAAGAAGCAGATCGATACCCTGTTCGGCAGGCATCTCGACGCCCGCGAGGCGGACGTGATGACCGCGGCGCTCGAGAGAATCATTCATTCATCCAACCAGAGGACCAGCACATGAAGCTCTACTACTCCCCCGGCGCCTGCTCGCTCGCGCCGCATATCGCCATGCGCGAAGCCGGCATCGACGTCGAATTGAAGAAGGTGGACCTGAAGGCGAAGCAGGTCGACGGTGGCGACTACAAGCAGGTCAACGGCAAGGGCTACGTGCCTGCGGTCGCCCTCCCGGACGGCAGCGTGCTCACCGAGTGCCCGGTGATCCTGCAGTACATCGCCGACCAGAAGCCCGACGCGGGCCTCGCGCCCAAGCCGGGTTCCGCCGAGCGCTACAAGCTGCAGGAGATGCTCAATTTCACGACTTCCGAGCTGCACAAGGGCATGGGCACGTTCTTCAATCCCGCGCTCAACGACGGCTGGCGCCAGGCCGCGACCGACCGGCTCAACATCCGGCTCGACTGGCTCGCAAGGCAGCTCGACGGCAAACAGTACGTGATGGGCGACAAGTTTTCCGTGGCCGACGCCTACGTGTTCACCATCCTCAACTGGGCCGGGCCTTCGAAATTCGATCTCTCCAGATGGCCGGCGATCACCGACTATCAGAAGCGCGTCGCGGCGCGGCCGAAGGTGCAGGAAGCGCTCAAGGCGGAAGGATTGGTCAAGTAACGTGGCCGCCGCGCTGCCCGTCCTGTTCCTCTCGCACGGCTCGCCGATGCACGCGCTGCAGCCCGGCGCCGTGCGCGCGGTGTGGGAGGGCATCGCGCGCGACCTGCCGCGCCCGAAAGCGATACTCATCTCCTCGGCGCACTGGGAAACGGACATCCCGGCGGTGACAGGGACGTCCAGGCCGGAGACGATCCACGATTTCTACGGCTTTCCGAAGCCGCTGTACGAGATTCAGTACCCTGCCCCCGGCGCGCCGGAGCTTGCGGAAAAGGCCTTGGGACTGCTCAAGGAAAAGAATTTCAAGGCGGCTGTCGATGCCACCCGCGGGCTCGACCACGGCGCCTGGTCGCCCTTGCTCTACATGTATCCGAAGGCCGACGTGCCGGTAGTGCAGGTCGCGGTGCAGACGCCGCTCGGGCCGGCGCACCACGTCGAACTCGGCCGGGCGCTCGCGCCGCTGGCGCGGGAAGGCGTGCTGATCATCGGCTCGGGCCACATGACGCACAACCTGCGCGAGCGCACGCGCGATGCCGCGGCGCCGCCCGCGGCGTATGCGCGCGAATTCCAGGCCTGGGTAAAGGAGAAGATCGAGGCGCGGGACTTCGATACGCTGGTGAACTATCGCGAGCTCAACCCGCACGGCGTGCGATCGCATCCGACCGACGAGCATTTCCTGCCGCTGTTCGTCGCGCTGGGTGCCGCGGCAGGAAACTACAGGGCCGAACGCCTGTACGACGGCATCGAGATGGGCACGCTCGCGATGGACGCGTACCGCTTCAGCTAACGGTAGCGGTAGACCACCAGTTTTCCGGACGCCGACTCGGGAGTCCAGACTTCGCCCTTGCGCCCATGGATCTGGCGCACGTTGGCGGTGCCGCTGGAGGAACCGAAGGATTCGAATTTCTCCGTCGCCGGGTCGAAGCGCATCATGAGCTGCTTGTCCCACTCCGAGATCCACGGCCGGTCGGTTTCATCCACGTAGACCGCGTAGACGCGCGGCCGCTCGCCGGGCGCCTTCCAGGTCTTCCAGCCGCCGGTTTTCGGGTCGTAGCGGCTGAGGTTGCCGGAGTTCCACTCGGCGACCCAGACCATTCCCTTCGAATCCGACCACACGCGGCGCGCACCCTGGTCACGCGTCGGCGGCTCGATCACCTGCACCTTGCCCGATGCCGCGTCGATGCGCCCGACGTAGGAACCGGCAAGCGACGCGAAGTAGACGGTGCCATCCGGCGTGGCGTGGATGCCGTAAGGCCCGCGGCCTTTCGGCGCATCGTAGACCTTCAGGTCACCGCTTTTCGGATCGAGCCGGCCGTAGATGCCGTTCTGGCCGGTAAACCAGTGGATGCCGCCGTTGTCGAAAATCGCCGTATTGAGGTTGGTGTAGCCGCCCTCCTGCGGCAGCGGCCACTTCTTCACCGCTAGCGTCTTCGCATCGACGCGCACGATCGCGTTCTGGCCACCGTCGGTGAACCACGCCGAGCCGTCGCGGTCGAGGATTACGCCATGCGGCGACGAGCCACGCCCGAGCGGGATCAGCTCCACCTTGCCGGTCTTCGGATCGAGGCGGCCGGCGTTGCCGCTGCCCTGCCCCGAGAACCACACCGGGCCTCCCGGCGCCGGATCGGCCCAGACGTCGTGCGCGGTGATGCGCGGCGGCAGCGCGTATTCCTGCACGCTCATCTGCGCGCGCGCCCCGGACACGAGGACCGCGAGAACTGCCGCCATCAGCAGGATGCGCATGGGCGGATTTTAGCTACACTAGCCCGGAAAGCGATGACAAGAAGAAAAACAGCGTCCCGCGGGCTCCTCGGGCTCACCCGGGGCGAATATGCCACCTTGCGCCGCCTGCGCACGCCGGAGAAGATCCAGGCATTCCTCTACGGGCTGGCGCAGAACTTCGAGCTGCAGGGCGAAACCTGCAACTCGGTGCGCACCGTGCTCAGGGAGCGGCGCGCGCACTGCATCGAGGGCGCGATGCTCGCCGCCTGCGCGATGTGGATCCACGGCGAGCCGCCGCTGCTGCTCGATTTCCAGGCGGTGCACGATTTCGACCACGTGGTCGCGGTGTTCCGCCGCAATGGGCGCTGGGGGGCGATCTCCAAGACCAACGGCATCGGCCTGCGCTGGCGCGACCCGGTGTACCGCAGCCTGCGCGAGCTGGCGATGTCCTACCTGCACGAGTACTACAACAAGCGCGACCGCAAGACGCTGCGCACCTACTCGCTGCCGTACGACCTGCGGCGCATGTCGCCCGGGGACTGGGTCACCGCGGAGGACGGCGCCTGGGACCTGGTGGACGAACTGGAAGCCACCCGCCATTTCAAGCTCATGGCTCCCGCACACCAGCGCAGCCTCCTGCGCCGCGATCCCTTCGAGCGCGAGGTCGGCAACCTGCTGCAGTACAGAAGACCGAAAAAGAAATAGGGACAGTCCACGTTTTTCCGGAGCGAAACGCCAGGAGAACGTGGACTGTCCCTGTTTTCCGGCCCCTACTTCCTGTCGTCGACCCGGCCGATCTTCTCGACGGCGACCTTGAGCCGCGCCGCGTCTTTGGCGAGGAAGTCGCGGAACTGCGGCGCGTCTAGGTACTGGATGGGCGTTTCCGCCTTGGTCATCGCGCCGGTGAACTGCGGGTCCGCCACCGCGGCGCGTACCGCCTCGCGCAACCTGGCCTGGACGGGCGCCGGCGTCGCCGCGGGCACGAACACACCCGACCAGATGTAGAACTCCACGTCCTTCAGGCCGAGTTCCTTGAAGGTCGGCAGTTCGGGCATGGCCGGCAGGCGCTTGTCGCCCCAGCCGGCGAGCGCGCGCATCTTGCCGCCCTTGATCTGGCCGACCACTGCCGCCGGTCCGGACGCGAGCGCGTGCACCTGGCCGCCGAGCAGCGCCGTCACCGCCGGCCCGCCGCCCTGGTAGGGCACATGGAACATGCGGATGCCGGCCGCGCTGGCGAACATCTCCATCGCCACGTGCAGCGTGCCGTAGGTACCCGAGGACGAATAGTTCATCTGGTTCGGGTAGGCCTTCGCCGCCGCGATGAATTCCTGGATCGTCTTGTACGGGCCGTCGGCCGACACCACCAGGATCGTCGGATCGGCGGTCACCAGCGCGATCGGCGCGAAGTCCGACAGCTGGTACGGCAGCGGCCGGCCGTTCATGGGATCCGACACCGGGAAGATCGAAATCGAGGACAGCGACATGAGAATGGTGTAGCCGTCGGGGGCGGCTTTCGCCGCCGAGGTGGTGCCTACCGCGCCGCCGGCGCCCGGGCGGTTGACCACGAGCACCGGCTGCTTGAGCGTCTTTTCCATCGACGCCGCCAACGGCCGGCCGACGATGTCGGCCACGCCGCCCGGCGGAAACGGCGCGATCATCGAGACCGGTTTCGACGGATACGCCTCCTGCGCGTGCAGGGCGGGAACAGAGAGAGCGATGATTGAAGCAGCAAGTACTCTGAGCATGTTTGACTCCTCCAGGCGACAGTTTACAAGCGGTTACAGTCTTTGCACTTGGGTAACCGCATTTCGCGCGCCGCCGGCGTCCAATGGGTGCACGCTATCGAAAAGGAGACCCTCATGAACGCCAGGAAACTCGCTCTCGCCCTTGCCACCGGCGCCACGCTGCTCGCCGCCGCGCCCGCCTTCGCGCATCCGACGCCGCATTTTACGAGCCGCGCGCCGGCGCACGGCTGGCGCGCGCAGCACTACCAGCCGCATCGCCATTTCCGCGCCGCGGCCTACGCGTACTACTACCGGCCCCGCCCGATCTTCGTGCCGGCGCCGGTGACCTACTACCCGCTTCCGCGGCCGCAGGTCGTCCTTCCCGGGCCCGCGATCTACGGCTCGCTGCCCATCGGGGACGCGAGGCTGCGCATCGGCGTGCAATTCTGACCCCGCGCACGGCGTAAGGCTTCGTGCCTTCCTCCGACCAATCGGTAATAATCGCCGTATGGCGATAGATGTGAAAAGGAGGAAGGCATGAAGCGCCGCAGCCTGTTGACGTTCCTGGCATTGGGCCCCTTCTTCGCGCACGTCCACGCCCAGCCGAAGACGATGAAAGGGATCAAGGACATGGAAGACAACTGGAAGTCGCTGCTCGCGCCGGGAACCCCGGTGCCGAGCGCGACCGAGGAGCTCAAGCTCTCGAAGGACGAGTGGAAAAAACGGCTGCAGGGGCAGGCCTATGCCGTGCTGCGCGAGGAGGACACCGAGCGCGCCGGCACCAGTCCCCTGAACGCGGAGAAGCGTCCCGGCGTGTTCGTCTGCGCGGGCTGCGGCCTGCCGCTGTTCACCTCCGAAATGAAGTACGAAAGCGGCACCGGCTGGCCGTCGTTCTTCACCACCATTCCGGGCGCCATGAAGACCAAGACGGACTACAAGATCATCTATCCGCGCACCGAGTACCACTGCGCGCGCTGCGGCGGCCACCACGGGCACCTGTTCGACGACGGCCCGGCGCCCACCGGCAAGCGCTACTGCAACAACGGCGTGGCGCTGAAGTTCATCCCGAAGGACGCGAAAGCCTGAGTTCCTCTTCGATGGGCCGGGCCGGAAGATGGAAGCGCACCGGCCCGTCGGGCAGCGCTTTCAGGAACTGCTTCAGGTAGGGATCTTCCGAGGCGAGCAGCGCGTCGGGCGTGCCCTCGCCCATCAGCCTGCCTTCCGCGATGACGTAGGTGTAATCCACCAGCTTGAGGGACTCGGACACGTCGTAGGTCACGACGATCGACGTCAACCCGAGCGCGTCGTTCAGCCTGCGGATGAGCGACGCAATCACGTTGAGCGAGATCGGATCGAGCCCGGCGAAGGGCTCGTCGTACATCGCCAGCATCGGATCGGTGGCGATGGCGCGCGCCAGCGCCACGCGCCGCGCCATGCCGCCCGAAAGGTCGCCCGGCATCATGTCGCGCGCGCCACGCAGGCCGACCGCATCGAGCTTCATCAGCACAAGGGCCCGCACCAGCTCCTCGGGCAGGTCGTAGTGCTCGCGGATCGCGAAGGCGATGTTTTCGTACACCGAGAGATCGGTGAACAGGCCGCTCGACTGGAACATCATCCCCATCTTGCGGCGCAGGGCGTAAAGGTCGCCGGTGCCGAGCTCGTGCACGAGCTTGCCATCCACCCGGATGCCGCCGCGTGCCGGCGCCAGCTGGCCGCCAATCAGTTTGAGCAGCGTCGACTTGCCGCTGCCGCTGCCGCCGAGGATCGCCACCAGCTTGCCGCGCGGAATCTTCAGCGACAGGCCCTTGAAGAGCGGCAGCTCTCCGTAGGAGAAATGGAGATCCGACACTTCGACCAGGACGGAATCTTCGGTTTCCATCGGAATTTCCTTCCTGTGAAAACGAAAAAATACCTCTTCAACCTCCGAGCGCCTTGTACAGGTCCGCCACCGCCGCGCGCTGGGCGCGCAGGGCCTCGTGCCGCGAGTTTACCGCGGCAAGCAGGCTGCGCTCGACGTCGAGCACCTCGAGCTGGCTGGCGAGGCCGTTCTGGTACCGCAGGCGCGCGAGGCGCAGCGCGACGACGAGCGACGCGGCGCGGGCGCTTTCGATCTCGTAGCTCTCGCGCGCCCGGCCCTGCGTCGCGAGCGCCGAGCGCACCTCGCGGAACGCGTTCTGGATCGCGCCCTGGTAGGCGGCAAGCAGCTGCTGCTCGCGCGCCCGCGCCTGGTCGACCTGCGCCTCCCGCCGCCCGGCGTCGAAGATGGTGCCGGCGATGCCGAAGGCGAGCTGCCAGATGGCGGCCGGGCCGGTGAACAGGGCCGAGAGCGCCTGCGCCTCGCTGCCGGCGTAGCCGGTGAGCATGATCGACGGGAACATCGCCGCGCGCGCCGCCGCGATGCGCGCGTTGGCGGCGATCAGGCGCTGCTCCGCCTCGATCAGGTCGGGGCGCCGCAGCAGCAGTTCGGAGGGCAGGCCTTCGGGCACGACCGCCGGCGTGAGTCCTGCATTGGCTTCCGCGGTGCGGGCGACAGCCTCATCCATGATCGCCTTCGGGCTGCGGCCGAGCAGCACCGCCAGCACCGCCTCCTGGGTCTCGCGGTCGCGCTCCAGCGGCGGCAACTGGGCGCGCGTCGCCGCGGCCTCGGCCTCCAGCTGGCGGAAATCGAATTCCGAAATCACGCCACCCTCGTAGCGCCTCTTCTGCAGGCGCAGCACGTCCTCGAGCAGGCCCACCGCGCGGCGCGTGGACACCACCTGCGCGTCGAGCGCGCGCAGCGAGAACCAGGTCTTGGCGACGTCGGCGGCCAGCGTGATGCGCACCGTCTCGCGCGCCGCCTCGCTCGCCAGCAGGTCCGCGCGCGCCGCCTGCGAGGAGGCGCGCAGCTTGCCCCAGAGGTCGACCTCGTAGGACACGCCGACGGTGGCGATGTAGTTGTTCCGCTCGCGCGGAATGCCGGGCGGCAGCAGTCCGGTCGCCGACGACGACAGCGAGCGGCTGCGGCTGAACTGCCCGTCGACGTAGGGATACAGCGACGCGTCGATTTGCACCAGCAGCGCCCGCGCTTCGTCGACGCGCGCCGCGGCGATCTGCAGGTTGATATTGCGCGCCAGCGCCTCCGCGACCAGCTTCTCGAGTTCCGGATCCGAATAGACGCGCCACCAGCTGCCGTCCTTGCCCCGCTCCGGATTCTGCGCGTTCTCTTTCCAGGCGGCCGGCAGCTCCACCTCGGGCCGCTTGTAGTCCGGCGTGATGAGCGCGCAGCCGGACAGCAGAAGCAGGAGCGCTACGGGAGCCTTATTCAATGCCGGCCTCCCTCTTCTTCTTCGCTGCCTCGATTTCCTGGCGGATTTCCGCGGTCGAGCGCTTCTCCGTCAGGTGGCGGTCGCTGATCAGCTTGAAGAACATCGGCACGAAGAAGATGGCGAGGAAGGTCGCGGCGATCATGCCGCCCATGACGCCCGTGCCCACCGAGTGGCGCGCGCCCGCGCCGGCGCCGGTCGAGATCGCCAGCGGCAGCACGCCGAGGATGAAAGCGAGCGAGGTCATGAGGATCGGCCGGAAGCGCAGCCGCGCGGCCTCCAGCGCCGCGGCCGAGGCCGACATGCCTTCGTGGTGCTTCATGACCGCGAATTCGACGATCAGGATCGCGTTCTTGGCCGCGAGGCCGAGCAGCGTCACCATGCCGATCTGGAAGTAGACGTCGTTCGTCAGGCGGCCGATCTGCCCCGTGACCATCTGCATGCCGGGCACGATGAACGAAAGCGTCGACAAGCCGTTCTTGATCCAGATCGCCGCCAGCGCGCCGAACATGCCGAAGGGCAGCGCGAGCAGCACCGAGAGCGGCAGGGACCACTTCTCGTACTGGGCGGCAAGGATGAGGAACACCATGATCGCCGCCAGGCCGATGGCCAGCGCCGAGGTGCCGCTCGACTTCTTCTCCTGGTAGGACGCGCCGCCCCAGTCGAAGCTGAATTCGACCGGCAGCACTTCCTTCGCGAGCCGCTCCACCTCGGCGATCGCCTCCCCGGACGAAGTTCCCGGCGCGCCCTGCCCGAACATCTTCACCGCCGGCAGGTTGTTGAAGCGGTCGAGCGAGTCCGGGCCTGCGCTGTAGTTCACCCGCGCCAGCGCCGAGAGCGGGATCATCTGGCCGGATTCGCTGCGCACGTAGATGCTGCCGATGTCGTCCGGCCGCTTGCGGTAGGCGGGCTCGGCGGACATCAGCACCTGCCAGGTGCGGCCGTAGCGGTTGAAGTCGTTGACGTAGAAATTGCCGAGCGTCGCGGCGAGCGTGTCGAAGACCTCGTTGACCGGCACGCCCAGCGCCTTGGCCTTCTCGCGGTCCACGTCGACGTAGAGCTGCGGCACCGTGGCGCGCCACAGCGTCTGCACGCCGCCGAGTTTCGGATCGGTGTTGGCGGCGCCGAGGAACCTGCCGAGCACCTCGGCCATGCGCTTGGGGCCGCCCTCGCCGCGGTTCTGCAGGTAGAACTCGAAGCCGCCGGCGGTGCCCAGTCCGAAGATCGGCGGCGGGTTGAAGGCGAGCACCAGCGCTTCCTTGATGTGCCCGGTCTTCATGAAGACTTCGCCGACCAGCTGAGGCGTGGCGACCTTGCGCTCGTCCCAGTGCTTCTGCGTGACGAAGATGCTGGCCGCGTTGTTGCGGAAGCCGCCGCCGAGGAAATCGAAGCCGGTGAACGCGATCACGTTCTCGTTGGCGGGGTTCGACCTGATGATCTCGACCACCTCGCCCACGACCTTGTCGGTGCGCTGCAGCGTCGCGCCGTCGGGCAGGATCACCGCGGCGAGGAACCAGCCCTGGTCCTCGTCCGGCACCAGGCTGCCAGGCGTGAAGCGCCACAGGCCGGCGGTGATCGCCACCATGCCGAGGAACATCAGCATGCCGGCCATGCCGCGCCGGATGACCCAGGCGACGCCGTCCGAATAGCGCCCGGTGACGCGCGTGAACCAGGCGTTGAAGGCGGTGAAGAAGCGTCCGGGCTGCGCATGCTCGCGCCTGAGCATGGCCACGCACAGCGAGGGCGTCAGCGTGAGCGCGACCAGGCCGGAGATCACCACCGCGATGGAGATGGTCACGGCGAACTGGCGGTAGAGCTCGCCGGTCAGGCCGCCGAGGAAGGCAATCGGCACGAACACCGCGCACAGCGTGAGCACGATGGCGATGATCGGGCTGGTCACCTCCTGCATCGCCTTCACCGCCGCGTCGCGCGCCGCCAGGTGCTCCTCGCGCATGATGCGCTCGACGTTCTCCAGCACCACGATGGCGTCGTCCACGACGATACCGATGGCGAGCACCATGCCGAACAGCGTGAGCGTGTTGATCGAATAGCCGAGCAGGTACAGCCCGGCGAAGGTGCCGATGAGCGACACGGGCACCGCGGCGATCGGGATCAGCGTGGCGCGCCAGTTCTGCAGGAACAGGAACACCACCAGCGTCACCAGCAGCATCGCCTCGAGGAGCGTGATCACCACTTCGCGGATCGAAACCTCGACGAAGCGCGTCGTGTCGTAGGGGATCGAATAGGTGAAGCCGCCCGGAAAACGCTCGGCCAGCCCGGCCATCGTCTTCTTCACGGTGGCCGCGACCTCGAGCGCGTTCGCGCCGGGCAGCAGGAAGATGCCCACCAGCGTGGAGGTCTTGCCGTTGATCCGGCCGATGAAATCGTTGTCGCGCGAGGCGAGCTCGACGCGCGCGACATCGCGCAGGCGCAGCGTCGAGCCGTCCGGGTTGGCGCGCACGATGATGTTCTCGAACTCGCGCGGGTCCGACAGGCGCCCCTTGGTGGTGATAGTGTAGACCAGCTCCTGCGGCCCGCCGGTCGGGCTCTGGCCGATCTTGCCGGCGGCGAACTGCGCGTTCTGCTCGTTGACCGCACGGATCAGGTCCGAGGTGGCGAGCTTCAGCTGCGTCATGCGGTCCGGCCTGAGCCAGATGCGCATGGCGTAGTCCTTGGCGCCGAAGATCTGCACGTTGGTGGTGCCCGGCACGCGCTTGAGCGCGTCCAGCACGTTCAGCGTCACGTAGTTGCTGGTGAAGAGGTCGTCGCGCGTGCCGTCGGGAGAGTAGAACGCCAGCACCTGCAGGAACGCGGACGAGCCCTTCTCCACCGTCACGCCCTGGCGCCGGACTTCCTGCGGCAGGCGGGGCTCGGCCTGCTTGACGCGGTTGTTGACGGTGAGCGCGGCCTGGTCGACGTTGGCGCCGATGTCGAAGGTGACCTGGATCTCAACCACGCCCTGCGAGGTCGAGGTCGAGCTCATGTAGATCATCTTCTCGATGCCGGTGATCGCGTTCTCGAGCGGCGCGGCCACCGTCTGCTCCAGCACCTCGGCGGAGGCGCCCGGGTAGATGGCGCGCACCGTCACCACCGGCGGCGCGATCTCCGGGTATTGCGCGATCGGCAGGTTGCGCATCGACGCGAGACCCGCGATCAGGATGAAGATGGAGAGGACCGCCGCGAAGATCGGCCGGTCAATGAAGAATCTCGAAATCATTTTTTAGCCGGTGCTTTTTGGACTTCTTCGCCTTGCTTTGCAGGCTCCCCCACCACCACCGGAGAACCCGGCGCAAATATGCGCGCCACGCCGTCGACGATCACCTTTTCGCCGGGCTTCAGGCCCGACTGGATGATCCAGTCGTCGCCGACCCAGTCGCCGACCTGCACCGGACGCGGATCGGCCTTGCTCTCGGCGGAGAGCACGTAGACGAACTTTCCCTGCGGCCCTTCCAGCACCGCGCGCTGCGGCACCGTGATCGCGTTCGGGCGCGTCGCGCCCTTCAGCGTCACGCGCACGAACTGGCCGGGACGCAGCACGCCCTTCGGATTCGGGATTTCGGCGCGGGTTTCGCTGGTGCCGGTGGTGCCGGAAACGCGCACATCCGAGAAATTGAGCTTGCCGCTCTGCGAGTAGACGGTGCCGTCGGCCTGCCTGACCGAGATCTCGAAGTTGCCGCCCTTGGGCATCACGAGCCTGCCGGCCTCGGTTTCGCTGTTCAGCTTGAGCTGGTCGTTGTCGGAGATGCCGAAGCTGACCCAGATCGGATCCACCTGCGTCACCGTCGTGAGCAGCACGTCGGGCCCGGAGACGAGGCTGCCCTCGGAGCGTTGCGCGCGCCCGGCGATGCCGGACAGGGGCGATTCCACCTTCGTATACGTGATGTTGAGCCGCGCCTCCATGAGCCGCGCACGCGCGGCCTTCAGGTCGGCGTCGGCGATCGCTTCGGCCGAACTCGCGTCGTCGAACTCCTTCTGGCTCACGGCGTTCTCCGCGAACAGCGGTTTCAGGCGCACGGCATTCTTCTTCGCCTGCGCGAGGCGCGCCTCCGCGGCCGCGGCGTCGGCCTCGGCGCGCAGCGCCACCGCGATGAAAGGCGCGGGATCGATCGTGAACAGCGACTCGCCCTTCGCGACCTTGCCGCCCTCTGTGAAATTGCGCGCCTGGATGATGCCGGTCACTCTCGCGCGCACTTCGACCTCGCGCGAGCCCAGCGTCTGGCCGGTATATTCGAAGCTCGCCGGCAGCGTCTTCGCCTCCACCGTCATGACCGAGACCTGGGCCGGCGGAAAGCCGCCGCCATGGCCGCCGCCGGAAGGGCCGCACGCGGCCAGCACCGGCAATAACAGTGCCGGCAAAAACTGTTTGATCTGCATGGGTATTTTCTTGGTTTTGGAGCGCGAGGGAGTGGATTCTACTCCCGGAATCCGCCGCAATTGTTGCAGTCGCACATAAGTTCGGCGCCGTCTTGTATCAGCTATCGGAACTGCGCCTAAAGGTGCCGCGTTTCCGCGGGCGGCGACTTGAAGTCGTCGTGCAGCATGTTGAAGTACTTCACGGGGGCATCGGCGAGTTCCTGCGGATCGACGTTGTCGAGGCAGTTCACCCGGACTGCGTAGGACGCGTTGCCCTTGCCGTCGCTGCCGCGCGAGAAAGGCCGCAGGCCGCACTTCGTGCAGAACGCGTGGTGGATGCGCTTCCGGCCGAACTGGTAGTCGCGCAGGTCCGCCTCGCCCGCGAGCAGGCGGAAATCCGCGGCTGCGACGGGAGCAAGCCAGGCGCGCGTCTTGAAACAGATCGTGCAGTTGCAGCGGAACGTGCCCGCGCCGAGATCGAGATCGGCTTCAAAGCGCACCGCGCCGCAATGGCAACTGCCGGGATAGGTTTTCTTAGCCATAGGCCACTTCCTTCTGAGTTTGCGTAGGCGGGAAGGCGAGAGCGATGGCGACCGCGCCCATGCCGACGATGAATGAGCCGATATAGAGCCAGGTATACGAGCCGAAGGCGTCGAAAGACCAGCCGCCGGCGAGCGGACCGAGCGCCATGCCGAGGCTCGAGACCAGGCTCGCCGCGCCGATCACGCCGCCCATGATGCGCGGTCCGAAGTAGCCGCGCGCGAGCACCGCGTAGAGCGGCATCACGCCGCCATACGCCAGGCCGAAGACAAAGGACACGGCGTAGAACTCGCCCAACCGGCTCGCGAAAACGAAAGCGCCGGCGGCAAGCGCCTGGACGAACAGTCCGGCGATCAGGACCCGCTTGGCGCCGTAACGGTCGCCCAGCAATCCGAACAGCACGCGCCCGCCCAGGCCGGCGAGTCCTTCGAGGCTGTAGATGCTGACCGCCGCCATCGCCGGAACGCCGCAGAAGATGGCGTAGCTGATGGTGTGGAAGATCGGCCCGGAGTGCATGGCGCAGCAGGCGAAGTAAGTGGCCGCGAGGACGATGAACGGCAGCGAGCGCAATGCCTCGCCGAGCGGCACCGCGCGCTCCCCGCCCGCGCCTGGCGCCGGCCCGCCTGCGGCCTGCGCCGGCGGCTGGCGCACGAGCAGCGCAAGCGGCACGAGCACCAGCGCGACGAGCGCCGCGATCGCCAGCTGCGCGCCGCGCCAGTCCTGTGTCGTCAGCAGCCAGCTCGCGAACGGCGAGATGGTCATGGGCGCCATGCCCACGCCTGCCGTCGTGAGCGAGACCGCGAGCGCGCGCTGGCGGTCGAACCAGTTGCTGACCACCGCGATGAAAGGCGGAAAGAAACTTCCCGCGGCGAAGCCGACGAGCAGGCCGTACGCGAGCTGGAATTCCAGCAGGCTGCCCGCCCGGCTCGCCAGGGCAAGCCCGAGCGCGAGCAGGACGGATCCCGCAAGCACGACGGGCCGCGCGCCGATGCGGTCGCTGAGCATGCCCCAGGCGAAGCCGCCCACGCCCATGGCGAGGAACACCAGCGTCATCGCGCCGGAGATGCCGGCGCGCGACCAGCCGGTCGCGCCCGCCATCGGCTGCAGGAACACCGCGAGCGAGAACACCGCGCCGAAGGCGACGCAGGTCATCAGCGCGCCCGCCGCGACGACCACCCAGCCGTAGCGCTGCTCAGCCATCGAGGAATTTGGCCAGCATTTCGACCAGGCCCCTGGTGCCCTGCTCGCGGCCGGGACCGCCGTCCTGGTGGCCGTCGAAGTAGGCGCCCTGCTCCGTGAGGATCAGCGTCGTGCCCGCCTTGCCGCCGACTTTCGCCGGCTCGAACTCGATGGTCGCGAGCGAGACCGACAGCTTCTCGTCGTTCACGTACATGTTGTAGCTGTAGACGATGCGCCGGTCGGGCACGATGTCCTGGTAGACGCAGTGGAAGTCGGAAGTCCTGCCGTTGTTCCACTCGCCCCTGAGGCGCTCTTTCCCGCCCACCTTGAAGTCCTGCTCGCGGATCAATTCCGTGCAGACGCTTTTGGGCGCGCCGAACCAGGCGGCCTTGGCCTTCGGGTCCGCCCAGGCGGCGAACACGCGCGCGGGCGCGTGCGGCAAATCGCGCTCTATGGTGAAGCTATGGTGCGTGACGCTGCGGGTGCCGGCGTTCGTGCTCACGCGGCCGCCTTCTTCATCGTCGCGATATCCAGTTTCGTCATTTTCATGACCTCCTTCATGACCCGCTCGGACATGGCGTCGTCCTGCATGAGCTGCGGCAGGATCGCCGGCACGATCTGCCAGGACAGGCCGTACTTGTCGCGCAGCCAGCCGCACTGCTCGTGCGCGCCGCCGCCCGCCGCGAGCCTGGCCCACATCGCGTCCAGCTCGGCCTGCGTCTCGCAGTTCACCATCATCGAGATCGCCCAGCTGAACTTGAACTGCGGGCCGCCGTTCAGCCCGAGGAAGGCCTGGCCGTCGAGCTCGAAGGCCACCGTCATCACCGAGCCTTTCCTGCCCGGGCCGGCGTCGCCGTAGTGCGTGACCTGCTTGATGCGCGAGTTGGGAAACACCGACACGTAGAAATTCGCGGCCTCTTCGGCCTGCGTGTCGAACCAGAGGCAGGGCGTGATTCCCTTCATGGCCGCGCCCCCTGCGGCACGATCACCATCCACCCCACGCCGAACTTGTCGCTCACCATGCCGAAGCGGGGCGCGAAGAAGGTCTTCGCCATCGGCATGGTCACCTTGCCGCCCTTGCCGAGCGCCGCGAACATCCTGTCCGCTTCGGCCTCGCTTGCCGCATTCACGGAAAGCGAGAAGCCCTTGAATTCCGGCTTGCCGCCGGCCATGCCGTCGGAGGCCATCACCACGGTGTCGCCGATGCGCAGCGCGGCATGCATCACCTTGTCCTCCGCACCTGGCGCGCACATGCCGGGCTGCGGATCCGGGTTGTCCTTGAAGCGCATCATCATGTCCACCGTCGCGCCGAGCGCGCCCTTGTAGAACTCGATCGCCTCCTCGCAGCGGCCGTCGAAGAAGAGATAGGGCTGCACCTGCTGCCCGCTTGCCTGCGTCTTGTTCATGCCAGTTCCTTTCGGTTCAGGTTTCGGTAACCGACTTCAGATTGGCGAGGCCTTTCTCGAACTGCGCGCCGATCATGCGGTCCATGTTGCAGAAAATCCCCATCAGCTTCGAGATGTAGGGGCTCGGGCCGGACATGGCCCAGCTGACCTTCGTCCCGCCCTTTTCGCCGGGCGTGAAGTTGAACTCGGTGACGTTGTGGCCCGCGAAGGGCTTGATGAAGTCGAGCTTCAACACGATCCGCGTGGGCGCCGCCGACTCCGTGATCTCCATGCTGCCCGCGCCCACTTTGCCGTTGCCTTCCCAGGCATAGATTGCGCCCTTGCCGCTGGCGGCGCCGCTGTAGCTGCGCTTGAGCTGCGGATCGATGTTTTCCCACGGGGACCAGGCCGGCCAGCGGTGGAAATCGTCGATGTGCGGGAAGATTTTTTCCGGCGACGCCTTGATGATTGCCGAGCGCTCGATGCGGAAGCTGCCGGGCCTGGTGGCCGCGAACACGAGCAATCCGGCGAGCAGGACGGCGATGGCAAGCAGTATCTGGATCAGCATGCGATTCCTTTCCGGGTCAGCGGGCAACGCGCAAAGCGAGCCGGTCGATGGTCTCCGCCCAGCCCTGGTCCATGCCCTTGAGCATGGCGGCCGCCACGGCGCTCGAGCCCGAGGCGGTGGCGCTCAGCTTCAGCATCGTCCCGCCGCCGCTGTCCTCGCAGGTCACGCGGATGGTTTCCTCCAAACGGGTTACGCCGCTTTCATCATCTGCGGTGCAGGCGATGACGAGGCGCTCGGGAGCAACGACTTCGCGATACGTGCCGCGCACCCAGTAGTCCTTGCCCTGGGGTGAGCGCATGCACAGGCGGAACAAGCCGCCGGGCCGGGGATCCGCTTCGCAGGAATGGATCGTGAATCCCTTCGGCCCGAACCAGTGGGCGAGGTGCTCGGCCCTGGTCCAGGCCGCGAACACCTGCTCGCGCGGCGCGTCGAAGTGACGCGTCAGCGCAACTGCGTGCGCGTGGCTCCCCGGACTTGCGGCCGCCGCCATGGTCACATGCTCACCACGACCTTGAAGCCGCCGAAGATCATGCGCCTGGCGTCGAAGGGCATCTTCGTGATGTCCATCATCCCGGCAAGGCGCTTGTCCTTCATGACCTTCTTCATCACCGCGTCGCGATGCTTTCGGTTGCGGTAGACGATGTACGAGAACCAGACCTCTTCGGTCTTCTTCAGCTTCACGCTGCGCGGGAATGACGTGCGCTTGCCCCAGCTCACGTCGTCGGCGACGCATTCCTGGTAGTCGAGCGCGCCGTGGTCCTTCCAGACCTTGCAGCCCAGACGCGCCATCTTTACGTAGGCCGCGTGCTTCTTCTTCGGCACCGGAACGATGAAGCCGTCAACGTAGCTCATTGCACTTCTCCTTTCAGAATTGTTGCGAGGGTGTCCAGCGCACCGCTCCAGCCTTCTGCATGTGTCGGCTGGTCGGCAAAATCCAGATAGCCTTCGTGCATCAGGTCCAACTGCGTTCCGCTGCCGGCGGGCCGCAGGTCTACCGCCACGAGCGACTCGTGCCCGGGCTGGTTCTTCCAGCTCCAGCTCATCACCAGCCTGTGTTCGGGCACGACCTCCCGGTAAACCCCGCTGAGGTCGAACTCCTCGCCTTTCGCACTGATCATCAGGACGCGAAAGCCGCCGCCGACGCGGACGTCGGATTCGGCGATTGCAATCGAGAACGAAGCGTTGGGCCGGAACCACTGTCCGAGCGCGCGCGCGTCGGTCCATGCCCGCCAGACCTTCGCCGGGGCGACCGGGTAGAAGCGCTGCAGCTTGAGCGACGGACGCTCACCGACAACTTCCTTTGCCATTTCCGCTCCTATGCCTGCCGCAGGAATGCTTCGAGCTTTCCGAATGTGACGGTCCAGCCGCGCTCATGGCCGTCGCGTGCCGCCTGATCGAAGAACTGCTCGTGGCGGAATTCCATGTCGGTCCCCTTGCCCTCGGGGCGCAGCAGGATCGTGATCTGCGAAACCCGGTCGGGCGTGGTCCTCGGCCAGCACCAGCTGAACACGAGCTTGCGGTGCGGCTGCACGTCCCGGTAGACGCCGGCCGCTTCGTGTTCGTTCCCGTCCGGGCCGCCGAAGACGAGGCGAAAGCGCCCGCCGACGCGCAGGTCGACGTCGGCCACCGACACCGGCTGCAGTTCGCCGGCCGGGCCGAACCACTGCCTCAGCGCTTGCGGGTCGGTCCACGCCCGCCAGACTTTTTCCGGCGCGACGGGAAACGTGCGATGGAGGACGAGCGCGGGTTTGTCGACGGGTTGACCGGTTTGAACGCTGGCTTGTTCCATGTCTGCAGTTCCTCTTGCTGGTACAGGTAGCGGGCGAGCGAATCGAGCTTCTCGCTCCAGAATTTCTCGTAGCGCGACATCCAGGTGGATGCCGCCTTCATCGGCGCCGCGGACAGCTCGCAGCTCACGACGCGGCCTTCCTTCTCCCTCGCGATCAGCCCGGCTTCCTCGAGCACGCGCAGGTGCTTCATGAAACCCGGCAGCGACATGCCGTGCGGCGCCGCGAGCTCGCTCACGCCGAGGCTGCCGCCGGCGAGCGACTCGAGCACCCCGCGGCGCGTGGGGTCGGCGAGCGCCGAGAACACGTTGTTCAGGACCGCTTCCCTGACGGCGGGATCTTCATACTTAACCATATGGTTTAGTATTAATCAGCGCTGCCGGCCTGTCAAGCGCCCTAGAATGTCCGCGTGAACTCAAAGCCTTACGAAAACCTGACGCCGGACGCGGTGCTCGATGCACTGGAAAGCGCGGGCCTGCGCGGCGATGGCCGCATGCTCTCGCTGAACAGCTACGAAAACCGCGTTTTCCAGATCGGGCTCGAAGACGATTCCTACGTCGTGGCGAAGTTCTACCGCCCCGAACGCTGGAGCGACGCGCAGATCCTCGAGGACCACGCCTTCTCCCTCGAGCTCTCGGGGCGGGAGATTCCCGTGGTCGCGCCCCTCGAAATCCAGGGCCGGACCCTGCACCATTTCGCGGACTCGCGTTTCGCCGTGTTTCCGCGGCGCGGTGGCCGCGCCCCGGAGCTGGAGGACGAGAAGGTGCTGGAATGGATCGGCCGCTTCCTCGGGCGCATCCACGCTGTCGGCGCGGCGCGTCCCTTCACGCAACGCCCTGCCTTGAACGTGACGACCTTCGGCACCGAGCCGCGCGACTGGCTGCTCGCGTCGGGAATGGTCCCGGCGGACCTGAAAGACACCTGGGCGACGACCGCGGAGATGGCGCTGCAGGCAGTTCGGCACCACTTTCAAATCAGGGAAACGCGAACCATCCGGCTGCATGGCGATTGCCATGTCGGCAACATCCTCTGGACCGAGGGCGGCAACACCACGCACGGCGGCCCGCATTTCGTCGACCTGGACGACGCGCGCACGGGTCCGGCGGTGCAGGACCTGTGGATGCTGCTCGCCGGCGACCGGACGACCGCGACGAAGCAGTTGCGCGCCCTGATCGAGGGCTACGAGCAGTTCCACGGCCTCAACCGCGAGGAACTGGGCCTGATCGAGCCGCTGCGCACGCTGCGCCTGATCCACTACTCGGCCTGGCTCGCGCGCCGCTGGGACGATCCGGCATTTCCGGCGGCGTTCCCGTGGTTCGGCACCCAGCGCTACTGGCAGGACCGCATCCTCGAACTGCGGGAGCAGACTTCAAACATGGACGAAGCGCCGCTGGACGTATAGATTCACGCCTTTTTCACGCGACCCGGGACGCCCGCAGCACATGTATCTCTTCGCAGCCACCGTATTCACGAGCGCCTTCCTGCTGTTCCTGGTGCAGCCGATCATCGCCAAGCAGATCCTGCCCTGGTTCGGCGGCAACGCCTCGGTCTGGACGGTGTGCATGGTGTTCTTCCAGCTGGTGCTGCTCGGCGGCTACGCCTACGCCGACGCGCTGGTGCGCAAGTGCGCGCCGCGCACGCAGGCCGCGATCCACAGCGTGCTGCTCGTCGCGAGCCTCGCCTTCCTGCCGATCCTCGCCGCCGAGAGCTGGAAACCGGCGCCCGACACCGAGCCCACCGCGCGCATCCTGCTGCTGCTCGTGATGACGATCGGCCTGCCCTACTTCCTGCTCTCGACCACCGGCCCGCTGGTGCAGGCCTGGTTCGCGCGCAGCTTTCCGGGCAGCACCGTCTACCGCCTGTTCGCGCTCTCCAACCTGGCCTCGCTCGTGGCGCTGATCGCCTACCCGCCGGTGATCGAACCCGCGATCACGCTGCAGGCGCAGTCCTATGCCTGGAGCGCGATCTACGTGCTGTTCGCGGTGCTATGCGCGAGTTCCGCGTGGATGGCCGCCAAGCAGCCTGAGGGATTGAAGGATTTTGATGCGGGTAAGAAAACAGAAGTAAATGAAGGGCCACCACCCCGCGCCTACGACTACGCGCTCTGGCTGGTGCTCTCGGCCCTCGGCTCGCTGATGCTGCTGGCCGTCACCAGCCACATCACGCAGAACGTCGCCTCGGTTCCCTTCGTCTGGATCCTGCCGCTGGTGCTGTACCTGCTGTCGTTCATCCTGGTCTTCGACGTCGGCGGCGGCCGGCGCAAGAGCGGCTGGTACGCGCGCACCTGGGGCCTGCCGCTGCTGTTCGCGCTGCTCGGGGCGATGGCCTGGTACCTGTCGCAGAACCTGGGCGTGATGAACATCCGCTGGCTGATCGCTCTGTACTGCGCCGGGCTGTTCGTGGCCTGCATGTTCTGCCACGGCGAGCTCGCGGCGATGCGGCCGGCGCCGGGATACCTCACGCGCTTCTACCTGATGGTCTCCATCGGCGGCGCCGCCGGCGGCCTGTTCGTCGGGCTGGTCGCACCCCGCATTTTCAGCATCCACGTCGAATTGCCGCTTTCCATGATCCTTTGCGGCGCGCTTGCAGCGCTGCTCGCGTGGCGTTCGGCGGCTGGTGGCAGCGTCACGCCGAAAGGCCGCAACTCGCTCTATCTAGGGGCGCTGGCGGCGGTGATGGTCACCGGCTTTGTCAGCTGGCAGGCCTGGGAATACATCGACTACATTCGCAGCAATGCGCTGCTGATGACGCGCAACTTCTACGGCACGCTGCGCGTCAAGGAGACCGAGCGCGGCAGCGACGGGCTTGCCTCGCGCGCGCTGGTGCACGGCGTGATCAATCACGGCTGGCAATACGTCGATCCGAAGCTGCGCCGGGAACCGATCAGCTATTTCGGCCCCGGCGCCGGCATCGCCAAGGCGCTCGACTTCTACAACGGCAGGCCGCGGCGGGTGGGAATCATCGGCCTGGGCGTGGGTGCCTTCACCGCCTGGGGCCTGCCGGGCGACTACTTCCGCATCTACGAGCTCGATCCCGACGTGGTGCGGATCGCGCGCGAGCAGTTCTGGTACCTGTCGGATTCCAAGGCGAAGATCGAGGTCGTCACCGGCGACGGGCGCCTCAACATGGAGCGCGACGAGCCGCAGAAATTCGACCTCATCTCCGTGGACGCCTTCTCCAGCGGTTCGATCCCGATCCACCTGCTGACGCGCGAGGCATTGCAGGCCTACCGGCGCCACCTCGCGCCCGGCGGCGTCGTCGTCTACAACGTCACCAACCGCTTCGTGAACCTCGCGCCGCAGCTCAAGCTCGTCGCCGAGGCCGAGGGGATGAAGATTCTGCTGATCAACGACGATCCGTCGGAAGACAAGTATTCCGGCACTGCCTACGTGCTGGTGACCGACAACGGGAAGCTGCTCGCCGACAGGCGCTTCGCGGACGCGGACGAAATCGCCCCCATCGCCGGCCTCACTGCCTGGACCGACAGCTTCAACAACCTGTTCAAGGTGGTGAGATAAAAATCGGGGTCAGACCACGATTTCATGGTTGCGCCACGGAGGCTGGAAGGAAATCGTGGTCTGACCCTGATTTTCCGGGCCTGGCCCTGATTTCCTAGATGTCGTCGAGGGCGCTTTCGAGGTGGGCGGTATCCGCCCAGGCACGGATCTGCCAGCCCGAAGGCGACAGCTCGACGCGATTGAGGCCGGCATTGGGAATGCCGAAATTGCGCTCGGCGCTCAGGTCCAGGCCCGTGATGTGCCGGTAGAGCATGTCGAGCACGCCGCCATGCGTGAATACCAGGATGCTCTTGCCGGGATTGGCGCCGGCAATGCTCGTGACGATTGCAATGCTTCTGGCGAAGAAGTCCTTCAGGGCCTCTCCGGTACGGAACGCATACTCCGGATCGCGCGCATCGAAACGGGCGTAGTCCTCCGGAAAGCGGACCTTGACCTCGGCGTAGGTCAGGCGCTCGAAGATGCCGTAGTGCCGTTCCCTCAGATCTTTCTCAAAAAGAATCTTCAGAGCAAGACGCCCCGCGGCCGGCTCCGCCGTCTGCCGCGCGCGCGTGAGGTCGCTTGAATAGATGACGTCGAACTTTTCCTGCGACAGCACCCTTGAGGCCGCCAGCGCCTGCGCCTGGCCGATGGCGTTCAAGGGCACATCGAGTTGCCCCTGCACGCGGTGCTCCGCGTTCCAGGCGGTCTCGCCGTGGCGCACGATGCACAGTCGCGTGGTCATTTCTTGCCCGCCCCCATCCAGGCGATCGCGCCGACCACGATGAAGGCGCCCAGGATCTGCAGCGGCGACACCGCCTGGTCGAGGACGACCCAGGCGAGCCCGAGCACCGCGATCGGCTCGAAGTTGAGGACCGCGGCGTTGTTAACCGCGCCCAGCTTCGGCAACAGCACGAAGGTGGACGTGATCGCGGTGCCGTAGAACACGGTCAGCAACGCGAGCGCGATCCAGCCGGTGCGGTCGGCGGGCAGCACGAAGGCGTTCGCCGCCGTGCCGGCGGCCAGCGTCACGACGGCCACCACGCTCATGAAGAGGAAGCTGCGCAGCCGCCCGTCCATGCTGCCGAGCCAGCGGGTGATGAGGTAGAACGCAGTGGCGAAGGAAATCGAGGCGCCCAGCGCCCAGAGCACGCCGGCGCCGAGTTCGGCCCAGCGGCCTGCAATGTCGCCGCTCTTGCCGTAGACGTCCAGCGCCAGCGCCAGGCCGACCAGCGCCACCGGCATCGCGATCAGCACGCGGCGCGAGGGCCGCTCGCCCCCACCCAGCCAGGAGATGAGCGACAACAGCATCGGAAACGTCTGGAAGACGAGCAGCGCCAGCGCCACCGGGATCAGCGCCACCGCCGAATACAGGCAGTAGCTCTGCACCGCGACGAGCAGCCCGATCAGCACCGAGTGGGAAAAGGTTTTTCCCGGGACCCTGAGGGAGATGCCATTCAGCAAGAGCAGGGCAAGGACCACCAGCGCCGTGCCGGTGGAGCGGAAGGCGACCGCGGTGGTGACGTTGGTGCCGTGGTCGAATGCGATCCGCGCGGCGACGTGGTTGGCGCCGAAGATCGCGGCGATCAGGAGCAGCAGGGCGATCCCGGCCCAGCGGGGAATGTTGTGCTCGGCCAAGGCTAGCTTGAGGACTCGGAATTCAGCACGCCCGGGTTGATTACCCTCATGGGCTTGCCGTCCAGCCAGGCCTCCACGTTCTCGACGCAATCTCCCCAGAAAGTCCGATAGACGTCCTCGCTCACGTAGCCCAGGTGCGGGCTCAGCGTGACGTTGTCCAGCCTGCGCAGCGGATGATCTGCGGGCAACGGCTCCGTGCCGTAGACGTCGAGTGCGGCGTGGCGAAGCTTGCCGCCCTGCAGCGCCGCGAGCATCGCGGCTTCGTCGACGATCGGGCCACGCGACGTATTCACGAGGATCGCGGTGGGCTTCATCAGCGCGAGGTCGTCGGCACCGACCAGGCCGCGGCTGCGGTCCGAGAGCACCAGCTGGATGCTCAGGAAGTCGGAGGACCGGAAGAGTTCCTCCTTCGACACCATCTTCGCGCCCGCCTCGGCAGCCCGCTCCGGCGTCAGGTTCTGGCTCCAGGCGACAACATCCATGCCGAAGGCCTTCGCATAGCCCGCCACGCGGCCGCCCAGCTTGCCCAGCCCGACGAGGCCGAGGCGTTTGCCCTCGAGGACGACACCGCCCGAGATACCGTCGTGCCATCCGCCCTCGCGCATGTTGCGCCCGGCCTTCGCCAGGTCCCGTGCCGCCGCAAGCATGAGAAGGAAACAGAATTCCGCGGTAACGGCCGAAGTGGAGCCCGGGCGCGTATTGCTGACCGGGACCTTGCGCGCGCTGCAGGCGGCGAGATCGAGGCTCGACGAGCGCAACCCGGTCAGGGCCATGAATTTCAGCCTGGGCAGCTTCTCGATCAGGTCCCGCGGAAACGGCGTGCGCTCGCGCATCAGGACGAGGATTTCGAACGGCGCCAGCTTCGCGGCCGCATCTTCCCGCGACACGAATGCCTCGTGGAATACCGCGACCTCCACGCCCCGCTTGCGCAGCCGGTCCCAGTCCGCGGACTTGAGCGCAAGCTGCTGGTAGTCGTCGAGGATCGCGAGTTTCATCACAAAAACGTCATCCCCGCGCAAGCGGGGATCCAGGTTCTAGTCCGTCTTGACGCCGCCGTCCTTCACGATCCGGCTCCAGTGCGCCATCTGCTCCAGCGTCCACTTCTGCAGCGCCTCCGGGGAGCTGACGTTGAGGTCCATGCCGAGGGACTCGATGAGCGTCTTGCGCACGTCGGGCAGCGCGAGCACGCTCGTCAGCTCGGCGTGGAAGCGGTCGATGATCGGCTTTGGCGTGCCCGCGGGCGCGTAGATGCCCCACCAGGCGTAGGCCGTGAGCCCCGCGAAGCCCTGCTCGATCAGCGTCGGTACGTCGGGCAGCGCCTGCGCGCGCTGGTGGCCGGTGGTCGCGATCGCCCGCATCTTGCCGCCGCGCACCTGCGGCGTGAGCAGCGCCACCGAGCCGATGCCCATGTCGATCTGCCCGCCGAGGATGTTCTGGTTCATCGGGCCGCCGCCGGCGAACGGCGCGTGGACGATCTTCACGCCGGCCATCTGCTGCGCCTGCACCAGGACCAGGTGGCCGACCGTGCCGTTGCCGATCGAGCCGATGCTGACCGAGTCCGGCTTCGCCTTCGACGCCGCCACCACCTCGGCGAACGACTTCCAGGGCTTGGCGGCCTGCGTCGCGATTGCGTAGGGCGCGGTGCCGACCAGCATCACCGGCGCAAAATCCTTCGCCGTGTCGTACGGCAGCTTGGCGAGCAGCGCCTGGTTGACGCCGTGCGAATCGAACACGACCACGAAGGTGTAGCCGTCGGCCGGCGCCTTGGCCGCCGCCGCGGTGCCGATGGAGCCGCCGGCGCCGGGACGGTTCTCGACCACGAACTGCTGCTTGAGGCTGTCGCCAAGTTTCGCGCCGAGCAGGCGCGCGAGCGGATCGACCGAGCCGCCCGGCGGGAACGGCACGATGAACCGCACCGGCTTCGCCGGCCAGTCCTGGGCGAGCGCCGGACATGCGGGGCCCAGAGTAACGATTGCGGACAGCAGTGCGGCAGCGATTCGAAACATGGACTTCTCCTCCGTTTGGCGCGCCGGATGATAAGCGATCTGACGCCACGAAGTAAGATCCCGGCCTGTGGAACGACCACCGCCTGGTGCGACTCCACGGGAAACCTGATGCGCTTGCGCGGTAGCCTCCGGCTTTTCATGTACCTCGCCCTGGCGACGGGGCCGGCACAGGTTTTTGCCCAGACGCATGTTCCAGTGCAGGCGTTCCTCGGCGTCCTGAACACCAATCCAGTGGCGGCAACGGCGTCCCTTGCGCGGATCCGGGACGGCTGGCGCGACGCTTACACGGCGCCGCTGCTGGAACTTGCCGGGTTCGTTCCGGTCCTGGCCGTGCAGGTGGAGGTACTGTCGCAGATCGAGCGGACGACGCGCCGGCGCTCAGGCGGACTGAATGCGCATTACGAATGGCTCTGGGCACGCGAGCCCGGCGAGCACCCGGACTACGCCGAATTCAAGGCGGCGCTCTACGAGCAGGTCGATCCGCGTTTTCGCGAATATTTCGGCAAGGGACGCAAAACTGCCATCCGCCTGGATGAAATCCGCTGGGGCGGCGTCTGGCGCGACGGCATTCCGCCGCTCAAGAATCCGAAGATGATCCCGGCGGCCGAGGCGGCCTACCTGGCCGACGACAACGTCGTGTTCGGCGTCGCCATCGACGGCGACGTGCGTGCCTATCCGAAACGCATCCTCGCCTGGCACGAGATGGTCAAGGACCGGATCGCCGGACGCGAGCTGAACGGCGTGTACTGCACGCTGTGCGGTTCGATGATCCTGTACGACACCACTGTAAACGGCGTGCATTACGAGCTCGGTACCAGCGGCTTTCTGTATCGCTCCAACAAGCTGATGTACGACCACGCCACCAAGTCCCTCTGGTCGACATTGAGCGGCGAGCCGGTCGTCGGCCCACTGGTCGGCAAGGGCATCGAGCTGCAGACGCTGCGCGTCGTGACCACCACCTGGGGCGAATGGAGGAAGCGCCATCCGGGCACCACGGTGCTGTCGCTCGACACCGGCCACCAGCGCGACTACGACGAGGGCGCGGCCTACCGCGAGTATTTCGCCAGCGACCGCCTGATGTTCGGCGTACCGAAGCTCGATGCCCGGCTGCCGAACAAGGCCGAAGTGCTGGCGTTGCGCGCCGGCGGAAAATCCCCCGAGCAGCTCGCCATCGCCGCCGACTACCTCGCCCGCAACCGCGTCTACCACGACCGCGTCGGCGGGCAGGCGTTCGTGGTGCTGACCGACGCTTCCGGCGCCAACCGCGTCTACGACAGCGCCGGCCGGAGATTCGAAAGCTGGGACGGGGCGGACACCGCACGCGACCGCGACGGACGGACATGGAAAGTCACGGAGGACGGGCTCACCGGGCCCGGCGGCGCCACTCTCAGGCGCCTGCCCGCGCACCGCGCCTTCTGGTTCGGCTGGTACGCCGCCTACCCCGCAACTCGGCTGGTGAAATAGGCGTGCACGATTTGGCAGGCGGGCTTGCGTCCAGCAATTATGGACTGTACAGTCCATAATATGGGCCGCCCCCGCGAATTCGACATCGACACCGCGATCGAGAGCGCGACCGGGGTCTTCTGGAGCAAGGGATTCGAGCAGGCCTCGCTCGACGACCTGTGCGAGGCCACCGGGCTGAACCGCTCCAGCCTGTACGCCGCCTTCGGGACCAAGCGCGACCTCTACCTGCGCGCCCTCGCGCGCTACGAGGACGGTTCCGCGGCGCGCATCGCCGCCGCGCTGCGCGGCAGGCCGGTTCGCGAAGGCGTGAAGGCATTTCTCGATGCCCTGATCGATTCGATCGTCGCCGGCCCCGGCCGCCGCGGCTGCTTCATCGGCAACTGCGCCGCGGAGATGGCGCGCCTGGATCGCGGCGCGGCGGCGCGCGTGCGCGGGAGCCTGGGGCGCATCGAGTCGACGTTCCGTGCCGCGCTGGAGGAAGCACGCGCGCGCGGAGAACTCCCGGACGACGCCGACACCGGCGCGCTGGCGCGGTTTCTCACCTCCGGCGCGCAGGGCTTGCGGCTGGTCGGCAAGGCCAACCCGGACCGCCGTGCGCTCGAAGATATTGCAGCGGTGATGCTGCGTTGCCTGAAACCCTGATCCCGAGGAGATTGCCATGCGCCTGATGCCCCGCCAACCCGTTCCCGCCCTGGATTTCGACCTGGTCGGCGGCGGCCACTGGTCGCTTGCTGCGCAAAAGCCGCAGAACTTCACCATGGTGGTGTTCTACCGCGGCCTGCACTGCCCGATCTGCCACAGGTACACCTCGGAGCTGAACGGCATGATCGCGGACTTCGACAAGCGCGGCGTTTCGACCGTGATCACCAGCACCGACTCGAAGGAGCGGGCGGCGCAGGCGAAGGAGAAGTGGGGCCTGCCGAACCTCGCCGTCGGCTACGGCGTCTCGATCGACAAGGCGCGCGAGTGGGGCCTGTACGTCTCGACCAGCCGCGGCATGACCTCCGCCGGCGTCGAGGAACCCCCGCTGTTCGCCGAGCCCGGGTTGTTTCTCGTGAAGCCGGACGCCACGCTTTACTGGGGCTCGGTCTCCACCATGCCGTTCGCGCGCCCGCACTTCGCCGACATCGGCGGCGCGATCGACTTCGCGATCGGCAAGAACTATCCCGCCCGCGGAGAGGCCTGAACATGGAAATGAAGACGAAACCGTCACCGCGCATCGAGCCGCTGCCCGCCGACCACACGCCGGATCTGAAGGACGCGTTCGCGGCGTACACCAAGTCCCTGGGCTTCATTCCCAACAGCATGCTGATCCTGCAGAGGAAGCCCAAAATCGTGAAAGCGATGGCGCAGCTTACCGCGTCGATCTGGGAGCCCGACGGCGAAGTCGATCGCGCCTTCAAGCGCCTGGTGGCGCATGTCGTGAGCCGTGCCGCGGGCTGCCAGTACTGCATGGCGCATACCGCCGGCGGCGCGCTGCTGTTCGGCGTCGACCCGAAGAAAGTCGAGGCGATCTGGGACTTCCGCAGCAGCGCGCTGTACAGCGAAGGGGAAAAGGTGGCGCTCGATTTCGCCATCGCGGCCGCGTCCCAGCCGAACGGCGTCACGGACGACATGTTCGCCGGCATGCGCAAGCACTGGAGCGAAACGCAGATCGTCGAGATCGCGGCGGTGGTCGCGGTGTTCGGCTTCCTCAACCGCTGGAACGACACCATGGCGACGCCGCTCGAAGAGGAACCGGTCCACGTCGGCGAGAAATACCTCGCCGCGCACGGCTGGGATGCCGGCAAGCACCGCCGGTGATCCCGGGGCGCTCCTGCCCGCTGGCATACAGCTACGGCGCAAGCGCGCTCGCCGCGCCGGCGACGCTGCATGCCGACAGCCTCTGGATCGCCGGCGGCCTGTATGGCAACGTCCAGGCATTCGAACGGCTGGAGGAAATGTTCGCCGCCGAGCGCGGCGATTCAGCGCTGGTATTCAACGGCGATTTCCACTGGTTCGATATCGCCGACGGGACGTTCGCCGAGATCGAACGCGGCGTATCGCTCCATTCCGCGACGCGGGGCAACGTGGAGACGGAGATCTCGCAACCGCAGTCCGGCGCGGGCTGCGGCTGCGGCTATCCGGACTGGGTGCGCGACGATGACGTCGAGCGCTCCAATCGCATCATTGAACGCTTGCATGCGACCGCCGCGCGCGCGCCCGGCGCTGCTGGTCACCTCGCTGCATTGCCGATGTACCGCATCGCGGAAGTGGGCGGGCAGCGCGTCGCCATCGTGCATGGTGACGCGGATTCGCTCGCGGGCTGGGGCTTCTCCCAGGAGGCGCTCGCCACCCGGGGCGGACAGGATGCCGCCCGCGCCGCGTTTGCCGCGGCCGGCGTCGCCGTCTTCGCCTCCAGCCATACCTGCCTGCCGGTGCTGCAGGCGATCGACGGCGCCGGGATCATCGCCAACAACGGGGCGGCCGGAATGCCGAACTTTGCCGGCACGGCCTACGGACTGGCGACCCGCATCGCCCTGGCGCCGGATGCGCGCGCACTGTACCGGATGCGGATCGGCGCGCTGGTCGTCGAAGCCATCCCGATCGACTACGACGCCGCAGCCTGGCGTGACCTGTTCCTCGCGCAATGGCCTGCGGGCAGCGATGCCCACAGTTCCTATTTCCGGCGCATCGTGGATGGTCCGTCGTATCGTCCTGAATGCGCGTTGCGCGCAATCGAGAAGCAATACGCATGAGCGTCCAGCACTGGGAACTCGCCGGCGCGGAGGACGACCGGCTGTTTTCGCCCAATTGCTGGCGCGTGCGCATGGCGCTCGCCCACAAGGGGCTGCCTTCCGAGACCGTGCCGTGGCGCTTCGCCGAGAAGGAGGCGATCGCGTTCTCCGGCCAGGGATTGGTCCCGGTGATCAAGGACGGCGAGCGCGAGGTGCACGACTCCTGGGACATCGCCGTGTACCTCGACCAGGCCTACCGCGACCGCCCCTCGCTGTTCGACGGCGCCCAGGCGCAGGCGCTGGCGCTGTTCTTCAAGCACTGGTGCGAGCGCAACGTGCACGGCGCCATGTTCCGCGCCATCCTTCCCGGCCTCTTCGCGAGCCTGCATGAGAAGGACAAGGCCTACTTCCGCGCCTCGCGCGAGAAGCGCTTCGGCAAGACGCTGGAGGAACTGGGCGCCGAATCGCACAACGCCCTGCCGGTGCTCAAGGGCGTGTTCGACCCGGTGCGGCCGATGCTCGTGACGCAGCCGTTCGTCAGCGGCGCGGCGCCGGGATTCGCGGATTACATCCTGTTCGGCCCGTTCCAGTGGGCGCGATCCGTGTCGCCGGTGCGCCTGCTCGAGCCCGACGATCCGCTGTACGCCTGGCGCGAGCGCATGCTCGACCTGTTCGGCGGCATGCCGCGCAAAACGCGCGGCTATCCGGTCTGGGCCTAGGAGAAACCGCATGATCGACCTGCACTACTGGACCACGCCCAACGGGCACAAGATCACGATCTTCCTCGAAGAGGCCGGCCTGCCCTACCGCATCGTGCCGGTGAACATCTCGCGCGGCGACCAGTTCAAGCCTGCCTTCCTGGCGATCGCGCCGAACAACCGCATACCCGCGATCGTCGACCATGAACCCGAGGATGGCGGCGAACCGATCTCCGTCTTCGAGTCCGGCGCAATACTCGGCTACCTCGCCCAGAAAACGGGCCAGTTCATGCCGGCAGACCTGCGCGGCCGGAACGAGGTGCGGCAGTGGCTGTTCTGGCAGATGGGAGGCCTCGGACCGATGGCCGGGCAGAACCATCACTTCGCGCATTACGCGCCGGAGAAAATTCCCTATGCCATCGCCCGCTACGTGAACGAGACGGCGCGCCTGTACCAGGTGATGGACAACCGCCTCGCCGACCGTGAATATCTGGCGGGCGACTATTCAGTCGCCGACATAGCGAGCTACCCCTGGATCGTGCCATGGAAGCGCCAGCAGCAGGAACTGGACCGCTTCCCGAACCTGCGGCGCTGGTTCGACGCAATACGCGCCAGGCCTGCGGTACAGCGTGCGTATGCGGTCGCCGACACCATCAACACCGCGCCGACAGTCGACGACGAGGCGAAAAAGCTTCTTTTCGGGCAGACTGCCGCAACTCTCACTCGGGCAAACAAATGACCATCAAGGCGCTCACCTTCGACACCGGCGGCACCATCCTCGACTGGCACCGCGGCATCAGCGGCGCGTTCGCCGCCGCCGGAAAGCGGCGCGGACTGACGGCCGACTGGGGCGCCGTCACCAACGAATACCGCCGCCGCTCGCTGAAGGGCATCGTCAATTCGGTGCAGCCGGCCTACAACTTCGACGATGTCCATCGGGCGAAGCTGGATGAAGTGATCACCGAGTTCAAACTGGGCGCGCTCACCGCCGAGGACCGCGACGCGATCTGGCGCACCTGGCACGCGCTGGATGCGTGGCCCGATTTCGTCGCCGGCGCAGCGCGGCTGCGCAAGCGTTACGTGGTCGCCTCCTTCACGCTGCTGACGACTTCGCTCGTGATCGACGTCTCGAAGAAGAACGGCATCGACTGGGACGCCATCATCTCCTGCGAAATGATCGGCTTCTACAAGACGAAGCCCGAGGCCTACCGTACCGCGGCGAAGTGGCTGCAACTGGAGCCCGCCGAGATCCTGATGGTGGCCTGCCACAATTTCGACCTCGATGCGGCGCGCGCCTGCGGCTACCAGACCGCGTTCGTGCGCCGGCCCGACGAATGGGGGCCCGGCGGTCCGCCCGACCCGAATGCGAATCCTGCCTGTACGCTGGTCGTCGATGGTTTCGCGGAGCTGGCGGACAGGCTAGGCGCTTGAGGCGGTCCGCGATCCTCCTGCTGAACGACGCGCGGCGTTAGGCGTCCCAGTTGATCCGCGTGCGCAGGATGTCGTCGACCCGGCCGGTCATCGCCGGCGACGAGGTCACCACCGCGTAGAAGCCGCGCCGCACAGGCTGAATGCGGGCACTCCAACCGTTCACGCGCGCATCCGACTTCGACCGCACGCGTTCGTCGGCGACTACGATGAGCGTCGCGAGTCCCTGCGGCGTCTCGAAGACGACGTGCCATGCCGAGGTGCCGTTTTCCCAGGGGCAGAGCTTCACGTAGCGCAGCTTCCCCAGCGGCGCGCGAACCGACGCGCCGACGCTGCGCAGCGCCACGGCGAACGCCTGCGCGTCGCCATGATATTCAGTCGTGAACGACTCGGGCTCGTCAATGACATGCGTGATCGCGAGCCTCGCATGGGCGTCGGATGGCGGCGCGGCGAAAAAGATCGCCGCCGACCCGATCCCAACGACAATGCTGGCCGCGAGCGCCCAGCCGCGCCACGCCTGGAATTTCGCGCGCCCGGAACGCAGCAATACGCGATCGGCCAGGCCCTCGGGCACGCTTACCGCCATGGCGCGCAGCAGTTCCGCGTCGCTTTCGTCGACGCTGCGCGAAAATGCGGCGCAGTTCGCGCATTCCTGGGCGTGCGAGCGCGCGGCATCGGACGAGCGGCGCGGTTCGGCGAGTTTTTCGCGGCGGAATTCGAGGCAATTCACTGGCGTACTCCGCGCTTGAGTGGTTCCGCCGAATCCTGGCGCAGCGCCTGCCTGGCGCGCGTGAGGCGCGTCATGATGGCGCCTTCACTGGTGTTGAGCATCGAGGCGATCTCGCCGCAGCTGTAGCCGCCCAGCACCTGCAACAGCAGCGGCTCGCGATAGGAGAGCGGCAAGCGCTCGAGTTGCCGCTTCATGTCGAGATTGTCCGCCATGGACGGCAGCTCGGGGATCTCGAACTCGGATACGTCCTCGTCCACCACCGGAATCTGCTTGCGTGCGTACATGCGGGCGCGTTCATTCCTCAGTATGGCAATCAACCAGGCCTTCACGGAGCCGATCTCGCGCAGTTCCTGCCAGCTCTTCCAGGCTCGCGCGAATGTCTCCTGCACCACCTCCTCCGCCGCAAAACGGTCGCGGCACAACCAGTAGGCATAGCGGTAAAGATCGGCGCTGTAGGCGCGCACGGTGCGCTCAAAGTCCGCTTTTTTGTCTCCGATCATGGCCTGCACCCGAGTTAGACCGCGCAGGGGCCCCAAACCTTACATCCGGTCCGCTACAAAAGTGGAGAACATCGGGAAATGTAAGTAATTCTCCGGCCGAGGTGTCTATTGCGGTGCTGGGCCCCAGAGGCCTGCATATCCAACCACCCAACCGGAGACAAGATGGACAAAGACTTGATGGCGAAATCGGCTGTTGCGGGACTCCTGTCGCTCGGCCTGCTGGCGGCCGGCGGCGCGGTCGCGCAGGACAAGAAGGACATGGAGAAGTGCTGGGGCATCGCGAAGGCGGGGCAGAACGACTGCGGCAGCGACAAGACCGCGCATTCCTGCGCCGGCCAGTCGAAGCGCGACTACGATGCCAACGACTTCAAGGCGGTGAAGACCGGCACCTGCGTGCAGATGGGCGGCAGCCTGGTGCAGGGCAAGCCGGGCAAGATGGCGATGGAGAAGAAAGGCTGAACTCCCGGGAGCCCCGGGGCGCCGGGATCGGGCTGCGCGCGCGGCACTATGGCGAATTCCTGCGCGCGCCGCCCGGCGTCGGCTGGGTCGAAGTGCACAGCGAGAATTACTTCGGCGCCGGCGGTCTCGATCGCCACGTACTGGAACGCGTGCGCGCCGATTTCCCGGTGAGCCTGCACGGCGTCGGCCTCGGGCTGGGCTCGATCGAAGGGTTTTCCGGGGCGCATGCCGGGCGGGTCAGGCAGCTGGTCGACTGGATCGAGCCCGCGTTCGTATCGGAGCATCTGTGCTGGTGCGCCGGGCAGGACAGGAATTTCAACGACCTCCTGCCGCTGCCCTACGCGAAGGAGGCGTTGGATCTTGCATCCGCCCGGGTAGAGGAATTTCAGGAGCTGCTCGGCCGCCAGATCCTCGTGGAGAACGTGTCGGCTTATGTCTCGTTCGGGGAAAGCGAGATGCCGGAAGGGGAATTCATCGCGCAACTGGCGCGTCGCACCGGTTGCGGGATTCTGCTCGACGTCAACAACCTCTACGTCAACCAGATGAATCTCGGCACGGATGCGCTGCAACAGGTGCAGTCCCTCCCGCCGGGATCGGTCAAGGAGATCCATCTCGCCGGCCATCTGGTCACGCAGGACGCGCTCATCGACACCCACGGCAGCTGCGTCGCGGATGAGGTGTGGCACCTTTACGATGCGGCGCTGCAGCGCTTCGGGCCAGTCGCCACGCTGATCGAATGGGACACCGACGTGCCGGCGCTCGAGGTGTTGCTGCAGGAAGCCATGAAGGCACGCGTCCGTATGGAGAGCCTGAATGCGCTCGCTGCGTGACCTGCAGCGCGATTTCGGCAACGCGCTGCTGGCACCCGGCGCGGCGGAATTTATACCGCCCGGACTCGGGATCTACGCCGCCAACGTCGCCGGCAACTGGTTGAAAGCGCTGGCGGGCGCGTACCCGATCGCGCGCAAAATCGTCGGCGAGCGGTTCTTCGAAGGTCTGGCGCGCGCCTATTCGGCCGCCCATCCGTCGCGCAGCGGCGACCTGAACGACTACGGCGCGGATTTCCCTGCTTTCGTCGCGGACTATCCCGGCACCCGGGACCTCCCCTACCTGCCCGACGTCGCGCGGATGGAATGGCTGGCGCACCGCGCCCACTTCGCCGCCGATGCGCCCAGATTCGATCCGGCGCGCCTCGCCGGAGTTTCCCCCGCGAAATATGCCGCCTTGCCGTTGCGCCTGGCACCCCCTTGCGGCCTCCTGGTATCCGGCTGGCCGCTCGCCCGCCTCTGGGAAATTCACCAGGACGGCTACGCCGGCGACCTCAGCGCCGATCTCGCGCCGGCGGCGGCCAGAATTCTCGTCTATCGGCCGGACTGGAAATCCGCGGTGGCGGCGCTCGCGCCCGGCGAATTCGCGCTCCTCGGCGCGGCGCAGCACGGCGAAACGCTCGGCGACGCACTCGAAACGGCATTGGCGGCCGATCCACAGGCCGACGCCGCGAATGCGCTCGCCCGCTGGGTATCGGCGGGAGTCCTGGTTCTGTGAACTCCATCGCGCGCCGCCTGGACGGCCTCGTCGTCCCGCTGCAGTCGCTCGGCGAGGTGGTCGACCTCGCGATACGCCTCTACGTCGCCAACGTCTTTTTCAGCGCCGGCCTGGTGAAAGTCGGCAACTGGGCCGGAACGCTCTATCTGTTCCGCGAGGAGTACCACGTCCCGCTGCTGCCGCCGGTGGCGGCGGCGTGGCTCGGTGCGTTCGGCGAACTTTTCTTTCCGCCCCTGCTCGCGCTCGGCCTGGCGGCGCGCTTCGCGGCGCTCTCGCTGTTCTTCGTCAACATCGTGGCGGCCGTCTCGTTCTGGCACGTGATCGGCGGCAACGAGGCCGCGCGCATGTCGCATTTCTACTGGGGCCTGCTGCTCCTGGTGGTTCTATGCCACGGACCCGGAAAGCTTTCCCTCGATCACTGGATACGCGGCCGGCTTGCGCAGCGGCCTGAAGGCCGCCTCTGACGCGTCCGGGGTCCTGAGCATCGCGATGGCCGCGGCGAGCGCCTCGGCCTGCGATTCCAGCTCCGCCACCGACGTCCCGGTCTGCTCGACGAGGGCGGCATTCTGCTGCATCACCTGCTCCATCTGGGAAACCGTGGTGGTCACCTGCTCGATGCCCGCCGCCTGCTCGCGGGACGCGGCCGTGATCTGCGAATTGATGTCGGCGACGCGCCGGGCGGACGCTACCATCTCCTGCATTGTCGTGCCGGCCGCTTCCACCAGCTGCGCGCCCGCCTCGATGCGGCCCAGCGAATCGCCAATCAGGGTCTTGATTTCCTTCGCCGCGGCGGCGCTGCGCTGCGCCAGGCCGCGGACTTCACCCGCCACGACCGCAAAGCCGCGCCCGTGCGCGCCCGCCCGGGCCGCCTCGACCGCGGCGTTCAGCGCCAGGATGTTGGTCTGGAAGGCGATGCCGTCGATCACCGAGGTGATGTCGCCGACTTTCGTCGCGCTCTGGCTGATGGCATTCATCGTCTGCACGATCTGCCGCATGGTTTCGCCGCTCTTCACCGCGGTCTCGGCCGCGGCGCTCGCCAGCTCGTTGCCGCTGCCGGCGTTGTCCGCGTTCTGCCGCACCGTGGCCGTCAGCTGCTCCATGCTGGCGGCGGTCTCCTCCAGGTTCGCCGCCTGCGCCTCGGTGCGCTGCGCCAGGTCGTCGCTGCCGGCGGCCAGTTCACGCGCCACGCCCTTCAGCGCGTCGGAAGCGCTGCCGATGCGACCGGCGGTGCCCGAAAGCGTTTCCTGCATGTGCTTCATGGCGGCGAGCAGGCTGGCGGTGTCTCCGGGCCGCGTCTCGACGCGCGTCGCCAGGTCGCCGGCGGCGATCCGGTTCGCGATCTGCGCGGCGTAGTCCGGTTCCCCGCCCAGGCGCCGCATCAGATGCCGAGTGATCACCCAGGCGAGCGCCGCGCCGGCGAATACCGCCAGCACGATGAGCGCGATCACGATGCCGCGGGCGCGGCGGTACTCCGCGGCGCTCGCGACGCCTGCCTGGTCCAGGGACCCGACCTGGCGCTTCGACAGCAGCTTGATGTCCGTGATGAAGGTTTCGAGCGCCGGGATCGTCTCCGCGACGAAGAGCCTTTCCCCCGCCGCGCGCTCGTTCGCGCCGGACATGCCCTGCACGCGCGCGAGCGAAGCGGCGTAGCTGCCGTAGGAAGTCCTGACGCCCTCCTGCAACTCCTTCGCCGGCCCCGCATCGACCAGGCGCGCAAGCGTTTCAATGCTGGCGTTGACGACGTTCGTGCTCTGCCGGATCTCCGCCAGGATGGCGGGCGTCGCATTCGCGTCCGTCTCGATGAAGAGCTTGCTCGTACTCAGGGCCCCCGCCCTCGCGTGGCTTTCAATGTCCGCCGCGACGGCGATGACGATGAGGTCGTTCGCGAGGAAGGTTTCAAACCTCCGGTTCAGCCCGTCCAGGCGCTCGATGGCGACGCCACCCACCACGATCAGGAGGGCGAGAACCACGGCAAAACTCCATCCCAGCCTGCTGCCTATTTTCATTTCCGCTCCAGGAAGACCTCCTTCCTAAGACGTGCGTGGAGGGCAAATCCTTACTGCAATAGATTGTGAGCGCCGCTGCCGAGCGTTTCGCGGATCCGGCCTCGCGCCCGGTGCAGCATGACGGCGCAGTTCGCTTCCGACACCGCAAGCGCCTCGCAGGTTTCCGCGGTATCGAGCCCGATCACCGCGCGCAGGAAGAATGTCTCGGCCGTGCGCCCGGGGAGTTCCCGTACGCAGCGATCCAGCGCCTCGAGGCGCCGGCGGCGTTCCAGCGCCATTTCAGGGTCACCCCGGGCGGCGGCTGCCGCCCAGTGGTCGGATTGCTCGAAATCCAGCCCATCGGCGTTCAACGGCGTGCCATCGATGTCCATTGCATGCCACTGGTCCCGTGCTGACCGCCTGACGCAATCGACGATCTTGTGCTTGAGGATGCCGGTGAGCCAGCTGTACAGCGACGAATTGCCGGAGAACGTGCCGATGCTCTCCATCGCGGCAAGCAGCGCGTCCTGCACGGCGTCCTCGGCCTGAGCGGGATTGAACAGCCGGGCCTGGGCGAACCGGACCAGTTTCGGGCGGTATTGCGCGAGATCTTCGGCTCGAGGAGCGGCGGCCATTGAAGAGCAGACCCGGCGACATGCCAAATCCTTACAATGCGGGCTTCAAAGGGGAGAACTGCATGAAATCATTCGACCTCACCGGTCGCGTCGCGATCGTCACGGGAGGCAACGGCGGCATCGGCCTGGGCATGGCGCGCGGCCTGGCCGCGGCGGGCGCCAAGGTCGTGGTCGCGGGCCGCAACAAGGACAAGAGCGCCGCGGCGGCGAAGGAGATCCGAGGCGATGCGATCGAGGTGGACGTGAAGAGCGAGGCCTCGCTCAAGTCGCTCATCGCCGAAACTGTGAAGCGCCACGCCAGGCTCGACATCCTCGTCAACAACGCCGGCATCAACATCCGCAAGCAGCCGCAGGAATACACGCTGGCCGAATACCACGAGGTGATGAACACCAACCTGACGAGCGCCTTCAATTGCTCGCAGCTCGCCTATCCCGAGATGAAGAAGGCGGGCGGCGGCAAGATCATCAACATCGGCTCGATGATGTCGATCTTCGGCGCCTCGTTCACCGCGCCCTACGCCACCTCCAAGGGCGGCATCGTGCAGATGAGCCGCGCCATGGCCTGCGCCTGGGCGAAGGACAACATCCAGGTGAACTGCGTGCTGCCCGGCTGGATCGACACCGACCTCACGCGCGGCGCGCGCAAGCAGATCGAAGGCCTGCACGAGCGCGTGCTCGCGCGCACGCCGGCGGGTCGCTGGGGCGATCCGGGAGATTTCGCCGGCATCGCGGTGTTCCTGGCGAGCCCCTCCTCGGACTTCATCACCGGAACGGCAATCCCGGTGGACGGAGGCTACTCAGTCCAGGGTTAGCCACCGACGCAGCGCCCGATTCACCTGCTCCGGGCGCTCCATCGTGGACATGTGGCCGCATTCCTCGAGTACTTCGAGCCTTGCGCCTTTGATCCCGGCTGCCATCTCTTCATGGCGATCCAGCGGCGTGAGCTGGTCCTGCCGGCCGCACAGATCATAGCTTCAGTTCCCAGACCTCGGCGACCAGCCGCCTGCCGAAGCTGGAATGCTTCCGTTTCGACTGCATCCTGAAGTTTTCGCGCGCGTAAATCGCGCGGGCCGCGCTCAGGTGGCTTTGCGTCCAGAGCACGAGCTTGCGATAGCGCTTCCTGCGGGCAAATTCGATGCAGGCGCGGGTCAGGCGCCTGCCAAGCCCGATACCGCGCGCCCTGGGATGGATGATGAGCAGCCGCAGTTTCGCCACCGTGGGCGACTTGCGGACCAGGAACACGGAACCGACGACCTCCCCCTGCATCTCGGCGATCCAGCAGCGCTCGCGCCTGGCGTCGAAACGATCGACGAATTCGGCGACGATGCCTGCCACCAGCGCCTCGAAACGGCTGTCGTAGCCGAACTCGCGGGAGTAGAGCTCGCCGTGCAGCTGCACGACCCGCCCCATGTCGCCGGGACGCGGCGAGCGCAAGCGGACAGACTTTTTTTTCATCGGAGGTGCATCAAGGCGGAGCAGGACAAGTGGGGGAAAATCATTCGCGATCTCGGCATCAAGCTGCAGTAGCCCGCGCCGCGGCCCTCAGAGGCCGGCCAGCTTCGGCCAGAGCGCATCCGCGCCGCCGCCGGCAATCTCGCGCCCGAGGCGGATCTGCCAGAAGGATTCATTGCCGAATTCGTCGCGCCAGGACCACAGCCGGCGCGTGCTGTAGTGCAGGTTGTGCTCGCGCGTGAAGCCCATCGCGCCGTGCACCTGGTGCGCGATTTCCGCGCCCTTGCCGGCCGCCTCGCCGATGCGCGACTTCGCCACCGCGACCGCGAATGCGTCGGGCGCTTCGCCCGATGCCTCGACGGCAGCGTCGGCTGCGGCGCTGGATGCCGCGGCCTGGCCTGCGAGGACCGCGAGCAGGTGCTGCACGGCCTGGAATTTCCCGATCGGCCGCCCGAATTGCACGCGCTCGCCCGCGTACTGCAGCGCATGGGCGAGCGAACGCTCGAGCGCCCCGGCCATCTGCACGCTGCGCGCGAGCGCGCCTTCGAGCAGCAAGCGTTCTTCCGCGCCTTTCAGGATTGCCTTGGCAGCATGTGAATTGAAATCAAGGGCGGCACGGGGTTCGCCGGCGAGGTTTTTTTCAACCCCGGAAACAGCAAATCCTTCGTGAAGAAAAACGGCATCCCCCGACACTCGGACCACGTGCTTGCACTGGTTTCCCCACGGCACCCGCTTCGCATCGCCTGATGCCACCGTGATCGCGCCTTCCGGGACCTCCATGCCGCAGGCCGAAAGCAGGCGGCCCGCGACCATCGTTTCGGCGAGCGGCACCGGTATGGCGTGATATGCCGTGCGCCTGAGCATGAGCATCGCGTCCTCGAACGCGATGCCGGCGCCGCCCGCGGTCTCGGGGAGCGCCGCGCGCACGACGCCGACCTCGTCGAGCGCCTGCCAGAGGCCGGCCGGCCAGGCGCCCTCTTCCGCCGCCTCGCGAACGGCTTTCGTGCAGAAGTCCTCGCAGATTCGATCGATGGTCTGCAGCAAATCCTGCTGTGCCGCGCTCATCGGAGCCCCAATCCGCGGGCAATCATTCCGCGCAATACCTCGCGCGTGCCGCCGCGGATGGTGAAGCTCGGCGCGCGCAGCATCGCCAGGCCCAGCAACTCGCCGTAGCTCGGGCCGCGGCCGAGCGTCGGCTCGGTCGGAATCAGGTGGCGGAAAGTCTCGGGGATCTCGCGCTCGAAGGTGGTGCCGATGTCCTTCACGAGCGCGGCCTCGACGATCGGCTGCGCGCCGCGCTCGAGCATGCCTGCAACCGAGGTCGACATGCGGCGCAGCGTGGCGAGATGCGCGACGAAGCGGCCGATCTCGCAGGCCGAGCGCGCGTCGGGCTGCGGGCCGATCTTGCGGACCGACTCGACGAGCAACTGGTAGGTCGAGAGGAAGCGGTCCGGCCCGGAGCGCTCGAAGGCGAGTTCGCCCGTCACCATCTTCCAGCCCGAGCCCACCTCGCCCATCACCATGTCGTCTGGCACGAAGACGTCGTCGTACACGACCTGGTTGAAATCGTGCCCGCCATACAGGTTGATGATCGGCCTCACCGTGATGCCGGGGCTCGCGAGGTCGACGATGAACTGCGTCATGCCGGCATGGCGATCCTCTTCCCTGGGGGAAGTGCGCGCGAGCGTGATCTTGTAGTTGGTGCGGTGCGCGTTGCTGGTCCAGACCTTGGTGCCATTGATCTTCCAGCCGCCGTCCGCCCTGGTCGCCTTGGTGCGCACCGCGGCGAGGTCGGAGCCGGAGTCCGGCTCGCTCATGCCGATGGAGAAGAAGCACTCGCCCGCCGCGATTTTCGGCAGGAGCAGCTGCCTCGCGCGCTCGCTGCCGTGGCGCAGGATCTGCGGCCCGCTCTGGCGGTCGGCGATCCAGTGCGCGCCGACCGGGGCGCCGCCGGCGAGCATCTCCTCGGTCACGACGTAGCGCTCCAGCGCCGAGCGTTCGTGGCCGCCGTACGCCTTCGGCCAGCGCATGCCGATGTAGCCGCGCCCGCCGCACTTGCGGCTGAACGCGGGATCGAAGGTGTTCCAGGAATTGCGCGAGGGCGTGAACGAGCCTTTCGCGATCTCCTCCGCAAGGAACGCCCGCACCTCCAGGCGGATCTTCTCCGCCGACGCCGGCATGCGAACCGGCTCAAACCTGAATTCATGCATGGGTGTCTCCCCTTACAATGAAGTCTTTACCCGGCACACACTGTAAACCATGGTTGCGACCCCCAAGGACGTCGGCATTGAATTGAAGGACCGGGTCGGCACGGTCGAGATGCGCCGCCCGCCGAACAATTTCTTCGACAATGCCCTGATCGCCCGGATCGGCGACGCCTTCGACGCCTTCGATCGCGACCCGGAATGCCGCGCCATCGTGCTCGCCGCCGAAGGCAAGGCGTTCTGCGCCGGCGCGGACTTCGCCAACCGGCCGGCGACGGGCGCGGCCAGCGAGACCGGCAAGCATCTGTACAAAGAGGCGACGCGCCTGTTTCGCACCAGGAAGCCGATCGTGGCGGCGGTGCATGGCCCGGCCATCGGGGGCGGCCTCGGCCTTGCGCTGGTGGCGGATTTCCGCGTCACCTGCAAGGAAGCGCGTTTCTCCGCCAACTTCAACCGCCTTGGCTTCCACCCGGGATTCGGCCTGACGACCACGCTGCCGCGCCTGATCGGGCCGCAGAAGGCCGCGCTGCTCTTCTACACCGGACGGCGCATCGCCGGCGACGAGGCGGTCGCGATGGGGCTCGCCGACGTGCTCGTTGCGCAGGGCGAAGTGCGCGGCGCGGCCGTCGCGCTCGCCACCGAGATCGCGCAATCCGCGCCGCTCGCCGTCGTCTCCACGCGCGAGACGCTGCGGCGCGGCCTCGCGGACCAGATCGAATCCTCGACCGAGCGCGAGCTGATCGAGCAGGAATGGCAGCGCCGCACCGCCGATTTCAGGGAAGGCGTCGCGGCGATGGCGGAGCGACGGCTGCCGAAATTCCTGGGGAAATAGCGCCGCCATGTTCACGCGCATCGACCACGTCATGGTATGCGTGCCCGAGCTGCAGCACGGCATCGAGCAATACCGCAGGATCGGCTTCGACGTCCAGCCGGGCGGCACGCATCCGGGCAAGGGTACCCACAACGCCATCGCCTTCCTCGAGGAGGACTACGTCGAAGTGCTGGCGATCCGCGACCGCGCGCAATGCCAGGCGGCGGGAGGCTGGCACGCGGACCTGCCGGAGTTCATCGCGGCGGGCGGCGGCATCCGCTACCTCATCCTGGAGAGCGACGACCTGGCGGCCGAAGTCGCCGCCATGCGCGGCCGCGGCGTCGAGGTCAGCGACGCGCTCGAAGGCAGCCGCCAGACGCCGGCGGGGCGGCAGTTGCGCTGGAAATCCGCCGTGCTCGGCCCGAAAAATCCGCTGCCGATATTCTTCATCCAGCACCTGACGCCGCTGGCGGAGCGCCGCAGGCAGGTGCCGGCCGCCGGCAGGCATCCCAACGCCGTCCACACCCTCGAGCGCGCGTACATCGTCACCCGGGACGCCGCGGCCACGGCGGCGACCTACGCCAATGCGCTCGGCGTGCCGCGGCCGCCGATGCAGCGGGGAACGGTGATCATGGCGGACATGGCCGTGTTCCAGCTGGGCCCGACCGGCCTGGGCATCGCTCAGCCCTACGCGCCGGGACCGGCGGCCGAAGCGCTGGAGCGCCGCGGCCCCGGGCCGTTCCAGGCGCTGTATCGCACCCGCAGCATGGGCGCCGCCGCCCGCTGGATGCAGGACCAGGGCATGCCGCCGCTCGCGCGCGGCGTGCGCAATACCGGCGAACAGGCCATGCTCGTGCCGCCGGGCAACGCCTGCGGCGCGTACATCGGCTTCGTCGGGCCTGAGTAAGCGCCGGCGCGTGGCGAAGCGCGCGTCTAGTGCGCTTCGCTCCCGCAGGTATTGATGCCGAATGCCTTGTAAAGCAGGCATTTGCCGGAGAATCCGGTGATCGCGAATGCGAGGAAGCCGGCAAACGCAATCGCGCTCGCAGGCGCCGGCAGGAGGAAACCGGTGAACATCAGGGCGAAGCCCAGCCCGACCCGCAGGGTCTGATCGAGAGGGCCGACGTTTTGCTGCATGGGATGTCTCCCTTCCAGTTGTGGATTGACGCGACCAACGTAGAATCCCGCGTCGCGTCGATCGCGTCTTGACGCAGGTCAAACACCCTCTATCCAAAGCGTGAAGCCCCGTAAAATGCGGCCTCCATGAACGACCAGTTCGGCATCGGGCAATCCGTGGAACGCTTCGAGGATCCGCGCCTGCTGCGCGGCGAAGGGCGCTACGTCAACGACCTCGTGGCGCCGGGCCAGGCCCACCTCGTGTTGCTGCGCTCGCCGCACGCGCACGCGCGCATCGTGTCGATCGATGCCGCCGCCGCGCTTGCCTTGCCCGGCGTACTCGGCGTCTACACGGTCGCGGACCTGGAGCGCGACGGCATCGGCACCACGGCGCCCACGTTCAAGCGCAGCCGCCCGGACGGCTCGCCGATGTTCTGGCGCGCGCACCCCGGACTGGCGAAGGGCAAGGTGCGCCATGTCGGCGAGCCGGTGGCGGCCATCGTCGCGGAGAGCGTGGCGCTGGCGAAGGACGCCGCCGACCTGGTGGCGGTCGAATACGATGCGCTGCCGGTGGACGGCGCGGTCTGGGAGGAATGCCCTGACAACGTCAGCAACGTGTTCGAGGTCGGCAGCAAGGCGGCGACCGAAGCCGCGTTCGCCCGCGCCGCGCACGTCGTGAAGCGGCGCTACGAGGTCTCGCGCGTGCACGCCCAGTTCATCGAGCCGCGCGGCGCGCTCGGCGCCTGGGACGCAGGCTCGGGCCGCTACACGCTGCGCGGCGACGTGCAGTATCCGCACCGCGTGCGCGAAGTGCTGGCCGGCGTGCTCAAGGTACCGGAGCACCGGATACACGTCGTCGCCGAGGACGTCGGCGGTTCGTTCGGCGCCAAGGGCTGGGCGCAGCTCGAGCACCGCATCGTGCTGTGGCTCGCGCGCAAGCTCGGCCGCCCGGTGAAATGGCTCTGCGAGCGCAGCGAGGCGCAGCTGGCCGACGACCACGCGCGCGAGCTCGTGAGCGAAGCGGAACTCGCGCTCGACGCCGGCCACCGGTTCCTCGCGCTGCGCGTGCGCAACACCAGCTCGCTCGGCGCCTACGTGTCCTCCGACCGCAATATCCTGCCGAGCTTCGCCAACCTCGGCTCGCTCGCCGGCATGTACCTGCTGCCGGCGGCGCACATCCACGTCACCGGGAAGCTGGGCCACACCAGCTCGCTCGCGCCCTACCGCGGCAACGGCCGCCCCGAGGCGATCTACATCCTCGAACGGCTGATCGACGACGCGGCGCGCGAGCTGCAGGTGGACCGGATCGAGTTGCGGCGGCGCAACCTGATCCCGCCTTCGGCGATGCCCTACAAGACCGCGATCACCTTCACCTACGACTGCGGCGAGTTCGAAAAGGGACTCGACAAGGCGCTCAAGCTCGCAGACTGGTCTGGATTTTCCGAACGAAAAAAACAATCCCTGAAAGAAGGAAAACTTCGCGGCATCGGCCTGTCGAACGCGATCGAGCGGGCGGCGGCGCCGGGCATGGAGTACGCCGAGGTGCGCTTCGACCCCGGCGGCGCGGCGACGCTCATGGTGGGCACGACCAGCCAGGGCCAGGGACATGAAACCATGTACCGGCAGATCGCGGCGACGCGCCTCGGCGTGGCGCAGGCGAACCTGCGCGTGGTGGAAGGCGACTCCGACGCCGTGGCCTACGGCCTCGGCAGCTTCGGTTCGCGCGGCGCCGCGATCGGCGGCACCGCCCTGTGGCTTGCGGCCGACAAGGTGATCGCCAAGGGCAAGCGCATCGCCGCGCACCTGCTCGAAGCCGCGGACGCCGACATCGCGTTCGCCGATGGCCGCTTTGCCGTCGCCGGCACGGACCGCGGGCTCGCATGGCAGGACGTCGCGCGCGCCGCCTACGGCATGGTGCTGCCCGCCGGCATCGAGCCGGGCCTGGTGGAGAACGCGAGTTTCTCGCCGGTGCAGGAGACCTTTCCCAACGGCACGCACGTCTGCGAGGTCGAGGTGGACCCGGAAACCGGCAGCGTGACGCCCGTCCGGTACGTGGTCGTGGACGACGTCGGCACGGAAATCAATCCCATGAACGTCGAAGGCCAGGTGGTCGGCGGGATCGTGCAGGGCCTGGGCCAGATCCTGATGGAGCGGATCGTCTACGACCCGGAATCCGGGCAGCTGCTCACCGCCTCATTCATGGACTACGCCATGCCGCGCGCCGGCGACATGTGCAATTTCGAAGTCGATCACAACCCCGTGCCGACGAAGCTCAATCCGCTGGGCGCCAAGGGCGTGGGCGAAGCCGGCAACGTGGGCGCGCTCGCAGCGGCGATGAACGCGATCGTCGATGCGATCGGCACGCCGGACATCGAAATGCCCGCCACGCCGGAGCGCGTGTGGCGGGCCCTGCAAAGGAGACAGGCCTGAAGATGAACCGTCCCTACGACCTGCTGATCAAGAACGTCCGCGTAGTAAGGCCTCGTGGAAACGAGGTACACGAATGCGACGTCGCCGTTCAGGACGGACGATTCAAAAAAATTGCCTCAAGAATAGATTCCAAAACCTCAAAACAGGTTTACGACGGCAAAGGGCGGCTCGCCTTTCCCGGCGTGGTCGACGCGCACATGCATGCCGGCATCTACTCGCCGCTGGCGGAGGACGCGGTGAGCGAGAGCCGGGCCGCGGCGCAGGGCGGCGTCACCTCGATGCTGAACTACTTCCGCACCGGCCAGTACTACCTCAACAAGGGCGGGCCGTACCGCAAATTCTTCCCCGAGGTGCTGAAGCTCTCCACCGGGCGCTTCCACGTCGACTACGGCTACCACCTGGCGCCCATGGATGCGGGCCACATCCGCGAGATTCCGGACCTGGTCGGCAAGCACGGCGTGGCCTCGTTCAAGATTTTCATGTTCTACGGTTCGCACGGGCTGCACGGGCGGTCGGACGCGCAGCGCGACTTCCTCATGATCGGCCCCGGCGAACGCTACGACTACGCGCACTTCGAGTTCGTCATGCGCGGCGTGCAGCGCGCGCGCGAGAAGTATCCGCAGCTCGCCTCGCAGATCAGCCTGTCGCTGCACTGCGAGACCGCGGAAATCATGACTGCTTATACAAAGCTGGTTGAATCAAGTAAAAAACTTTCCGGACTGGAAGCCTACAGCGCGTCGCGTCCACAGCATTCGGAGGGCCTGGCGGTATTCATCGCCGCCTACCTCGCAAACGAGACGGCGCTGCCGACAATCAATTTGCTGCATTTAAGTTCCAAGAAAGCATTGCAAGCTGCATTGCAGATGGCGGCCGTGTTTCCTCACATTGATTTCCGGCGCGAAGTGACGATCGGGCACCTGATCCTCGATACAAGCGCAAAAACAAAAGTCCTGGCAAAAGTGAATCCGCCCATTCGCCCCCGCGAGGACGTCGAGTTCCTGTGGCAGAAGCTGCTGGAGGGCAAGGTGGACTGGGTGGTGAGCGACCACGCCTGCTGCCGCCACGAGATGAAGGTGGCGAAGAACCAGCTCGGCAACATCTGGCTCGCCAAGTCGGGCTTCGGCGGCACCGAGTACCTGCTGCCCGCGCTCGTGTCCGAAGGCATGAAGCGCGGGCTGTCGCTCAACAGGGTCGCCGAACTGCTGAGCTTCAATCCCGCGAAGCGCTTCGGGCTGAATTCCAAGGGCGACATCGCCGAGGGCCTGGACGCCGACCTCGCGCTCGTGGACCCGCGCGAGACCTGGACGATCAGGGCAAGGGAATCCGAATCCACCCAGGGTTACACGCCGTTTGAAGGTCTTGAATTAAGTTCAAGAGTAAAAGCAACCTTTCTTCGCGGCGCGCTGGTCTGCGAAAACGGCGAGGTCCTCGGCAAGCCGCGCGGCAGGTACCTGCACCGGCCCACGAACTAGTTCGCGGTGATCTTCGCCTCCTTGACGACCCTTGCCCAAGTCTCGGATTCGCGCTTGCCGAACAGGGCGAGCTCCTCCGGCGTGTCGGGCGCCGGCTCGACGCCCTGCTTCGCGAGCAACTCCTTCACCTCGGCGGTTGCGAGCGCCTTGACGATCTCGCGATTGAGCCGAAGGACGATTTCCCTTGGCGTCTTCGCCGGCGCGTAATAGGCGTACCAGTTCGTCGCCTGGTAGCCGGGGTAGAACTCGGCCACCGCGGGCACATCGGGCATGAACTGATCACGCCTGGGGCCGGTCACGGCCAGCGCCTTCGCCTTCCCCGCCTTCACATGCCCGCCTGCGGCGACCGGCGTCGCCATGTAGGCCGAAATCTGCCCGCCCAGCATCGCCGTCATCGCCGGGCCGCCGCCCTTGAACGGCACGTGCACGAGGTTGATGCCCGCCGTCATGTTCAGCAGCTCCCCCGCGAGGTGACCGGCGCCGCCGATGCCGGAAGAGCCGTAGGTGTACTTGCCCGGGTTGTCCCTGGCGAGCTTGATGAACTCGGCGAAGGTGTTCACCGGCACCGAAGGGTGGACGACCACGAGGTTGGGAAACACTACCGCCATGGAGATCGGCGCGAGGTCCTTCAGCGGGTCGTAGGCGAGCGACAGCAGATGCGGGTTGACCGCGATCGCGCCGACGTTCGCCAGGTAGATCGTGTAGCCGTCGGGTTGCGCCTTCACCACGAGGTCGGAGGCGATGTTGCCGCCGGCGCCCGCCTTGTTGTCGGTCAGGACCTGCTGGCCGAGCTGGTCGCCGAGCGTCTTGGCAATGATGCGGGAGACGGTGTCGGTGCCCCCGCCCGGCGCGAAGCCCACGACGGTCGTAATCGCCCGGCTTGGATAGGAGGCCTGCGCAAATGTGTTGGCAGAGAAGAATGCGCATAACCAAAGCAATGCCAAAGTTTTCATGTCAGTCCGCCTTTGCTCCAGAGTCCTTGACGAGCCGCGACCACAGCTTCGCGTCCTGCGCGATGAAGGCGGTGAAATCCTCGGGCGACTTCGACCCCGAGGCTTCGGTGCCCTCCTTCTCCAGCGCCTTGCCGACCGCCGGGGACGCGATGGCGACCGCGGTGGCGTCGAACATCCGCTTCACGATCTCCCGCGGCGTGCCGGCGGGAAAGAAGAAACCATACCAGAACGAGATTTCGTAGCCGGGCAGGCCGGCCTCCGCCATGCCCGGGACGCCGGGAACCAGGGGGCTCCGCTCGCGACTTGTGACTGCAAGAGCTTTCAATCGGCCAGACTGCACGTGGGGCAGGACCGAGGGCGGCGTGGCGAACGACAACTGGATGTCTCCCGCCAGAAGAGCCTGTACCGAGGGCGCGCCGCCCTTGAACGGCACGTGCACCATGTCCACGCCCGCGATGCGCATGAAAAGCACCGCGGCGAGGTGCGGCGCCGAGCCGTTGCCCGAGGACCCGAAATTCAGCCTGCCCGGATTCTTCCTCGCGTAGGCGATCAATTCACGCAGCGAACCCGCGCCGATGCCCGAATGGGCGGCGACGAGCAGCGGCGAGGAGGTCACTTTGCTCACGGCCAAGAGATCGCGCTTCGCGTCGAACCCGGCCTTCGGGCTGAGGATCGGGTTGACGAGGATGCTGGAGGGACTCGCGATGAGCAGCGTGTAGCCGTCGGGCGCCGCCTTGGCGACGTACTCGGCGGCGACGCTCGATCCGGCGCCGGGCTTGTTCTCCACCACGATCGGCTGGCCGAGCTCCTTCGCGAGCGTGTCCTGGAAACTGCGCGCGACGAAATCCGCCGCCCCGCCCGGCGCGAAGCCGACGACCAGTTTCACAGGCTTGGCCGGGTATGGTTGGGAACCTGCCGGCTCGGGCAGAAAACCGATGGCGAGCAAAACCCAAAGAAACTTCCGGGACAAGCAGTCCCTAGCGGACGTTGGCGAGGCGCTGATTCGCCATCGCGAGGCGATCCACCACGTTGCGCGTCAGCGCGCGCGTCAGGTGCAATTGCCCGGCCGTGCTCATCTTCTCCATCGCCGCAAGCTCGAACTCGGCCATCAGCAGGTCGGTCATCGCGTCGGCGGTGGCGTGGCGCGGCATCTCGCCGCCCCAGATGTAGGCCATGTCGCCGAAGAACTCGCCCGCGCCCACCATGTTGATGAGCCGGCCGCCGCGCACGATCTTGACTTCGCCCTTGGCGGCGAAGAAGAAGCTCGTGCCCGGGTCGTTCTCCTTCACGATATTGGTGGCGCGCGGCACGCGCGACCACTTGCCGGCGCGCGCGAGCTCCCAGATTTCGGCGTCCGACAGCGCCGACAGGATCGCCACTTTCTTGAGCGAGACGAATTTCTCGCTGTCCGGTATCGCGTCGGGCGGCAGCACCAGCGCGCCCAGGCGCGAGAGCTCGATCGCCAACTCGTTCCAGGTGGCGAAGCGGTGCTCGGGCCGCTTGCCCAGGAGCTTGAGCATCGCCATGTCGATGTCCTTCGGCAGCCCCTTGCGCAGGCTCGAGGGCGGCGCCGGCACCTCGGTAAGGATCTTCTTCACCAGGCCTTCGAGGTTGTCGGCGACGAACGGCCGCTTGCCGGTGAGCAGCTCGTAGAGCACCACGCCGAGCGAGTACATGTCGCTGTGCAGGGTCAGCTCCTTGCCCTCGATCTGCTCGGGCGACATGTAGAACGGCGAGCCCATGGCCGCCGTCTGCACCGCCTGGCTCTTCCTCAGGAAGGCGGCGCCGAAGTCCGCGATCTTCACGTCGGTGCCCTGCACGATCATGATGTTGGCCGGCTTGATGTCGCGGTGCACGATCCCCTGGCTGAAGGCGTAGTCGAGCGCGCCGCAGCACTTGAAGCCGATCTGCAGCACATCCTCGATCGGCAGCAGCTTGTCGGGCTTGACGAACTGGGCGAGGTCGCCGCCGCTGACGATCTCCATCGCGATGTAGCCCGAATCCGACTCGACCACCGCGTCGAGGATCGCGACGATGTGCGGATGGCGCAGCTTGCCGGCGAGCGAAGCTTCGTTGAGGAATTGCGAGCGGTACACGGTGCCGAACTCCGGATCGCGGAACACTTCGGGCTCGATGGTTTTCAAGGCCACGTCCTTGCCCGTGAAGGTGTCCTTGGCGAGGTAGACCGTTCCGGTCGCGCCCTTGCCGAGCAGGGTCTGCACGTCGTACTTGCCGACCTGAAGGCTCAGGTCGAGCTTGAATTCTTCAGCCATGCCCTTGAATCTACCTCAAATAAGCTGCAGGAAGATCATCGCCAGGCCGACCACGGAAACACCCCAGGTGGCAGTGCGCAGCCAGGGAACGCCGGCGATGTAGACCAGGGCGTAAGCAAGCCGTGCGTAGAGGAAAATTTGGGCGCCAAGGAGCGTCGTGGCGTTGGTCTTGCCGGCGACCGCTGCCACCAGCACCAGCGCCGCGAACAGCACCAGGTTCTCGAGCATGTTGCGGTGGGCGCGCGCGGCGCGCCCGCCCCAACCCTTGATTTCGGGCAGGCCGTCGCGATTGCCCGCCAGCGCCGGCAGGCCGACCTGCATCAAGGCGCCCTGGACTGCGACGACCGCCTGCACCAGCGTCAGCAGCGTGGCCCATACCAGCAGCGAAAGTTCAGGCTTCATGGCTTCCCCCTTGAAATGAAGCGCAAGCATACCCGCGGCCACGGCCGCGTGGTTACATCTTGAAACATCTGATTACCAAAAATGCGTGCCAGCGCAGTGTCTTAGCGTTACTCTGTCGGACAGAGAGGTAGTCATGAAAGCCACCAGAAAAGCAGCCATTCTCCTCGCCGTCGCCCTGGCCGGATTCGCCAGCGCCGGTTCCGCGCTTGCCCAGCACCGTCATTACCATGGCTGGGGCTATGGCCCGCGCGTGTCGATCGGTTTCGGTTTCGGCGTGCCGTACGCTTATCCGTACTACCGGCCCTATTACGCACCCTACTACTCCTACTATCCGGCGCCGGTCGTCGTGCAGCAGTCGCCCGTGTACGTCGAGCAGAATCCGCAGGTCCTGCCCCCGGCCCAGCCATCGCAACCGGCCGGCTACTGGTATTACTGCTCCGGCTCGAACGCGTACTATCCGTACGTGAAGGAATGCCCGGCCGGCTGGCAGCGCGTTGCGCCGCAACCGGGTTGATCCGGGACTGATTCGATGAGATCCATGGCAAAATTTGCGGTTCTTGGCGCGCTGCTCCTGCTTGGCGGCTGCGTCAGCATGCCGAGCGGCCCCGGCGTCATGGCCCTGCCCGGCACCGGAAAGAACTTCGACCAGTTCCGCGCCGAAGACATGGACTGCCGCCAGTACGCCAGCAATCAGGTCGGCGGCACCACGCCCGATGGCGCCGCTGCGGACAGCATGGTCAGGAGCGCCGCGCTCGGCACCCTGATCGGCGCCGTGTTCGGCGCGGCCGCTGGCGGGCATAACGCGACCGCCAACGGCGCAGCCACGGGACTATTCTTCGGCACTGCGGTGGGCGCTGCGGCGGGCAGCGGCTCGCAATACACGCTGCAACAGCGCTACGACATCAGCTACACGCAATGCATGTATTCCAAGGGCCACAAGATCCCGAGCGCTGCGCGCTACGAAACCACGCGGCATCCGGTATCCAGCTACACGCCGCCGCCACCACCGCCACGCGGGGCTGACGCGCCGCCGTCCGCAACGACGGCGATCGCCCCTCCGCCGCCGCCACCTGGCACGCCTCCGCCGCCGCCACCCGGCGTCAACTAGCGCGCGCTAGCTGGCCGCCGCCACGGCGGCAAAGCGGCGATAGCGGTAGCCGCCCATCGCGCCGTAGCTCTGCAGCGGCCGCAGCACCTGGGCCTCCGCCGCCGGCGCCGCGTTTGCACCTTCGCTCGCGCCCGCCATCTTCGCGACCTGCGTGCTCGCGCAACCGCTCATGCCGCATACCGCAAGGACCGCTACCGCCAGTTTTTTCATCTTGTTCATGACCGCTCCTTGTGTGGAGTACCGATGACTCTTTGTACCCCTGCGGCGCGGGAAGGCCGGTTTATATGGCGGCCGGCGTGACTTAGTTTCCGCGGCAAAACCGGGCGTACGTCACAGCGCAGGGCCGGAACGTGACAAGTTCACGCGCCTCCCGACGAACGGCCGGAATCCGGGATCGAACGCCGGGCGACGCCGCCCGGCGACAGCGGCGCTAGGGCGTGCCGATGAAATCGCCCTTGCCGAGCTCGACGCCGTTGTGGCGCAGGATGTTGTACGCCGTCGTGACGTGGAAATAGAAATTCGGCCAGGCGCGGCCGAGCAGGTACGGCAGGCCCTTCACCGTCACATCCTTCCCCTGCAGCTTGAGGACGATGTCCTTTTCCTCCGAGCCGTCGACCTGCGCCGCCTTGACGGTGGCGATGAAGGCAAGCGTCTTCGCGATGCGCTCCTTCAGCTCGTCGAAGGTCGTCTCGGTGTCCTCGTGTTTCGGGATCTCGACGCCGGCCAGCCGCGCCACCGCGCCCTTGGCCGTGTCGCAGGCGATCTGCACCTGGCGCGCGAGCGCGAACATGTCCGGGTAGAGGCGCAGCGAGGTCATCACCTGCTCGTCGATCTTCTTCGCCGCGGCGTGGGCTTTCGCCTTGTCGAGGATGGCGGAAAGGTTTTTCAGGGTATTGGCGAAGCGCGGCGCGCTCGCCTGGTACATGGAAATGCTCATGGTGGGGTCTTTCTGGAGTTGAAAATTCAGACCGCTTATACTCTCACGACCAGGAGGAATTGCCGCCAATGTTCAAGATCGCACCGCACTTCCGGCTGCAGGAATGGGTCGCCGAGGAAAAGGGTTATTTCAAGGCCGAGGGCCTGGATTACGTGTTCAGCGACAGCTGGGGCAAGGGCGACCTGGGCAAGACGCACGCGGTGCCCGACAAGTTCGGCGCCTACCAGACCTTCGAGAAGGGCCGCGAGGAAGGCGTCAGCTGCGCCTGCCACTGGACCGTGAACGCGGCCGCCGCGCAGGGGCACGGCAAGCTCTACGCCGACTGCTACTCGGTCGCGCCCTCGGCGGTATTCGTGCCGCCCGATTCGCCGGTGCGTACGCCGCAGGACCTGAAAGGCGTGCCGATCTCGGTCGGCTACCAGTCGGGCAGCCACTACTCGACGATCCAGGCGCTGGAGCAGTACATGAAGCCCGAGGACATCAAGCTGTCGTTCGCCGACGGGGTGCTGTTCGCGCGCATGGGGAAACTGGTCGACCGCGAAGTGCCGGCGGCGGCCTTGTTCAGCGGCCCCTACTATTTCGCCGAGCAGCTGGGTTTCCGCAAGATCATCGACACCACGTTCATGATCACCACCATGCTCTCGGGCAGCCCCGACGCGGAGGACGTGCGCAAGTATTTCAAGGCATTGCGGCGCGCGCAGCGCGACATCGACCTGCGCCCCGAGCTCTACACCCACTACTACCGCAACGAGTTCCCGGAGCGCTTCCGCGACCAGATGGACACGCGCCGCTGGGGCCCGGGCGAGCGCATCGTGTTCGAGCCCTACACGCGCGAATCCTTCGACGATTCGCAGCGCTGGATCGCCGAGCACGGCATCTTCGACGACGGCAAGGTCGGCGAGGGCCGTTACGAGGAATCCGTCGTCACGCTGGCGGCCTGATGGCCGCCGCCAGGCCCGAGCCCGCCGCCGTCTACTCGCCGGCGGTGGCGCTGGAATTCTTCAAGGCCGCCGGCAAGCCCGAGAGCGTGCCGCAGGGCCAGACCATCTTCGCCGAGCACGAAAGGGCGAAAGGCCTGATCTTCAAGAGCCACAAGATGTACCTGCTGCTCGAGGGCGAAGTGGACCTTGTAGCGGGCAAGAAGATCATCGGCACCGTCGGCACGGGCCAGGTCTTCGGCGAGATGGCTTCGATCACGCAGGCGCCGCGCAGCGCGAGCGCGGTGGCGAAGACCGCGTGCCGCCTCATCGCCCTCGACGACAAGCAGTTCCAGCAGGGCCTGAAGACCCAGCCCGCGTTCGCCCTCATGCTCATGAGCATGATGATCGGCCGGCTGCGCGACACCATCGAGCGGCTCGAGACCAACGAAACGCTGACGCCCGCGTCCGCGATCAAGGAATCGGTCGTGTTCGACCCCAAGCGGCTGGCCGAACTGGTCGCCGGCATGGTGGACGATCCGCCCGTCTACTTCGACCGCGGCAAGCCGATCGTGAGCCAGGGCCAGACCGGCATCCGCATGTACGTGGTGGTTGAAGGCCGGGTCGCGGTCTCGGTCATGGGCCGGGTGGTCGAGCGCCTGCCCGCCGGCGGCGTGTTCGGCGAGCTCGCGCTGGTGGAGCAGTCGCCGCGCCTCGCCAGCGTGTTCGCCGAGACCGACTGCCAGGTGCTGCCGGTCAACCGCGCCGCCTTCCTGCAGCTGGTGAAGACCAGCCCGGAATTCGCCTCGTCCCTGCTCGGCGCGCTCGCCGAGCGCCTGCGGATCCTTACCGCCAAGGTCAAGTAGCAAAACCAGGGTCAGACCACGATTTTCGGGAAATCGTGGTCTGACCCTGATTTATTTCCTGCGCCGCTCGATCGCGAGCCTCGCGTTGCGCGCCACCAACTCGTCGGCGTCCGTGGCGAGACGCTCCAGGACCTCGCGCGGCGTGGCAGGGTTGAAGGTCAGGTTCATGCGCGTGTGGAGGTTGCTGCTAGCGGCGAGCCGCTGCATGACGCGCTGCGGCGTCTTCGGATTGAGCGCCAGGCCCCACTCGACGAGGTAGTCGGTCGAATTGAACCAGCGCTCGAGCACCGCCGTGGGGGTCTTCGGATTGGCCGCGAGTTCATGCACCACCGCCTGCGCGTCCGGATCCGAGGCGAGCCTGGCCAGCGTCGCCTCGTCGGCGTTCGGATGGCGCGCGACCAGGCGCATCACCGCAAGCCCCTTGCGATTCGATCCCATGACGTCCCACAGCGAACCCATCGGCTCGTACAGGTCCGGATCGCGCAGCGCGGCGACGCGCCCGAGCAGGTTCGCGCCCGCCGCCGGATTCTGGACGAGCGCGCCGAGGTAGTACCGGTTGCGCCTGAATGGCGAGTCCTCGAATGCCCGTTCGAGCTGGGCCACGTCCATGCCCTCCACTTCGCGCGTCGCAGATTCGAGACGTAAACCGCCATTTACCTCCACGATCACCGCCGCCGGCAGCGCTGCCGTGACGGCAAGGGCGGCGACCAAGACCATGGGCGGACTTTGCACCGCGCCGCGCCAGCGCAGCAGCACGTGGCCGAGCGCCGCGCCCCAGGCGGCGACCGGAATCGCGCCCAGCGCGGCGACCAGCGGCAGGTAGATGAAGCCGAGCGCCGCGGTCGAACTGCCCGAGGCGAAGATGCCCTTCACCGACAGCGCCGCCGTCGCCAGCGCGCCGGCAATGCCGGACCACAGGGCCCAGCGCGATTCGGGGCGCAATTCGGGCCGTGACCGGATCAAGTGCGGAGGATCAGCACAGGATTACTGCGGCGGGCGCACGCCGTCCTTGGTGATCTGCACGCGCGTGGCGGTCAGCTTGCCGTCGGTGGAGGGTGCGATGGCGAACAGGGCGTACTCGCCGACCGCGAGCAGCGAGCGGTCGCCCTCCTGCGATGCGACGATCGGAATGTGGGCGGGCACCACCACGCGCTGCGCGCCGTCCTTGTAGCTGAGCGTCAGTTCACGGCCGTTGCCGGCCTCCACCATCGCGGTGACCATGCCGTTGGTCATGGTCGAACCCGGCTCCAGGTCCCAGGGGCGGTGGCCTTCGTTGGGCACCGGGCGCCCGGCGGCGAACAGGTGCAGCTCGAGCGCGACGATCTTGCCGTCGGGCCCGGTCTGCGCGCTGGTGCCGAGCGCGGTGCCCGGCTTGACGTCGGCGAGGCCCAGCCGCTTCATGTAGGCGAAGGTCGCGTTGGGCGCGAGTTCGATCTTCAGGTCCTTGCCTTCGCGCGATTTCACGCTCAGCAGGTTGCCGTCGATCGCGGTGATGGTGCCGCGGACGCGCGGCGGCGTCTGCGCGCTGGCTGCACCCGCTGCCGCGATCAGGACGGAAAGAACAATCGCCTGAAACGGTCTCATCCGGCATGTGCTCATTTCGGCGGCTCCCGCATCGGTTCCTCCAGGCTCTGCAATTGCGCTTCGATCGCCTTCAGCGTCGGATGGTCTGGCTCGGTCTTCAGGTAGTAGTCCCGCGCCTCGCCGAGCGCCTGTCGCGCGGTGCCGCGCATGCCCGTCTGCGCCAGCGCGAGCCCCAGGTCGTAGAGGTTCGAACGCAGCGCCAGGCGCTGCACGCCGGTCTCGGGCGGCGGCATCGCGCGCACGGTATCGACGGCGAGCGCGAAATTCTGCGCCGCATCGCGCTGCCGGTTCTGGTCGCGGTAGAAAACACCCAGCATGTGCAGGCAGCGTTCCTTCAGCATGATTTCATTCGGTCCCAATGCCGCGACGATGGCCTGCTGGTCGAGCTTCGCCGAGAGCGCGACCGATTGCCTGAGCCAGTCCTCCATCTGCGCGGCGGCGCGCCGATGCATTCCCAGCAGCCCGCCGCAGGTGACGAGCGCCAGCGCGTGCTGCGCCTCGCCTGCCGCCTGCGCGGCCGCGACCGCCTTGCCGCAGGCGTCGAGCGCCTCCTGGAAGCGCTCGGCCCTGTAGGCGGCCAGCGCCTCGTCGCGCAGCGCGAGCCAGGCGAGGGATGGGCCGGGGACGATGCTCGTCTTTGAGGCTTGTGCCGGACTTTCCTTTTGTACCGGGACTTCCTTTTGTACCGGGATTTCCTTTGGTACCGCAAAAAGCAGCCAATCGATCTTCAACTGGTAGTCCTGGCCGATGCCCGCGATCCTGACCTTGGCGAAATTGCCCTCGGCGGTGCGCACACCGAACACCGCGCCCTTGCGCACCGGCGCGTCCGGGCCCCAGGCCGAATAGCGGTTGGGCGAATAGGCCAGCTTTGCCAGCGCGGCGGCGTCCAGTTCTTCCCAGCGCAGCGCGCCGGGCTGCGCGATCAGCGCTCCCGGCGCCGCGCCGCGCTGGAGCACGCCAAGGTACGGCTGGTCGCGCGCCGCCATGCCCCAGTGCAGGTCGGCCTGCGGCGTGCCCTGGCTGCCGGATTCCAGGTCGACGGTCCAGGTGGCGCGCAGCGACGCCGAGCGCAGCCCCGCCTCGGGCATCGCCACGAGCCCCGTGCGATACGCAGCGAACAAAAGGAACCCGACCGTCGCGAGCACCGCGCAGACTGCATACCAGCGAATCGCCATGCCGCATTATCCACTACGGAAAATCAGGGTCAGACCACGATTCCGGTTCCGTGCCCGATTTGAAATCGTGGTCTGACCCCGTTTCTTTCCGCGGGCGCTACACTTTCCCATGGCCGAAGCGCTGCGCCGCATCATCCACCTCGACATGGACGCGTTCTATGCCTCCGTCGAGCAGCGCGACGATCCGTCGCTGCGCGGCAGGCCGGTGGCGGTGGGCGGCTCGCCGCAGTCGCGCGGCGTGGTCGCCGCCTCGAGCTACGAGGCGCGCAAGTTCGGCGTGCGCTCGGCGATGCCGATGGCGCGCGCGGTGCGGCTGTGCCCCGATCTGCTCATCGTGAGGCCCGATTTCGCGCGCTACCGCGCCGCTTCGCAAACGGTGATGGCGATCCTGCGCGAGTGCACGCCGCTGGTGGAGCCCTTGTCGCTCGACGAAGCCTATCTCGACGTCACCGAGAACCTCTGGCACGAGCCGCTGGCGCGCGATGTCGCGGTTCGCCTGAAGAAAGCGATCCTGGACCAGACCGGATTGACGGCCTCCGCGGGCGTGGCCCCCAACAAGTTCCTCGCCAAGATCGCCTCGGGCTGGCGCAAACCCGACGGCCTGACCGTGATCGCGCCCGAGCGCGTCGAGAGTTTCCTGCAGGGCCTGCCGGTGGAGGCGCTGTGGGGCGTCGGGCCGGTGACGGCGAAGAAGCTGCGCGCGATCGGCGTCGAGAAGCTGGTCGACGTGCGCGCGATGGACGAGGCCTCCCTGCAGCGGACGGTGGGCAGCCTCGCCGGCTGGCTGAAGCGCCTGTCGCACGGCGACGATCCGCGCGAGGTGAAGCCGGACCGGCCGTGGAAGTCGATCTCCGCCGAAACGACGTATCCGGAAGACCTGACGAGCCTGGAGGAGATGCGCGCCGAAGTGGCGCGGCTAGCGCTCCGGGTCACGACCTCCCTGGAAAAAAAGCAACTGAATGCCCGCACCGTGACGCTCAAGCTGCGCTACAGCGACTTCACGACCGTGACCCGCAGCCACAGCGCCGGGCCCACGCGCGCGGCGGACGCGTTCGCGGCGCGCGCCGCCGCGCTGCTCGAGCGCACCGACGCCGCCCGCCGGCCGGTGCGGCTGCTGGGCGTCGGCGCGCACGGGCTGGAAGAACCGCAATCCGGGCGCCCGGAACAGCTGCGACTGGAGTAGCATGGTCGCCTTCAACCGGGGAGAACCAGGATCATGAGTGGTGGTGGAGAAGCCGCACCCGCGCCCGCAGCGAAACCCGCCGCCGCGCCGCCCGTAGACCCGATCGAGGAGCTCGCGAGGCAGATCTACATCGAGCTCGCCGCGCAGATCCATTCGCAGATGGACGGCAAGCCCAAGCCCGAGCCCCTGAAAATTGCCGAGATCAGCTTCCGGCTCGCCGAGTCCTTCCAGCAGGGCAATCTCCAGTTCAATACCGCCGCGCGCGCGCGCGCCGACGCCAAGGCGAAGGCAAGCGTCGACGTGAGCAAGATCGAGATCGACTTCGGCGCCGTCGGCACGGCCGCCGCGAAGAAGTAGCAATACGTCATTCCCGCGAAAGCGGGAATCCAGGTTTGCGTCTTTAGCGCCGCACGAGCAGCACGGCGCCCGCGACCAGCACCGCGCTGGCGGCGAGCAGCGCCCCGGCGAATCCCCCGCCGGCACCGACCAGGAAGCTCACCGACAGCGGCCCGGCAATCTGCCCTGCCGCGAATGCGGCGGTCATCGCCGCCATGAGGCGCGCCGGGTTGGCATTGCCTTCTCTTGCCACGACCTCGCGAGCTTCCTGCAGCCCCACCATGGTGATCACCACGAAAGTGCCGCCGACGCACAGCGCGGCGAGCAGGATGCCGCGGACGCCGGGCCAGAAGATCGGCGCGGCGACGCCCAGCGCCATCACGAGATGGCTCGCGATCCAGGCCGCGCGGTTGCCATAGCGTCCCGACAGGATCGCGACACCCAGCGTGGAGAGCACGGCCGCGGCACCGAACAGCGGCCACGCCCAGCCGAACACCGCCGGATCGCCCACCACCTCGCGCGCCATCACCGGCAGGAAGGTGGCCGGGATGATGTAGCCGAAACCGTAGGCACCGTAGGCGATCACAAAGCGCGCCTGTTGCCAGGTCCAGCGATGCGCCGCGCCGGCCGCGGCGCTGCTTTCATTGGCAGACCGAAAGGTCCGCCACACGATGCCCGTGACCGCCAGCGACACGAGACCCAGCATCAGCCAGGCGCTCGACGACCGTGCATGCGCCGCCATGAGCGCCAGGCACAGCCCGCCGGCGGCGACGATGCCGGCGCCGACGCCCGCGAACAGCACCCCCGCGAGGACCGGGCGGCCCAGGGGCGCATTGCGCTCCAGCACCCAGGCCGAGGTGTGCACCAGCACCCACGCGCTCGCCACGCCCGCGAGGAAACGCAGGACCGCCCACGCCGCGAATCCCGCATCCACGGCCATCGCCAGCGACGAGACCGCGATCGCCAGGAGACCGGCGCGGATCGCCACCGCGCCGCGCGCGCGCACGGCGCCCGCCCACAGGGCGCCGATGAAGTAGCCGAGGTAGTTGGCGGAGGCGAGCCAGCCGCCGCCCGCCACGGTCAGGCCGCCGCCCGCGGCGGAGACGCCCGCATCCTCCAGCATCATCGGCAGGATCGGCGTGAACGCGAAGCGCCCGATGCCCATTGCCACCGCCAGCACCGCCAGTCCAGCCACGGCAAATCGCATGCCGCAGTCTAGCCTTTCGAACCAGGGCGGCCGGCCCGCGCCGCTTGGGATAACCTCGGCGCAGGCATGAAGAAAGTTTTCCACGGCTGGTGGATGGTCGGCACCTGCAGCCTGATGCAGTTCGTGCAGGGCACGCTGCTGCTGCAATCCTTCGGCGCCTACTTCGCGGTGCTGCGCGACGACCGCGGCTGGTCCAAGACCGAACTCTCCGGCGCCGCGGCGATGCACCAGCTCGAGGCCGCGGTGCTCGGCCCGCTGCTGGGCTGGTTCCTCGACCGCTTCGGTCCGCAGTGGGTAATTCGCACCGGCGTCTTGGTCTTCGGCACGGGCTTCATACTGCTGAGCTGCATCGATTCGCTGCTGCAGTTCTATGGCGCGTTCATCCTGACCGCGCTGGGCGCCAGCCTGTGCGGCTTCTTCCCGCTCAGCGTGTCGCTGATCCACTGGTTCGAGAGGAAGCGCGCGCGGGCGCTGGCTTCGATGCAGCTCGGCATGGCGGCGGGCGGCCTGTGCGTGCCGCTGGTCGCCTGGGCACTCGCCACCTGGGGCTGGCGCGCCACCGCCTTCGCTTCGGGCGTGCTGATCATCGCCATCTGCCTGCCGCTGTCGTTCGTCATCCGCCGCCGGCCCGAGGACATGGGGCTGCGGATGGATGGCGCGGTGAGTGTTTTGCCTGACTTGAATTCAGAATCAAAGAAAGAAAAAGTCGATGCGACCCGGGACTTCACCGCGCGCGAAGCGCTGCGCACGCCCGCGTTCTGGCTGATTTCGCTCGGCCACGGCTTCGCCCTCTTCGTCGTGATGGGCGTCAATACGCACGCCATCACCCACATGAAGGAGGGCCTGGGCTACAGCATCGAAGCCGCAGCGTTCGCGATCATGCTGCAGACCGTGGCGCAACTGTGCGGCGTCGGCATCGGCGCGTGGATCGGCGACCGCCACGACAAGCGCCGGATCTCGGCGCTGTGCATGCTCGGGCACATGTCGGGGCTCCTGTGCCTCACCTATGCGGACATCGGCGGGACGACGAGCACGGCGATGATCGTCGCCTTCGCCGTCCTGCACGGCACCTCGTGGGGGCTGCGCGGGCCGATGATGCAGGCGCTGCGCGCGGACTACTTCGGCCGCAGCGCCATCGGCATGATCCTCGGCCTGTCCTTCATGATCATGATCGTCGGCCAGGTGGGCGGCCCGATGATCGCCGGGATCCTCGCCGACATGACCGGCAACTACCGGGCGGGCTTCACAACCCTCGCGCTGCTCGCGGGACTTGGGTCGGTGTTCTTCCTGCTGGCAAAGCGTCCGGCTCGACCCGTCCTCTGAGGACCTTCACTCTGTCGCCGGGTTTCCACGATGGCGCGCCGACATCGCGCAGCACTCGCACCGAGCCATCGTCGTGCAGCACCGAAGTCTCGAAGATCCTCGCCTGCGGGCCGCCGGGCGCCGGCGCGCCGCCGAGCGCGGCGAGCAGGATCACGGCGGCCTCGGCACGGCTGCCCTCGAGCGCCTGGAGCGGCAAGGGAGCGGCCTCGCGCACCTGCTCGACCACGCCGCAGCTGGTGCAGGCCGGAATGGCGGCGCGCGCCGTCGGCGTCTCGCGGCGGTCATCGAGCACGAGCAGCGCGAACCAGGCGGCGACCATCGCGAACCCCGCGACCAGCACGATCGCGGTAATGACGCGCAGCGCCTGCGGCGAATCTCCGGAGGCCTCGGGGAAGACGGATTCATGAGGGAAGGAATCCTGATCGCGAATATCCATGCCTGGCTCCTCGCTCCGTGCCCGTCACCCCCGCAACGCGCCCGGTGAATCGAGCATACGCTTCGGCGCGCGCAGCGATAGCAGATTTTTCCAGCGTCGCCGGGCGACGACAGGGGCTGCGATAAGATCGCGACATGGACCTCGGACTTGGCGGCAAACGTGCATTAATTACCGGATCCACGGCAGGCATCGGCTACGCGATCGCGCGCGGCCTCGCCGCGGAAGGCGCGCAGGTCCTGATCACCGGCCGCACGCAGGCCTCGGTCGATGCCGCGCTCGCCCGCCTGCGCAAGGAGTTGCCGCAGGCGCTTGCCGAAGGCGTCGCCGCCGATTGCGCCAGCGCCGCGGGCGCCGAAACGGTGTTCGGGCGCGTTGCCGACACCGACATCCTCGTCAACAACCTGGGCATCTACGGCCGCATGCCGTTCTTCGATATCCCGGATGCGGAGTGGCAGCGCTACTTCGAGGTCAACGTGCTGTCGGGCGTGCGCTTCGCGCGCCGCTACGCCCCCGCGATGGCGCAACGCGGCTGGGGCCGGATCCTCTTCATCTCGAGCGAGTCGGGCCTCAACATCCCGCGCGAGATGATCCACTACGGCATGTCGAAGACCGCGCAGCTCGCGATCTCGCACGGCCTCGCGATGGAGCTCACGGGCACCGGCGTCACCGTCAACGCGGTGCTGCCCGGCCCGACGCGCACCGAGACCACGGAAAAGCTGCGCGCCGATCGCGCCAGGGCGGCCGGCAAAACCGTGGCCGAGATCGAGGAAGGCTTCTTCCGCGACTACCGCCCGAGCTCGATTCTCAAGCGCTTCACGTCGTCCGAGGAGGTCGCCAACCTGGCGGTCTACCTCTGCGGCGCCGGCGCCTCGGCCACCACGGGCGCGGCGCTGCGCGCCGACGGCGGCATCGTCAACCAGATCATGTGACCGGGGAGAAGTACATGGCAGGAAAAGTGCGCAAGACCATGGCGCGGCCGAGCAAGGCCTATAGCGCGGGCCTCAAGGCCCGCCGCCGCTGGCTCGGCAAGGCCTACGTCGACAAGGCGTTCCGCGACGCCGACGATTTCACCATCGACCTGCAGCACAGCGTCACCGAGCACGGCTGGGGCGCGAGCTGGGCGCGCGGCGTGCTGCCGATGAAGACGCGCGCCTTCATGAACCTCGCCATGATTTCGGCGCTCAACCGGCCGCACGAGCTGGAGATCCACCTGCGCGCGGCGATCCGCAACGGCATGACGAAGCAGGAAATCAAGGAATCCTTCCTGCACGTCGCCTGCTACTGCGGCTGGCCCGCGGCGCTGGACGGCTTCCGCATCGCAAGGGTAATCTTCGCCGAACAGCAGGGAGGGAAGAAACGATGACTGCGCTGCGGCGGGCCGGACTGGCGTTGGGAGCGGGGCTGGGCGCGGCCGCCATCGCGCTCGCGGGCTGCGGCGGGATGTTCGCCGCCAAGCGCGTCGAACTCTTCCTCAGCGGCGCCGAGCAGGTGCCGCCGGTGATGACCGCGGCCACGGGCCGCGGCATGCTCGTCGTCGACGAGGGCGGCGGCGTGAGCGGCAGCATCACGGTCTCGGGCATCGAGCCGTTCGCGGCGCATATCCATACCGGCGCGCGCGGCGCGAACGGCGGCGTCGCGATCGGCCTGGTCAAGACCGGCGGCGACACCTGGTCGGTGCCGGCGGGCGCGAAGTTCAGCGACGCGCAGTACAAGGCCTTCCTCGCCGGCGAGACCTACGTCAACTTCCACACCAACGCGCACAAGGGCGGGGAAATCCGCGCCCAGCTGCGGCCGTAGAGCGCGTCCCGTAGAGCGGGTCCCTCCTTCCTTCTTATATGCGCCGGCGCCAGGCGCCGACGCCGCCCGCGAGTCGCGCTGCGATGACGAGCTGCAGCACCACCGAGAGCAATAGCGCCGCCGAGTAGCCGCGCGGATCCCAGCCACCCGCCGCGGTGCGCGGCCACAGGTCGAGGATCCAGCCGATCGCCGCCTGCAGGAGGAACGCGCCGCCCAGCGTGAGCGTATTGATCGCCGTGGAGACGCGGCCCATCTGCTCGGGCGGAAACATCTGGCCCACGGCGATGTAGCCCGTCGGCCCGGCCGCGCCGAAGAAAGCGAACATTACCCAGAGCAAGGTCACCGCGGCGCCCGTGGGCTGCAGCATCAGGCCCACCTGCGCCGCCAGCAGGCCCGCGACGCACAGCGCCGGCACGAGCAGCGCCGAATGGCCGCGTGCCTGGGCGCGGCTCCCCGCCTGGCCGCTCGCCAGCGTACCCGCGGTCATGGCAAGCGTGTAGAAGAGCAGCGTCTGCGCGCGCGCAGGCCCGTCGTAGCCCGCGACGTCGCGCAGCCACGGCCCGGCCCACAGGCCGAGGTAGGTGAAGTTGAGGATCGACAGCATCGCGGCGGCCGGCCCGTAGCGCCAGAAGAGGCGCGAGCCGAGGATCTCGCGCATCACCGCGATCTCGGCGCCGAGGCCGTAGCGCGCCGCCGGCCGGGGCTTGTCGCGCACCGAGACCCAGATCCAGGCCGCCGCCGCCAGCGCGAGGCCCGCCAGCAGCCAGAACACGCCGCGCCAGCCGACGAACGGCAGCGCCGCCTCCACCGGCGCGGTGGTCAATACGCTGCCGAGGGTCGCCACCGCACCGCCGAGGCCGGTCATGCCGGCCACCTGCGCGGGCGAGAACCACTGCGTATTGGCCTTGAGCATCGCCATCAGTCCTGCCGAGATGCCGACGCCGAGCACCACGCGCGCGAGCGAGAACCCGGCGAGGCCATCGGCGAGCGCGAACAGCGCGAAGCCGGCCGCGGTGACGAGGCTGAGCGTCGTCTGGACGCGGCGCGTGCCGAGCATGTCGAGCGCCACGCCGACCGGCAGCTGCACCAGGGCGTAGGCGGCGAACATGCAGGCCGCGAGCAGGCCCAGCTCGCTTGCCGAGAGCGCGAACTCCACCGCGAGCACCGGGCCGATGATCGCCATCACCGTGCGCGAGGCCTGGTTGAGGAAATTCAGCGCGGCGAGCGGCAGCGTGAAGCGGAAAAACAGGACGTAGGCCGATTTCATGGGGGCGCTAGAGTAACCCGGCGACAGCCAGCTGCAAGATTGCGACAACAATTCGTAACCATTTCGTTCATGCGCGCGCAATATTCGCGGCGTAGGATCACCGCATGGACGTCCTCGAATTGATCCGCAACGCGCAGTCGGGTCCCGAGGTGCTCTCCGCCCTCTCGGTGTACGTCGAATCGCTGCGCCAGGCGGCCGTGATCCCGGAGTGCTGCCTGCGCCTGCCGATCGAGGGCGAGGAAGACGTGGCGCAGCGCACGGCGGCGCTTTTCACCGCCGTCAGCCTCGCCTCGCAGCACCTGCGCCACGACGACTGCAACCTCGCCAAGCGCGCGCTGCGCGTGTTCGGCGCCGCCGCCTCGCGCCTGCGCCGCGCCGGATAAGTCTTGAGGTGCCAGTTTGGCACCTCAAGTTTTCAGGTTCTGCATCCATTGGGTTTTGGCGGACGGTGAATTCCGGCGCAAAATACGCTTGCACATCATCGCCCCGGGAGAGCCATGAGAAATTCGTCGCGTTCTGTCCTGATATTGCTCGCCGCCTTCCTCGTATCCGCGCTGCCCGCACACGCAGCGGACTACCCCGCACCCAGGGAAGGCACCTGGGTGGCGCGCGACTTCCGCTTCCATTCAGGCGAGGTGATGCCCGAGGTGAAGCTCCACTACCGCACCATCGGCGCGCCCACCGGCGAGCCGGTGCTGGTGCTGCACGGCACCAGCCAGTCGGGCGCCGCGATGCTGAACCGGGATTTCGGCGACGAACTGTTCGGCCCCGGGCAGCCGCTGGACGCGGCGAAGTACTACATCATCCTGCCCGACGCGCTCGGCACCGGGAAATCCACCAGGCCCTCCGACGGACTGCGCGCGAAATTCCCGCGCTACAACTACGACGACATGGTGAGCGCGCAGTACCGCCTCGTCACCGAGGGGCTAGGCGTGAAGCACCTGCGGGTCATCGTCGGCAACTCCATGGGCGGCATGCAGGCCTGGATGTGGGGCGCGAAATACCCGGGCTACATGGACGCGCTGCTGCCGATGGCCTGCCTGCCGGCCGCGATGTCCGGGCGCAATTACATGCTGCGCAGGATGCTGACGCAATCCATCCGCAACGATCCCGACTGGATGGGCGGCAACTACGCGACGCAGCCGAAGAACATGCAGAACCACCTGCTCTACTACGGCCTCGCCACCATCGGCGGCAACGAGGCGCTGCTGAAGGCGGCCCCCAACGCCGCCAGGGGCGACGCACTCATCGCCCAGCGCCTGGCCGCGCCCTTCACCGGCGACGCCAACGACGTCCTGTTCCAGTGGGAATCCTCGGCCGACTACGACCCCTCGGCGGGCCTGGAGCGCATCACGGCGATGGTGGTGGCGGTCAACTCATCGGACGACGAGCGCAACCCGCCCGAGTTCGGCGTCATGGAAAGTTCCATGAAGCGCCTGAAGAACGGCCGCTACGTGCTGCTGCAGGGCGGCCCCGACACGCGCGGCCACGGCACCACCGGCATGGCGAAGCTCTGGAAGCAGCACCTCGCCGACCTCCTGCAGCAGGCACCGCGCCTGAAATAAAAAATGGGGTCTGACCCCGTTTTTCAGCCGTAAGGCGTCGCCTTGCCGCGCCGGCGGAACGGGTAGGCGAGCTGGCCGAGGTAGTCGCCGGGCGGCTGGAAATTGACCGTGCCGTACTTCTTCGGCCAGTGCGCAGGCTGGTGCGCGGTGCCGAAGACGACGTCCCACAGCGGCAGGAACTGGGCGAAGTTCTTGTCCAGGCCCTCGTCGTCCGAGGTGTGGTGCCAGTGGTGGTACTCGGGCGTGGACAGCAGCCAGCGCAGGAACGGGAAGCGCCAGCGCAGGTTGGCGTGCACGAACACCGCGTGGAACGAGACGAACACCAGGTAGGCGTACAGCGCCGCGGGCGAGAAGCCGAGCACGAACACCGGGATGAAAGCCGCCGCGCGCGTGACCACGGCGTCGAAGGGATGGATGCGCGAGCCGGCCAGCCAGTCCATCTCCTGGCTGGAGTGGTGGATGGCGTGGAAATGCCACAGCGAGGGAACCTGGTGGAAGGCGCGGTGCACCCAGTAGGTGGTGAAGTCCGCCAGCACCACCATCTCGATGAACTGCAGCCAGACCGGCTGCGCGGCCACCGCCTGCTGGAAATCCAGCTGCACCGCCCAGGCGAACAGCACCTGCGCCGGGATCATGCCGGCGAAGGACAGCAGCTGCACGCCGGCGTGGCTGACGAAGAAGTGCTTGAGGTCGGTCTGCCAGCCCTCGCGCAGCACGCGCTGCGGGCGCAGCGGGAAGAGCGCCTCGATCGGCATGAAGACCAGGCCCAGCACCAGCAGCTCGAGCACGAAGTAGTCCAGCCCCGCGGAGAAGGCGCGCGGCGCGCCGATGTCGAGCGGCTCGGCCTCGGCGCCGCCCATCAGGAGCGCCACCACGCCGAGCGCGATGCCGAGCAGCGCACGCCGATTCGGTCTTTCGAGGGCGACGCCCAGCGCGCCCAGCGCGAGCGTGCTCAGGATGCTCGCCTGCAGCAGGCCGCGGAAGATGCCGATGTTCGCCGCGTACATCGGCAGCGCGTCGCGCGTCACCAGCAGGTCGGGCAGGAGAAAGCACAGCTCGCCGAGCACGCACAACATGCCGAGAAAGCCGGACACGAGGCCAGCGCGACGGGCGATCGCAGCCCGGGTCGTTGCTTTCATTTGAAGGCTTTTACGAAAAAATCTAGAACGGGATTCAACAGCCCGCAGGAAATGCAGAAATGCGTGTCGAACGGCGGCGTGTGGTGCAGCCTGTGCTGCTCGCGCGGCAGCACGAGGCGCCAGCGCTGCGCCAGGCGCACGAGGCGCGGCGTCGCCGCCTCGTCCATGTGCGCCCACTTGTGGCACTGGTTGGTGGCGAGCGCGCCGAGGGCGATGAAGAGGAGAACGGACTGAAGAAGAACCGGCAACATGGAATCAAGAGGAATGGATCCGGCCGCCGCCAGCAGCGGCAGCGCCGCGAAGCAGCTCGAACCGTTGGTCTCGACGAAATCGTGGCAGGCCATCGCCCCGGGCTCGACGTGGTGCTCGCGGAACGGCCGGATGAAGGCGCTGCCGATGACGGGCGTCTTCACGCTGCCCCAGGTATCGAGGGAATAGTGCAGCAGCCCGCTCAGCAGGTCGGATGCGGCCCAGCCGCAGGGCGCGGCGACGAGCACGACGAGGGGCAGCCAGGTTCCGCTTGCAAGCGCGAGCCGCCACAGGCCCCAGGCGGCGAGCAGGGCAAAAAGCGCGATCGACGCGCACTCGAGCAGGCGCTGCCCGCGGCCGTACCTCACCGCGCTAGCGACCGGAGTCAAGCTCCTTGATCACCTTGTCGGTGATGTCGATGCGCGCGTTGGCGTAGTAGGCGGCGATGAACACGATGTCGATCTTCTCCGCCTCGGCGACGCGCTTGATCATGCGGTTGCTTCTCTCGATGAACTGCTTGAGCGCGTCCGCGCGGCGCGCGTTCAGGTCCTCGTTCAGGGCGGCCCTGCGCCGCTCCACCTGGTCTTTCGGACCGGCGGCGATCTCCTTGTCGCGCTTCTGGAATTCGGCTTCGAGGGTCTTCGACACCTGCTGCGAGGTGCGCGAATCGGACAGCAGGCGTTCCGTATTGACGAAGCCGAATCTGGTGGCGCCCGGCGCCGGCTGCTGCGCCACGGCCGGGGCCGCCAGGACAATGGCTGCGAGCATCGACCCGAGTCTGGACAGCTTCATGAGGTTCCCGCGAGATTGCGTCACGGGCGAATGATACACGCGCAAAACCTGGGTCCCCGCTTTCGCGGGGACGACAGCATCGTCAGGCCTTCTGCTCGGCGATCTCGACGCAGTCGCGCCCGCGGCGCTTGGCGGCGTACATGGCCGCATCCGCCGCGCGCAGCAGCTCGGAGGTCGTCTTGCCGTGCGCGGGAAAGGCCGCCACGCCGATCGAGGTGGTGACGCCGCGCAGCAGTTCGCCGTGGAAATTGACGTGCAGGCCCTGCACGCCCTTCCAGAGCTGCTCCGCCCGGGCCTGGCACATCATGAGCGAGGCCTCCGGCAGGATCACCACGAACTCCTCGCCGCCGTAGCGGCAGGCGATGTCCTCGGCGCGCACGTGGGTCACGAGGTAGTCGCCCAGCACGCGCAACAGCGTGTCGCCCGCTTCGTGCCCGTGGGTATCGTTGAAATTCTTGAAATGGTCGAGGTCCAGCATGAGCACGCCCACCGTGCGCCTGTTGCGCGCCGCGCGCAGCACTTCGCGCTCCAGCGCCTGCTCAAGGTAGCGGCGGTTGTAGAGGCCGGTGAGCGAATCGCGCACCGCCTGCGCGCTCAAGGATTCCCGCAGCCGCAGGTTGACGAGCGCGAGCGCGATCTGCTCGCTCACGGCGAGCGCCCAGGCGCGCTGCGCCTCGAGCCGCTGGGTGCGCAGCGGGCGCGGCAGGTGCGCCTCCTCGGGGCCGAGCTGGATATGGAGCATGCCCAGCGTCTCGCCGTTGCCGAGGATCGGCGCGCACAGGCAGGGGCCTGACGGCGCGACGATGAGATGCCGGCAGACGAGCTTCGAGCCCGGGTCCTCGACCATGTGCAGCTGGCCGCGGCGCAGCGCCCAGCAGTCGTCGTTGCCGATGACCGGGTCGCCCGCGAGCTTGGCGTCGCCCCAGGACGCCACCGCCTCCAGCAGGTTGTTGCCGAAGTTGCGCAGGTACAGGTTGCCCGAGGTGCCGGGAAACAGCTCGTCGGCGAACTGCGCGACCACGCCGCGCGACTCCTCGGCCGACTTGCACATCTGCATCATGTCGCCGAGCTTGCCGAGGACCAGGTTCTCGCGGTGGCGGCGCTCCAGCAGGTTCACCGTGGCCACCAGCTGCTTGTTGCTGTCTTCCAGCCGCCGTTCGAACTCCTTGCGCTCGGTAATGTCGCGCGCCACTACCACCACCTGCGTGACATTGCCGGCGGCGTCCTTGATCACGTCGCCCTGCGATTCGATGTAGCGGATGCTGTCGTCGGCGAGCAGGAAGCGGTATTCGGTGCGCTGCCCGACGCCGCTCTCCACCGTTTCGCGGAACACGCGCCGCACGCGCTCGCGGTCGTCCGGGTGGATGTCGACGAAGGAATCCGAGCCGTTCAGGTCGCGCTCGCCGAACACCGCCTTGTACGACGGGCTGTTGTAGAGGCGCTTGCCGCTGGTGTCCAGCATCACCACCAGGTCCGACATGTGGTCGAGCACCATCCCGAGGGTATGGGCGCAGCTGGAATTCGGCGGCAGTTCTTGGGCCATGGGAACGGGAAATAATAACCCTGTTCCCCTCGCAGGAGGGACGATCCCTTATCCGCGCGTCGCCTTTCTTCGCCCCTCGCCATGACAATTCTTTAGAATCCCTGCCGTGGGCGTCATCGGCGCCTTGCTCGGCCCGGAGGACAGGAAAAGGCAACGGCTGCGCGCAGGGCCCGCGGGATGCGCAGAAGCGCGACCGCACGGGAACGCCGCTGCGCTAGGCAGCGGTCGAGGCCACCGCGTAGACGCGCACCGGCGCCTGCTTGCCGCGCAGTTCCTGCGGGCCGAGGTCGGTAAAAGCATAGCTTTCCGCGCCATCCATCCGGGCCCGCGCCTCCTCCGACACGAGGAACGGATGGCCCAGCGTCCGGGTCAGGTTCTCCATGCGCGAAGTGGCGTTCATGACGTCGCCGTGAAATACGATGGCGCGCCGGCTGCCGCCGACCTCGCCGGTCACCACCGTGCCGGCATGCAGCGCCGCGCGCATCCTGGGCACCGTGCCGAATTCGCGCTCGAATTCCGGCGCGGCGCGCGCAAGCGCTGCTTCGATGGCAAACAGGCAGGCGAGCGGGCGCGCACCGGCGCGGCCGTTGGCCACGGTCCAGGTAATCACCATCTCGTCGCCGACGTACTGGTAGACGTCGCCGTCGTGTTCGTCGACCGGGTCGGAGGCAAGCTGGAAAATCCCGTCGAGGTAGGCATGCACCGGCAGCGGCCCGAGGCGCTCGGTGACCGGCGTCGAACCGACGATGTCGATGAAAAGGAAAAAGCGCTCTTCCGCGCGCGGCCGGCGGTAGTCGCCGAGCGCGATGCCGCCCGCGCTGCACTCGCCCATCAGCAGCGTCGACTGGCGCAGCAGCAGGATGAAGTAGACCGCCATCCCGACGATCGCGAACGACAGTCCCGGCGGCGGGCCGGACTGGATCTGGCGCGCGAACTCCTGCGCCGTCTCCGGGCCCGCCACGAGCGCCGCCGCGCGCGGCCCAAGCTCGCAGACGAGCACGGCCGCCGCCACCGGGAGATAAACCACGACCTTCGCCGCCAGCACCAGGACGAGGGGCGCGCGGCGCAGCGCGCGCCCGAAGCGGGTGCGCGGCAGGAAGATTTCAGAGCAGCCGATGGTCGCCATCAGTGCCGCGGCATCCACTGCGCCGCTCAGGGCGCCCAGCCCCATGCCGAGCAGCGGCGGATGGAGCACCACGCCGCCCGCCACCGCGCCGAACGCGGCCCCCACCAGCGCGGCAAACTGCAACGCCCTGGCGAAGATCCTGCGCTGGCGGCGGTACGAAGGCCGCGTCATGCCGGATATTAAATACTTAAAATACCCGCATGCCCACCCTGCTGCCGCTGAACGACATCAGCCACGTCATCCAGCTCGCGATCGCGCCGGTGTTCATGCTCACTGCGATCGGCGCGGTGCTGAACGTGCTCACCGGCAGGCTCAGCCGCTCGGTCGACCGCCGTCGCGTGCTGGTCGCGGCGCTGCCCAAGCTGGACGTCGGCCTCGCTGACGTCGCGCGGGCGGAAGTCGAGTTCGAGATCCGCCGCATCCGGCTGATCTACCACGCGATCACGATGGCGGTGACGAGCGCGCTGATGGTCTGCCTGCTGATCGCGGTCGCCTTCTTCGACGCCTTCGTGGCGCAGGACTACGGCAAGCTGGTCGCCTCGCTCTTCGTCCTGGCGATGGTGGCGCTGATCGCGAGCCTGACCATCTTCCTGCGCGAGATCTTCCTCTCGGTGAACAGCCCGCGCGCGCCGATCGTCTAGGCGGCCACCGCGCTATCGGCGAGGAAGTCCTCGTAGTTGCCCTGGAAGTCGACCACCGTCGCCGGATCGCCTTCCTTCTTCCCGGGCCTGAGCTCGATGATGCGCGTGGCGAGCGAGGACACGAACTCGCGGTCGTGGGAGACGAAGACCAGCGTCCCCGTGTACCTGTCGAGCGCGGTGTTGAGCGACTCGATGGATTCCATGTCGAGGTGGTTGGTCGGCTCGTCGAGCAGCATCACGTTGGGCATCTGCAGGACGAGCTTGCCGATCATCATGCGCTGGCCCTCGCCGCCCGAGATCACCTTCAGCATCTTCTTCTGGTCGTCGCCGGAAAACAGCAGCTGCCCCAGCGTCGCGCGCACGATGAGGTCGTCCTGTTCGGGACGCTCCTTGCGGCGCCAGCGGCCGAGCCAGTCCGCGAGCGTTTCCTCGGCCTTGAGCTGGTCGGCCGGATCCTGAGGCCAGTAGCCGAGGCGCGCCTTCTCCGACCACTTCACGGTTCCGGCATCCGCTCTCAGATCTCCAGCGAGGCACCGAAGGAGCGTGGTCTTGCCGATGCCGTTGGGGCCGATGATGGCGATCTTCTCTCCGGCTTCCACGGAGAAGTTGAATTTATCTATCAATTTCTTTTCCCCATACCCTTTTGAAAGACCCTGCGCCTCAACGGCGAGCCGGTGCAGTTTCTCTTTCGGGTCGATGGTGAGGCGGATGTACGGGTACTGCCGGCTGGAGGGCTTCACGTCCTCGGGCTTGAGCTTCTCGATCATCTTCATGCGCGAGGTCGCCTGGCGCGCCTTCGCCTTGTGCGCGCGGAAGCGCCGCACGAACTCCTCCAGCTCAGAGATGCGGTCCTTCGCCCTGGCGTTGTCCTTCTGCAGCTGCTGCTTCGCCATGGTGGAGGCTTCCATGTAGTCGTCGTAAGTGCCCGGGTACACCTTGATGCCGCCGTAGTCCACGTCCGCCATGTGCGTGCAGACCGCCGAGAGGAAGTGCCGGTCATGCGAGATGATCACCATGGTGCTCGTGCGCCGGTCGAGCACGCCTTCCAGCCAGCGGATGCTGTTGATGTCCAGGTTGTTGGTCGGCTCATCGAGCAGCAGGATGTCCGGGTCGCCGAACAGCGCCTGCGCCAGCAGCACGCGCAGCTTCCAGCCCGGCGCCACCGCGCTCATCGGCCCGTTGTGCTGCTCGATCGGCACCCCGAGGCCGAGCAGCAGCTCGCCCGCGCGCGCCTCGGCCGTGTAGCCGCCGTACTCGGCGTACTTCGCCTCGAGTTCGGCCGCGCGCATGAATTCCTTCTCGTCCGCGTCCGGATTGGCGTAGATCGCGTCCCTCTCCCGCATCGCCGCCCACATCTCGGCGTGGCCCTGCAGCACCACGTCCAGCACGCGCTGGTCCTCGAACGCGAACTGGTCCTGCCGCAGCCGCCCCACCCGCTCGTTGGCATCGATCGCCACCGTGCCCGCGGAAGGCTCCAGTTCCCCGCCCAGGATCTTCATGAACGTCGACTTGCCGCAGCCGTTCGCCCCGATCAGGCCATAGCGGTTGCCGCCGCCGAATTTCACGGAGACGTCCGAAAACAGGGGCTTGGCCCCGAACTGCATGGAGATACCGGAGGCGACGATCACTGGAATTCCAGAAACAAAAAAGCCGGCCGAAGCCAGCTTTGGCTGGGACTAACTGCGAGCAGGCATTATATCAGTCGGCTGTTTACGCCTGGTCATCCAGTCGGCCCGAAACGCGCCCCGTCGCCACGCTAGCCGAGGCTCGGGACCGGCAACGCAAGCCCGGTGGCCGTTGAGATTGCTTTCCAGATGACACCAACAACTGCGTTCCAGACCTTCTCGATTGTCACCAAGATTAGGCCGCGCAAAGTCTTCGCAAAACTGAGGGTCATATCCTCAATGCCATCGAGAAAAAAGTCCCGCGTCTCCGCAGTAATCTGTCCTGATGCAATTCCGGCCGCAACGAACGCAGATTGCGTTGCGATTGCTTCGAGCTGCCGCTCGGAGAAGCCTCGAAAAGTGCTCACATCCGTCATTAGAACGGTGCTGGCAGCATCTTTCATGTCTGTCACGAGCTTGCTGATGTCAAGCGCCATTGCAAATCTCCCGGGTTACTAACGCTTCAGAAAGTTTTCGTATGTGATGGCTTGATCGAAATAAATCGAAGCCTGGCCTTTGAACGCCTGCACCTCGATCGCGGTGACCCCCTGCTTCTTGTCCGTATCTCGCATTTTGGCCACGGTTTCCGATATCTTCTTGATCGCGTGCGCGCTTGGCGGTGTTGCGGCATCCTCGACTATCGGGGGCGCGCCGCGATTTTGCAGGAATTGATTGATCGTTTCGCTGACCTTATTTGTCGGAATCGGGCGCGCGCCAGCCGATATCGCAAGCGAGTCAAGTTTTCCAACAAGTGTCGCGTATTTGTCCGCACGTGCACCGTAGTCGCCAACTCTGGTGCCGCCAGATACAACGGCGAACAAAGTCATTGTTTCGGTATTGGCGGCATTCAGACCATCGACTACCAGCTTGTCGTACGGAGGAGCAAGTTGAGTAGCGCATCCGGACAAGCAAAGGAACAGTGCCGCCGAAATCACTAGACAGCAATTGCGGGAAATTCGATCAAGCGCACCCATGATTACCTCCGACGGACAGACGAGAGATGAGGAAGCGTTGATCGCTTCTCTCGAACTAGGAACTTCCGGACGTAACGCTTACTTTTGCGGAAATTCCCTCTATGGCGCTCGCTCGGTCTCGTACGCGAACTGGTCCTGCCACAGCCGTTCGCCCCGATCAGCACATTGCGGTTGCCACCAGCGAATTTCACGGCGACGCCTGCAATCATGGTGCAGCCAGAGGCGGTTTCGCGCCCCCGGCCGGCGTCGGCGCCTGGACGGTGCCATTGTTGTTCTTATTTCCGGAAATGAAGGACCTGGACTTGTCCAGGATGGCTTCCACGACCGTGTCCGATATGAAGCCGACCGAGAAGGCGACGATCGCGACTGCGTGGGGGTTCGTATAGTCGGCGATCAGCATCAGGCTGAAGGCGGCCATGGCGATGAAGGGCGCGCTGATGATGTAGACCAGATACTTCAGCAAATCCCCCCGCAACTCGCCACCCGCATGCCCCGACGCGGCCACCTTGGAATCGTCTTCGGGAATCTGGTCATAGCGCCTCAGGAAATCCGGCAATTTCCGCAGCATGTTGATGGCCGCGCCGAGCGTGGAGATCACCAGCACCAAAAGCGGAATTCCGAGCCCCCCCTTGAGCACGCCCCCCGACGCCGGCACGCCGCCAATATTGACCACCCATTGCAGGTCATCCACCCTGCCAATGGATGCCTTCATGAATCCGACCGGCGTCGTCCTGAGCAGCGCCTCCAGGTCGGACGATACCGAGATGAACAGCGGAACCAGCAGCGGTATGAATAGGAAGATCAGCGCCAGGATATAGATCGTCGTCAACATGCTCTTCGCGTTCTGCTTCGTGGGGACGCGCATGAAGCTCGGGAAGACCTGCAGCAGCATGTAGAGAATCAGGAGGAAGGGCACCGCCATCACCGACAGCGTGCCCGCCACGCCGACTTCCTCGGCCGTGAATTCCGTGTAGGCCTTGGGCGGATCATCCCTGTCGGTAATGCCGACGACGTCGATCCAGTACCCGATCTGCTTGGTCGCGACCTGAAGAATCTCCCCGCGCGGGATCTGCACGATCAGGTTCTCGTCCGTGAATTCGCCGGCGCGGACTTCGACGATGCTGTCGTAAATGATGTTTCCCACGTTCCCCTTGTCGCCCGTGCGTCGATTGACCGTAATCCGCGCGAATCCGGTGGCGGGGTTGCCCACGCCGTACAACATCCGCCCGCTTATCTTCGGCCGCTCGCCCGCACGGTAGATGCCCTTGTCGGTACGAACCGAAATCTGCGCGCGCCCGGATGCGACCTTCTGCTGTATCAGCATCTGCTGCTGGGCTTGCGCAGCCTGTTCCTGCGACTGCTGGGCCGGCTGCTGCGCGAACGCCGCCGGCATCATCATTACCCACAGAAATGCGCTAAGCAGTCTCATTGCGATCCTCCCGTAAGCCCGCCTGCATGCCGAAACCACGCATCCGACACGGCATTCACGACCTTGGTATAGGGCTTGTCGTCATGTTCGACATGCCTGCGCACTACGCATCAAGCGCCTCTCGCGCGCGCTCCCAGAGATCCAGCCTCGCACTCAGGCCGACCTTGCCGCCATTGATTATTGTCGTAATGCGAGTGAAGTCCTGCTCGTCGTCATCCCCGGGCTCGTGGTCCGCAAGCTGGTTCAGTCCCCGCGAACTCCAGAACCAGGCGGCCGAGCGGGCGGCGGTGGCGGGGTCAAGAAGGCGGTCCGGATAGCGGAGCACGTCCTCGCCGAGTGCGGCCTTGCAGGCGGCGTAGTTGCTTCTGCCGGTGAGCTGGATCAGTCCCCGCCCGCGATATTTCCAGCCATCGCCGCTTGCCTCGTCCCCATTGCCCAACCGGCCCGCATACACACGGTTGGCGAGTTTCTCCGGATTGCCCGCGCATGCCTCGGCAATTGCATCACTCGGAAACCGCTTGGGCCACACCTCGCGCAGGCGCTTCGCCGAATAGCGGAGGTTCTCCTCCAGGGACTGCAAGTTCCGCGACTCATGGGCGACCTGCGCGAGAAACGCCGCCATGCGCTGCGGCGTATTGATTTCCCATTCGGAGAAGGCGTCATTCAGCGGGCCGAGCCAGGATTGCGCGTCGATACCGGGAACGATTTCCTCGAGTTGCAACGAAGTGAGTCGCGACGAGGTCATGGCAGCTTGCGCAGCGCCCGGCGCCGCAGCTTCATGCGCCCTTCGCGGCGCTTGAGCACGGCCTTCGCATCGCGGTGCGCGAGGGCGATGGCTTTGCGGGCCGGTCTATCCATGGGCATGGCGACTCCTCAGATCGCGAGCAGGCGATCGAGGAAACCCGACCATTTGGGATACTCCTTCGTGCAGCGCAGCGCCACGTACTCGCTGCGGCGCGTGGCGTAGTCGGTCCGCACCAGCGGGAACCAGACCGACAACCCGCAGGAGCGTCCTACGGCGCCGCCGTACCACTTGTTGGCGACAATCGATGCCTTCACCGCGGCGGTCACGCCGTCGCATGCAGCCCGCAGGTTTGCGTCGGGAATCGAGCGCAGGTTTTTTGCAAGGTCGACGAGATCCACGTAGGTCGGTTCCTCGTAGCCCTGCGTGCGCACGCGCGCCTCGACGATCGCATTGCGGCGCGCAGGCAAGAGCGCCTGCAGCACACTTGCCAGGCGGTCCAGCGCCCTGCCGACCGCGGGCAGGCGCGCAAGCTCGATCGCGGACTGCGTCACGTTGATCTGCCCCATTTTCCGGTACGAGCGGTCGTACACGTCGACGATGCGCTTCGCGGCGGCTTTCGGATCGGGGCGCTTGTGCAGCCCGGCGAGCACATCGCCGTAGGGCCAGCCCTCGCCGGGCTCGGTCTGCTGCGAGCCGACGACGAATTCGGCGAGGCTGGTGAATTCGTACGCGACCTCGAGCATGTTCATGAGGCAGGCATCGAAGCCGAGCAGCGCGAGCCGCCCCTGCGGCGCCTTGCCGAAGCCGGCCCGCTCGAGCGCCAACCGCAGCTCGCCCATCGTGAGCGCGTCGCCCTTGCTCGAGTCGTCGTAGCCGATGTCGCGCGTCGGTTCGTGCATGAAGCCGGCGCCGTGGTTCCACACCACCAGCAGGCGGTTGCGCGCCGGGTAGCGCTGCGTGGCCCATTTCGCGAAGTCGATCAGGTACTTCGGCTTGCCGGTGTTCTGCTCCGGCAGCCGCTGGATCACGGTGCGGTGCGACTTGCCCGCGAAGTCCGGCAGCGAAATCTCGTAGCGCACCGAGCCGTCCTGGACACCCGCGGTATCGATCTGCACCGCGACATGGACGTCCTTCGACGCGCCCGCATCCTCCATCTCGCTGATGTCGCTCAGCCCCGCGCTCGAAAGATTGTTGTCGCCGGCTATATAGACATACATCGCCCAATCGCGGGCCGCGTTGCCCTTCGACTTTCTCGCCATGGTCCCCCCCATTGCAAGCAGTCGAAAAAGCCTACGCCTCGCGCAGCCTGGCTCTTATCCGCGAGTCCGAAGTTTTGGCCGGCGGTAATATTCACGCCCGGGATGGCGCGGCGCGGCGGCCTACTCGTCGATCCCGGTCCGCAGGATGTCGGGATTCTCGTTCGCGTAGTCGGTGACCAGCGTGCGCCACGCTTCCTCATGCGGCGGCCGCGTGCCCTCGACCAGGTACAGGCCGTCGGCGCGCTTCTGGCGCGTCGGGATGACGCTGCGGTCGTAGCGGCCTTCGAGCGTCATCGCGAGGTCGCGCGTCCACACCGGGTTGCCGATGTGCCAGCTGTGGTTCCACCAGCCCAGCTTGTCCGGCTGCGACTTCGGATCGAGCGTGCGGAAGTAGTCGCTGCAATCCACGTTCACCGCCTTGGGGTGCGCGTCCTTGCCCAGGCCGACGCGCCCGGCCCGGGGCTGCGTGCCTAGCCGCTTGGCATTCGACACCGCCAGCACGTCGTCGAAGCCGCTCGAGTAGTTCGTCAGCCGCATGATGCGGGAGAACATCGGCTTGTTCCAGTCCGAATCCGCATCCAGGCTGTCGCTGGAAACGTCCGCGCCGATGAACGCCACCTGCCCGATGCGCCAGGACTCCTTGAAGAAATTCCCCACTTTCTGCGCGGCGGAAAATCCTTCCGCGATCACGTAGGCGCCGGTCGAATGGCCGAGGAGGTGGATGTTGGTGTCGCAGGCGTACCTGGTCCGGCCCTTGATGATGAGGCCGATGCCGTGCGTGACGAGGTATTGCGCGGTGGCGGCCGCGTCGGCGCGGTCCTCGTAGTAGTTGAGCGTCTCGTCGTCGCAGGGCCAGTCGTAGGACACGACCACGCCGCGCCAGCGCTCGGCCAGCAGCATGTCCTGGAGGATGCGGTGCCGGTCGGCGATCTCCTGCGCGGAGTTGTTGTAGCCGTGCACGAACACCAGCACGTCCCCGGTCGGGCTGATGACGTCGTCCGCGACGCCGTCGGCGAGATCCACGACTTCCTTCAGCCAGGGCTCGGGCCCGATCTCGTGCTCCGGCGTCGCGGGCACGCCGCGCGGCACCTTCAGGAACCTCGGCTTGCCGATGTCGCTGCCGAAGCCGCCGTTCTTCTTCAGGCTCCTCGCGCTGAGGACGTAGTTGAACTGGCGTACGGCGTTGGCTGCGGCAGGCGTCACATCGGCTGGCATATCCCCTCCCCGATTTCTTCCACCAATAATCCGCCGAGACTGCGCCCATCGCAAGGAAATGCGGCATCGCGCGCCGCGCGATCGGCACTTCGCGCGCTCCTTTATCTGCCTGTCCTGTCCGGTCGGCTACCCGTGCCGCGACAAGCAGGTAGCGCGCTAACGCAATGCCCTGAAGAGAAACGGCAGGCTGACATCCATCCGGTAGTCGATATCGGAGTGGTCGTCATCGAATTCCTCGTACCGATGCCTGACCCCCGCCTGCGCGAGCCGCTGCGACAGCAGCCTTGACCCGTAGTGGATGTGATACTGGTCCTTCCATCCGCAATCGATGTAGATACCGCGCAGTGACTTGAGATTCGCCCTGTATTTCTCGACCAGGTTGATCGGGTCATGGCGGCGCCAGTTGCGCCAGCGCGCTTCGATCACCTCGCCGGTTTCGGCGTTGAAGGGGATGCGAAAGCCGTTGGGCGCGCGCGGATCGGGATCGTAGGTCGCCGCCATGCAGAGGTTCATGATGGCGTGGCCCTCCTTGCCCGAGAGCTTTTCCTTTTTCCACACGGTGGAAAGGAAACGGCGGATGCGGCCGTCGTCCAGGCCGGCTTCGAGCTTCCGGTTGCGGGGAAATTTCTGCGCGCCCGCTCTACGCTTGGGAGTGCGGTACTTGGCGAGTTCGTTCAGGGTGTTCGGCCAGTCGTGCCAATAGACGAAGTCGAAGTAGGCGTCGCCGGAGTGGTCGGCGATGGCGCCCCAGTACTGCGGGTACTTCATGGCGTGGATGATGGAGCCGTAGCCGCCGGAGGATTTGCCGAAGCAGCCGCGGTGGTCGCGGCCGGCCAGCGTCCTGAATTCGCCGTCGACGAAGGGAATGATCTCGCGCGTGAGGTAGTCAGCGTAGTTGCCGATCGCGGAGGAGTTGACGTACTGGTTGCCGCCGAGCGCGGTGAAGCAATCGGGCAGGACGATGATCACGGGCCCCATTTTCCTTTCGTGGATCAGGCGCGCGGCGCGCTCGGGCACGCTGTCGCCGAAAGGCTTCCAGTTGGCGTGCGAAAGGCCGGAGCCGGTGAAGCCGACGAGATCGTAGAGCACCGGGTAGCGTTTCCGGCCGCCGTGGTCGTAGCCCGGCGGCAGCCAGACGCCGAGCTTGCGCACATGCGGATCGCCGAGCGGATTGCCTTTCAGGATCTTCGAGCTGTGCTCGAGGACGACAAGGGTGCCGGGGTCGCCTTTGGGGCGTTTGAGGGACATGGGTCGCGACGGCCTATTTCTTGAGACGTTCGCGCCAGTAGTCGGGCCGGCGGTGCGCGTGCGCCACAGCGGCTGCGGCAAACAGCGACAGGATGAACAGCGTCGCGATTCGGATCATGGTGTTTCTCCCCTTCGGCCAGCCTACCACTCGCGCCAGCCCGACGACAGCGGCAGGTAAATCCCCTTTTTCTTCGCCGCCAGGACCTGGGCGTAGGCATCCAGTTGCGCCTGGTAGCGCCGGCGCTGCTCGTCCAGGAATGCATCCAGCTCGCCGCCTTCGTGTCGCCCGGTCTTGAAGTCCACCACCCAGCGCACACCCTCCGAATCCGTGAAGTAGCGGTCCACGATATAGCTGCGATGCGGCGTGCGGATACGGTGCTCGCTCTTCGCCTCGGGATGGGCGCCAAGGATCCAGCGGCCGCGTTCATCGGCGAGTGTGCCCATCAGCGCCGCGGCCACATGGTCGGAGGCGGCGGTGAGCGCCAGTGAATCGACACCGCGCCGCTCGAGTTCCTTTCTGAACCTCGGCCGCAGCGATTCAACGCGCGTTGCATCCCAGCCTTTGAGCTCGTCCTCGGCGATGCGCTGCAGCCAGCGGTGAACGACGGTACCCACGTGGCGAGCCGTTTCCCCGGCCCAGGAGAATTCGATCTGCTCTTCTTCCCTGCCTTCGGGCGGCGTGGTCCAACGCGCGGGTTCGGGGAGCGCGGGGAGCTCGAAGTCGTCGGGCAGGCGGCGCAGGGTTTGCGGCGGCAGGGCGTCGGTCGCGGTGCGGGCGGCTGAGGGGGCGAGTGTTTCGGGGAAGTGCTCCTGCGCGACAGCCCAGGCGCGCGCGAGGAGGGAGCGCCGGGTGGGCGGCTTCGGGGCGCCGTGGTCGTCGGCCTTCGCGCAGGCCATGAGGTGCAGGCGCCCGATGGCGCGCGTGGCGGCGACGTAGAGCAGGCGCGCGGCTTCGGTGTCCTCGGCTTCCTTGTCGAGGTCGGCGAGGTATTTGTAGGCGGGCTCGTCGTCGGCGCCGGTGGCTTTGATGGGGGCGAGCAGGAGGGAAAACCTGGGTCCCCGATTAAAGCCCTCGGGGACGACGGCAGCTTTCCCTTCGGGGGCGACGGAAGTGGGGAGTTCTTTCCAGCGGAGGAGCGGCGTGTCGCTCCTGCCGGGCAGGCGGTCGAGGCCGGCGACGATGACGGTGTCGAACTCCAGGCCCTTCGCCTTGTGGATGGTCATGATCTGCAGGTCGTGCTCGCCCGCGGCGAGGTCGGGCTGGGCGTAGAGCTCGTCGAGCGACTCGGCGAGGCGCGCGAAGTCGACCTCGCCCGCCTCTTCCAGGCCTTCCAGCGCGTCGAGGTAGACCTCGGCGTCCTCGAGGTCGGTGGGATCGTCGACGCAGGCGGGGCCGCCCAGCGCGAGCCAGGCGGCTTCGACGCGGCCGCGCAGGGTGCCGCGCTGGCGGTTGGCGAGCGCGGGGCCGATCACGGCGCGGAAACGGGAGAGTTTGGGATGGGACTGGAGGGAGTCCCACAAAACCTGGGTTCCCGCTTTCGCGGGAACGACGGATAAGAGTTCAGAAAGAGAAAAACCCACCCAAGGTGCACGCAAAACAGCCAGCCACGCTATCTGGTCGGCGAGGTGGGTGAGCGCGCGCGTGAGGGCGAAGAGGTCCTGCACGACCTGCTTCTCGCCCAGCTTCTCGATCTCGATGGCGCGGAAGCGCAGGCCCGCGGCCTTGAGCGCGGGCACGATCGCGGTGAGCGCGCTGCGGTTGCGCACGAGCAGCGCCTTGGTGCCTTTCGCCGCGCGCACGACCTCGACGATCTCCTTCGCTTCGTCGGCCGGATCGGGGAAGCAGTGCCAGGTCGCGGCCTGGCCGGGGAGCGCGGGATGATGCGGCGAAGCGTGCGAATACGGCACCGCCCCGGAAGTTTCGTCTTCTTCGGCGGGAAGGACTGTGACGAAGGTCTGGTTAAAAAATTGCACCAGGTTTTCCTGCGAGCGGAAGTTCGTCGTGAGCGTGAGCGGCTCCAGCGTCACGCTGGGCAGCCCTTCCCTCCTCGCGCGCAGGAAGAGGCCCACCTCGGCCTCGCGGAAGCGGTAGATGGACTGCATGGGATCGCCCACGACGAAGAGCGTGCGGCCGTCGTCCGCCTGCCAACCTGCCGTGAGGCGCTCGAGCAGCTCCCACTGGCTGATGGAGGTGTCCTGGAATTCGTCGACCAGGACGTGGGAAATCCTCGAATCCAGGGACAGCAGCAGATCGGTCGGGCTCTCCACGCTGCCCAGCGCGCGCACTGCTCCTTGGGCGATCTCGGTGAAGTCGGCCTCGCCGCGCGCGGCAAAGACGAGCTTCAGCTGCGCCGCGGCCACGGGCAGGAGCGCGAGCATGGCCTCGAGCGCCGCCCACTGCGCGTCGGTGTATTTCTCGGGCGGCAGGGATTTCAGCGAGATCAGCGCGAGCCGCAGCGCCTCGTTGCCTTCGAGGGCCTTCGCATGAGGCTTCTTTTTATTGAATGTGTTTTTCAAAGTCAAAACATCAAGAGCAAATTCTTCCGTCGCGCGCGGATCGACGGCCTGGGCTTTTTGCAGAATTCTTTTTCTCTCGGCGGCCAAAGCCGATTCGAGCTGGGCGCGGGACGGCGCGCCGCCGGTCTTGCGCAGCCACTGGTCGCGCCGCGCGAGCATGCTCGCGAGCAGGCCCGTGGCGACGCCGACGTTGTTGTCCAGGTGCGACAGCAGCTTCGCCACGCGGTCGCCGTAGTCCTTCCCTTCGAGGAGCGCCAGCGTGCCGGCGGCGGCCTCGCGGTAGAGCTCGTCGGCGTCCTCGACGATGCCCGGCGGCACGCCGAACTGCGACGGCACCGGCAACTGGCGCGCGAGCGAGGCGCAGAACGCGTCGATGGTCTCGATCCGGAGGCGGTGGGCGATCTCTCCCGCGTTCGGGAGTTCCGCGAGCACGCGCTTGCGCATCTCGGCAGCGGCCTTCTTCGTGAACGTGATTGCGAGGACTTCCTCGGGCACCCGGCACAGGCCCAGCAGCTTCACGAAGCGGCGCACGAGGAGCTCGGTCTTGCCCGAGCCCGCGGGCGCCTGGACGATGTACGACCGGGCAGGATCGAGCGCCTTGCGGCGGTCGGCGTCGTCCTTTTTCACTCGTCGTCCCCTGCTTCATCATCCGCGTCGCCGCCGATCTTCTCGTGCACGCGGCACAGCGGATGCAGGTCGCAGTTCCTGCAGGTCTTGAGCCCGTACTTCGGATCCACCGCCGCCTCGCCCGAGGCGAAGCCGCCCGCGAGCGAATCGAGCTCCTTCTTCCAGCCGTCGATGAGGCCGGACCACGACTTCGCCGCCTTGACGCCGGGAATTTCCTTTTCATTCAAGCTGAAACCGGCGAACTTCATGTCCCCGGCCCGAAGCTTCGCGAAAGCGAGCGCGGAGATCTCCTCCGCGGCCGTGACCGCGTACAGCGGGAGCTGCGGATCGTCCGGCCGCGGCCCGATCCAGTCGTTCGACGTCACCCGGCTGCCGGTCTTGTAGTCGATCAGCGCGTGGGAGCCATCGGCAAGACGATCCATGCGGTCGATGCGGCCGGAGAGCTCCAGGCCGCCGATGGTCAGGGCCCTCTTCTGCTCCGTGTGCAGGACCTCGAAGGGCTTGCGCGCGCGCTCCACGTCCAGCCACTCGCCGGCGAGGCGCACGAGCCGCTGCACTTCAAGCTCGGCGAATCTGCCTTCAAGCTGAAGGTCTTGAACTGCCTTCCTGGCACTGCGAAATATCAATCCCCCGTTCAAGCCCTCAACAGTCCTGGCCTCCCTCCAGATCCCCGCCATGAGCGCGTGCAGCAGCATGCCGCGGTCGATCGCGTCCGGCCCCGACTCCGGCGATTCCAGCGCCTCGGCGCCGAGGCGCCAGCGCGCGAAGGCGCGGAACGGGCACGCGGACTGGTCGGCGAGCACGCGCGTGCCGCCGCGAACCGTCTTGGAAGTGACAGGAGGTGCTTTTGCATCCTCCCGGCTTTCGCTATTTCGTTTTTCAAAAATCAATTCTTTCCAGGAAGGAAAAGCCGGAACCTCAATCGTGCTTTCCTCGATGCCGCTGATCAGCGGGCTCGGCAGGAGATCGCGGTCCTCGATGCGGCGCGGCGCGGAGAAGACGACTTCGCCGGCCGCGGCCTTCCAGCCCTCGGTGATGCGGCGGTCGAGTTCGAGCGAGCCCTCGGCCGAGGACTCGGGGATCCCGGCCATGCGCTGCAGGCCGACCGGCAGGAAGGGATTCGGCCGCGCGCGCAGCGGCCAGGCGTCGTCGGTGAGCCCGCTCACCCAGAGCGCGTCGAAGGTCATCCCCGCGGACTCCAGCAGCCCCAGCACCTGCACCGGCGCGTCGCCGGATTCGGGCTGGAACAGGGTGTCCGAACAAAGCCTTTTTAGTTGTGAAAAGGCTTTTTTGGGAGAAAAAACAGAAGACACCAGCCCAAGGCGCGCGAATTCACCCAGTATTTCGTTGAAGCGCGCCTGCGTCTGGTACTCGGCCGAGTCGAGAGTCCGCTCGCCGGGAAAGCCCGCGGCCTTCAGCGCATTGGTGTAGTGCGCGGCCCAGTCCTGAGGGGATTGCTTTTCGGTTTTGACGCTGAAGAGCTTTTCAAGGCAGGAGCGAAGAGCAGGACAGCCTTCGATCATCCCGATCAGCTTCGGCAACGACAGCGTCGCGGGCGCGTCGCGGCGCAGGCGCGCGTCGAGCAAGGCGCGCGCGGCCATCTCGCTTTCGGCGCCGGCCAGGAACGGCGACCGCAGAATGCGACTCACTTCCTCAAAGGTTTTTTCAGAAAAGGAAAGTTCGAGAAGATCGAGCGCAAACGCCACCAGCGGATAGCCGGAAAGCGGCTCGCCGATGGAAATGTTGAACGGCGAAGTCGAACCCATCACCCGCGTGAACACGCGGGCCACCTCGCGCCGGCGCTGCTCCAGGCCGGGAATCACCACGCCCACGCTCTTCGCGCCGGCCTCCAGCCGCGCTCGTGCCCAGCGCGCCGCGGTGTCGAGCTCCTCCCTGGGTGACGCGAACGCGCTCCGGCGGACTTTCGAGGATTTTTTCTCCGGAGAACAGGAGGCCGCGTCGCCGAGGACGTCCTTCGCCTGCGGCGGCAGGATGTCGAAGGCGTAGGCGACCAGCAGCTTCGACTTTATTACGTCGAGGGAAAGGTCTGGCAGCAGGGCGGCATCGACGAGCCTGTCCTGCCGGCAGCGCCTGGCGTAGGCCCGGGCCCAGTCGGCGAAGGCGCGCGCGTCCTCCGTGCCCTCGAATTTCTCCAGCGCGCCCGCGATGCGCCAGCCCTGCGCGACGCGCCAGGCGTCCATGGCGTTCGTCGCGGTGCGCGGCACGTCGAGCAGCACGCCGTGCCACTTCGAGCCGCGGATCGCCTCCTCCCAGAGTTCGCGCGACTGCGCGCCCGTGAGCAGCATCGGCAGCTTGTCGCCGCCGTCCATGTACAGCGCGTCCTCGTAGCGGCGCTCGACGTAGGACGCGAGCGGGAGGATGTCCGCGTCTTCCCAGACCGTCAGGCCTTTCCCGCTCTGGAAAACATCGAATTCCGCCTTGAGGACCTGGGCGAGGCGGCGGTTCGGGGTGACGACGGTGATGCCGGCCGCGTGCCCGGCGGCCAGGCGTTCGAACAGGTCAGCTTTGGAGAGCGCGGCCGGGGGCATCCGGCCGCAGTTTACGTCCTTATTTCTTCATCTCGTCCTTCTTCATCATGCCGTCCTTCTTCATCGCGTCCTTCTTTTCCATCTTGTCCATCTTGTCCTTTTTCTCCATCTTGTCCATCTTGTCCTTCTTCTCCATCTTGTCCTGCGCCTGCGCGTAAGGGGCGGCGGCGAGGCAGGCGGCGGCGAGCACGGCAAGGGTCTTCTTCATGGGGGCCAATCTCCAGAGGTTGAGGGTCAATCCGGCCATGGGTCGGCGGCGACCCCCGATCCCTTACACCGAACCACGGGAAATCGGGGTCAGACCACGATTTTGCTATTGCCAGTCGCCGCCGAGGGCCTTGACGAGGAGCACGCTGGCGGCGACGCGGCGGGCATGCAGTTCGAGCGCGGTGCGCTGGTTGTTGAGCGCCGCGGCCTGCAGCACCGCCACCTGCAGGAAGTTGATGAGGCCGCTGCGGTACTGGTTGAGGCCGATCTCGAGCGAGAGCTCGGCCGCCCTCACCGCCTCGGCCTGGACCGCGGCTTCCTGCTCGAGGATGCGCAGCGTGGCGAGGTAGTCCTCCACCTCCTTGAACGCCACGAGCACGGTGCCGCGGTAGCTGGCGACGGTCTGGTCGTAGATCGCGATCGCCTGGTCGGAGACCGCGGCGCGCCGGCCGCCGTCGAAGAGGATCATCGCGAGCGCCGGCCCGACCGACCAGAAGCGGCTCGCCTGCGTGAACCAGCTCTGCGTGGTGGCGCTCTGCAGGCCGACCGCGGCGTTCAGCGTCGCGGCGGGGAAGAAGGCGGATTTGGCGACCCCGATCTGTGCGTTGGCCGCCGCCACGCGGCGCTCGGCGGCGGCGACATCGGGCCGGCGCTCGAGCAGCTCGGCGGGCAGCCCCGTGGCGGGCACCGACGGCGGCGTGATGGCGAGCGGCGCGAAGGGGATGGAGAAACCGGAAGCGGGCTTGCCCAGCAGCACCGCGATCGCGTGCTCGAACAACGCGCGCTGCACGCCGACGTCGAGCGCCTGCGCGCGCGTGGCCAGCAGCTGGGTGTCCGCCTGCGCCACGTCCGAGCGCGCCACCACGCCCGCGGCGTAGCGGTTGCGGGTCATTTCCGCGTTCTTCGCGTAGGCCGCCACCGTGGCCTCGAGCAGCTGCTTCTGCGCGTCGAGCGCGCGCAGCTGGAAGTAGGCGAGCGCGAGGTCGGCCTGCGCCGAGAGGCGCGCGTTGATGAGGTCGGAGGCGCTCGCCTGCTCGGAGGACTCGCCCGATTCCACCGCGCGGCGCACCTTGCCCCAGAGATCGGCTTCCCAGGACAGGTTGAGCGGCGCCGAGTAGATGGTGCGCGTGCTGGACGAGACGCCGGCGACCGGGCCGGTGGTCTGCGAGGGGCTCGACCGCGTCACCTGCAGCGCGCCGGTGATCGTCGGCCACCAGCCGGCGCGCGACTGCGCCACCAGCGCGCTCGCCTGGCGCAGCTGCGCCTCGGCCGCGGCGATGGTCTGGTTGGAGACATCCACCTGCGCCATCAGCTCGTCGAGCCTCGCGTCGCCGAACATCGCCCACCACCTGCCGCGCGGCGCGGCATCGCGCGGCTCGGCCACCTTCCAGCCCGCTTCCGGGCTGTTTTCCTTGTACGCGGCGGGCAGCTCGAGCTGCGGGCGCACGTAGTCCGGGCCAACCGTGCAGCCGGAAAGCAGGAGAATCAGGAGGATTTTTCTTTTCATGCAGCGTCAAGTCTTACTGCTTTCCCTCTCGAAAGAAAAAGACGGAAGCGGTCAAGATAAACGTAAATCACGGGCGTGGAATACAGCGTCAGCACCTGGCTCACGATCAGGCCGCCGACGATGGCGATGCCGAGCGGCCGGCGCAGTTCGGCGCCTTCGCCGAAGCCGATGGCGAGCGGCACCGCCGCGAGGAGCGCCGCCATGGTGGTCATCATGATCGGGCGGAAGCGCACCAGGCAGGCCTCGTAGATCGCCTGTTCGGGCGTCAGGGCGCGCTCGCGTTGCGCGGCGATGGCGAAGTCGATCATCATGATGGCGTTCTTCTTCACGATGCCGATGAGCAGGATCACGCCGATCATCGAGATGATGTTCAGCTCCGAGCCGAAGGCGAGCAGCGCGAGGATCGCGCCCACGCCCGCCGAAGGCAGCGTCGAGAGGATCGTGACCGGGTGCACCACGCTCTCGTAGAGCATGCCGAGCACGAGGTAGACCGCGATCAGCGCGGCGAGGATCAGGAAGGGCTGGCTGTCGAGCGTGGCCTGGAAGGCGCGCGCCGTGCCCTGGAAGCTGCCGTAGACGCCGGTCGGCACGCCGATGCGCTCCATCGCCGCGCGCACCGCGTCGGTCGCCGCGGAGAGCGAGACGCCGGGCGGCAGGTTGAAGGAGATGGTGGTGGCGGCGAACTGGCCCTGGTGCTGCACGTTCAGCGGCATGTTGGTGGTCTCGTAGCGGCTGAAGGCGGACAGGGGCACCTGCACGCTGCTCGGCGTGCCGTCCGCCGTCTTGCCCGTGCCCGTCACATACACGCTCTTCAGCGCCTCCGGGCCCTGCCAGTACTGCGGCGCGGCCTCCATCACCACCCGGTACTGGTTGAGGGGGTTGTAGATCGTCGAGACGATGCGCTGGCCGAAGACGTCGTTCAGCGTGGCGTCGATCATGCGCGTGGTGACGCCAAGCCGGGAGGCGGTGTCGCGGTCGATGACGAGCGAGGTCTGCAGCCCCTTGTCCTGCTGGTCGGTGTTCACGTCGGCCAGTTCGGGCAGGTCGGCAAGCGCGTTGCGCACGCGCGGCGCCCAGGTGCGCAGCGCCTCGAGCTCGTCGGCCAGCAGCGTGAACTGGTATTGCGCGTTGGCCTGCCTGCCTCCCACGCGAATGTCCTGCGTCGGAACGAGGTAGAGGTTCGCCCCCGCCACCTTGCTGATCGGCCCGCGCAGCCGCGCCACCACCTGTTCGGCGGACAGGCGGCGCTCGTCGAGCGGCTTCAGGGTGATGAACATGAAGCCGGTGTTGCGCCCGCCCCCGCCGCCCGAAAAGCCGACCACGTTGACCACCGCGGGGTCGCTGCGCACCACCTCGATGAAGTCGGCGAGCTTGCCGCGCATCGCCTGGAAGGAGATGCCCTGGTCGGCCTGGATCGAGCCGATGAGGCGCCCGGTGTCCTGCTGCGGGAAGAAACCCTTGGGCACGACGACGTAGAGGAAGAAATTCAGCGCGACGGTCGCCGCGAGCAGCAGCAGCGTGAGCGATTTCCAGCGCAGCGCCCAGCCGAGGGTGGCTTCGTAGCCGCGCAGCACGCCATTGAAGGCCTGCTCGCTCCGGCGGAAAAACATGTTCTTCCCGCTTTCGGCCTTTTTCCTCAAAAGGAGCGCGCACATCATCGGCGTCGTCGTCAGCGACACCACGAGCGATATGAGGATCGCCACCGACAGCACCACGGCGAACTCGCGGAACAGCCGCCCCACGATGCCGCCCATCAGCAGGATCGGGATGAACACCGCGATCAGCGACAGGCTCATCGAGAGCACGGTGAAGCCGACCTCCTTCGCGCCGGCGAGCGCCGCGGCCTTCGGCTCCTCGCCCCGCTCGATGCGCCGCGAGATGTTCTCCAGCACCACGATGGCGTCGTCCACGACGAAGCCGGTGGCGATGATGAGCGCCATCAGCGAGAGGTTGTTCAGGCTGTACTTGCACAGGTACATGACGCCGAAGGTGCCGATGAGGGACACCGGCACCGCGACGCTCGGGATCAGCGTGGCGCGCCAGTCGCGCAGGAACACGAACACCACCAGGATCACGAGGAAGATCGCGATCACCAGGGTGCGCTCGGTGTCGCGCAGCGAGCCGCGGATGGTCGGCGTGCGGTCGAGCACCAGGTCGAGGTCGATCGCGCTCGGGATCGAGGCGCGCAGCGCGGGCAGCAGCTCCTTCACCCGGTCCACGGTCTCGATGATGTTGGCGTTCGGCTGGCGGTAGATGATCGCGAGCACCGAGGGCTTGCCGTTGGCCGAGCCCGCGTTGCGCAGGTCCTGCACCGAATCCACGACCTCCGCCACGTCCGACAGTCGCACCGGGGCGTTGTTCTTGTAGCTGACGACGATCGGCAGGTAGTCGGCGGCTTTCGTCGCCTGGTCGTTGGCGAGGATCTGCCAGTGCCGGTCGCCCTCCTCCAGCGTGCCCTTCGGCCGGTTGACGTTGGTGGCCGCGATCGCGGCGCGCACCTGCTCCGGGCCGATACCGTACTTGTAGAGGGCCTGGGGGTTCAATTCCACCCGCACCGCGGGCAGCGAGCTGCCGCCGATGGTCACCTGGCCCACGCCCTGGACCTGCGAGAGTTTCTGCGCGAGCACGGTCGAGGCCGAGTCGTACATCTGGCCCTGGGTGCGGGTTTCCGAGGTGAGCGCGAGGATCATGATCGGCGCGTCGGCCGGATTCACCTTGCGGTAGACCGGGTTGGCGGGCAGCCCGGTGGGCAGCATGGTGCGCGCCGCGTTGATCGCCGCCTGCACGTCGCGCGCCGCGCCGTCGATGTCGCGCGCGAGGTCGAACTGCATCACCACGCGCGTCTGGCCGAGCGAGCTGGAGGACGTCAGCTCGGTGATCCCGGCGATGCGCCCGAGCGCGCGCTCGAGCGGCGTGGCGACGGTCGCCGCCATGGTCTCGGGGCTCGCCCCGGGCAGCGACGCGGTCACCGCGATGGTCGGGAAATCCACCTGCGGCAGCGGCGCCACCGGCAGCGTGCGGAACGCGACCGCGCCGGCGAGCACCACGGCGATCGTCAGCAGGGTCGTGGCGACCGGGCGCTGGATAAAGGGTGCGGAAATGTTCATTCCGGTTTTCCCGCCCCGATTTCTTTTCCCGAATTCCTCGAAAAACGATCAAACCACAGATAAATCACGGGCGTCGTGAACAGGGTCAATGCCTGGCTCAGGAGCAATCCGCCCACCATCGTCACGCCGAGCGGATGGCGCAGTTCCGAGCCGACGCCGGTGCCCAGCATCAGCGGCAGCGCGGCGAGCAGCGCCGCCATGGTCGTCATCATGATCGGCCGGAAGCGCAGCAGGCAGGCCTGGCGGATCGCGTCGCGCGCGCTCTTGCCTTCCTCGCGCTCGGCGCTCAGCGCGAAGTCGATCATCATGATGGCGTTCTTCTTCACGATGCCGATGAGCAGGATGATGCCGATGATGGCGATGATGTCCAGGTCGCTGCCCGTGAGCATGAGCGCGAGCAGCGCGCCGACGCCGGCCGAGGGCAGCGTCGAGAGGATCGTCACCGGGTGGATGTAGCTCTCGTAGAGCACGCCCAGCACGATGTACATGGTGACGATCGCGGCGAGGATCAGCAGCAGGGTGTTGGTGAGGGAGGACTGGAAGGCGAGCGCCGCGCCCTGGAAGCGCGTCTGCAGGCTCGCCGGCAGCCCGAGTTCCTCCTGGGCGGCGCGGATCGCATCGACAGCGTCGCCGAGAGAGGCGCCCGCATTTCCCTTTCGTCCGAGGTTGAAGGAGATGGTCGCCGCGGGGAACTGGCCCTGGTGGGTGATCGAGAGCGGGGTGAATTTCTCGGACACCTTCGCCACCGCGGACAGGCGCACCTGCTCGCCGGTGGTCGAGTTCACATAGAGATCGTCCAGCGCCCGCAGTGCACCCCCCTGGCCGCCCTGGTACTCCGGCGTCACCTCGAGCACCACGCGGTACTGGCTGGTCTGGGTGAAGATGGTCGAGATCAGGCGCTGGCCGAAGGCGTTGTAGAGCGCGTTGTCGATCGCGCCGGTGGTCACGCCCAGGCGGCTCGCGGTGGCGCGGTCGATCTCGACGTAGGCCTGCAGGCCCCGGTCCTGCTGGTCGCTGGCGACGTCGGCGAGCTGGGGCAGCGTACGCAGCTTCTCCACCAGCCGCGGCACCCAGAGCGCGAGCTCCGCCGCGTCGGCGTCCTCGACGGTGAACTGGTACTGCGTGCGGCTGACGCGGTCCTCGATGGTCAGGTCCTGCACCGGCTGCATGTAGAGCGTGATGCCCTCGAGCTTCGCGAGGCGCGACTGCAGCCGCCGGATCACCTCGGTCGCGCTGGCGTCGCGCGCCGCCAGCGGCTTGAGGTTGATCAGCATGCGGCCGCTGTTCAGCGTGACGTTGATGCCATCGACGCCGATGTAGGACGACAGGCTCTCGACCGCCGGATCCTCCAGCACGGCGCGCGCCAGCGCCTGCTGGCGCTCGGCCATCGCCGGGAAGGAGATCGACTGCGGCGCTTCCGAGATGCCCTGGATCAGGCCCGTGTCCTGCACCGGGAAGAAGCCCTTGGGAATGAAGATGTAGAGCAGCACGGTGAGCGCGAGGGTCCCCAGCGCGACCCACAGCGTGGCGCGCTGGCGCTCGAGCACCCAGTCCAGCATCTCGCCGTAGCGGCGGATGACGCGGTCGAACCAGGCGCCGCTGGCGCGGAAGAAGCGACCCTGCTGCGCCTCCGGCACGCGCCTGAGGAATTTGACGCACATCATCGGCGTGAGGGTGAGCGAGACCAGCGCCGAGATGAGGATCGCGACCGCGAGCGTGATGGCGAATTCCCGGAACAGGCGCCCGACCACTTCGCCCATGAAAAGGAGCGGGATCAGCACGGCGATGAGGGAAACCGTCAGCGAGATGATGGTGAAGCCGATCTGCTCGGAGCCCTTGAGCGCCGCTTCGAGGGGAGAAAGCGGGGGCTCGTCGCCCGTCCCTTCGACGTAACGCGAAATATTCTCGATGACGACGATGGCATCGTCGACTACGAATCCCGTCGCGATGGTCATCGCCATGAGCGTGAGGTTGTTGATGGAGAAGCCCGCGAGGTACATGACGCCGAAGGTGCCGACCAGCGACAGCGGCACGGCCACGCTCGGGATCGCGGTCGCCGCCGCGTTCCTGAGGAACAGGAAAATCACCAGCACCACCAGCGCGATCGCGATCGCGAGCTCGATCTTCACGTCGCGCACCGAGGCGCGGATGGTGGTGGTGCGGTCCGAGAGGAGCGACAGTTCCACCGACCCGGGCAGCGCCGCGCGCAGCTGCGGCAGCAGCCTGTTGACCCGCTCCACGACCTCGATCACGTTGGAGCCGGGCTGGCGCTGGATGTTGATCAATACCGCCGAGGCCTCGTTCGCCCAGGCGGCAAGCCGCAGGTTCTCGGCGTCGTCCACCGCCACCGCAACGTCGGACAGGCGCACCGGGTTGCCGGCCTTGTAGGCGATGATGAGATTCATGTACTCGGCGGCCGAGCGCAGCTGGTCGTTGGCGTCGATGGTGGAAGCGCGCGCGGGCCCGTCGAACGACCCCTTGGCCTGGTTGACGTTGGCCGCGCCGATGGCGAGGCGCAGGTCCTCCAGCGACAGGCCGTAGGCGGCGAGCGATTTCGGATTGGCCTGGATGCGCACCGCCGGCCGCTGGCCGCCGGCGATCGACACCAGGCCCACGCCCGGCAGCTGCGAGATCTTCTGCGCCACGCGCGTGTCGACGAGGTTCTGCAGCCTGGGCAGCGGCATGGTCTTCGACATCACCGCCAGCGTGAGGATCGGCGCATCGGCCGGATTCACCTTGCTGTAGATCGGCGGCATCGGGATGTCGGCCGGCAGGAACGAGCCCGAGGCGTTGATCGCCGCCTGCACTTCCTGCTCGGCGATGTCGAGGTTCAGCTCGAGGACGAACTGCAGCGTGATCACCGAGGCGCCGCCCGAACTGGTCGAGGACATCTGGTTCAGCCCCGGCATCTGCCCGAACTGGCGCTCGAGCGGCGCCGTGATGGAGGATGTCATCACATCGGGGCTCGCGCCGGGATACAGCGTCACGACCTGGATCGTCGGGTAGTCGACCTGCGGCAGCGCCGAGATCGGCAGCATGCGGTAGGCGACGATCCCCGAGAGCAGGATCGCGAGCATGAAAAGCGATGTCGCGACCGGCCGGAGGATGAACGGGCGTGAAGGGTTCACAAGCGCGGATTCACTTCTGAGTACCGCTATTTCTTTTCTGCGCCTGCTTCTTCACGCCGGCGCCGCTTGCCTTCGCCCTTGCGCGGGCCGTCCTTCGGCGCGGCGTTTTCACGCACCACCATTTCCACCACCGCCCCCTCGCGCAGCCGGTCGGCGCCGTCCACCACCACCAGCGTTCCCGGCGCCACGCCTTCCTCGACGGCGACCGTCTCGCCCTGCGCCGGGCCGAGCCGCACGCGGCGCACGCTCACGACTTTTGTATCCGCATCTACGGTATAGACAAAGGTCCCGGGCGTGCCGCGCTGCACGGCCGCGGCCGGAACCACCGTCGCGCCGCGCCGCGTGTCGACGAGCAGGCGCACGTTGACGAACTGGTTCGGGAACAGCGCGAGGTCTTCGTTGGCGAACTGCGCCTTCAGTTTCACCGTGCCGGTGGCCGGGTCGATCTGGTTGTCGACGGTGAGGAGCACGCCGGTGGCGAGCTGGGTCTTGCCGGTGCGATCGAACGCCGTCACGGTCAGTTTCTCGCCGCGCATTTCACCCTCACGGATCTTCTTCATGACCGGCGGCAGGCTGTCCTCGGGGATGCTGAAGACCACCGTGGTCGGCTGCAGCTGCGTGATCACGACCAGCCCGTTGGCGTCGCCGGCGCGCACGATGTTGCCGATGTCCACCTGGCGCAGGCCAAGCCGCCCGCCGACCGGCGCGGTGATGCGGCTGTAGGCGAGCTGCAGGCGCGCGTTTTCGATCGCCGCCTGGTCCATCTTCACGGTCGCCTGGTACTGGTGCACGAGCGCTTCCTGCGTGTCGAGCTGCTGCCTGGCGATCGAATCCTGCTTGAGCAGCGTGCGGTAGCGTTCGACGTCGAGCTGCGCGTTCCTCAGCAGCGACTGGTCGCGGGCGAGCTGGCCCTCGGCGGTGGCGAGCTGCACCTGGGCCGGCCGCGGGTCGATCTCCGCGATGAGGTCGCCCGCGCGCACCACCTGGCCTTCCTTGAACGCGAGCTTCATCAACTGCCCGTCGACGCGGCTGCGCACCGTGACGGTCGCCACCGGCGTGACGGTGCCCAGGCCATCGAGCAGCACGCCCACGTCCGCGGTCGCGGCCGGCGCCGCGACCACCGGCACGGGTCCGCCGCCCCTGCCGCCCTTGCCGCCTTTGCCACCGGCCTTGCCGGACCTGGCGTCCGGCGCCTCCGCCGCGCGCTGCTGGTAGAAGTAGTAGCCCGCGCCTGCCGCGGCCGCGACGGCGCCGAGCGCAAGCGCCCAGAGGAGTGTTCGCTTCATGACCGATTATCGCCTTCCCGGGCGGGGAGCGAAAATCGGGCTTGTAAGGGGATGTTACGGAGAACTAGATCCTCGGGACGAGCACCCGGAAGCGCTCGCGCACCACTTCCTTGCCCTCGAGCAGCTCCTCGCACTGGAGCCGCTCTTCGTTGAACACGACCGCCGCGAGCCGCTGCAGGTTCGCGCGCGCTTCCTCTATCGTCTGGCCCTGCGAATTGACGCCCGGCAACTCTTCAACGAATCCGGTGTAGCCGTGCCTGCCCTTGAGAAACACGGCCGTGAACGCAAGTTCCGCCTGTTCCATGCTGCCCTCCTGCTGACTTCGCTGTTGCTCCCAATGCAAGTCTAGGACAGCAGGATGACGTGAAAGTTACCGGCGGTTCACTATTTCCTGGGCGGCACGACGCGCAGGTGCGACACCACGGTCTTCACGCCCTTGACGCCGCGGATGACCTTCAGCGCGGTGTCGGCCTCCTGTTGGGACTGGGCGACGCCCATCAGCACCACGCGCCCGCCGGTGGCGGACCAGCGCATGTTCACCGACCCCACGCCTTTCGCCGCCGTGAGGTTGGCGTTGATCTCGGTTTCCAGCGCGGTATCGCGCGCGAAGCTGCCGACGTCGCCGGTCAGGAGCTCGTTCTTCAGCGAGCGGATGCGCTTGTCCTGCCGCGCCACTTCCTCGACGCGCTTTTTTACTTCCGGCGTCTTCACCGCGCCGGCGAGGACCACGTGCTGCGCGAACACGAGCACCGCGACGCCGAGCAGTTCCGACTTCTTGTCGTCCAGCAGGCGCTTGGCGGCGAGCGCGCTGATCTCGGTGTCGGCGGTGACCTCTGCCTTGGTACGGACGTCCATCGTGGTGGTGACGGCCCGGCTGATGATGCCGAGCTGCCCCCAGGCCGGGGTACAGGCAATGACAGTGAAAGCGAGGACCAGTATGCGTTTCATGAGCGCTCCAGTAGGTGCTTTTTCGGCATGAGCTTGGCCCATTCGTCGGCGTCCGGGGGGGCCGGCTTGCGTTCGATGATGGGCTTCCAGCCCGCCGCCAGTTCCTTGTTGAGGGGAATCCAGGCCTGCTGGCCATCGGGGACGTCGTCCTCGGCGAAGATCGCCTCCACTGGGCACTCGGGGACGCACAGGGTGCAGTCGATGCATTCCTCGGGGTCGATGACCAGCATGTTGGGCCCCTCCCGGAAGCAATCCACCGGGCAGACATCGACGCAATCCGTGTACTTGCATTTGATGCAGCTCTCGGTGACGACGTAAGTCATTTTCTTTTAAAATCATCCTCTTAGAACTAGCGGGGCCGCAGGCCTCATAATACGCCTTCCTGTATCATCCCCCAAGGCAGACGAGCAATGAGCGGTAACGGCATTCAGCATGTCACGGACGACAGTTTCGAGCCCGAAGTCCTCAAATCCGAGGTCCCGGTGCTGGTGGATTACTGGGCCGAATGGTGCGGCCCCTGCAAGTCGATCGCCCCGATCCTCGAGGCCGTGGCCCAGGAATACGGCGGGCGGCTCAAGATCGCCAAGATCAACGTGGACGAGAACCAGTCGACCCCGGCCAAATTCGGCATCCGGGGGATACCCACCCTAATGCTGTTCAAGAACGGCAACGTGGAAGCCACCAAGGTCGGCGCGCTTTCCAAGTCCCAGCTCACCGCGTTCCTTGACAGCAATATCTAAAGACCCTACTCTGTAGTCGTAGCTGCGCTGCCTTGGACGACGGCGCGGCGAAGTTGGGTCTTACAGCCCATCCCCAGCGCGGGGTCAAGCGCATCTTCCTTCTCGAAGAAATCGGCAGCAGCAAAGGCCGAACTCTATTCACTGTTGACGTCATTCGTCCGGACAAGCTGAGCACATGCAACTTTCAGAACTCAAGAACCTCCACGTTTCCGAGCTGCTCGAGACGGCGACCACCGCCGGCGTCGAAGGCGCCAACCGGATGCGCAAGCAGGACCTCATCTTCGCCATGCTCAAGAACCAGGCGAAGAAGGGCGAATCCATCTTCGGCGACGGCACGCTCGAAGTGCTGCCCGACGGCTTCGGCTTCCTGCGCTCGCCGGAAACCTCCTACCTCGCGAGCACCGACGACATCTACGTCAGTCCCTCGCAGATCCGCCGCTTCAACCTGCACACCGGCGACACCATCGAGGGCGAGATCCGCACGCCGAAGGACGGCGAGCGCTACTTCGCCCTCGTCAAGGTGGACAAGGTCAATGGCGAGGTGCCCGACGCGGTCAAGCACAAGATCCTGTTCGAGAACCTCACGCCGCTGCATCCGGAGAAGGCGTTCAAGCTCGAGCGCGAGATCAAGGCCGAAGAGAACATCACCGGCCGCATCATCGACATCATCGCGCCCATCGGCAAGGGCCAGCGCGGCCTGATCGTGTCGCCGCCGAAGGCCGGCAAGACCGTGATGCTGCAGCACATCGCGCACGCCATCGTCGCCAACCACCCCGAAGTCGCGCTCATCGTGCTGCTGATCGACGAGCGCCCGGAGGAAGTGACCGAGATGTCGCGCTCGGTGAGGGGCGAGGTTGTCGCCTCGACCTTCGACGAACCCGCTTCGCGCCACGTGCAGGTCGCCGAAATGGTGATCGAGAAGGCGAAGCGCCTGGTCGAGCACAAGAAGGACGTCGTCATCCTGCTCGATTCCATCACGCGCCTCGCGCGCGCCTACAACGCGGTGCAGCCGGCCTCGGGCAAGGTGCTCACCGGCGGCGTCGACGCCAACGCGCTGCAGAAGCCGAAGCGCTTCTTCGGCGCGGCAAGGAACGTCGAGGAAGGCGGCTCGCTCACCATCATCGCCACCGCCCTCATCGACACCGGCAGCCGCATGGACGACGTGATCTACGAGGAGTTCAAGGGCACCGGCAACCTGGAAATCCACCTCGACCGGCGCATGCACGAGAAGCGCATCTTCCCGGCGATCAACGTCAACCGCTCCGGCACGCGGCGCGAGGAACTGCTGATCCCGAAGGAGCTGCTGCAGAAAATCTGGGTGCTGCGCAAGCTCCTCTACCCGATGGACGAACTCGAAGCGGCCGAGTTCCTGATCGACAAGGTCAAAGCCACCAAGCAGAACGCGGAGTTCTTCGAATCCATGCGCCGCGGATAAGGAAATCAGGGACAGTCCACGTTTTCCGGGGAAAACTTGGCCCCCGCCCCGACGGGATGGCTGGAAAACGTGGACTGTCCCTGATTTCCCGAAGGGATTGATTTTTATGTATAATTCCGGCCTCTTTTAGAAAGCATAGCCCCATGAAACCAGGCATCCACCCCAGCTACCAGCCGGTGATCTTTCACGACACCGCGGCCAACCATTCCTTCCTCACGCGCGCCTCGATCGACACCAAGGGCCGCGAGACCATGAAGTGGACCGACGGCAAGGAATACCCGGTGATCAAGGTCGAGATATCCTCCGAGTCTCACCCGCACTACACCGGCAAGCAGAAGGTGATGGACACCGCCGGCCGCATCGAGAAGTTCAAGCGCCGCTACACCAGCAAGAAAAAGCCGGCGGCCTAGCCGGAATGAGGGGACCCTGAAACGGGTCTCCGGGGTCATGCTGCCCCGCCTCGCACTGCCGCCCCCGCACGCCGTACTGATCCTCATCGCCCTGGCGTTCGTCGCGCCGGGCCTCGTCGGGCACGACCCGTGGCGCGCGTTCGACGTCATCGCGATCGAGATCGTCCACCAGATGCACCTCTCGGGCGACTGGATCGTGCCGCGCATCGCGGGCGAGCCCTGGCTCGAGGATCCGCCGTTCTACCACTGGCTCGGACTCGCCCTCGCCAAGGCCTTCGGCTGGCTGCTCGGCTTCCATAACGCGGTGCGCCTCGCCAGCGGCGCGGCGATGATGACCGCGCTCTGGTTCCTGTACCTCGCCGCGCGCCACAGCGCGCTGCCGGACAACGCCGCGGCGAAGCGCGACGGGAGGTCCGAAGTGCCGCTGCGCCGCGGCGCCGGTGCCGCCGCCGCCCTGCTGCTGGTCGGCTCGATCGGCCTCATCGTGCACTCGCACGAAGCGGTGCCCGACCTCGCCACGCTCGCCGCCAGTTGCGCCGGCCTGTTTTTCCTGATCCGGTCCACCGCAGGAAAACTGAAAACCGGGCTGGCATTCGGCGCATCGCTGGGCGTCGCGTTCCTTTCGACCGGCCCGATGCTGCCGGCGGTGCTGGGCGCGACCGCGTTGATCGCGCACCTCGCCTGCGACGAATGGCGCAACGCGCGCGCGCTGTGGTTCCTCGCCGCGGCGCTCGGGGCCTTTGCCGCCGTGGCCGCGTCCTGGCCGGTCGCGCTCGCGCTGCGCTCACCCGAGCTCGCGCAGGCCTGGTGGTACGGCGCGACGCATGCGCGCGGCGATTTCCTTCCCAACCTGCGCTACTACCTGTCGGTGGCGAGCTGGTTCGCCTGGCCGGCCTGGCCGGTCGCGCTGTGGTCGGCGTGGGTGCTGCGCCGCGAAATCCGCTCGCCCCGCATTCTGGTTCCCCTGTGCGCGGCGCTGCTCGCGCTGCCCGCGATCGCGTGGCTGGGGCCCCAGCAGGACATCAACGCCACCGTGCTGCTCGCGCCGCTTGCGCTGCTGGGCGCGCACGGCGTGGCACAGCTGCGGCGCGGCGCGGCCAACGCGCTCGACTGGTTCGGCGTCATGACCTTCGGCTTCTTCGCCGCGCTGGTGTGGCTGGGCTACATCGCCATGACCACCGGCCTGCCGCCGAAGATCGCGAACAACTTCGCCAAGACCGCGCCCGGCTTCGTCCCGCACTTCGAGCCGCTGGCGTTCGCGGTCGGGCTCGCCCTCACGCTCGCCTGGGCCTACCTCGTCTTCTTCACCGCGCCCGCGCCCACGCGCGGCGTGACCCGGTGGGCGGCGGGCGTGGCGCTGCTCTGGGGCACATTCGCCACGCTGTGGATGCCGTGGGCCGATCACATCAAGAGCTACCGCGGCGTCGCGCTGCAGCTGAAGGCGAGCATCCCGGCCGGCGCGGGCTGCATCGCGCAAATCGAGGTCACGGCGCCGCAGCGCGCCGCGTTCAACTACCACGCCGGCATCCGCACGCAGCCGCTGCAGCCCGCGGCCAGGGGCCGGAAGCCGGAATGCTCCTACCTCATCGTCCAAGGCCATCCGCGCCAGGAAGTCCCGCCCGGCCCGGGCTGGCGCAAGCTTGCCGAAGCCAGCCGGCCGGGAGACCGCGGCGAGCGCTATCGGCTGTATCGTTACGCCCCGGGATGAGCGCGTGAACACCACTTCGCCGGTTGCCTGCCCTGCCTGGAAGAAACTCGAGGCGCACGCCGCCACGTGGCGCGCGGCGCGCCTCGCCGACGTGTCCGCGGGCGAACCCACGCGCGGCCTGCAGATGCTGGCGACCGCGCCCGGCGTCCAGCTCGACTACTCGCGCCAGCGCGCGGGCGCGCTCACCCTGCGCCTGCTCGCGCAGCTCGCCGCCGAACGCGGCTTCGATGAGTGGCGCGCGGCGCTGTTCTCCGGGCAGGCCATCAACACGACCGAGAATCGCGCCGTCGGGCACACGGCCGTGCGTGCCGATCAAGGGGCTTTTGCAAGGCTAAAAGGCCTTTCGGAAAAAATTCGAGGCCAAAGAACCTTCAAGAGGATCATCAACCTCGGCACGGGCGGATCGGATCTCGGCCCCCGGTTGCTGGCGGACGCCTTCGCCGACGGCGCGCTGGACGTGCGCTTCGTGGCCAACATCGATCCGATCGAACGCGAACGCGCGATCGCCGGCGCGCAGGCAGACAGCACCTTGATGGTCGTCGTATCGAAGACGTTCACCACCCAGGAAACGCTCGAAAACGCGAAGGCGCTGAAAGGCCTGGGCTTCAGGAACGTCATCGCGGTGACCGCAAACGCCGGGGCCGCACGACAGTTCGGCGCGGACGAAGTCCTGCCGATGCCGGAGTCGGTCGGCGGGCGCTACTCGGTCTGGTCGGCGGCGGGTTTCGCCGGGCTGCTTGCGATCGGCGCCCCGGCGTTCGAGGAGTTTCTCGCGGGCGGGCGCGAGATCGACGAGCACTTCCTCAATGAGCCGCTGCAGAGCAACGTCCCGGCGTTGATGGCGCTGCTGGGCGCCTGGAACGTCAATTTCCTCGGCATCGAGGCGCATGCCGTGCTGCCCTACGCGCACCGCCTCCGCCTGCTGCCCGCCTACCTGCAGCAGCTCGAGATGGAATCCAACGGCAAGGGCGTGGACCGCGAGGGGCGCAACGTGGACTACGCGACCTGCCCGGTGGTCTTCGGCGCGGAGGGCACGCCGGCGCAGCACTCGTTCATGCAGCTGCTGCACCAGGGGCCGCGGCCGGTCGCAGCCGACATCATCGATGCAGGTGTCAACGAGACGCTTTCGGCCAACGCGCTTGCGCAGGCAAAAGCGCTGGCCAGCGGCACCTCGGACTCCGAACTGCCGCCCCATCGCCGCCACGCCGGCAACCGGCCCTCAAGTATCCTTAGGTTCAGGAGCCTGGCCGCGAGGGACCTGGGACGCCTGCTCGCCATCTACGAGCACAAGGTGTTTACCCAGGGTGTACTCTGGAACATCAACAGCTTCGACCAGTACGGCGTTGAGCTCGGCAAGCAGCTCGCCAACCGGATCCTGAAAGGAATCATCATCTAATGGACCAGGAAACCTTCAACCTCAGCATCCGCAAGTTCCTGAAAATGGTCGGCGTCAATTCGCAGCGCGAGATCGAGCAGGCGGTGCAGCAGGCGCTGGCGTCGCAGCGCCTCAAGGGCGACGAGAGCTTCCCCGCCAAGGTGACGCTCGAGATTCCTTCGCTCGGGCTGAAGGTACCGTTCGAGGCCGAGATAAAGCTAAAATAAATCATGAACAAAGCGCGCGAATTCGATCAATCGGTCGTATCCGAGCTGAAGGCCCTCCTCGGCGACCGCGTCTCCACCTCGCAGGCGGTGCGCGAGCACCACGGCAAGGACGAATCCTATTTCCCGTACGCGCTGCCCGACGTCGTTGTGTTCCTGAAGACGACCGAGGAAGTGAGGGACGTCGTGAACATCTGCCGCGCCCACCGCGTGCCGATGATTCCCTACGGCGTCGGCACCTCGCTCGAAGGCCATATCCTGGCGGTGAAGGGCGGCGTGTGCATCGACCTGTCGCAGATGAACCAGGTGCTCGCGGTGCACGAAGCCGACCTGGACGCGGTGGTTCAGGCCGGCGTGACGCGCAAGCAGTTGAACGAACATATCAAGCACACGGGCCTCTTTTTCCCCGTGGACCCGGGCGCGGACGCGACGCTGGGCGGCATGGCGGCGACGCGCGCCTCGGGCACCAACGCGGTGCGCTACGGCACCATGCGCGAGAACGTGCTGTCGCTGAAGGTTGTTCTCGCGGACGGACGGATTGTTCAAACGTCCAGAAGGGCAAAAAAATCCGCCGCGGGCTATGACCTTACGCGGCTCTTCGTCGGATCGGAAGGCACGCTCGGCATCATCACCGAGGTCACGGTGAAGCTCTACCCGGTGCAGGAAGCGATGTCGGCGGCGGTCTGCGCCTTCGAATCGGTGGACGGCTGCACCAACACCGTGATCCAGACCATCCAGGCCGGCGTGCCGGTCGCGCGCTGCGACATCGTCTGCGAGAAGACGGTGGATGCCATCAACAAGTTCAAGAAGACCAGTTACCGCGTGGCGCCCACCGTTTTCTTTGAATTCCATGGCAGCAAGTCCTCGGTGGTCGAACAGGCGGAAACAGTGCAGGCGATCGCCAGGGAGCACGGCGGCATGGATTTCGTCTGGGCGACGAAGCCGGAGGAGCGCACCGCGCTCTGGCAGGCGCGCCACGACGCGTATTTCGCCTGCCTGCAGATCAGGCCCGGCGTGCGCGCGGTGTCCACCGACGTCTGCGTGCCGATCAGCCGGCTCGCCGAATGCGTGCACGAGACCATGGAGGACGTGAAGGACTACATCAACCCGGTGCCGCTGCTGGGACACATCGGCGACGGCAACTTCCACCTCATGCTGATGGTCGATCCGGACAAGCCCGAGCAGACCGAGATCGCGAAGGAATTCAACAAGCGCCTGGTCGAGCGCGCGCTCAGGATGGAAGGCACCTGTACCGGCGAGCACGGCGTCGGCATGGGCAAGATGGGCTCGATGCGCATGGAGCTGGGCGACGACATGATGGACCTCATGCGCGACATCAAGAAAGTGTTCGACCCGGAGGGGTTGATGAATCCCGGAAAAGTCGTTCCCCTGCAATGAGCGCGGAAGCGAACCTGAAAAAGCTGGGCATCGACCTGGGCGCGGTCTCGGCGCCGGTCGCCAACTACGTCAACGTGGTGCGCACCGGCAAGCTGCTGTTCCTCGCGGGCAAGGGCCCGCGCGTGGACGCGCATGGCCACCGCCCGGTGGGCAAAGTCGGGCGCGACGTCACCGTCGAGCAGGCCTACCAGCACGCGCGCTCGGTCGGCCTCGACCTGCTCGCGGTGATGCGCACGGAACTGGGCAGCCTGGACAAGGTGAAGCGCGTGGTGAAGGTGCTCGGCATGGTCAACGCGGTGCCCGAGTTCACCGACCACCCGAAGGTGATCAACGGCTGCTCCGATCTCTTCGTCGAGGTGCTCGGCGAGGCCGGCAAGCACGCGCGCTCGGCGGTCGGCATGGGCTCGCTGCCGATGGGGATTCCCGTTGAAATCGAGTGCATCGTCGAGGTCGAGTGAAACCCGAATCCCCGCTTTCGCGGGGATGACGGCGTTCCGCCGTCAGATCGTCATGACCGACTTGCGGTAGAACTTGAGCTCCTCGATCGACTCGTAGATGTCGGCGAGGGCCTCGTGCTTGCCCTGCTTCAGCTTCATCATTTCCTTGACCAGCTCCGGCTTCCAGCGCTTCACCAGCTCCTTCAGCGTGGAAACGTCGAGGTTGCGGTACAGGAAATGCGCTTCCAGCTTCGGCATCCAGCGCGCGAGGAAGCGCCGGTCCTGGCAGATGGTGTTGCCGCACATCGGCGAGACTCCCGCGGGGACGTGCTGCCTGAGGAATTCGATGGTCTGGCGCTCGACCGCGGCCTCATCCAGGCGCGAGGCCTTGACCTTCTCCACCAGGCCGGACTTGGCGTGCACCGAGCGGTTCCATGAATCCATCGCGGCGAGCACTTCGTCGGGCTGGTGCACCACCAGCACGGGGCCTTCGGCGACGAGATTCAGCTGCGAATCGGTCACCAGCACGGCGATCTCGATGATGCGGTCGGTTTCCGGAACCAGACCGGTCATTTCCATGTCGATCCAGATGAGGTTGTTCGCGTTCTTGTCCGGCACGGCAGCCATGCCGTATTCTCTCATGGCATGAACGGCGCTTTTACCTGGCTCTTCCTCGCCGCGCTCCTCGCCGCCACTGCAACGCGCCTGTGGCTGACCGCGCGCCAGTCGCGCCACGTGCACGCGCACCGCGAGGCGGTGCCGGCATCCTTCGCCGGCGCGATCCCGCTTGCCGCGCACCAGAAGGCGGCCGACTACACCGTCGCCAAGTCCCGGGTGGCGATGGCCGAGGTGTGCCTGTCGGCGGCGCTCGTGCTCGCGCTCACCTTCGGCGGCGTGATCCAGTGGCTGTCGGACGCCTGGGCGGAGGCCGCGCCGCCCGCAGCTTCCGGCTATGGCATCGCGCATGGCGTGGCGTTGATTGTCTCGGTGGTCATGCTGCTGGCGGTGCTGGAAATGCCTCTCACCCTGTACCGCACCTTCGTGGTCGAGGCGCGCTTCGGCTTCAACCGCATGACGCCGAAGCTGTTTGTGATCGACCTCGCCAAGCAGGCCCTGGTATCGGCGGCCCTCGGCATCCCGCTGCTCATGCTGGTGCTGTGGCTGATGCAGCGGATGGGCGAGCTGTGGTGGATCTGGGTCTGGTGCGCCTGGACCGGGTTCAACCTGCTGGTGCTGCTGATCTACCCGACCTTCATCGCGCCGCTGTTCAACAAGTTCAGCCTGCTCGAGGACAAGGGGCTCGCCAGCCGCATCGAATCGCTGCTCGCGCGCTGCGGTTTCCGCTCGAGCGGGCTGTACGTGATGGACGGCTCGAAGCGTTCCAGCCACGGCAATGCCTACTTCACCGGCTTCGGCGCCGCCAAGCGCATCGTGTTCTTCGACACGCTGCTCGCGCGCCTCGCGCCGGCGGAGATCGAGGCCGTGCTGGCGCACGAACTGGGCCATTTCAGGCGCCACCACGTCTGGAAGCGCATCGCGGTGCTGTTCGCCGGCTCGTTCGCCCTGCTCTGGGTCCTCGGCCGGCTCATCGACCTGCCCTGGTTCTACACCGGGCTCAACGTGCACACCATGAGCACGGCGACCGCGCTGCTCCTGTTCGTGCTGGTGACGCCCGTGTTCACCTTCTTCCTGCAGCCGCTGATGGCGCTGCACTCGCGCCGGCACGAGTTCGAGGCGGACGCCTATGCGGTATCGCACGCAAGCGCGGCCGACCTGGAGCAGGCGCTCGTCAAGCTCTACCAGGACAACGCCTCGACGCTGACGCCCGACCCCCTGCACTCCGCGTTCTACGACTCCCACCCTCCTGCGGCGACGCGCATCGCCAGATTGAGAACCGCATGACAAATCTTGTGAACAGGAAATGCAGGCCCTGCGAGGGCAACGTCGCCCCCTATAGCGCCGCGCAGATCAAGGAAATGCTCGCGCAGCTCAAGGGCTGGATCGTCGAGGACGGCAAGCTCGTCAAGCTGTATCTGTTCAAGAACTACCACGAGACCATGGCCTTCGTGAACGCGCTCGCCTGGATTTCCCACCGCGAAGACCACCATCCGGACCTGCTGGTCGGCTACAACAAGTGCCGCGTGGAGTATTCGACCCACGCCATCGGCGGCCTGTCGGAAAACGACTTCATCTGCGCCGCCAAGGCGGACGCGCTTCTTGCGAATTGATGAAACGGGTTTTCAGTTCCTACAACAACGTTCTCGCGCACCATTTCCGCAACCTCCTCGAGGCCGAAGGCATCGAGACGGAGGTGAGGAACCAGATGCTGTCGTCGGCCATGGGCGAACTGCCGCCCGTCGAATGTCAGGCCGAGGTCTGGGTGATACATGACGCGGACGAGGCGCGCGCCATCGGTGTCCTGCGCCGGCCCGCCCCCACCGGGCCGGACTGGGCCTGCGACGGCTGCGGCGAACGCTCCGGACCCCAGTTCACCCAATGCTGGAAGTGCGGCGTCGGCCGGCGCTAGAAGACCCGGGCCAGGGACAGGATGACGAGCACGAATACCCACAGCACCAGCGCGCGCCAGAGCAGGCCGACGGTGCTGTCGAGAAACGGATCGTCGGCGGTTTCCCCCAGTCCCAGCTCGGAGCGCGCCTGCAGGCCCTCGACCTCGGCCAGCGGCATCCCCAGCTTCACGCCGAGCGCGCCCGCGCCCGCGGCAAGCACGATGCCCAGGTTCGGATCGGGCCAGGCCGCGGCCTGCGTGCGCCAGCAGTAGATCGCATCCTCGAAATCGCCGACCACCGCAAAGGCGGCCGCGGTGAGGCGCGCCGCGGGCCATTCCAGGATGCGCAGCACGCGCCGCGCGAAGCGCCCGAATTCCCCCTTGCCGCCCCAGCGCCGGTCGAGGAACGCCGCCATGCGGTAGAGGATCGCGCCGCTCGGGCCCGGCAGCAGCACGAACCAGAACAGCACCGCGAACACGTTGCGGTGGGAAGCGGCGATCGCCTCCTCGATGGCGAGGCGCACGACCTCCTCGCGGCCGCGGTGCGTGGCCGATTCGCCGCGCCAGGCGCCGATCAGTTCGCGCGCGTGGTCGACATTGCCGTCGCGCAGCGCGGACTGGATGCCGGTGAAGAAATGGCTGAACTGGCGGAAGCCCAGCGTCAGGTAGAGCGCGCCGATGTCCAGCAGCAGCGCCGCGAACGGGCTCATCCAGGCAAGGGCCGCGAACAGCGCCACGGCCACGGCAAGCGGAACCAGCACCGCAATCAGCCAGGCGATCGTGCCGTGGCGCGATTCGCCCGCGTTGAAGGTCCCCTCCAGCCAGTCGGCCCAGGCCGCCAGCGCGCCCGCCACCGCCTTGCGGTCGCCCAGCGGGCGCCACTGCTCCAGCACCAGCGCGGCGATGATGGCGATGATTCCCATGGGTTCTAGAGTCTACCTTGCTCGAGATGGCGATAAAGGTTGACGAGCATGCCGGCGGTCGCGCCCCAGATGTAGTGCCGCTCATGCGCGATCACGAAGAAGTGCCGCGTGCGTCCCTGCCACTCGCGCGAATCGCGCCGGTGGTTGGCGGGATCCAGCAGGGCCGCGAGCGGCACCTCGAAGACCTCGCTCACCTCGCCGGGATCCGGCCTCGGGTCGAAGGGCGGCATGACAATGCCCACCACCGGCGTGATGCGATAGCCGGTGCCGGTCCGGTAGTCGGGCAGCCGCCCCAGCAGCTCGACGCGGCCCGCGTCCAGCCCGATTTCTTCGTGCGCTTCGCGCAGCGCCGCCGCCTCCGGGCTCGCATCCCGCGGATCGACGCGGCCGCCCGGGAAGCTGACCTGGCCCGAATGCATCTTCAGGTGCGGCGCGCGCACCGTGAGCAGGACCGTGAGCTGCGCCGGGTTTTCCGCGCCACGGTCGACGATCGGCACCAGCACGGCGGCGGGCGTGCTCGCGCCCGCGCGCTCGGCGAGCGTGCCCTCGTCGCCGTACAGGCTTTCGGCCGGCGTGGCCGCCGTCGCGAAATGGCGGCGCAGCCAGGCCGAAGAGAGTGGCTCGCTCATGGACGGAATGGCAGGGCCGTCATCCCCGCTTCCGCGGGAACGACGGAATGCAAGTCTCAGGGGACCAGAACCACCGATCCCGTTGTCTTTCTCCCTTCGAGATCGCGGTGCGCCTGCGCCGCGTCGGCGAGCTTGTACTTCGCCGTGGTCTCGATCTTCACCTTGCCGGATGCCACGATGTCGAACAGCGCGTTCGAGCGCTCGACGAGGTCGGCGCGGCTGGCGATGTGCGTGGCCAGCGTCGGGCGCGTGACGAAGAGCGAGCCCTTGGAAGCGAGGATCCCCAGGTTGACCGGCGGCACCGGGCCCGAGGCGTTGCCGAACGTGACCATCAGCCCGCGCGGGCGCAGGCAATCGAGCGAGCCGTCCCAGGTCGTCTTGCCGACGCCGTCGTACACCACCGGCACGCCCTTGCCGCCGGTGATCGCCTTCACCTTCTCGGCGAAATTCTCCGTGCTGTAGTTGATCACGTGGTCGGCGCCGTGCGCCTTGGCGAGCGCCATCTTGTCCGCGGAGCCCGCGGTCGCGATGGTGGTGACGCCGAGCGCCTTGAGCCACTGGCAGGCGATCAGGCCGACGCCGCCGGCGGCTGCGTGCCAGAGCACGGTGTCGCCCTTCTTCACCGCGTAGGTGCTGAAAATCAGATAGTGCACGGTGAGGCCCTTGAGCAGCATCGACGCGGCCTGCTCTTCGGTGATGCCCTGCGGCAGCTTCACGAGGCGATCGGCCGGCACCAGGCGCTGCTCGCAATAGGAACCCGGCAAACCCGTGTACGTGACGCGGTCGCCGGCCTTCAGGTCGGTCACGCCCGCGCCGACGGCCTCGACCACGCCCGCGCCCTCGTTGCCGCCGACCTGCGGCAGCTGCATCGGATACAGGCCCGAGCGCTGGTAGGTGTCGACGAAATTGACGCCGATCGCGGTATGCCGGATGCGCGCCTGCCCCTGCGCCGGGTCGCCGACCTGGACGTCGTCGAGCTGCAGCACTTCCGGACCGCCCTGCTTGTGGTACCTGACTGCCTTTGCCATTTGCTTCGTCTCCTGATTAAGGTTTCTTGTCTTTGTCCTGCGGCATTCCCATGTTCATGGCCTGCTGCATGGCCTGCTGCATGCCCTGCATCTGCTGCAGCCCGGCCTTCTGCATCTCCAGGCCCTGGATCGCAGTGCGCAGCATGTTGAGGTTCATGCTCAGCCACATCTCGACCGACTTCAGCTCCTGCACGCGCTTGTCGATTTCCTGCGGGTCCATGGTCGGCATCGCCATGCCCGGCACCGGCACGCCGAGCGGGCCCCACAGGCGGCGGAACATTTCGAACGGATCCTGCGGCGTGCCTGTATCGGCCATGAATTATCCTTCCGAGTCCTCGAAAAACGCCCGCACTTCCTTTTCCTGCCCGACCGTGTCCTGGTAGCCCAGGTCGATCAGGGTACGGCAGAACGGCTCCTCGAACAGCAGGTAGCTCGCCAGGTTCGAGCCCGAGCGGTTCATCGCGCCCGTCGGCCGCAGGATGAAGCGGATGGTCCCCGGCAGTTCATGCACGAAGCGCGCCGCGATGCGTTCCAGCGGCTGCGATGGCGAGATGAACAGCACCTTCACCGGCCGCAGCGGCAGGTTGGCCCCGGCCAGCTTCTCCGGCGGGATCAGCTTGAGCGTGCGGTTGATGCGCTCCAGGCGCTCCAGGTCCACCGAGAGGCCGTCGAGGAAGATCGAGTTGAGGGCGTGGCCCGCGACCTGGGCGAGCGAGGGATAGATGTTGGAGCGCGCGCGCGACTGGTCCGCTGTCTGACGGCCGGTGCCCACCACCAGCACGCGGTCGGCGCCGAGGTGCAACGCGGGGCTGACCGGCGCGATCTGGCGCACCGAGCCGTCGCCGAAATACTCGCGGTTCACCTTGACCGCGGGGAAGATGAACGGCAGCGCGGAGGACGCGAGCAGGTACTCGAGCTTGAGCGACGCCGCGGCGCCGATGCGCTGGTTGCGCTCCCAGCCTTCCAGCCCCGAACCGCCCTGGAAGAAGGTCACGCTCTGGCCGGTCGTATAGCCGGAGGCCGTGACGCTCACCGCATAGAGCGCGCCCGAATCGATGTGGTCCTGGATGCGGTCGAACGCCAGCGTGCGCTCCAGCATGTCCTTCAGCGGCGCGTTGTCGAGCAGCGAGATCGGGTTGTGGCGCGACAGCAGCATCATCGCGCCGAGCCAGCGCGCGCCGCTGCGCATGATGTGGCCCGGATCGGTGCGGTAGATGTGGTGGCAATGCATGTTCTCCCAGACCTCGAGGAGATTGCCCACGCCGCGGCTGAAGTCGTCCGCATACACCGCGAGCGTGGTCGCATTGATCGCCCCCGCCGACGTGCCGCAGAGGATCGGGAACGGGTTCCGCACCGGGTTGCCGAGGATGTCACGCACCGCCTTCACCACGCCAACCTGATACGCGGCGCGGGCGCCACCTCCAGTGAGTACCAGTCCGGCCCGGGGTTTCACTAGAACAGTGTCCGTTCCTGGCCGCGCGGCGCGTTGGCGTCGGCCACCGCGAGCGCGGTCATGTTGACGATGCGGCGCACCGTCGCCGAGGGCGTGAGGATGTGCACCGGGCGCGCGGCGCCGAGCAGGATCGGCCCGATCGTGACGTTCTCGGCCGAAGCGACCTTGAGCAGGTTGAACGAGATGTTGGCCGCATCCAGCGTCGGCATGACCAGCAGGTTGGCCTCGCCCTGGAGCCTGGAATTGGGAAAGACTTTCTGGCGGATGTCATCCGACAGGGCCGCGTCGCCGTGCATTTCACCTTCGACCTCGAGTTCCGGGGCGCGTTCCGCGATCAGGCGCAGCGCCTGCCGCATCTTGCGCGCCGAGGGCAGCTCCTCGATCGAGCCGAAGTTGGATCCCGACAGCAGCGCCACCTTGGGCACGATGCCGAAGCGGCGGATCTCCTCGGCGGCGAGCACGGTCATTTCGGCGATGTGCTCGGCGTCCGGGTCCGGCGTGACGTAGGTGTCGCAGATGAACACCGTGCGGCCGTCCAGGATCAGCGCGTTCATGGCGGCATAGTGCCTGGCGCCCTGGCGCAGCCCGATCACCTGCTCGATGTAGTGCAGGTGCAGCGCATGGGTGCCGAAGGTGCCGCAGAGCATGGCGTCGGCCTCGCCCTTGATCATCATCATCGAGCCGATCAGGGTGTTGCGCCGGCGCATTTCCACGCGCGCGTACTCGGGCGACACGCCCTTTCTCTCGGTCAGCCGGTGGTAGGTGCGCCAGTAGTCCTTGTAGCGCGGGTCGCTTTCCGGATTGACGAGCGCGAATTCGCGGCCCGCGCGGATGCGCAGGCCGAGGCGTTCGATGCGCTGTTCGATCACCTGCGGCCGCCCGACCACCACCGGCCGGGCGAGGCCTTCGTCGAATACCGCCTGCACCGCGCGCAGCACGCGCTCGTCCTCGCCCTCGGCGTACACCACGCGGCGGGGCTTTTCCTTCGCCGCGGCGAACAGCGGCTTCATGATGAGGCCCGAGTGGTAGACGAACTGCGTGAGCGAGGCGCGGTAGGCGTCCAGATCCGCGATCGGCCGCGTCGCCACGCCCGATTCCATCGCTGCCTTCGCCACGGCCGGGGCGATGCGGCCGATGAGGCGCGGATCGAACGGCCGCGGAATGAGGTACTCGGGGCCGAACTTGAGGTCCTCGCCGCCGTAGGCCATCGCCACGATGTCGGAGGCTTCCGCCTGCGCGAGTTCGGCGATGGCGCGCACCGCCGCCAGCTCCATGTCGTCGGTGATGGTGGTCGCGCCGACGTCGAGCGCGCCGCGGAAGATGAACGGGAAGCACAGCACGTTGTTGACCTGGTTCGGGTAGTCCCCGCGCCCGGTGGCGATGATGCAGTCCGGGCGCGCCTCCCTGGCGAGCTCGGGCCGGATTTCGGGCTCGGGGTTGGCGAGCGCGAGGATCAGCGGGCGCTCGGCCATCTTCTTCAGCATCGCGGGCTTCAGCACGCCGCCCGCGGAGAGGCCCAGGAACACGTCGGCGCCGCCGATGACCTCGTCGAGCGTGCGCGCCTTGGTCTCGATGGCGAAGCGCTCCTTGTCGGGGTCCATCTCCTCCTTGCGGCCCTTGTACACCACGCCCTTGATGTCGGTGACCGTGATGTGCGCGCGCGGCAGGCCCATCTTCACCAGCAACTCCAGGCAGGCCAGCGCCGCGGCGCCCGCGCCGGAAACGACGAGTTTTATTTCATCTATTTTCTTGTCAACAACTTTCAGACCATTGAGAAATGCAGCCCCCACGATGATCGCGGTGCCGTGCTGGTCGTCGTGGAACACCGGGATCTTCATGCGCGCGCGCAATTTGCGCTCGACGATGAAGCACTCCGGCGCCTTGATGTCCTCCAGGTTGATGCCGCCGAAGGTGGGCTCGAGGCTGGCGATGATGTCCACCAGCTTGTCCGGGTCGCGCTCGTCGATTTCGATGTCGAAGCAGTCGATGCCGGCGAATTTCTTGAACAGCACCGCCTTGCCTTCCATGACCGGCTTGGCGGCAAGCGGGCCGATCGCGCCCAGGCCGAGCACCGCGGTGCCGTTGGTGATCACGGCGATCAGGTTGGCGCGCGAGGTGAGGTGCACCGCCTGCGCCGGATCGCGCTTGATCTCCTCGCAGGGCGCCGCCACGCCTGGCGAGTAGGCGAGCGCGAGGTCGCGCTGGTTGGTGAGCTGCTTGGTGGCGAGGATCGCGATCTTGCCGGGGCGCGGCAAGCGGTGGTACTCGAGGGCATCCTTCCTCAACTCCTCGTCCACCGGGTTTCCTCTCTGGCACTCCTTGGTTCGGGTAAAAATTATATCCGTATAATCCCCTCCTCCCTTGAAGACCCCGCCTCGCATGCGCGCGGCCCTGCGCGTCGCAGAAATCCAGCCCTTCGTGGTGATGGACGTGCTGGCGCGCGCCCATGCGCTGGAAGCCGCCGGCCGGCGCGTCATCCACATGGAAATCGGCGAGCCCGACTTCACCGCCGCGCCGCTCGTGGTGGAGGCTGCGACGCGCGCGCTGCGCGACGGCCGCAGCGCCTACACCGCGACCCTCGGCCTGCCCGCGCTGCGCGAGGCGGTCGCCGCGCACTATGGAGCCCGCTTTTCGAAAGAAATAGCCCCGGGAAGGATTGCGATTACGTCCGGCGCCTCGGGCGGCCTGCTGCTGACGCTGGCGCTGTACGTGAATCCGGGCGACGAGATCCTCGTGCCGGACCCGGGCTACCCCGGCTACCGCCACATGGTGCGTGCCTTCGAGGGGCGGGCAGTAGCGCTGAAGGTTGCGCCGGCGGCGAATTTCCAGCCGACCCTGGACATGGTGCGCGCCGCATGGGGCAAGCGCACCCGGGGCCTGCTCCTGGGTTCGCCTTCCAACCCCACCGGAACCTTGATTTCGAAAAATGAGATTCGGAAAATTGCCCGCTTCATCGCAGCGCGCGGCGGCGTGCTGATCGTCGACGAGATCTACCAGGGCCTGGTGTACGGGCAGCGCGCGTCGACCGCGCTGGGCCTGCCGGGCGAAGTCGCGATCGTGAACAGCTTCTCCAAGTACTTCTGCATGACCGGCTGGCGGCTGGGCTGGGTGGTGCTGCCGCAAAAGCGGATACGGGAGTTCGAAAAACTTGCCCAGCACCTGTTCATCAGCGCGCCGACGATCGCCCAGCACGCCGCGCTCGCCTGCTTTTCGCCCGCGACCCTGACAATCCTGGAGCAACGGCGGCGCGAATTCGAGCGCCGGCGGAATTTCCTGCTGCCCGCGCTGCAGCGCGCCGGGCTCAGGGTGCCGGCCAGTCCGTCAGGAGCGTTCTATGTCTACGCGGAGAGCCCGGGTGACGGCAAACGCTTCGCCATGGACCTGCTGGAGCGCGAAGGCGTGGCGGCGACGCCGGGGATCGATTTCGGCGCCAACGGCACGAAGCGCTACGTGCGCTTCGCCTACACGCGCTCGATGGCGGACCTGGAAGAGGCCGCCGCGCGCCTGCAAAGGTACTGCCGGGGGATCAGGCCGACGCGGGGCGCCGGATTTGCTTCAGCATCTGCTCCAGGCGTGCGCGCTCGGCGAGCACCTTGAAGGCGTAGGACGAATTCGGCTCGTCGAAGGCGCCGGCGTACATCTGCAGCGCAGTCTCGGTCTCGCCAAAGCGGCGCAGGTACTCGCGCAGGATCTGCGCGCCGACCTGGATGTTGACGTGCGGGTCGAGCAGGGCGCCCTCGCCGCCGTGCCCCGCCAGCTTTTCGGCATGGAACTTCGGGATCACCTGCATCAGACCCTTGGCCCCCATGTTGCTTTCGGCGACCGGGTTGTAGCGCGATTCCACCGCCATCACCGCGAGGATCAGCAGCGGGTCGACTTTCCATTCGCCGCCCGCGCGGTAGGCGGTGGCGACGAAACCGGCGGCCGCGTCCTGCGCGACGCGGTAGCGCTTGGCGATGAACTCCGTCACGGCGCGCTGCTCGCGCACCGCGGCGCTGCCCTGGCTCAGCTGGATGGTGCCGGCGGTGACCGTGGCGGCGACGCTTTCGGTCTGCTCGCCCAGGGTTTCCGAGAAGGCAAGGAGCTCGCGCAGCAGGAATTCGCGGGGCGCGGGCAACGCGACCGCCAGGATCACCGCGAAGCCGAGCAGCGCCAGCAGCGCGCGCGTCGCATGCAGCAGGCGCAGGACCCCGGCCAGGCCGGGGATGTTCAGGGCAAAGTCGGTCGTTCCCATTTTCTTCAACCTCCAGACCTTGTGCGCCGGGTCTCCGCCTTCACCGACCAGCCGCAACCGCCCCGCTAAGGGTTTGGCTGACAACGGGGGGTGGTTTCGCGAACTCCCGGCAAGCGGGTCGGTGCGCATCCGCACATCGCGGACGGGTAAAACGGCGCCGTTTCGGCGTGTTCGCAGCTTGGGTTTAAGCCGCGATTGTTGCAACGCAACAGGTTGAATCATATCGAGAAACTCTCTTTACTGTCAATAACTTCACCCGCTCGAGACTGCAAATATTTGTGCGCCGCGAAACCCTTGTTTCGACAGGCGAATTCAAACCGGGGGGATGGGCGCTCGAGGGGGGGTGGCATCGCGGCCTCCAAGGGGCCAGACCCAGGGGTCGGGTCGAGCCCTGCAGATGGGTCCGACCCTGAAATCTCGCGGACCAGCCCAGGCCTGCCAGTCAAGCTGGAGGGCCGGGGCGGTCCGGAGAACTTCAAAGGCCGGCGGAGGGCTTGCGCCCTCCGCCACATTCCCGATCGGTTCCCGGTTACGGCCGGGATCCGGTCGGAAACGGCCACGCGGCCGCTGGATTCAGCGCGGTTCTCGCGCCGGAGGTCGCAGCGGCAGACGGCATTCTTGCTGGCGCCGTCATCGCAGTGCTGGCCCGGGGTCTTGCGGGTTTGCTTGCCGCCTTCTTTTTCTTCTTGGATTTCTTTTTCGCGGCTTTCTTCTTTTTGCCCGCTACCCTTCTTGATGCTTTCTTCTTGGACGATTTCTTCTTACCTGATGATTTCTTCTTCTTCTTTTTCTTGCCGCCTTTTTTAGCTTTTTTCTTCGCCATATCGATCTCCTTAGAGGTTGCGAAAGAAAGCCCGGCCCAAGGGGTCCGAACTATTCAAACGCCGGGCGGGTGCCCGACGTGTTGAATTCTTGGAAACCTTCACCGCCCACCCCGGGCGGCCAGGTCTTGATACAGAATCTCGGGGTCGAGGCGGATGCCCCCTTCCCAGGTCACGGTGGCGGACTCGGGGTCCACGCTCACCTTCTCGAACTCGCGCACGTCGCGCCAGAGCTTGAAGGCGCCTATTTCGAGCAGGTTGCCGAGGAACACGCTGCCCTCCAGCCCGTCGTCGAAGCGGATCCAGAGCTTGTAGTCGTCCTCGGCCTTGCATGCGGTTACTTTGTGCATCGCGCGTTTTCCTGTTCGATCCTCATTCCCAGTTCAGGGCGCCGCCGGTCTGGTACTCGATCACCCGCGTCTCGAAGAAATTGCGCTCCTTCTTCAGGTCGATCATCTCGCTCATCCACGGAAACGGATTGGTCGCGCCCGGGTACATCACGTCCAGGCCGATCTGCTGGCAGCGCCGGTTGCAGATGAAGCGCAGGTATTCCTTGAACATCGGCGCGTTCAGCCCCAGCACGCCGCGCGGCATGGTGTCCTCGGCGTAGGCGTATTCCAGCTCGACCGCCTTGCGGAAGATCCCGGTGAGCTCCTCGCGGAACCCGGGCGTCCACAGGTGCGGGTTCTCGAGCTTGATCTGGTTCACGAGATCGATGCCGAAATTGCAGTGCATCGACTCGTCGCGCAGGATGTACATGTACTGCTCGGCCGCGCCGGTCATCTTGTTCTGCCGGCCGAGCGCCAGGATCTGCGTGAAGCCGACGTAGAAGAACAGGCCCTCCATCAGGCAGGAGAACACGATCAGGCTCTTCAGCAGCTTCTGGTCGGCCTCCGGCGTGCCGGTCTTGAACGCCGGGTCGGTGAGCGTGTCGATGAACGGGATCAGGAACTCGTCCTTGTCGCGGATCGAGGCGACCTCGTGGTAGGCGTTGAACAGCGCGCCCTCGTCCAGGTCCAGGCTCTCGGCGATGTACTGGTAGGCGTGGGTGTGGATCGCCTCCTCGAATGCCTGGCGCAGCAGGTACTGGCGGCACTCCGGCGCGGTGATGTGCCGGTAGGTGCCGAGCACGATGTTGTTGGCCGCCAGCGAATCGGCGGTGACGAAGAAGCCGAGGTTGCGGATCACCAGCCGGCGCTCGTCGTCGGTGAGCCCGTTCGGGTCCTTCCACAGCTGGATGTCGCGGCTCATGTTCACTTCCTGCGGCATCCAGTGGTTGGCGCAGGCGGCGATGTACTTCTCCCAGGCCCACTTGTACTTGAAGGGCACCAGCTGGTTGACGTCGGCCTTGGAGTTGATGATCTGCTTGTCCTCGACCTTGATGCGGCGGAAGGCGGTGCCGGCGGCAGGCGTGGACGGGGCTGAAGGGACGAAGCCGGCCGCCGGAGCAATGCCCAGGCCGGACAGCGTCGTCACCTTTCCCTCTTCTTCGAAATTGAGCATTACTGGCAGGCCTCGCAGTCGGGGTTATCGATGGCGCAGAATTTCGGCTCTTCCGTGGCGGCGGCTGCGACCGTCGAGGCGGCGCCCGAGGCGGCCATGCCGCCATCGCTCGGCACCGCATTCAGCGCACCCGCCTTGCTGGTCGACTTCTCGGCGTGGGTCGCGCCCATCGCGCGCAGGTAGTAGGTGGTCTTCAGGCCGCGGATCCAGGCGAGCTTGTAGGTCTCGTCCAGCTTCTTGCCCGAGGCCCCCGCCATGTAGATGTTGAGCGACTGCGACTGGTCGATCCATTTCTGCCGCCGCGCGCCCGCTTCCACCAGCCATTTGGGCTCGATCTCGAAGGCCGTCGCATAGAGCCGGCGCAGCTCGGCCGGCGCCCGGTCGACGCGCGCCAGGTTGCCGTCGAAATACTTGAGGTCCGAGATCATCACCTCGTCCCACTGCCCGGCGCGCTTCAGGTCCGACACCAGGTATTCGTTGGTGACGGTGAATTCGCCCGACAGGTTCGATTTCACGTACAGGTTCTGGTAGGTCGGCTCGAGCGAGGCCGAGACGCCGATGATGTTGGCGATGGTCGCGGTGGGCGCGATGGCGATGCAGTTGGAGTTGCGCATGCCGTGCTGCTTGATGCGCGCGCGCAGCGGCGTCCAGTCGAGCGCCGAGGAACGATCCACCTCGACGTAGCCGCCGCGCTCGGCGGCGAGCAGGTCGAGCGTGTCCTGCGGCAGGATGCCGCGGTCCCACAGCGAGCCGCGGAAGGTCGGGTACTGGCCGCGCTCCTCGGCGAGCTCCGTGGAAGCCCAGTAGGCGCAGTAGGACACCATCTCCATGGAGCGGTCGGCGAATTCGACGGCTTCCTGCGAGGCGTAGGGAATGCGCAGCATGTGCAGGCAATCCTGGAAGCCCATGATGCCCATGCCGACCGGCCGGTGCCGCAGGTTGGAGTTCTTCGCCTTGTCGACGGCGTAGTAGTTGATGTCGATGACGTTGTCCAGCATGCGCATCGCGGTTCTCGTCGTGCGCTTGATCTTCTCGAAATCCAACCCCTTGTCCGTCATGTGCGCGACCAGGTTCACCGAGCCCAGGTTGCAGACCGCGATCTCGTCGTCCGAGGTGTTGAGCGTGATCTCGGTGCACAGGTTGGAGCTGTGCACGACGCCGATGTGCTGCTGCGGGCTCCTCAGGTTGCAGGGATCCTTGAACGTGATCCACGGATGCCCGGTCTCGAACAGCATCGACAGCATCTTGCGCCACAGGTGCACCGCCGGAACCTTCTTGAACAGCTTGAGCTCGCCGCGCGCCGCCTTGTCCTCGTAGCGCAGGTAGGCTTCCTCGAACTTCTTGCCGACCGTATCGTGCAGTTCCAGCGCGTCCGAGGGCGAGAACAGCGTCCACTCGGCGTTGTCGAAGACGCGCTTCATGAACAGGTCCGGGATCCAGTTGGCCGTGTTCATGTCGTGCGTGCGGCGCCGGTCGTCGCCGGTGTTCTTGCGCAGCTCGAGGAATTCCTCGATGTCGAGGTGCCAGGTCTCGAGGTACGAACACACCGCGCCCTTCCTCTTGCCGCCCTGGTTGACGGCCACCGCGGTGTCGTTCACCACCTTGAGGAACGGCACCACGCCCTGCGACTTGCCGTTGGTGCCCTTGATGTGCGAACCGAGCGCGCGCACCGGGGTCCAGTCGTTGCCCAGGCCGCCCGCGTATTTGGCGAGCAGCGCGTTTTCCTTGATGGCGTCGTAGATCCCGGTCAGATCGTCGGCCACCGTAGTCAGGTAGCACGAGGAAAGCTGCGAGCGCAGCGTGCCCGAATTGAACAGGGTCGGCGTCGAGCTCATGAAGTCGAACGTCGAGAGCACGTTGTAGAACTCGATCGCGCGCGCTTCGCGATGCTTCTCGTTGAGCGACAGGCCCATCGCCACGCGCATGAAGAAGGCCTGCGGCAGCTCGATGCGCTGGCCGCGCTCGTGCAGGAAGTACCGGTCGTACAGGGTCTGCAGCCCGAGGTAGCCGAACTGCAGGTCGCGCGAGGCGTTGAGCGCCTTGCCCAGCTGCGCGAGATCGAAGCTCCCCAGGGCCGGGTCGAGCAGCTCGGCCTTGATGCCGCGGGCGATGAAGTCGGGGAAGTAGTTCGCGTAGCGCGTCGCCATTTCCTCCTGCGGCACTTCCTCGCCGATCACCTCCAGCCGGATGGTGTGCAGCAGCAGGCGCGCGGTGGCGTAGCTGTAGGCCGGATCCTTCTCGATCAGCGCGCGCGCGGCGAGGATCGCGGACTTGCGCACTTCGTCCATCGGCACGCCGTCGTAGAGGTCGCGCAGCGTGCTCTCGCGGATCGCGGCGGGCGCCGCCCCCGGCTCCAGGCCGGCGCAGGCCGACGCCAGCAGGCGATCGAGCGCCGCCAGGTCGAGCGGGCGCCGCTGGCCGTTTTCCACCACGTTCAGGACCGGGCCGGGATTCGCACCCGCGTCCGCCTGGACGCGCGCGGCCTTCTCCTGCGCACGGGCGCGGGCACGCTCCTCGCGGTAGAGCACGTAGGAGCGCGCCACGTCGTGCTGGCTGGCGCGCATCAGGGCGAGTTCGACCTGGTCCTGGATGTCTTCTATATGGAAGGTGCCGCCCTGCGGCTGGCGCCGCACCAGCGCGCCCACCACGCTGCCAGTGAGTTCGGTCACCAGGTCGCGGATGCGCGCGGAGGCGGCGCCCTGGCTGCCGCCGACCGCGAGGTAGGCCTTGGTCATCGCCACCGAAATCTTGGCCGGCTCGAAGCCGACCACGGCGCCGTTGCGCCGGATGATCTTGTAGTCGGCGTAGGGCGAGCGTCGCGCAGTGCTACTAGGTTCGGAAACGTCCACGCCGATGGCTGTGTTCGCTGCCGTTCCCTGCTGCGCGATTTGCATCTTCCCTTCTCCCTTGTCCCTGCGCCGCCGCCGGGGAATGACAGCCCCGTTACGACCTAGCGCAGAACCACAATATCTAGTGCTGAAGTGTTGATTGGCAACTACTTGTTGTGGCCGCACTCTAGCATGTGGATAAAATTTTGCAAGCGAGATCGGCGTTGCGCATCGCAACATCTAGTGGCTGGCGGCGAGCGGGCGCCCACATCTAGTGCATGGGCCCGGCCGCAGGAAAGTTTCTAGCCCGTCCGGGCGAGGTCCGCGAGCAGGCGCGGCCAGGCGAATCCCGTGCCCGGATCGGTCTTGCGGCCAGGCGCAACGTCGCTGTGCGCCGCGATTTCGCGCAGGGGAAGGGTGGCCTGGAGTTTCTTCAACAACAGGAGGAGCATTTCATATTGCGCAGCGTCGAACGGTCCGTCGTCGACTCCCTCGATCTCGACGCCGATCGAGAAGTCGTTGCAGCGCTCGCGCCCGCGCCAGCGTGAGGCGCCCGCGTGCCAGGCGCGCTGCGACAGGGGGACGAACTGGACCAGTTCGCCGTCGCGGCGCACGAGGAAGTGAGCCGACACCTTCAAGCCGGCGAGATCCGCGAAGGATGCGTGCGTCGCCGGGTCCAGCCGATTGGTGAACAACCGCTCGATCGCATCGCCCCCGTAAACGCCGCGCGGCAGGCTGATGGAATGCAGCACGAGCAGGGACACTACGCTGCCGGCCGGCCGGCTGTCGCAATTCGGCGACAGTACCCGGCGCGCGCCGGCGATCCAATCAGCCCCCATCGGTTCCCGGGTCGCGGATGCCGAGGCGCTGCATCCGGTAGCGCAACGTGCGGAAGCTGACGCCGAGCAGCTTGGCCGCCGCGGTGCGGTTGAAGCCGGTCTTCGTCAGCGCGGCGAGTATCGCCTCGCGCTCCACCTTGTCCAGGTAGTCGGGCAGCGGCGCGGCCGGCAGGTCCTCCACGGCGGTATCCTGGCCGCTCGCCGCATGCAGGCGCAGGTCCTCCAGGCCGATCTCCCCGCCCGCCGACAGCGCGACGGCGCGCTCGAGGATGTTTTCCAGTTCGCGCACGTTGCCGGGAAAATCGTAGCCCTGCAGCCGCGCCAGCGCGTCCGCCGACAGCCGCGCGCCCGCGGCGCCCAGGCGCGCGAGGATCGCGTGCGCGAGCCCCTCGATATCCTCACGGCACTCGCGCAGCGCCGGCATGGAGAGCTCGATTACGTTCAACCGGTAGTACAGGTCCTGGCGGAAGCGGCCCGCCTCCACCAGCCTCGACAGGTTCTGGTGCGAGGCGCTGATCACGCGCACGTCGACCGGCTCCTCCTGCGTCGCGCCGACCTTGCGCACGCTCTTCTCCTGGATCGCCCGCAACAGCTTCACCTGCATGGGCAGCGGCAGTTCGGCCACCTCGTCGAGGAACAGCGTGCCGCCGGCGGCGGCCTGGAAGAAGCCGCCGCGGTCCTCCTGCGCGCCGGTGAAGGCGCCCTTGCGATAGCCGAAGAACTCGCTCTCCATCAGGTTCTCGGGCAGCGCGCCGCAGTTCACCGGCACGAACGGAGCGCCGCGGCGCGCGCCGCCCTGGTGGATCAAGCGCGCCGCGAGCTCCTTGCCGCTGCCCGATTCGCCGGAGATGGTGACCGGCGCCTGCGTGCGCGCCAGCTTGCCGATCAGGTCGCGCACCTCGCGCACCGGCGCGCTCTCGCCGAGCAGCTGCTGGCCGACCGGCGCCGGCGCGTTGCGCTCGGGCAGCGAGAGCGCCGACTTCACCAGCGTGCGCAGCTGTTCGAGCCCGACCGGCTTGGAGACGTAGTCGAACGCGCCCGCCTTGAGGGCCGCAACCGCGTTTTCCGCACTGCCGTGCGCCGTGATCACCGCCACCGGCAGGTCGCCCGCCAGCCCGGCGATGTGGCGCACCAGATCGAGGCCCTCGCCGTCGGACAGCCGCATGTCGGTGAGGCAGAGCTGGTAGCGGCCCGCGCGCAGCCGCTCCTTCGCTTCGGCGATCGAGCCCGCCGAATCGACGCCCAGTCCCATCTTGGCGAGCGTGAGCTCGAGCAGCTCGCGGATGTCCGGCTCGTCGTCGACCACGAGCACGCGCTGTTCGAGCGCGCCGGAGGGCCGGCTGCGCGCCCCGCTGCGCCTCTCGTTGCGCTTCATGCGCCCGCCATGCCGGCAGCAATCATGCGGGTGGGGATCACGCGCCTGGCGCCTCGCCGCACAGCATTCTGAAATGCGCACCCTGCATATCGTCCACGTACTCCAACGCTGCGCGGTTCGCGGCGCACAATTCGCGCGCCAGGTAGAGGCCCAGGCCGGTGCCCTTGCTCTCGGTCGTGAAGAACGGCTCGAACAGCTGCCCCTGGATCTCCCGCACGACGCCCGGGCCGTCGTCGATCACGTTCAATTCTACTTGGTCGCCGTAGCTGTTCAGCACGATGCGCACGGCGCCGTCGTGCAGGGGCGCATGGCGCACGGCGTTGCGCAGCAGGTTCCAGAGCACCTGGCGCAGGTGCTCGCGGTCGAATTCAATCGTCACCTCGCGCGCCATTTCCAGCCGGAAGCGGGACGCGGGCACCGCCTCGTTGGCGGCGAAGTCCTCGACAAATCCCGCCAGCCAGGTCTTGAGCGCGACCCGGTCGGCGGCGGCGCGGTCGCGGCGGTTGAGCTGCAGCACGTCCGATACCAGGCGCTCCAGGCGCTGCGTGTTGTCGTGAATGATGCGCGTCAGGCGGCCCCGGTCGCGCCCGCCGCGATCCTCCCCCAGCAGCTCGGCGGCGTGGCTGATCGCCGAGAGGGGATTGCGGATCTCGTGCGCGATGTTCGCGGTGAGCCGCCCGAGCGCCGCGAGCTTGAGGCGCTGCGCTTCCTCGCGCGAGCGCGTGGTGTCCTCCACGAACAGCACGGCGAGTTCGACGCCGGTCTCCATCAGCCGCAGGCGCAGGCCGCGGCCGCGCAGGTCCAGCTCCGCGCGCCCGGCCGCGCTGTCGCCGGCGCGCCAGGCGCGCCAGCGCTCGCCGAACCCGGGCAGCAGCAGGGCCAGCTCCACCCCCATCAGCGACCCGGCGCCGAGCAGGCGCTGCGCCTGCGGGTTGTGCTGCGCGACCCGGCCCTCCCGGTCCAGCACCAGGACGCCGTCCTGCATGTCGGCGATCACCAGCTGGTTGATGCGCAGCTGCGTCTCCAGCGCGCGGCCGCGGATGCGCGCCAGGCTTTCGTTCGCCGCGACGCGCTGCGCCAGCCAGCCCGTGACGCCGGCGCTCGCGAAGCAGCCGATCGCGAGCAGTCCCGGCTGCAGGAAATTCTGGGTCGGGGCATCGAAGCGCAGCACCCAGTAACTCTGCTCGAGCAGCAGCGCGATCGCCGCCAGCGCCGCGTAGAGCAGCGCCAGCGGCCGGGGCGCCACCAGCGCGGCGCCGGTGAGCGCGATCAGCAGCATCACGCCCAGGCCGCTGTGGATCCCGCCGCTCGCGTACATCAGCAGGGTGATGGAGACGATGTCGAGAGCCAGATGCAGCGAAAGCTGCAGGTTGAAAAGATCCCGCAGGTTGCGCAGCAGGCTGTGGCAGACCACCGCCGTCAGCAGGTACGTCACGCTCACCCACCGGAACAGTCCGAGGCGGAAGGAGCCGAGGTTCAGCGCGTCGTCGTAGAACAGGGTGATGCCGAAAAACAGCGCCGCCAGCGCCATGCGGTAGACGTTGAAGTAGCGCAGCGATATCCAGAACGACTCCGGCGTGCGGTCGTCGCGCCCGAACAGGCCGGTATAACGCGGCGCTTCGTATCTCTGCGACGCGTCCTGCGTGCGCGGATTCTCCTGCATCAGCCGTCCCGCGGACCGAGCCGGCTGTGCTCGTCGGTGCAGTAGAGGCGGCCGCCGGCTTCGCGCGCCTCCGCCTTGGGCAGGTTGACCCCGCACTGGGCGCAGGCGACCAGCTCGCCCTGCGCCGCAGGGCGCGGTCCGTCACCCGCATCGCTCCTGCGATGCGGGCCCGTGATTGCGCGGCGCGCCAGCCAGATGACGGCGGCCACGACGATGATGACGACAATGAGGCGGGTCATGCGCGGATTATGAAGCGTCCGCCGGAAAACCACCGCAGAAGAAGATAGCTTGGTCGGGGTGAGAGGATTCGAACCTCCGACACCTGCGTCCCGAACGCAGTACTCTACCAGGCTGAGCTACACCCCGAATTGCAACGAATCACGATGCGAGCCGCAACGATCTACGACCGGCGAACGACCGAGAAGGACGCCAATTCTAGCAAAGAATCCTTGTACTTCGAGGCGGGCAGCACGCGCAGCGCATGGCGCGCGGCGTCGGCTTCGCGCACCGCCGCACCGCGCGCGTATTCCAGCGCGCCCGTGTCCCTGACCACCTCCAGCACCAGCGCGAAGTCGTCGCGCCCGCCCTCGACGATCGCGCGCCGCACCGCGGCCGCCTGCGCCGCGGAGCCGCGCGCCATGGCACGGATCAGCGGCAGCGTCGGCTTGCCTTCGGCGAGGTCGTCGCCCAGGCTCTTGCCGATCGCCGCGGCGTCGCCCGAGTAGTCAAGCACGTCGTCGACGAGCTGGAACGCCGTACCCAGGCGCATGCCGTACTCGGCGAGCCCCTCCTCCATCGCGGCGGGCACCCCGCTCAGCACCGCGCCCAGGCGCGCCGCTGCCTCGAAGAGCTTCGCGGTCTTGCGCCGGATCACTTCCAGGTAGCGCGCCTCGTCGACATCCGGGTCGTGGCAGTTCATCAGCTGCAGCACCTCGCCCTCGGCGATGGTGTTGGTCGCGTCGGCCAGGACCTGCATGACGCGCATGCTCTCGGCGCCCAGCATCATCTGAAAGGCGCGCGAATACAGGAAATCGCCCACCAGCACCGCGGCGGGATTGCCGAACTCTGCGTTCGCCGTCTTCCTGCCGCGGCGCAGCTCGGAGGTATCGACGACGTCGTCGTGCAACAGCGTGGCGGTGTGGATGAACTCGACCACCGCGGCCATTTCGTAGTGCCGCTCGCCGCTGTCGTCTCCCGCGCGCTTGCCTGGATACCCCGCCGCGCCCGCGGCGAGCAGCACCAGGGAGGGGCGCAGGCGCTTGCCGCCCCCGGCGACGATGTACTCGGCGACCTGGCGCACCAGCACCACGTCCGAGCCGAGACGGGCCCGGATCACGGCGTCCACGCGCTGCATGCCGGCTGCGACCGGCGCCAGGAAAGGGAGGTTCTCCACAGGGGACGGAAATTATCACAGCGGCCTTTGACCTGAGCACCTGAAATCCCTTATAATTCCAAGTCTTTGCACCCAATTTCGGCAGCGGGATAAGGATTTGGCCATGTATGCAGTGATCCAGACGGGCGGTAAGCAATACCGCGTGAAGTCCGGCGAGCAGGTGAAGGTCGAGTTGCTGGCGGCCGAGGTCGGCGCGGCGGTGTCGTTCGACCGCGTCCTGATGCTCGGCGAAGGCGACGGCGTCAAGGTCGGCGCGCCCTTCGTGAGCGGCGCGGCGGTCAAGGCGACCGTCGTGGCGCAGGGCCGCGGCGAGAAGGTCCGCATCTTCAAGATGCGCCGCCGCAAGCATTACGCCAAGACCCAGGGCCACCGCCAGGGCTACACCGAAGTGCGCATCGACGAAATCGTCGGCGCCTGACAACCATAGAGAGCGGCCACCATGGCACATAAGAAAGCAGGCGGAAGTTCACGCAACGGGCGCGATTCGAACGCCAAGCGGCTCGGCGTCAAGACCTACGGCGGCGAGAGCGCCAACGCCGGCCAGATCCTGATCCGCCAGCGCGGCACCGTGGTGCACCCGGGCGTCAACGTCGGCATCGGCCGCGACCACACGCTGTACGCGCGCGTCGCGGGCAAGGTCCAGTATTCGGTCAAGGGTTCGGGCAACAAGAAAACCGTGAGCGTCATCCCGGCCTAATCACTTTCCCGACTCCGCGAAAAAAGCCCCGCCGGAGTCGGTGGGGCTTTTTCATTTATGAAGTTCATTGACGAAGCGAAGATCCAGGTGCATGCCGGCAAGGGCGGGGACGGCAGCGCGGCGTTCCGGCGCGAAAAGTTCGTGCCGCGCGGCGGCCCTTCGGGGGGCGACGGCGGCCGCGGCGGCAGCGTCTGGGCGCTCGCCGACCGCAACATCAACACGCTGGTCGACTACCGCTTCGCGCGCATCCACCGCGCCGAGGACGGCGACATCGGCCGCGGCGCCGACAAGTACGGCCGCGGCGGCGCGGACGTGGTGCTGCGCATGCCGGTGGGCACGCTGGTGAAGGACGAGGACGGCACGCTGCTCGCCGACCTCGCCGCGCACGGCCAGCGTGCGCTGCTCGCCAAGGGGGGCCAGGGCGGCCTCGGCAACCTGCATTTCAAGTCGAGCATCAACCGCGCGCCGCGGCAGTTCACGCGCGGCGAGGCCGGCGAGTCGAAGGAGCTGTCGCTCGAGCTGCGCGTGCTCGCCGACGTCGGCCTGCTCGGCCTGCCCAACGCCGGCAAGTCCACCTTCGTGCGCGCGGTCTCGGCGGCGCGGCCCAAGGTCGCGGACTATCCGTTCACCACGCTCAACCCGTCGCTGGGCGTGGTGCGCGTGGAGGCCGACGCGAGCTTCGTGATCGCCGACATCCCCGGCCTCATCGAAGGCGCGGCCGAGGGCGCGGGTCTCGGCCACCAGTTCCTGCGCCACCTGTCGCGCACCCGGCTGCTGCTGCACCTGGTTGACCTGCTGCCGCCGGGTCCGGATGGCGACCCGGCCGCCGCGGACGCGGCCAGGGACATCCGCGCGCTGGCGAACGAGCTGAAGAAATACGACGAAAAGCTTTACGCGAAGCCGCGCTGGCTGGTGTTCAACAAGATCGACCTCGCGCCCGACGCGGAGGCGCGCGCCGGCAGGATCGTTCGCGCGCTGCGCTGGAAGGCGCCCTGGTACATGATTTCCGCGATCAACGGCAAGGGCTGCCGGGAACTGTCGGCGCGTGTGTATGAATTTATTTCCAAGAAAGAAACAAAAAAAACGCGCCATGCAGCCTAGCGCCCTCGCCTCCGCCGCAACGCTGGTCATCAAGGTCGGGTCCTCGCTCGTCACCAACGACGGCCGCGGCCTGGACGCGGCCGCGATCGCGCGCTGGGCGGCGCAGATCGCGCAGCTGCGCGCGCTCGGCAAGCGCTGCGTGATGGTCTCCAGCGGCGCCATCGCGGAGGGCGTGCAGCGCCTCGGCTGGACGAAACGCCCGCACGCGATCCACGAGCTGCAGGCCGCCGCCGCGGTGGGGCAGATGGGGCTCGCGCAGTGCTACGAGACCTGCTTTCGCGAGCACGGTCTCGCCACCGCACAGGTGCTCCTGACGCACGCGGACATGGCCGACCGGCAGAGGTACCTGAACGCGCGCTCGACCCTGCGCACGCTGCTCGAGCTCGGCGTCATCCCGGTGATCAACGAGAACGACACCGTGGTCACCGACGAGATCAAGCTCGGCGACAACGACACGCTCGGCGCGCTGGTCGCCAACCTGGTGGAGGCCGACGCGCTCATCATCCTCACCGACCAGGCGGGGCTGTACGACGCGGACCCGCGCACGCGGGCCACGGCAAGGCTGATCCCCGAACACGCGGCGGGCGACCCGCTGCTCGAATCGTTTGCGGGCGGCACCGGCTCCGCGCTCGCCAGGGGCGGCATGCTGACCAAGGTGCTGGCGGCCAAGCGCGCGGCGCGCAGCGGCGCGCACACCGTGATCGCCTCGGGACGTGAGGTCGATGTGCTCTTGCGCCTCGCGCGCGGGGAACGCCTCGGCACGCTGCTCACCGCGGGCACTCTGCCGATCGCGGCGAAGAAACAGTGGCTCGCCGACCATCTCAGCATGGCCGGCTCCGTGACGCTCGACGACGGCGCGGTGAAGGCTCTGGCCAGCGGCGGCCGGAGCCTGCTTCCGATCGGGGTGACCGGCGTCGAAGGTGATTTCGAACGCGGCGCGGTGATCGCATGCCGCGATGCGGGGGGGCGCGAAGTGGCGCGCGGCCTGGTGAACTACTCGGCCGCGGAAACCCGCCAGATCATGCGCAAGCCGTCAGCGGAGATCGAGGCCATCCTCGGCTACATCGAGGCCCCCGAGTTGATCCACAGAGACAACCTGGTCCTGCTCTAGCGCACGCGGTCGGAATTGGTGATCGACGGGTGGCCGCCGCGGCGCAGGGCGTCCACGCCTTCGGCCGGGGAGTGGATCCGGCCGCCCTGCGGGCAGAAATAGAACCTGCTCAACTCGTAGTGCCAGCGCTGAATCTGGCCGTCCTGGATCGGCCGCCAGTCCGAGCGCGTGTTTTTCGACCAGGCGCCCTCGTTGCCGTAGGCATAGACGCGGTAACTCGCGGGGCGTTCGCAGCGGATTCCCTCGTAGCTGATGTTGCTGGCGCCCGAAGGGCTGCGCGCGACCAGCGTGTAGCGCACCACGCCGTCGTCGGCCACCGAAAGCGACGCCGCGTCGACGAAGAACTTGAAGTTCGACGCCGCGGTGACGAAGAATTCGACCAGCTCGCCCTTGGGCTGCGCCGGCAGCACGACTTCGCGCTCCTGCCAGCCACGGCGTTCCTGCTCCAGCTCCCAGTCGCTCTTTTGCGTGTTCGACTGGCCCGCGGCCTGCGCGGCAAACGCGGCGAGCACGGCCGCGCAGAGCCGCTTCAAGCCGGGTCGTCCGCCAGCAGGTCGCCCTGCAGCGAACGCTGCACCTCGGGCGCGACGCGCATGCTGGCGCGGTAGTTGGGGTGGTCGATGCCGACCGCAAGGCCCGCGCCGGCCTTGAGCGCGTCGCGCATGCTGCGGCCGAGTTCGAAGCGCACGAAGTGCACCGCGGAGGTTTTTTCCCCGCTCTCGCGGTCCATGTCCTCGTCGGCGATGGCGAACACGCGGGCCTCGCCGTCGACCTGCACCCAGGTACGGTCCTCGATCCCGTTCAATTCGGCCAGCCTGCGCTGCCGTTCCGCGGCGTCGGGATACTCGATGAGCATCGTCGCCTTCCAGTTGGCGCCGTCCGGGATCAGCGGGTTGTACGCTTCCAGCTCGCCGCGGATGCCGTCCTCCTCGAAGATGCGCTCGATGCGCAGCATCTCCTGCACCTGGTAGCGGATCGTGAGCTCGTCCTCGAAAAGCAGCGTGACGTGGTCTCCCACGTGCACGGTGCGCAGCTTCTTGTGGGCGATCACCCGGGAGCGGTAGGCATTGCGCTCCCGGGCGTAGACCTCCAGCGGCAGGAGGCTGTTGGGCTCGATCAAAGCCATCACTCCACCGGGCGCGTTGGCGCGCGCTCCTATTCCACCAGCGAGTCGAGCGCCTTCTGGAAGCGGTTGGCGTGCGAACGTTCCGCCTTGGCCAGCGTCTCGAACCAGTCGGCGATCTCGGCGAAGCCCTCGCTGCGGGCGGTCTTCGCCATCCCCGGATACATGTCGGTGTACTCGTGCGTCTCGCCGTGAACCGCGGCCTGCAGGTTCAGCTTGGTCGGCCCGATCGGCTTGTCGGTGGCCGGATCGCCCACCGCCTCCATGTATTCGAGGTGGCCGTGCGCGTGCCCGGTCTCGCCTTCGGCGGTGGAGCGGAACAGCGCGGCGACATCGTTCTGGCCTTCGACGTCGGCCTTGGCTGCGAAGTAGAGATAGCGGCGGTTCGCCTGCGATTCGCCGGCGAACGCGGCCTTCAGGTTGTCGTGGGTCTTGGAACCTTTGAGTTGCATACAGCCTCCTTGGGAAAACGGAACGTACAAGCTACGGCCCCCGCCACGCGGCGGCAAATTGTTTGTGGCAATGAGTGCAATAGACGCGCTCTATCGCCCCAGGGCCAGCTCGATTTCCGCGAAGGTGCGCGCGACCTCGCCCGAAGTCTGCAGGACGACGCCGAGCTGGCGGCCCAGCTGCGAGAGGGACAGGATACCCCGAACCATGGCGCGGCGGACGGGCGCGTCGATCAGGCTCGCCGCCGGGATCAGGTCGAAATCCACCACCAGGGCGTGCTGGCGCCCGGCGCGGCGCAGCGTTTCGAGCACGTGCCCGACGCGCGCGCCCTCGACTTCGGCCAGCGCCACCACCTCGACCTGCTCGGCCGGCGTCATGATGTCGCCCACGGTCAGTTCGGTGCGCTTCATGCCGCGATCAGTCGCGGCGCGCACCGCCTTTTCCCCCAGCACATCGGTGGCGGTGAGCACGCCCAGCACGGTCTCGCGGTCATCAACCACCAGCAGCAGGCGCACGCCGCGCGCGATCATGAACTGCCTCGCCCCTTCCACCGGCGCCTGCGGCCGGATGGTCGCCGGGCTGGTGCGGCTGAGATCGGTCATCACGTCCAGTGCCGGCGACGCGAGCGTCACGCCCGCCGCCTGGGCCTGCACCGGGCGGCGATAGCCCGCATTCGCGCCCAGTTCCAGGATTGGAAGCGCCTCAAATTGACGGTCCATGTTTCCCCCTTCGGGAGTGGCGATGCGGCGTTCTTCGCCGGACTGCGGCGCTAGGGCGCCGATGCCGCGGGTTGTCCGGATCCGGAACGGCGGCGCCGGTCGGCGTTCTGGAACCGGTGCAGCTCCGTCAGCGCCTGGCGGTAGACGTCGCGCTTGAACTCGATGACGGCCTCCACCGGCACCCAGTAGTCGTGCCAGCGCCAGGCGTCGAACTCGGGCTTGCCGTTGCCGCGCAGCTTGACGTCGCAGTCGCGCCCCAGCATGCGCAGCAGGTACCAGATCTGCTTCTGCCCGCGGTAGCTGCCGCGCCAGTCGCGCCGGATCCATTTCTCCGGCACCTCGTAGCGCAGCCAGTGGCGCGTGCGTCCAAGTATGCGGACATGCTCGGGCCGCAGGCCGACCTCCTCCTCGAGCTCGCGGAACATCGCCTGCTCCGGGGATTCGCCGGATTTGATGCCGCCCTGGGGAAACTGCCACGCGTGCTGATTCACCCGCTTGCCCCAGAACACGTCGTTGTGCGCGTTCAGAAGCAGGATGCCCACGTTCGGACGGTAGCCGTCTCGGTCGAGCATGCTGATACCACCTAAGCTAAAATTCTCTGCTGCATTTTTCCACAGCCTCACCGTAATTTCAACGCCGGACCCGCCTGCCGATGCGCTCTTCGCGACACTTCATCTCGACCATCAAGGAAGTCCCCGCCGACGCCGAACTCGTCAGCCACAAGCTGATGCTGCGCGCGGGCATGGTCCGGCGCCTGGCGGCGGGCATCTACACCTGGATGCCGGCCGGCCTGCGCGTGGTCCGCAAGATCGAAGCCATCGTGCGCGAGGAAATGGATCGCGCGGGCGCGGTGGAACTGTCGATGCCGGTGGTCCAGCCGGCCGAGCTGTGGCAGGAGTCGGGCCGCTGGGGCGCCTACGGGCCCGAGCTGCTGCGCTTCAAGGACCGGCACGAGCGCGATTTCGTGATCCAGCCGACTTCCGAGGAGGTAATCACCGAGATCGCGCGCGCCGAGCTGCGCAGCTACCGCAAGCTGCCGGTGCACTTCTACCAGATCCAGACCAAGTTCCGGGACGAGCGCCGGCCGCGCTTCGGCGTCATGCGCGGGCGCGAGTTCGTCATGAAGGACGGCTACTCGTTCCACGCCGGCTACGCGGACCTGGAGCGCGAATACCGCAACATGTACGACACCTACGTGCGCATCTTCACGCGCCTGGGCCTGAAGTTCCGCGCCGTCGCCGCCGACACCGGCGCCATCGGCGGCACCGGCTCGCACGAATTCCAGGTGCTCGCCGATTCCGGCGAGGACGCCATCGCCTGGGCGCCGGACTCGGATTTCGCCGCCAACCTCGAGCTTGCGGAAGCCGTTTTTCCTGCGGAAAAGAGGAAGAGTCCCGGCGAGGCGATGCAGAAGGTCGCGACCCCGGGCAAGTCGACCTGCGAGGACGTCGCGGCGCTGCTCAAGCTGCCGCTGGCGCGCACGGTGAAGTCGGTCGCGCTTATGCACGAAAAGGAGTTCGTGCTGCTGCTCGTCCGGGGCGATCATTCGTTGAACGAAATCAAGACCGGCAAGATTTCCGGCCTTCATCCGTTCAGGTTTGCGACGCCTGCCGAAATACAAACCCATTTGGACTGCAAGCCGGGGTACATCGGGCCGGTGGGCGCGAAAGTTCGCGTCATCGCGGACCGCACGGTCGCGGCGATGGCGGATTTCGTCTGCGGCGCGAACGAGGAAGGCTTTCACCTCACCGGCGTCAACTGGGGCCGCGACGCGGGCGAACCCGAGGTCGCGGACATCCGCAATGTGGTCGAAGGCGACCCGAGCCCCGACGGCAAGGGCAGGCTGAAGATCCTGCGCGGCATCGAGGTCGGGCACATCTTCCAGCTGCGCACCAAGTACTCGGAGGCGCTGAAGGCCACCTATCTCGACGACAAGCAGCAGCCGCAGCCGATGGAGATGGGCTGCTACGGCATCGGCATTACGCGCATCGCGGCGGCCGCGATCGAGCAGAACCACGACGAGCGCGGCATCGTGTTCCCGCGCCCGATCGCGCCCTTCGAGGCCTGCCTGGTGCCGATCGGCTTCCACAAGAGCGCGGCGGTGCGCGCGGCGGCCGAAAAACTCTACGCGGAGCTGCTCGCGGCCGGCATCGACGTGCTGCTGGATGACCGCGACGAACGTCCCGGCGTGCTGTTCGCCGACATGGACCTGCTGGGGATTCCGCACCGCCTGGTGCTGTCGGAGCGCGGCCTCGCCGCCGGCACCATCGAGTACAAGGGCCGCAGCCAGGCCGCGGCGGAAAATGCGCCGCTCGGTTCCGCGCTGCAGTTGCTGAAGGACAAATTCGGGGCGGCATGAGAAGCGCCATCGCGCTCGTCCTGCTGCTCGTATCCGTCCAGGTTTCTGCCGGCAATCAACTCGAGGAAAAACTTTCCGAAAGCGTACGCGCCCAGTTGCAGGCCGCGATTGCGGATCGCGGCGTCCCCACGATCAGCTTCGACAGCGGAACGGAGAACGCGCACAAATGGCTGTACGAGATGGGCAACCGCCTGCAGCAGCGCATCCCGGACCGCAAGACGCGCACCGAATTCCTCAAGACCCTGCACTACGAGGCGAAACGGAACGGTCTTGATCCCCAGATGGTGCTGGGGCTGATCCAGGTCGAGTCCGGCTTCCGCAAGTACGCGGTATCGAGCGCCGGCGCGCGCGGTTTCATGCAGGTCATGCCGTTCTGGATCAAGTCCATCGGCGTGCCGGCCCATAATCTGTTCAACCTGCGGACCAACCTGCGATACGGCTGCGTGATCCTTCGCTTCTATCTCGACCTCGAAAAGGGCGACTATTACCTCGCGCTCGGTCGTTACAACGGCAGCCGCGGGCGACCGGAGTACCCTAACGCCGTGAATGCGGCATGGCAGGGACCCTGGAAATACGACGGCGCGAAGAACTGACGTGCGCCTCTCGCTTCGCCCGGGTGCGCGTATCGCGAGCTGGTTCCAGGGCTCCGCGCCGCCCGAGCGCGGCGAAATCGTGCTCGGCCACCGCCGCGTCTACATCGTGCCGAGCCGGCTCGGCCTGTTTTTCGCCGGCACGCTCGCGATCCTGCTCGTGGGCTCGATCAACTACGCGATCGCGCTCGGCTTCGCGCTCACCTTCCTGCTGGCCGGCACGGGGATCGCGGCCATGGTGCAGACGACGCGCAACCTGGCGCGGCTCTCGGTGCGCGCTGGCCGCAGCGAACCGGTATTCGCCGGCGACGCGGCGCACTTCCGGCTCGGGCTCGCGAACGCGGGCGACTACGACCGGCCCGAGATCCTCGTGCGCCATCTTGCGTCGGGCGCGCAGCAGACCGTCGACCTCGCGGCGGCCGCCTCCACCGAGGCGCTGCTCGCGGTGCCGGCGCTGCGGCGCGGCTGGCTGCCGCTTGGCCGCGTGATGCTGGAAACGAGGTTTCCGGTCGGATTGTTCCGCGCCTGGAGCTACGTCGAGCCCGACAGCCGCTGCCTCGTGTATCCGCGGCCCGAGACCGGCGCCCTGCCGCCGCCCGCGCCCAGCGCGCAAGCCGGCGGCGCGCGCGCGCACGCCCAGGGCAGCGACGATTTTTCCGGGCTGCGCACCTACAATCCCGCCGATTCCCCGCGCCATGTCGCGTGGAAGAGCGTGGCGCGAAGCGACACCCATCATTCGCGCGGCGAAGCGATGCTGACCAAGCAGTTCGCCGGCGACGCGGTCGCCGAACTGTGGCTGGACCTGCGCGACCTGCCGCCCGCGCTGGGGCTCGAAGCGCGCCTGTCGCGGCTCGCCGGCTGGGTGCTCGCGGCCGAGCGCGGCGGCGCACTCTACGGCTTGCGCCTGCCCGGCACCGAGATCGAGCCGGGGCGCGGCGAGACGCAGCGCGCCGCCTGCCTGGAAGCGCTCGCCCTGTATGAAGTTGCCAAGAACCCGGCTGAGACCAAGGCGCCATGAACCCGGCTGAGACCAGCCTGCCCGCGCAGCGCCCGATCGCCTGGCGCGAACTCGCGCTGCTCCTCGCTGGGCTGCTGATCGTGACGGGGCAGCACGCGCTGCGCGCGCCCTGGTGGCTGATCCTGCTCACGCTGTCGCTCTATGCCTGGCGCAGCGCCGGCGTCTGGAACCGGAACCTGCTGCCGCCGCGCTGGATGCTGGTTGCCATCGTGCTGCTCGGCATGGCCGGCATCTGGCTGGAATACCGCGCCATTTTCGGGCGCACGCCCGGCATGATGCTGCTGGTGCTGTTCTCGGGGCTCAAGCTGCTCGAGTCGCGCCACCAGCGCGATGCCGCGGCGGTGGTGTTCCTCGTCTGGTTCCTCGCGATCACCAATTTCCTCTACACCCAGTCGATCCCCACCGCACTCGGCATGTGCGCCGCGGTCGCCGCCAGCGTCGCGTCCCTGGTGAGCTGCGCCGCGCCGCGGCGCGCGATGCGCGCCAACCTGCGCACGGCGGCGCTCCTGCTGGGGCAGGCGGTGCCGGCCGCGCTCGTGCTGTTCCTGCTCTTCCCGCGCGTCCAGGGCCCGCTCTGGGGATTGCCGCAGGACGCCTATTCCGCCATCAGCGGGCTTTCAGACACGATGTCGCCCGGCAGCCTGTCGCAGCTCACGCTGTCCGACGCGATCGCCTTCCGCGTCGACTTTCGCGGCGACATGCCGCCGCGGCGCACGCTCTACTGGCGCGGCCCGGTGCTGTGGGATTTCGACGGCCGCACCTGGCGGCTCGGCAATCCGGGCCTGGCGGAGCTCACGCCGCCCGCCACCGGCACCCGCGTCCAGTACGCCGTGCTGCTCGAACCGCACAACCGGAACTGGCTGTTCGCGCTCGAGCGCCCGGCGAGCCTGCCCGCGCAGGCGCGCTACCTGGACGACGGGCAGATCATCAGCTTCGCGCCAGTGCGCGCGCGAATGCAGTACGACATGACCTCGGCACTGGAGGCGGATCCGGACCCGGCCGAGGCGGGCCAGATGCTGGCGCGTGCGCGCCGCCTGCCGCCCGGGTTCAATCCGCGGGCGCGGGCGCTGGCCGAGAGCTGGCGCGCGGGATCGGCGGGCGACGCGCAGGTGCTCGCGCGCGCCATCGAGCACTTCCGGCGCGAGCGCCTGGTGTACACCACCGAACCGGCAATCCTCGGGCGCGACTCGGTCGATGAATTCCTCTTCGACACGCGGGAGGGCTTCTGCGAACACTATGCCTCGGCGTTCGTGTTCCTGATGCGCGCGGCCGGCGTTCCCGCCCGCGTCGTGATGGGCTACCAGGGCGGCGACATGAATCCGGTCGACGCGCGCTTCACGGTGCGCCAATCCGACGCCCACGCCTGGAGCGAGGTGTTCATCGCGGGACGCGGCTGGCTGCGCGTGGATCCGACCGTGCTTTCGGTGCCCTTGCGCCTCGACGAGGGGCTCTTGCGCGCGGCGGCCACGGGCGGCGTGCAACCGCTGCTGTCGCGGCCGGAACTGCAATGGCTGCGCGCGCTGCGCTACAACTGGGAGGCGCTCACGCACCAGTGGAACCTGCTGGTGCTCGGCTACAACCCTGAGCGCCAGCGCGAGCTGCTGTCGCTGATCGGCATGAAGGACGCCGACTGGCTCGACCTGGCCTCGACGCTCCTGACGGTGCTGGGGGTGTTCGTCCTCGGCCTGTTCGCCTGGATGCTGCGCGGCCTCGTGCGGCCCGATCCGGTGCAGGGCGCCTGGGAGCAGTTCTGCCGCAAGCTTGGCGCGAGGGGCGTGGCGCGTTCCCCGTTCGAAGGGCCGCGGGACTATTCAGAGCGCGCCGCGCGCAGCCTGCCTTCCGCAGGAGAGGCAATCCGGCGCATCGCGGCGCTCTACATGGCGCTGCGCTACGGCAAGCGGGCTGCGGCGGACGACGTGATGGAGCTGCGCCGGCGCGTCAAGGACCTGGAATTCGGATGAAGCGCCTGCTGCTCGCGGCCCTCCTCTTTTTGTCGGCCGCGCTGCCTGCACTTTCCGCCCCGCCCGCGCAGACGCCCTACGGCAAGCGCGACGACGTGGACGGCTTCATCCGCGAAATGGCCGAACGGCACGGCTTCGTCGAGCGGGAGCTGAAATACCTCTTCTCGCGCGCGCGCCGCGAACCCGCGATCCTGGCCGCGATCGCGCCGCCGAAAACCGCGCCGATGCGTTCCTGGCAGACCTACCGCGGCCGCTTCATCAACGACGCGCGCATCGCGGAGGGCGCCGAATTCTGGCGCCGCCATGCCGCCGCGCTCGCGCGCGCCGCCCAGGAGCACGGCGTGCCCGAGGAGATCATCGTCGCGATCATCGGCGTGGAGACGGTGTACGGCCGCCAGATGGGCAGCTGGCGCGTGATCGACGCGCTCGCCACGCTCGCCTTCGACTATGCGCCGCGCGCCGAATTCTTTCGCGCCGAACTGGAGCAGTACCTGCTCTACGCGCGCGACGCCGGGATCGACGTCTTCAGCGTGCGCGGTTCCTACGCCGGCGCGATCGGCATCCCGCAGTTCATGCCCGGCAGCTACCGGCGCTACGCCGTGGATTTCGACGGCGACGGCGCCATCGACCTGCGCGCCAGCCCCGCTGACGCCATCGGCAGCGTCGCCAATTTCCTCGCCAAGCACGGCTGGCGGCGCGGCGAACGCGTGGAGCTGCCGGCGCGGGTTGCCGGTGGCAACCCGGCGGCGCATCGCGAACTGGTGGACGCGGGCATCGAGCCGAAGACGCCCCTGTCCGAGCTGAAGCGCTACGGCGTGGAAACGCGCACCGACCTCGCGCTCGACACCCCGGTGGCGCTGATCGAGCTGGAAAGTCCCGGCGCGGCGACCGAGTACCGCCTCGGCCTGCGCAATTTCTACGTGTTGACGCGCTACAACCGCAGCGTGCTCTACGCTTCCGCGGTCTACGACCTGGCGCAGGAAATCAAGGCGAAACGCTAGGCAGGTAACGCGCCGGGTCCACCGGCTTGCCGGACTTGCGGATCTCGAAGTGCAGCTTGGGCGAGTCGGTATCGGTATCGCCCAGCTCCGCGATGCGCTGGCCGCGCGTCACGTTCTGGCCTTCCTTCACCAGGATCTCGCGGTTGTGCGCGTAGACGCTGTTGAAGTTGTTGTCGTGCTTGATCACGATGAGCTTGCCGTAGCCGCGGATGCCGGTGCCGGTGTACATGACGCGGCCGGCGGCCGCGGCGAGCACCGGATCGCCCGACTTGCCGGCGATGTCGAGGCCCTTGTTGTTCGGCTCGGAAAACGTTCCGGTCACCTTGCCGCGCGCCGGCCAGGCAAACTCGATCGCATCCGGGTCGCGCTCCACGGCAGGCGCGGCGGGCGCCGGCTTCGCGGCCTCGGGCTTGGCCTCGGGTTTCGCGGGCTCAGGCTTGGCTTCAGGCCGGGTTTCCGGTCGCGCTTCGCCGCGCTGGAGTGCGGCAAGGTTCTGTTCCGAGTACGGCAGGCGCAGCGCCTTGGGCGAATTCTTCATGCTCCCGTCAGCCGCCGCCGGCGCCGGCGCGGTGGCTCCGGGCGAGGAAGGTCCAAGCGGCCGCTCTTCAATGCCGCCCGGCGCGCGCGCGGTGCCGACCTGGGGTGCAGTGCCGGCCTGTGCCGCCACGCGGTTCTCGGGCGCGGCAATGCGCAGCGCCTGGCCAATCCGGATCTTCGAGGGATCCTCGAGGTTGTTCCATTGCGCGAGCTCGCGGTAGTCGACGCCATGCTCCAGCGCGATCGAATACAGCGTGTCGCCGCGCTTCACCACATACCCCCCCGCAGCAGCGGCGGCCGCACCCTGCGGCGGCACAGGTTGCAGCACCGGCAATTTCGGCTGCGCGGTCGGCGACGGGCGCCGGTCGTCCACCGGCGCCGGCCGTTGCGCGCTGCAGCCGGCAAGCAGGAGGCTGGCGCCAAGCATCGCGGCGAAAACGTTGAAGTTCATCAGACCTTTCCGGCCAGCAGCGGAACGAAGCGCACCGGATCGAGCGCGGTTTCGGTATAGCCGCGCGCACCGCGCTCGACCAGCACCAGCCGCTGCGCGTCCGCTCCAGCGCCGCGCAGCGGCAGGATCATTCTGCCACCCGGCGCCAGTTGCCGTAAGAGGGGCTGCGGCAGCTCGGGCGCGGCGGCGGCGAGGATGATGGAGTCGAAGGGCGCCGCCTTCTCCAGGCCCGCGGCGCCGTCGCCGTGCGCCAGGCGCAGGTTCTTCAGCCGCAACTCGCGCAGGTTGGCGCGCGCGCGTTCGAGCAATTCCCTGATGCGTTCGATGGAGTACACCTCGGTGGCGACGCCCGCCAGCACCGCCGCCTGGTAGCCGCAGCCGGTCCCGACTTCGAGCACCTTGCCGGGCTCCCTGTCCTTGAGCAGCGTCGCGATCATGCGGGCGACCACGTAGGGCTGCGAGATGGTCTGGCCGAAACCGATCGGCAAGGCGGTGTCTTCGTAGGCGCGGCTGGCGAGCGCTTCCTCGACGAACAGGTGCCGGGGCACGCCGGCCATCGCGTCGAGCACGCGCAGGTCGGTGATCCCCTGTTCGCGCAGCCGTTCGACCATGCGCTCGCGCGTGCGCAGCGAGGTCATGCCGATACCGGCGACGTTCCGGCCCGGACGGGGGGAAATCATTTCGCCAGCCACGCCTTCACCAGGGGCAGCTGCGCCGGCAAGGTGAGATCGACCTGCAGCGGCGTCACCGAAACGCGGCCGGCGGCGACCGCGTGGAAGTCCGTGCCAGGCCCTGCTTCCTGCGCTTCGCCCGCGGCGCCGATCCAGTACGCCTCGCCGCGCGGCGTCTGCATCTTCACCACCGGTTCGGACTTGTGGCGGCGGCCGAGCCGCGTGACCTCGAACTCACCCAGTTGCGCGAGCGCGATGTCGGGCACATTGACGTTCAGCAGCACCGGCTGGCCGAAGGGCGCGCGGCCGAAGCGCTCCACGAGCTGCGCCGCGACGGCCGCCGCGGTGTCGAAGTGCTTGCCCGCCTTGCTCGCGAGCGACATCGCAATCGAGGGCAGGCCGAACAGAAAACCCTCCGTTGCGGCGGCGACTGTGCCGGAGTAAATCGTGTCGTCGCCCATGTTGGCGCCGAAGTTGATGCCCGAGACCACGATGTCGGGAGGGGCTTCGAGCAGCCCGGTGAGCGCCAGGTGGACGCAATCGGTCGGCGTGCCGTTGACGTAGCGAAAACCGTTGCCGGCTTCGCGCACCGTGAGCGGCCGGTCGAGCGTGAGCGAGTTGGAGGCGCCGGAGCGGTCGCGCTCAGGCGCGACCACCATGACTTCGCCCAGCGCCGCGAGCCGCTCGGCGAGGATCGCGATGCCAGGGGAAAAATAGCCGTCGTCATTCGAAACAAGGATGCGCATCGCCGGGATTGATTCTATATGACCGCTAGAATCGAACGATGAGCATCGCCGCCGCAGACTCCGTCGCCGAATCCCCCTATGCCTGGCTGCGGTTGTGGACCTCGCTGGCGATCATGACCATCAGCGGCGTCGGCATGTACGCCGCCGCGGTCGCGCTGCCGGTGATCCAGGCCGAATTCGGGGTCAGCCGCTCGGACGCTTCCTTCCCCTACACCGTGACCATGATCGGCTTCGGCCTGGGCGGCATCCTCATGGGCAAGCTGGCGGACCGTTTCGGCGTCATAGTGCCGGTGCTGATCGGCGCGGTCAGCCTGGGCGTGGGCTTCTTCGCCGCCGCCCACGCGAGCAGCATCTGGACCTTCGCGCTGATCCTCGGGGTGCTGGTCGGCATGCTGGGCACCGCCGCCGGCTTCGCGCCGCTGGTCGCCGACACCTCGCTCTGGTTCGACCGCCGCCGGGGCATCGCGGTGGCGGTGTGCGCGAGCGGCAACTATCTCGGCGGCGCCCTCTGGCCGCCGGTGCTGCAGTACTTCTTCGATACGGGCGGCTGGCGCCAGACTTTCATCGGCGTCGGCATCTTCATCACCGTCACCATGCTGCCGCTGGCGCTCGTGCTCAGGCGAAGGCCTCCTGTTTTGACTTCCAGTGAAGTAAAAAATCAGAAAGCGAAAAGCATCAACATTTCCCGCGGCTTGCTGCTGCCGCTGCTGTGCGTCGCGGGCGTGGCCTGCTGCGTGGCCATGTCCATGCCGCAGGTCCATATCGTCGCCTACTGCTCGGACCTCGGCTTCGGCGCGGCGCGCGGCGCCGAGATGCTGTCGCTCATGCTCGCCACCGGAATCGTCAGCCGCCTGCTCTCCGGCTGGATCTGCGACCGCATCGGCGGCCTGCGCACGCTGCTGCTGGGCTCGGGACTGCAGGGCGTGGCGCTGCTGCTGTTCCTGCCCTTCGACGGCCTGGCGTCGCTGTACATCGTGTCGGCGATGTTCGGCCTGTTCCAGGGCGGCATCGTTCCTGCCTACGCGATCATCGTGCGCGAATACTTTCCCGCCGCGGAGGCCGGCGCGAAGGTCGGCCTGGTGATCATGTGCACGCTGCTCGGCATGGCGCTCGGCGGCTGGATGTCGGGCATGGTGTTCGACCTTACCGGTTCCTACCGCGCCGCCTTCCTGAACGGCATCGGCTGGAACGCGCTCAACCTGACGATCGCGTTTTTCCTGCTGCGCCGCAGCCTTCCGCCTGCAGCACTGCGCCCCGTCTAGCTACAGGGGAACCCAGGTTCCCCCGTGCCCCCCTCCTAGCGCTTCGCGGCCGCGGTGCTCGCGCCGCCGCTCATGTTGCTGTCGTAGCCCGGGACCACACGCACGTCCACTACGCAGACAGCACCGTTTTTCACAAGTTGAATTGCTTTTTCCACCGCGGGAAAAAGATCCTTCAACTCCCTGACCGGCCCGATTCCTTCGGCGCCCTGGGCGCGCGCCATCATGGCGAGGTCGATATCGGGCTCGTCGATGCGCTGGCCGATCCACTTGTTCTCGACCGGCCGGCCGCGCTCGCGCGCGACGCGCTCCTGGTGCATCTCGTCGTTGTAGAAGGAGCGGTTGTTGGCGACCAGCAGCAGGCAGGGAATGCGGTAGTGCGCCGCGGTCCAGAGCGCCGTGACGCCCATCAGGAAATCCCCGTCGCCGATGATCCCCACCGCCATCCGCCCACTGCCCTTCAACGCCAGCGCGGCGCCGACCGTCATGCCCGGCCCCGCGCCGACCCCGCCGCCGCCGTTGGCGCCCAGGTAGTCGAGCGAATGCCTGAAGTGGCGATAGGCCCCGTTCCAGCCGAGCGGCAAGTGCGTAACGCAGACATCCATCCCGGCAGTGGCTTCGTTGAACGCGTCTGCCATCGCGCGGATTGAAAGAGCGTCTGTGGTTTTGCTTTCGTTCTTGATCTTGCTTTGTAAAACTGAAGTGCGAGGACGAACAGCGTCCAGAAGCAAAGGCACAACATTGTCGGGCTCGCACATCATGTAGACGTCGGCCGGCGGCAGGCCCTGGTAGTCCATGCTCCAGCCGCGGTGCGAGTGCGCGTCGGGCGACACGAGGATGACCTTCGCGCCGATCGGGGCATCGCCCCAGGCCTGCTTGAGCGTGCCTGCGGTGTCGATCCAGTCCAGCGACAACACGACGTCCGCCTCGCGCAATGCCTTCCTGCCCGCCTCCTCGAGAAAGGTCGCCGGCGGCGCGGCGTGCAGCGCATGGTCGGTCGGAAACGTCGCGCCGGCCTTGATGTCGGTGAACACGCGCGCCTGCAGCTTTTCGGCGAGCGCGATGCGCTCCTTCCATACCGTTTCGCCATGGCCGATGCGCCCCGCGAGAATGACGGGATTGCGTGCTCCAGAAAGCAGTTTTCCGGCTTCTTGAATCGAATCATTCGAAGGCAATACCGGCGGTGGCGACCGATACCGCCCGACATCGGGAATCGGCGGCAGCGGACCGATTTTCGCTTCCTGTATCGCCGCATCGAGATTCACGTAGACCGGACCACGCGGCGCGGTATCGGCAATTTGAGCGCCGCGCAGCAGCGCCTCGTAGGCCGCGGCGACCGAACCGGGCTGGTTGTCCCACTTGGTGTAGTCGCGCACCAGTGCGCCCTGGTCCGCGGAGGTGTGGATCCAGTCGATCCAGGGCCTGCGGCGCGCCGCGTCCCAGGGCCCGGTCGCGCCCAGGATCAGCATCGGCACGCGGTCGCACCAGGCGTTGAAGATCGCCATCGTCGCGTGCATCAGGCCGACGTTGGAGTGCAGCACCACGCCCATCATGCGGCCGCTCGCCTTGGCGTAGCCGTGCGCGATCGCCACGGCCGTCTCCTCGTGCAGGCACAGGAGCATCTGCGGCCGCTCGTTGCCGAGATAGTTGACGAGGCTGTCGTGCAGGCCGCGGAAGCTCGCGCCCGGGTTGAGCGCCACGTACGGCACGTCCAGCGCGCGCAGCATGGCCGCCATCGCGTCGCTGCCCCAGAGGTCCTTCTGTTCCGGGACGGCGACCGGCACGTCGCGCCCAATGCCGTCCGCCTTGCTCATTCAGGTTTGACGCCGGCTTCGCGCATGAGCTTGCCCCAGCGCGCCGAATCCTCGCGGATCAGGCTGGCGAGTTCTCCCGGCGTGCCGGTAGCGAGGTCGATGCCCTGCGGCACGAGCCGCGCGCGCACTTCGGCGGAATTGACGACGCGCGCGACTTCGGCGCCGATCTTCGCGACGATCTCGGGAGGCGTCTTGCCCGGGACGAACAGGGCGAGCCACGGATACAGCGAATATCCCGGCACGCCAGCCTCGGCAACCGTGGGCGTGTCGGCAATGACGCTGAATCGCTGCGCGGCAGCCGTCGCGAGCAGGCGCAGCTTGCCTTCGCGCACGTGCGGCAGGAGCGAATTCGCGGCACCGATCCAGACCTGGATGCGGCCCGCCAGCAGATCGACGACGGCGGGTGCCGCCCCCTTGTATGGCACGTGGTTCATCTTCGTTCCGGTCAGCTGCTGCAGCAGCGTGCCGCCGAGGAACTGCGGGCTGCCCGCGCCCGAGGAGCCGAAGTTGAGTTCGCCGGGCTTCGCCTTCGCGTAGGCGACCAGTTCCGCCACCGAGTTGGCGGGCACGGACGGATGCACCGTGAGCAGGAACTGGATGCGCGCGAGCAGCGTCACCGGCGCCAGGTCGACGAGCGGGTCGAAAGGCTGTTTCGCTATGTGTGCGTTGACGGAGAACACGTTGTCGGGCGAAAGCAGCCAGGTGTAGCCGTCGGGGGCGCTCTTCGCCACCGCGTCGGCGCCGATGTTCTGGCTGCCGCCGGTGCGGTTTTCCACCAGCACAGGCTGGTTCCAGGCGCTTTGCAGCCCCTGCGCCATTGAGCGCGCGATGGTATCCGGCGAGCCGCCCGGGGGCAGGGGCACGATGATCCTTATTGGCCGTTCGGGAAATCCCTGCGCAATCGCGAATGACGAAAGCAGCACCAGCAGCCCGGCAAGCAGTACTCGGCTCACGATTCCTCCTCCTTGAGAATTGCTGCAACGCGGAGTTTACCGATTCGGCAATCAGGCATACGATTTCCTTTCCAAGGAGGAGTGCCCCCATGAGCCTGCTGTCCCCGGAAGAACTCGCCAAGCTGGAAGGCGCCGAAACGCTGTTCCGGTCGCCGATCCCCGTGCAGTCGATGTCGAGCGACGAATTCATGCCGGGGCCGCAGACCCCGCAGCAGAAGGAATTCGAGGGCCGGATCAAGGAAATCGGCGCCCGGCTGGCGAAATATCACGGCATGAGCCGGCGCAGGTTCTTCAAGACCGCGGGCGGCATGGCGGCGGCCTTCGTCGCGATGAACGAAACCTACGCGAAGAATTCGCAGCCGGTGTACGACGCGCCCCCCGCCGAGGCGGCGAGCCTCGAGATGGCGCAGGCGCGCGCCGACGGGCTCAAGGACCAGTTCGTCATGGACATGCACACGCACTTCCTGCGCGAGGGCACGCCGATCCGCGCCTTCGTCGCGCAGCGCGAGGCGGTCGGCAAGGCCGGCTGGAACCCGACGCTGGTCGGCAAGCCGCAGACCATCGAAGACCTGATGTTCCCGAACTACTTCAAGGAGATCTTCCTCGACAGCGACACCAAGGTGTCGTGCATCAGCGGCTCGTACTCCGAGGACGAGAAGTTCTCCTTCCTCACCAACCAGATGAAGCACGACGCGCGCGAGAAGGTCAACCGCGAGGCCGGCGCCAAGCGCATGTTCTCGCACGCCATCTTCACGCCCGGCTGGCCGGGCTGGCTGGACAAGTTCGACGAGGAGAACGAGAAGCTCAAGCCCGATTCCTGGAAGGGCTACACCATCGGCGACAACACCAACAAGCATCTCGCCAAGCACCCGTTCCGGCTGGACGACGAGAAGCTCATGTACCCGTTCTACGAGAAGCTCGTGAAGACGATGGCGAAGTATCCCGATCGTCCCGGCCTGAAGAACGTCTGCATCCACAAGGGGCTGTTCCCGCCGTCGATGGAGCGCCAGTACCCGCACCTCGTGGGCTATTGCAACGTGAACGACGTGGGCCAGGCGGCGAAAGACTGGCCGCAGCTCAACTTCGTCATCTACCACTCGGCCTACCGCTGGGTGGCGGGCCCCGGCGGCACCGCGGCGAATGCCTGGGACCAGCTGCAGCGCGCGGGCCGCGTCGACTGGGTCACCGACCTCGCCGACATCCCGGCGCAGTACGGCGTGAAGAACGTCTACGGCGATCTCGGCCAGATATTCGCGCATAGCAACATGGCCGAACCGCGCGTGGCCGCGTTCATGCTCGGCGCCCTGATCAAGGGCCTGGGCGCGAGCAACGTGGTCTGGGGCACGGATTCGCTCTGGACCGGCGCGCCGCAATGGCAGATCGAGGCGCTGCGCCGCATGGAAATTCCCGACGAGATCCAGAAGAAGTACGGCTTCGCGCCGATGGGCGCGGCCGACGGCCCGGTGAAGCGCGCGATCCTCGGCGAGAACAATGCCCGCCTCTACGGCTTCTCGCCGGCCAAGCGCGCCGCGCTGGCGACCGACAAGGTCGCCGAGTGCAAGCGGCTCTACGACGCCGAGGGCGGCGACCGGACCAACATGGCCTACGGCTACGTGCTGAAGAATGGCTGAGATCGACGAGGGGCGGCGCGCGCTCATGGCCGGCGCGGGGCTCGCCGCCTCCGCCTTTCTGGTTTCTTGTACGAATGTAAAACCAGAAAGCACTTTGAGCGGCGTCGAGCACTGGACCGTCAAGAAAACCGCGCAGGGCGACGTCAAGCTCTTCATGTGGCGCAAGCGCCTCGCGGACGCGCCCAAGGGCCCGCTGCTTTTCGTGCACGGTTCCTCGGTGCAGTCGGTGCCGGCCTTCGACCTGCAGATCCCCGGTGAACCGCAGTCGTCGGTCATGGACTGGTTCGCCCGCCTGGGCTACGACACCTGGTGCTTCGACTGCGAGGGCTACGGCCGCTCCGACAAGTGGCGGCCGGTGAACGCGGATATCTCCTGCGGTGCGGATGATTTGGCGGTCATTTCCGATTTTGTGATGAAACAGACCAATCAGAAGCTCGCCGTCTATGGCTCCTCCGGCGGCGCCCTGCGCGCAGGCCTCTTCGCCCAGCGCCACCCGGAGCGCGTCCGGCGGGTGATCCTCGACGCGCTGGTCTATACCGGCGAAGGCAGTCCCACGCTCGCCGAGCGCAGGAAGCGCCTGCCGCAATATCTTGCGTCCAACCGGCGCCCGATCAGCCGCGAGTTCGTCCGCAGCATCTTCACGCGCGACGGCGGCGGGGACGCATACGACCCGAAGGTGGTGGAGAGCTTCGCCGACCAGGTGCTGGCGCTGGATACCTCGATGCCGACCGGGACCTACGTCGACATGTCGGCCAAGCTGCCGGTGCTCGATCCGGCGAAGATCCGCGTGCCGGTCGCGATCCTGCGCGGCCAGTGGGACGGCATCGCCACCGAGAAGGACCTGCTCAATTTCTTCGAGCGGCTGCCGAACGCGGACAAGCAGCTCACGGTGATGCCGGGCATTGCGCATACCAGCTTGCGCTCGAAGAACTGGCGCATGGTGTACGACCTGGTGGACGCCTGCTGCAGCCGGACCGCGCCGGTCTACACAGGATAGAAATCGAGACGTCATTCCCGCGCAAGCGGGAATCCAGGTTTTGCGACGGAAACCTGGGTCCCCGCTTTCGCGGGGACGACGATGCTTGTCTTCTAGTTCGGCGCTTCCATTCCCCGGTCCGCGAACGCCTTGCGGCCCGCGGGCCCGGTGAGGTAGCGCAATAGCGCGCGCACGGCTTCCTCGTTCTTCGTCCCCGCCATCACGCCCGCGGTGTAGGTCGTCCAGAGCTGCAACTCCGCGGGCAGTTGGCCCACCATCTTCACGCCCTTCACCGGCAGGATCTCGCTGATCTGGTGCACGACGAGGTCGGCCTCGCCCTTGGCGACGCGCTCGGCGGCATAGCCGCCGGGCACGAGGACGGCCTTCGGCCTGACCTGCTCGGCGATGCCGAGCTTCTCCAGCACGCCCGCGAAGTGCTTGCCGCTCGTGCCCCCGGCCGCCGGATCGATGTAGGCCACCGCGCGCGCCGCGAGCAGCGCCTTGCGGAAGGCCTCCACGCTGGAGACGTCGGGCGCCGGCGCGCCGTCGGCCACGCCCACGCCCATGCCGGTGCGCGCGAGCGGCGTCACCGTGCCCTTCGCCACCGTGCCCGCCTTCTCCAGCGCGTCCACGACCTGCGTAGTGACGATAACCACATCCGGGCGCGCACCCGCCTTGAGCTTCTCCTGGATCTGCCCCGCGGTGCCGTAGTCGAACTTGAGGGTGTGGCCGTTCTCGCGCACGAAGGTCTCGATCAGCGGCAGCACCGAGCCGCGCGCCGCGCCGGCGCACAGGACGCTGATCTCGGCCGCCACGGCGGGAAGCGAGAAGAAGCCGAGCAAAGCGATGCAGAGATTTCTCATGTCGAGACTGCCCTTTCGACGATCGCCCGCAATGCCGCGGGCAGCTTCAAGCCGAGCGCCGCGTCGTGGCCCCGGGACGACATCTTATTCCAGCTCTTGCGCAGGATGTCCACCAGCTTCGCCTCATCGTGCTTCGGCGCGAATCCGGCGAACTCATGTTCCAGAAAAACGAGGCAGGCGCAGTCTTCCAGCAATTGCGCACTCGCATCGTGCTTGATGCGTTCCTTCTTGATCAGGGACTGAACCTGCTTCACCGTTTCCGCGTCATAGCCCGCCCGCCCGAGAATATCGCCGGCGAGCGCAGCGTGCGCGATCGAAGACTCTTTTCGCCAGCGCAGGTAGCCGACCTTTCCTTCCGGATAGTCGCTGCGCGGAATTGCCCAGCGCCGCAGATGCTGGCAACGCACGGCGAGCCTGAGCTGTTCGGAAGCATCGGGCGCAAGTTTCGCCAGCCAGGCGCTCATGCGTTGGGCGTAAACAAGCTCTTTCTGCTCAGGATCCTCCGCGTGAACAGCGTCAATCCGGGCGATCGCGTCCTCGAATCGGCTCACCAGTTTTCCATCCAGGGCCTGAGATCGAGCTCGTGCGTCCATGCGCTGCGCGGCTGGCAGTGCAGCTGCCAGTAGTTCTCCGCGATCGCCTCCGGATCGAGGATTCCCGCCTTCTCCTTCAAGGCGTAGCGCTCGGGAAACGCCTCGCGGATGAACGGCGTGTCGATCGCGCCGTCGATTACCACGTGGGCGACGTGGATGCCCTCGGGGCCGAGTTCGCGCGCCATGCTCTGCGCCAGCGCGCGCAACGCGTGCTTCGCGCCTGCGAATGCCGCGAAGCCCTTGCCGCCGCGCAGGCTGGCGGTGGCGCCGGTAAAGAGGATCGTGCCGCGGCCGCGCGGCGCCATCACTTTCGCCGCCTCGCGGCCGGCGAGAAAGCCGGCCAGCGCCGCCATTTCCCAGACCTTGGTGTAGACGCGCGCCGTCAGCTCGCGGATCGGGAAGCGCACGTTGCCGCCGACGTTGAACACGCACACCTCGATCGGCCCGACCTCGCGCTCGATGGTCTGCACGAGATCGACGACCTCCGCCTCCTTGCGCGCATCGCTGCCGAAGGCGCGCGCGCGGCCGCCCGAGCGCTCGATGCTCTCCACCAGCGGCTTGAGCTTGTCCGCGTTGCGCCGGGTGACGCAGGCCGTGTAGCCCTCGCGCGCGAAGCGCCGCGCGATCGCGCCTCCGGTCGCTTCCCCGGCGCCGATCACCAGCGCGGCCTTGGCCTGGGACACGGGCGCGCTACTTCATCTTCGAAAAAGCCGTCGGCGCGAGCAGCCTGCTGTCGATGTTCGCGACGATCGGGCCGTTCTTTTCCGATTCGGCCCGCGCCTGGTGCCATTCCGGGTCGCCCATGAAGCCGTTGAAGAGGCGCTCGCGCTCGCCCATGTCCCTCCATTCCAGCATGTAGTGCAGTTCCTGGTTGCTCGCGCCGACCAGCGTGGTCCAGAACCCGACCTGGCGGATGCCGTGTTTCTCCCAGAGCTTCAGCGTCACGGTCTCGAAGCGTTTCTGCAGGTCCGGCAGGCGGCCCGGCATGCAACGATAGATGCGCAATTCATGAATCACGGCTGGGTTCTCCAGGTTAGTTGCAGGGTCCCGCCAGTTTAAACTGCACCGATGCCCGATTCACGCCTTTCGGCCTTCCTGCTGCTCGCGCTTGCGAACCTGTTCTGGTCCGGCAACTGGATCGCCGGCCGCGCCCTGCGCGACGCATTCGACCCGGTGTCGCTGAACTTCTGGCGCTGGGCCGTCGCCGTGGCGGTGCTCGCGCCCTTCGCGCTGCCCGCGATCAGGGGCAAGGCCGCGCTGATCCGGCGCCACGCGGGCATCCTGCTGCTGCTCGCGTTCACCGGCGTGGCGCTGTTCCAGAGCCTGGTCTATCTCGGCCTGCGCAGCACGCAGGCGGTCAACGCGGTGCTGCTCAATTCATCCCTGCCGCTGTTCATGCTGCTGTGCTCCTGGGTCATCGAGCGCGAGCACGCGTCGCCCAGGCAGATCGCCGGCATGCTGATCTCCCTCGCGGGCATCCTCGTGATCCTGTCGCGCGGCGAACCCGGCGCGCTGCTGCAGCTCGAACTGCACGCGGGCGACGCGTGGATCCTGCTGGCGATGCCGGTGTGGGGGATCTATTCGGTGTTGCTCAAGCGCCGGCCGCCCGAATTGGGTGGAATCGAATTTCTCTTCGTGATTTCAGTCGCGGGGGCAGTGATGCTCTTGCCCTTTGTTCTTTTTCAATCCATTCAAGGTGCCGTGCGAGTCGCAAGCCCGCCCGAGGCTCTATCGGTCCTCTACATGGGCCTGTTTGCGTCGGTGCTCGCATTCATCTGCTGGAACCGCGGCGTGGCCGTGGTCGGCGCCAACGCCGCCGGCATCAGCATTCACCTGCTGCCGGCGTTCGGCACGCTGCTTGCGATCCTGCTGCTGGGCGAGACCTTCCAGGGATTCCACGCCGCCGGCATCGCCACGATCATCGCGGGCGTGCTGCTCGCCACGCTCGCGGCGCCCGGAAGCAAAGCCTGAAGCAGGACGATTGCCGACGCGTCGAAAAGCCGCTATCGTGCCCCACCTCCAAACCGTTCCGGGAATTGCCATGCTCCGCACCATTGCGCTTGCCCTCGCCGCCCTGCTCACCGCCGGCGCCGTCCACGCCCAGCCGCTCGACGGCCGCCTGAAGCGGATCGTCGAAACGAAGAGCATCGCCATCGCCTACCGGGACGACGCGATCCCCTTCTCGTTCAAGGACGACAAGAGCCAGATCACCGGCTTCTCGGTCGACGTGTGCAAGCGCGTGGTCAACTCGATCGCGCTCCAGTTCAAGATCCAGAACCTGGAAATCAAGTGGGTGCCGGTGACGGCGAATACCCGCTTCGATGCCGTGACCAGGGGCCAGGCCGACATGGAATGCGGCTCGAGCACGGTCAGCCTGTCGCGCATGAAGGAAGTCGATTTCTCCAGCTACATCTTCATCGAGAGCACCGGACTGCTCGTCAAGGAAGCTTCCGGGCTGCGCAAGCTTGCCGACATGGCGGGCAGGAAAATCGCGGTGATCGCCGGCACCACCAACGAAAGCGCGATCAACTTCCAGCTCAAGCGCCGCATGATCAACGCCGACGTGACGTCATACCGGTCGCGCGACGAGGCGCTGGCCGCGTTCGAAGCGGGCAAGGCCGACGCGTTCGCGTGGGACAAGCTGATGCTGGTGGGCGCGGCGGCGAAAACGAAGGGCTCGAACCCGCTCCTGCTGCTCGCCGAGGACTACTCGTTCGAACCTTACGGCATCGTGCTGCCGCGCGGCGATACCGCGTTCCGGCTCGCGGTGAACACCGGGCTCTCCCAGCTCTATAGGAGCGCCGAGATCGACGACATCTTCAAGTCCTGGTTCGTGGAACTGGGACCGCCCTCGCCGTTGCTCGAGGCGGTCTACATCTTCGGCGCAATTCCGGAATAGCCCCGGACACGCAATGAAAAAGGCCTCCTCGCGGAGGCCTTTCGATTTTCTGGTCGGGGCGAGAGGATTTGAACCTCCGACCACCTGCACCCCATGCAGGTACGCTACCAGGCTGCGCTACGCCCCGAACCTTGTGATTTTATCAGGCGCGCAGGCTGTCCAGCAGTTCCCTGAGCTCGCGCTTGAGCGTGGATGCGTCGGCGGTGCCCCCCGCCGCCGCGGGCGCACCGCCCGATGCAGGCGGGCGTGGAGCGCGCGGCTCTTGCTTGTCGTCGCCGGTAGCGGCGTTGTCGAGGCGGTTGCGCGCGCCGCTGATGGTGAAACCTTCCTCGTAGAGCAGCTCGCGGATGCGACGGATGAGCAGCACTTCGTGGTGCTGGTAGTAGCGGCGGTTGCCGCGGCGCTTGACCGGTTTTAGCTGCGTGAACTCCTGCTCCCAGTAGCGCAGGACGTGCGGCTTCACCCCGCAGAGATCGCTCACTTCACCGATCGTGAAGTAGCGCTTGGCGGGGATCGGCGGAAGATCAATTTTCCTGCGGCTTGGCTCCATGGCGCGACTTCTCGACCATGGCCTTCAGCTTCTGGCTGGCGTGGAAGGTCACCACCCGGCGGGCGCTGATAGGGATCTCTTCGCCGGTCTTGGGATTGCGGCCCGGGCGCTGCGGCTTGTCGCGCAGCTGGAAATTGCCGAAGCCGGAGAGCTTGACGCTCTCGCCCCGTTCCAGCGCTCCTCGAATTTCCTCGAAGAACGCCTCCACCATGTCCTTTGCCTCGCGCTTGTTCAGCCCGACCTTCTCAAACAACAGATCGGCCAGCTCGGCCTTGGTCAAAGTCATTACAACTCCCTGATATATCTGTGTATTTTGTTTTTACTGCCGCAGTGTGGCGCCGAGGCGCCGACCCCACAGCTCAACCAGCGCATCGCGCGCCGCGTCGGCCTCCGCATCCGTGAGGGTTCGTTCAGTATCTTGCATAACTACCCGGAATGCAAGGCTTTTCTTCCCTGTGGGGAGGCTCTTGCCCTGGTACAGATCGAATACCCCTAGCTGCTGCACGATGGCCGGCTTTTCGGCCTGGGCGGCGTCCAGGAGCGCCTGGGCGGGTACCCCGGCGTCCACCAGCAGGGCGATGTCGCGCACCACGGGAGGAAAGCGTGAGGGCTGAGTAGGGGACGGCAGGGGGGCCCTGGCAAGGCATTCGACGTCCAGCTCAAACAGCGTCACAGATTGCGGCAGTTCGTACTTCTGTTGCCAGCGCGGGTGCAGCTCGCCCAGCCAGCCCGCGTGCTCGAACCCTGCGGCGCCCTCGACCAGGACGCGGGCCGAGCGGCCGGGATGCAGCGCCGGGTGCGACGCGGCCTCGAAGCGCAGCCTCGGCAGGCAGATCGCTTCCACGTCGGCCTTCACATCGAAGTAATCCACGCCGCGCGCAGCGTTGCCCCACTGCTCGTCCAGTGCCGGGCCGAAGGCGGCGCCCGCGACGCGGACCGGCTGGCGCAGGCCGGCCACCGCCAGCGGCCCGTCTGCGGCCGCGGCGTCGCGCAAGTACACGCGCGCGATCTCGAAGACTCGAATGCGTTCAAGCTTGCGGGAATGATTTTTTTTCAAAACATCAATCAAAGAACCAAACAGGCTGGTGCGCATCACGGACGCCTGGCTGGCGATCGGGTTGAGCAGCCGCACCGGCGCGGGCGCGCCCGCACCTGCACCCTCACCCGCAAAGTCCGCCTCCCAGGCCGGCTCGACAAAGGCGAAGTTGATCGTCTCCTGGTAGTCGCAGGCCGCGATCCGCTCGCGCACCGCGTGCAGCGAGCGCTCCACTTCGGGGCGCGCGCGCATCTGCGCCACCGCGCGGGGCGGATGCGCCGGGATGTTGTCGAAGCCGTGTACCCGCGCCACTTCCTCGATCAGGTCTTCCTCGATCTCGAGGTCGAAGCGGCAGGAAGGCGGCGTGACGACCAGGCTCTTGTCTTCACTCTTGAATACAAAACCAAGGCGGCGAAAAACCGACGCCATCTCGGCCTCCGGAATCGGCATGCCGATCACTTTCTGCGCCCGCGCGACGCGCATGCGCACGGGCTTCCTTTCCGGCAGGCGTTTGACGACATCCGCCGTGGGACCCGGCTCGCCGCCGCAGATCTCCAGGATCAGCTGCGTCGCGCGCTCGATGCCCGCGACGTTGTTGTCGAAATCCACGCCTCGCTCGAAGCGGTGCGACGCGTCGCTCGTGAAGTTGTAGCGCCGCGCGCGTCCCGCGATCGCCGCCGGGAAGAAGAACGCCGATTCGAGGAACAGGTTCCGGGTCGTGGTCTCCGCCTTGGTGGACTCGCCGCCCATGATGCCGGCCAGCCCGATCGGACCCGAGTCGTCGGTGATGCACAGCACCGAGGGGTCGACGTCGACCGTCTGGCCGTTGAGCAGCAGCACTTTCTCGCCCTTGCGGCCCCAGCGCACGTCGATGGCGCCCTTGAGCTTGTCCTGGTCGTAGACGTGCAGCGGCCGGCCGAGCTCGAGCATGACGTAATTGGTGACATCGACCAGCGCCGAGATGCTGCGCTGGCCGGCACGCTCGAGGCGCTGGCGCATCCACGCCGGCGTCGGTGCCGCGGCGTTCACGTTGCGGATCACGCGTCCGGCGAAGCGGCCGCAGCCGTCGGCATCGCTGATCTTGACGGGGTGGCTGGATTTGTCCCTTGCGGGTACGGGCGTGACCTTCGGGGCCTTGAGTGCTTCTCCCGTCAACGCGGAAACTTCCCTGGCAATGCCCAATACGGAAAGGCAGTCGGCGCGGTTCGGCGTGAGCTTGAAGGTCAGCACGTGCTCGTCGAGCTTGAGCGCCTTGTAGACATCGTCGCCGACTCTCGCGTCCGGTGAAAGCTCGAGCAGCCCGGAATGATCCTCGGAGAGCCCCAGTTCTCTTGCGGAGCACAGCATGCCCTCGCTATCGACGCCCCTCAGCTTCGATTTCCTGATCTCGAGGTCCCTCAAGCGAGCGCCGACCCGCGCAAGCGGCGCGAGCATGCCGGCGCGCACATTGGGCGCGCCGCAGACGACGCTGAGCATGCCGCTGCCCGCGTCCACCTGGCACACGGTCAGCTTGTCGGCGTTCGGATGCTTGTCGAACGAAACGATCTTCCCGACGACGACGTTCGCCAACGGTGCCGCGACGGGCTCGCAGGATTCCACCTCGAGGCCCGACATGGTCAGCAGATTCGCGAGCTCGCCGACCGGCAGCTTCGAGTCGACGAAATCCTTCAGCCAGTTCTCGGGCACCTTCATGCGAACTGCCTCAGGAAACGCAGGTCGCCGTCGAAAAAGAGGCGCAGGTCGTCGATGCCATAGCGCAGCATCGTCAGGCGCTCCAGGCCCGAGCCGAAGGCGAAGCCGATGTAGCGTTCCGGGTCGAGGCCGAAATTGCGCACCACCTGGGGATGCACCTGCCCCGCGCCCGAGAGTTCCAGCCAGCGGCCCTTGAGCGGGCCCGAGGCGAACTGCAGGTCGATCTCGGCGGAGGGCTCGGTGAACGGGAAATAGGACGGCCGGAAGCGCACCTGCAGGTCCTCCGACTCGAAGAAGCGCCGCAGGAAATCGACGTACACGCCCTTGAGGTCCGCGAAGCTGATGTCCTCGTCGATCCACAGGCCCTCGACCTGGTGGAACATCGGCGAGTGCGTTGCGTCCGAGTCCACCCGGTAGGTGCGGCCCGGCGCGATCACCTTGATCGGCGGTTTGTGCGTCTTCGCGTAGCGGACCTGCATCGGGCTGGTATGGGTGCGAAGCAGCAGCGGAAGGCCCGCCGCGTCCTTCATGTCCACGTAGAACGTGTCCTGCATCGAGCGCGCCGGATGGTTTTCCGGGTTGTTGAGCGCGGTGAAGTTGTACCAGTCGGTCTCGATCTCGGGACCGTCGGCGACGTCGAAGCCGATCGAGCCGAAGATCTCCTCGATGCGCCGCCAGGTGCGGCTGATCGGGTGCACGCCGCCGCGGCCGCGGCCGCGGCCCGGGAGCGTGACGTCCAGCGATTCTTCCGCCAGGCGGGACTCCAGTTTCGCCAGCGCCAGGCCGGCGCGACGGCTCTCGAGCGCGGCCTCAATGCGCTCCTTGGCGGAATTGAACGCCGCTCCGGCCGCTTTTTTTTCCTCCGGCTCCAACGAACCAAAGGAAGAACGGAAAGCGGAAAGCTCCCCTGTCTTTCCCAGGTAGCGCGCCTTGGCGTTCTCGAGCGCGGCGGGATCGCCGGCGGCCGCGAAATCGGCGGCCGCTCTGGCGACGATGGCTTCGAGATCTTGCATGCCCTGACCCTCCCCCGGGCCAGGGTCAGTGCGCGAGGCTCGCCTTGACCTGGCCTGCGATCTTGGCGAACGCGGGCTTGTCGAGCACCGCGAGGTCGGCGAGCACCTTGCGATCGATCTCGATCCTGGCTTTCTTCATCCCGGCCATGAACGCGCTGTAGCTCATGCCGAGCTCGCGCACCGCGGCGTTGATGCGGGTGATCCAGAGCGCCCGGATGTCGCGCTTCTTGTTGCGGCGGTCGCGGTAGGCGTACTGCCCGGCCTTCATCACCGCTTCCTTGGCGACGCGGTAGACGTTGCCGCGGCGGCCGCGGAACCCCTTGGATTTCTTGAGGACCTTCTTGTGGCGCGCGCGCGCCGTTACTCCACGCTTGACTCTTGGCATGGCGCGCTCCTCAACCCGAGTACGGCAGCATCATGCGGACGGCCCGCTTGTCGCTGTCGTGAACGTTGGCGGTGCCGCGCAGCTTGCGCTTCGTCTGCGTCGACTTCTTGGTAAGGATGTGGCGCTTGAACGCCTGTCCGCGCTTGATCGAGCCGCCGGGGCGGACCTTGAACCGCTTCGCGGCCGATTTCTTCGACTTCATCTTGGGCACAGCAATGCTCCTGTTGATTACCCCGCCGTGGCGGGCTTTGTTTCGTCCTTCTTCGCGTCCTTTAGCGCCTTCGGCGCCGTGTCCACGTCCGGCTTCGCCTTGGCCGCCGTCTTTTCGCCGGCCGGCTTTTTCGGTCCCTTCACCGGCACCACCTTCTTCTTCGGCGCCAGCACCATCACCATCTGCCGGCCCTCGAGCCGGGGAAACTGCTCGATGATCGCGATCGGCTCGAGATCCTTCCGCACCCGCTCCAGCAGCCGCACGCCGAACTCCTGGTGCGCCATTTCGCGCCCCCGGAAGCGCAAGGTCACCTTCGCCTTGTCGCCTTCCTCGAGGAACTGCACCAGCTTGCCGACCTTGATCTTGTAGTCACCCTCGTCGGTGCTCGGGCGGAACTTGATTTCCTTGACCTGGATCTGCTTCTGCTTGAGCTTGGCCTCGTGGGCCTTCTTCTGCTCGCGGTAGCGGAACTTGCCGTAGTCCATCAGCTTGCAGACCGGCGGCACCGCCAATGGCGCGATTTCGACCAGGTCCACGTTCTGCTCTTCCGCCATCTTCAGGGCATCGCCGACTGCCACGATGCCCAGTTGATCGCCGTTTTCCGCCACCAGCCGTAGCTGCGGCGACGTGATCTCCCCGTTGATGCGTTGCGATCTCTCGAGTGCGATGGGTGAAAAACTCCTCTGCTCGTCAAAAAAATGCGGCCGTGCCGCTACGCGCGCGCCTCGTTGCCGAGGCGCTCGATGAAGGCTTCGAGGGGCATCGCCCCAAGATCCTCACCGCTGCGCGTGCGCACAGCCACGCTTCCAGCTTGCTTTTCCTTTTCGCCGACCACCAGTTGGTAGGGCAGCTTTTGCAAGCTATGTTCCCGAATTTTATAGGAAATTTTCTCGTTTCGCAAATCCGATTTGACCCGGAAACCGGCCTCCCGCAGGCGTCTCGCGACCGCTTCCGCGTACTCCGCCTGGTCCCCGGTAATGCACAGCACCACGGCCTGCTCCGGGGCCAGCCAGACCGGGAAGGCGCCGCCGAAATGCTCGATCAGGATGCCCATGAAGCGCTCCATCGAGCCGATGGTCGCCCGGTGCAACATGACCGGGGTCTTGCGGCTGTTGTCGGCGGTCACGTACTCCGCGCCCAGCCGCCCGGGCAGGTTGAAGTCCACCTGCATGGTGCCGCACTGCCAGACCCGGCCGATGGCGTCCTTCAGCGAATACTCGATTTTCGGGCCGTAGAAGGCGCCCTCGCCCGGCGACAGTTCGAAGGGGCAGCCCGAGGCCGTCATCGCGTCGATGAGCGCCTTTTCGGCCTTGTCCCAGGCCTCGTCCGACCCGATGCGCTTTTCCGGCCGCAGGGCGACCTTGTAGATGATGTCCTTGAAACCGAAGTGGTCGTAGACCTTCTGCACCAGCGCGGTGTAGGCGACGCACTCGGGCAGGATCTGCTCCTCGGTGCAGAAGATGTGGCCGTCGTCCTGGGTGAAGCCGCGGATGCGCATCAGGCCGTGCAGCGCGCCGGAGGGCTCGTTGCGGTGGCAGGAGCCGAACTCGCCGTAGCGCAGCGGCAGGTCGCGGTAGCTCTTGACGCCTTTCTTGTAGATCAGGATGTGGCCCGGGCAGTTCATCGGCTTCAGCGCGTAGTCGCGCTTCTCCGATTCGGTGGTGAACATGTTGTCGCGGTAGTTCTGCCAGTGGCCGGTGGTCTCCCACAGGCTGCGCGGCAGCACCATCGGGCCGCGCACTTCCTGGTAGCCGCTGTCCTGATAGATCCTACGCATGTACTGCTCCAGCTGCTGCCACAGCATCCAGCCCTTCGGATGCCAGAACACCATGCCGGGCGCGTCCTCCTCCATGTGGAAAAGGTCGAGTTGCGTGCCGAGGCGCCGGTGGTCGCGCTTCTCGGCCTCCTCCAGCATCTTCAGGTAGGCGTCCTGCTCTTCCTTCGTCGCCCAGGCGGTGCCGTAGATGCGCTGGAGCATCTCGTTCCTCGAGTCGCCGCGCCAATAGGCGCCCGCGACGCGCATCAGCTTGAAGACCTTGAGCTTGCCGGTCGAAGGCACGTGCGGGCCGCGGCACAGGTCGATCCAGTCGCCCTGCCCGTAAAGCGAGATCGGCTCGTTCGACGGGATGGAAGCGATGATCTCCGCCTTGTACTTCTCGCCGATGGATTCGAAGAATTTGACCGCTTCGTCCCTTGAAAGGGTTTTTCTTTCTACTTTTAGATCTCTTTTAACCAGTTCCGCCATCTTCTTCTCGATGGCGACGAGGTCCTCCGGCGTGAAGGGACGCTTGTAGGCGAAGTCGTAGTAGAAGCCGTTCTCGATCACCGGGCCGATCGTGACCTGCGCGCCGGGATACAACTCCTGCACCGCCTGCGCCATGAGGTGCGAGGTGGAGTGGCGCAGGATATCGAGGCCCTCCGGACTCTTTCCGGTGACGATGGACAGGTCGGCGTCGGCCTCGATACGGTAGCCGGTATCGACGAGCCTGCCGTTCACCTTGCCGGCGAGCGCGGCGCGCGCGAGGCCCGCGCCGATGGATTGCGCGATTTCGGCAACGGTAACCGGGCCCGGGAACTGCTTCACCGAGCCGTCGGGCAGCTTTATGTTGGGCACAAGCGTGGCAAACGAAAAATTGTATCAAACCGGGGTCCCCGCGCCCCCGACGCCTTACTCGACGATCTCGAAACTCGCGGCGCCGATGCCTGCGGTGCTGCCGAGGATGGCGAACTGCACCGCCGCGGCGCCGCCCGCGCCGTCGGCGTCGTAATAGAGTCCGCCGCCCGGGTCGAGGAGGATGTTCACGCCGAACACTGTTGCGGCATAGATGTCGTTGTCCAGCACGATCCGGTCGCCCTGCGCGGCGCTGA